>Ga0137418_10005668_pt1 | contig 11450 bp, 5 predicted proteins | sample CZODoug3_1_2_16f_FD_122242 | JGI IMG/M metagenome (GOLD analysis project Ga0137418, IMG submission 122242) | Vadose zone soil fungal communities from Angelo Coast Range Reserve, California, USA - CZODoug3_1_2_16fungal (Hybrid Assembly) | ecosystem: Environmental > Terrestrial > Soil > Vadose... | reverse complement strand
CGATGAAGAACATGTCGAAGCCGTGCAGATTGCTCATTGCGGGGCCCTTGGCGAGTGGAGGAGATATTGAACCGCGAGATCCGTGAGCGTCCACAACTGGACGTCTGAGCTCGACCCGTAGCGCACCGGGCGCAACGTTCCTGCTTCGAACTTGTAACTCCACAACTCGGCGTACTGCAGACCGGACCGCGCCACGGCGGTCCGGACGGAATCGACCGCGCCCGGGCGGTTGCGGGTCGCCAGGGCGGCGAGGAGCACATTCACTTCTCGCCCCCATACGACGCGCGGCGAATGATACAGGTCGTGCTCGAACATGTCCCACACCGGCGGAGAAGCGTAGGCATCGTTCGCGACCGCAAGGCCGACGCCGTCGATGAACAACCCGACCGGATATGGCAGCAGGAACGGGCGTAGCAGCTCGGACTCACGGTCGGCCGGCTGTCGCTCGAGCAGCAGCCACATCGCGGGATCGGTGGTCATGACCGGGATCGGCTGACCGGCGCTATCGAGCGAGACCGCGGGGAAACGCAACGTATCACCGGGCACACCACTGCGCGCGACGACCGCGCTCCAGTAGTTGGCCTCGTCGGGAGCCAGCGAGCCGATCTTCGCGCCGACGCGTGCGGCGACTTCCGCGGGTGGGAGCGCGACCATGAAATGCTGTGCCGCCTGCTGCCACGTCCTGGCGCCCGCCGGCACCAGCTCGGCATGCTCGATTCCCGGCTCACCGAGCGCGCGGAATGCACTGTCGATCGCAACGATGGCCTTCAAGGCCTGCGGCACCCAGACCACATTCACATCGAATGCGAAGCACCCGCCAGCATATCCCACTCGGCTGTCGCGCCAGCTTCCCGGATGGCAATACCCATCCGCGTCGCGCTTAAAGGACACGAGGTTCGTCGCGACCGGATCGTGCGCGTACGGAGCCGCCCGATGCATCACGTACCCGATGTTCCTGCGCAGTGCGTCGCCCCAGCGGCGCACGAACGCGCGCTTGCGCGCGATGGGGACGTTGCCGTCGGCGAAGTAATGCCCCGCGACTACCGGCAGCTGGAAATCGTCGTCCACCATCCAGTAGTTCTCACGCGTCGCCTGCAGATTGCGCAGCAGCGTGCTGTCACCGGTCCTCGAGAACTCGGCGGCGTTCTCGCGGATCGCCTGGCCGCCGAGCGCTTCTTCGTGGCTCACTTCGCCATCGGGGGCGAGCTTGGCGAGCGCGGCGCCCATGACGAACTCGGGCATCGTGTCCGCCCACACCGGTTCCATGAGCAGCGCTGTCAGCAGCATGTCGCGGCCGAAGTAGGTCGCGTACGTCGGCAACGCCGCTATCAGCTTCTGCCTGGAGCTGAGCAGCTCGAAGCCGGAGATCTCGCGCTCCAACCGCGGCGACTTGACGGAATCGGCGAAGCGGCGGAACGCCGTGCTGAAGATCTGATTGCGGCGGAGGGGATCGAGCGCGGCCCCATCGGTCGCGATCTCGACGCTGAACGTGACGGGTCGCGTCCCGAGCGTGCGAATCGTCAAGACACCGCCGAGAAGCGTCGCGAGAGTGGTGCGCGCGTCGCCGCGCAGCGTCAGCCAGAGATGGTTCCTGCCATCGAGGCTGGGCTGCGATGCTCGCATCGTCCAGTCGCGGGCAGTGCTCGTCAGTCGCACACTCGGCGTGAGCCGTGCGGTGTACGGCGCGCCCATGCGCTTGGCGAACTCCGCCATCTCCGGCACCACGAACGTCGGCGCGTCGATCGAATCGCGGACGCGGCCCGCATAGCCGAAGTCGCGTTCGATGCGCATCGAGCCCAGCAGGATTTGGCCGATCCGGATTGACCGCCCGCCCTGCACCCTCAGTGAGTACCGTAACCAACGTCGACCGCCCGACGCACCCACCGTCGCTGGCCCTTCGTCGAATCCGACCGCCGCATTTGCTTCTTGACCGCCCAAGTTCCGCGCCGTGAATCCGATACTTTCATTTAGAGCATCCGCCCACAGGTGCACCACGCGCCCGGTCTTACCCTCGATGTATATCTCGACGGAGTTACCGCGCGCGTCGCGATGCAGGCGGGCCGTGTAGCCCTCGTAGGCGGCGGGATCATCGAGGCCGGCGGTCGGGAATTGCAGCACGGGCGGGGCTTCCCGCACGGGTGCTGTTTGAAGCGCGACCAGGATGGCCAGCAGCATGGCCGTAGATACTCCGCCCCCTGGCCACCCTTGACAAGGGCTGGTCCAGGCGGCAATTCGGATGCAACAACCGTCTTTCCGTTGGTCAGCTGACCCGCCCGCGGAGGTAAGATCGATGCGTCTGAGACACGTAGGTCCCATCCTGGCGTTCCTGTCCGTCCTCGCCGTCCCGCTCGCCGCGCAAAACGGCGCCATCCGCGGACAAGTCGTCGACAGCGTCACACAGCAGGGACTCGTCGGCGCCACCATCCAGATCGTGGGGCAACCACGACAGACAGCATCTGGTGCGGACGGCAACTTCACACTGAGCGACGTGCCGGCCGGAGCCGTGACGCTGAAGGTGACGCGCATCGGCTACGGCCCCCAAACGAGATCGGTGACGGTCACGGCGGGAGGCCCGGCGGAAGCGCGGTTCGCGCTCGCGCCCCAGGCCTCGCTGCTCGAAGCCGTCGTCGTTACGGGTTACGGCACGCAGCGACGCGAAGCGATTACCGGCTCCGTCTCGACCGTTGATGCGACCTCGGCAAACGTGGGCGTCAAGACCAACGTTGACCAAATGCTGCAGGGCCGTGCTGCCGGCGTAGACATCATCCAGAACAACGGCGAGCCCGGCGCCGGGATGCAGATCCTGATCCGGGGCGGCAGCTCGATCAGCAATACGAATGAGCCGCTGTACGTCATCGACGGCGTCCCGATCAACAACGTCTCCGCGCAGCCGGCAGGGTCGGATGCCGTCGGAGCACCCCCGCTCGCGCGCAACCCCATGAACCTGATCAATCCGGGGGACATCGCCTCGATCACGATTCTCAAGGACGCATCCGCATCGGCCATTTACGGCAGCCGGGCGGCGAACGGCGTCGTCCTGATCGAAACCAAGCACGGCACCACGGCGGGCGAATCCACGATCCAGTACGAGGGCTACGTCTCCGCCGCCTCTCCGTCCAAGCGCCTCGACATCGTCAGCGGCCCCGAGTATCGCGCGTTCGTACAGGGCCAGGTTGGGATGTTCGTGGCCGACACGGCCGCGTGCCCCGTGCCGACGCCGGCCGACTCCGTCGCGTACAAGCTGTGTTTCGGCGCGGCGAGGGGCCTCGATCCCAAGCATCTCGCCGGTCTGGGAAGCTCCAACACCGACTGGTATAAGGCGATCACGCGTACCGCGGTTACGCACAATCACAACCTGTCGTTCTCCGGTGGCAGCGAGGACACGCGCTATCGGGCCTCACTCAACTACATGAATCAGCCGGGCGTGACGATCGCCAACGGACTGGAACGGGTTCAGGGCATGCTGAGCGCCAACCACCGGGCTTTCGATAATCGCCTGCGCCTGGCCACGACAGTGACGACGTCGCGTTCCAACGACACGTACATCACCTACGAAAACACCGGCGGATTCGAAGGCGGTGTTTTCATGAACACGACGATTTTCAATCCGACGCAACCAATCATGGTGACCGACTCTACCGGAACGCACTTCTACGAGTCGGGCAGCGGGACGTCGGTCCGAAATCCCGTCGCGCTCGCTCGGCAGGTCGCGAACGTCGGCAATTCCACACGCGCCCTCGGAAACGCCAGCGCAGAATTCGACCTCCTGTCGGGCCTCACGGCCAAAGTCGCACTCGGCCTCGACCATTCCAACGGTGACCGTCAGATCTACTTTCCGAAGGCGAACCCGGTCGGAGTGGCGCTGGGCGGCGGACTGGCACAGCAATCGAGCCTCGAAAACTCGACCAGAACACTCCAGACCCTGCTGACGTTCAATCGGCAGACCGGGGTCAACAGCTTCGACGTCGTGGGCGGTTACGAGTACACGAAGTTTTCGAGCAATCTCGTCGGTGCGCAGGGCGTGGGTTTCTTCACGGATGCGTTCGGCTTCAACAACCTGAGCGTCGCCAACTCCAAGACCAACTGGTCGGACGCGCAGGACTGGCGGCTCGTCTCGTTCCTCTCTCGCGCCAATTACGGATACAAGGACAAGTACTTCGTAACCGGGATTCTCCGCTACGATGGCTCATCCAAGTTCGCCACAGGCCACCAGTGGGCGCTGTTTCCCGGGCTCTCGGCGTCCTGGCATCTGAGCCAGGAAGGGTTCGCGCAGAGCTTGCCCTTCTCGGACCTGAAGCTGCGTGTGGGTTATGGACGAATTGGGAATCCAGGGATTCCGCCCTATCAGTCCCTCGTCGTGCTGCAGGGCGGAACGGGCGGCTCGTATCCGTGGGGTGACACGCCGCAAAGCGGTGTGTACCCGTTCTTGAACGGTAATCCGAATCTCAAATGGGAGCAGACGGGCGAGCTTAACGTCGCCGTCGACTTCGGCCTCTGGGGGAACCGCCTCGCGGGCAGCGCCGAGTACTACACCAAGAATACATCGGACCTGCTCGAGTATGTGTCGGCGCCGGCGCCCGCCCAGAACTCGCAAACCCTGGTCAATATCGGCAAGCTGAAGAATCACGGCCTCGAGCTCACGCTCGACGCGCTGGTGGCGTCGCGGCCGAGCCTCACGTGGCGCGCCGGTCTCACGTTTGCCGCGCAGCGCAACAAAGTCGTCACCCTCGGCCCATACACGTTTGTCCGGTCGGGACGCGTCAGTGGCCAGGGTCAGTCCGATCAATGGGCCGAGCGCCTCCTGCCCGGCCAGCCGCTCGGCACGTTCTTCGGGCCGGTCTTTGTCGGCGTCAATGCCGCGGGCAAACAGTTGTTCCGCTGCGGCACGCCGAGCGCAACATGCGTCAGCGGGCAGACGACGGCACCCAGCGCAAGCGATTACGCCGTCATCGGCAATGCCAATCCGGACTTCACGTTTGGCTTCCGCAACCAGATCACATTTGGCAAGTTCGACATCAGCGCGCTGATCCGCGGCTCGGTCGGGCAGGACGTGTTCAACAACACCGCGCTCGTGTATTCGACAAAGGGCAACGCGCTCCAGGACAAGAATTTCCTGCGCCCGGCGCTGACCGATCCGACGGGGTTGCATGAGCCCGCGATTTACTCGTCGCAATGGATCGAGAAGGCCTCGTTCGTGCGGTTACAGAACCTCACGATCGACTACGCGCTGGACTTGGCGGCGCTGACGCGGAACGCGCGCAGCGCGCACCTGTTTGTGTCGGTCGATAACCTGTTCGTCCTGACGGGGTACTCCGGGCTGGATCCGGAGGTTTCCAACCTGAACCAGTCCAGCCTCAACCCCGACGCGGGCCTCGCGGCACGCGGCATCGATTACCTTAGCTACCCACGGCCCCGTACAGTCACCGGCGGTCTCCGTCTCGTCTTTTGAGGAGGTTCGGGTCTATGAAGCGCTTATTCGTGACAACGTCCTTCGGTGCCATGGCGATGTGCACGCTGCTGCTGGTGCCCATCCAGGGCTGCACGGACCTGACCGAGACGCCGCCGAGTCAGATCACTGGAGGCAACTTCTTCCACAGTGAGGGAGAAGTCCTCGCCGCGTTGGCGGGCGTGTATGCGCCGTTGCGCGGTACCACTGGCGAAGGCGACTACTGGGGATCCAGCGAGGTGAGCACGGACGAGATGGTCGTGCCCACGCGTGGTCAGGACTGGTACGACAACGGGAGCTGGCTGGAGCTGCACCACCAGTCCTGGACCGCCACCAGCGCCGCCACGCTCAGCTACTTCAACAACGCGTGGAACAATGCCTTTGGCGGCGTGGCACGCGCCAACGTGATGCTCGACGCCATCGAAAACGTCAACGTGCCGAACAAGGCGATGATCCAAGCGGAAGGGAGGGCGTTGCGCGCGTTCTATTACTACACGCTGATGGACCTGTTCGGCGGTGTGCCGATCGCCACAACGAGTGAGATCAAGGAGCGGCCCCGCGAATCGCGCGATTCGACCTTCAAGTTCATCGAATCGGAGTTGCTTGCCGTCCGGGCGGACCTGCCCACCACCCGGAACGCCGCAAATAACGGCCGGTTCACCCGCGGGGCCGTGGACGCCATTCTGGCGAGCATGTACATCAACGCCGGCGTGTACACGAAGGACGCGGCCGGTGGCAGTGGCATCAACGCGACCGGCTACAATTCGTGCGCGGGGATCCAGGTCGCGGGAGCGCTCGATGCCTGTCAGGCGGCCGTGAATCGCGTGGACAGTATTTTGAATTCGGGCGTGTACCAGCTGGCGGACACGTTCGCGAAGAACTTCCGGGCGGACAACAACCTGTCAAAAGAAAACATCTTCGTCGTCAAATTCTCCGCCTCGACCGATCTCGGGTTCAACATGCTGCAGCGCACGCTGCACTACAGCCAGTTCAATCCGTCTCCCTGGAACGGATTCTCCGTGCTCGCGCAGGCTTACAACCAGTTCGATTCGCTGGACGCGCGGCGGAAGGTCTTCCTGGTGGGACCACAGGTGAACGTGGAGACGGGCCAGCCAGTCCAGGACCGGGCCCATAATCCGCTCGTGTTCACGACGACGATCGCGAACGTCACCTCGGCCACGGAGGGCGAAGGCGCCCGCATCTACAAGTGGCCGGCCGATCCGGGCCACGTCGCGCAGAACAACGGCAATGACTACGCTTGGTTCCGCCTGGCGGAGATGTACCTGATCAAGGCCGAGGCGAAGCTGGACGGCGCTGCGGGAACCTCGACTCCGCTGGCGCTGCTGAGGGCCGTGCGCGCGCGTGCGTTCGCAACCGACACGCTGAGCGCCGTCACGCTGGCCGTTATCCTGCGCGAGCGTCTGTTCGAGTTTGCGAGTGAAGGGAAACGGCGGCAGGACCTCATCCGGTTTGGCGGCTACACGCAGTCGTGGGAGTTCAAGACCAACCCGGAAGGTCAGGAGGCGAAGCGCGTCTTGATGCCGATTCCTCAGGGGCAAATCGACGCGAACCCGATGCTGACACAAAACCCCGGGTACTAATTGCCGCAGGCGCTTCACAGAGGGGCGCAGCATGCTGCGCCCCTCTTGCTTTTGCTCGGCATTGTTGCTTGCTCGGAAGCCAAGCACGACAAATCGGCGCCGGCCTCCCGGGCCGGGCAGCTGTTCACGCTCTTGCCCTCGAGCTATACCGGCGTCACCTTCGCCAACCGCCTCGCCGAGACGCGCGAGTCCAACGTCTTCACTTACCGCAACTTTTATAACGGCGGCGGTGTGGCGGTGGGCGATCTCACCGGCGACAGCCTCCCCGAGATCGTGCTCACGTCCAACGAGGACGGCCCGCGCCTCTATCTCAACCTCGGCAACTTCCATTTCCGCGATGTCACCAACGAGGCGGGCGTGTCGGAGACTGGTCGGTGGACGACCGGTGTCACGCTCGCGGACGTCAACGGCGACGGCCGGCTCGATATTTACGTCTGCCACGCCGGTTTGAAGCCGGGCGCCGCGCGCGCCAACACACTGTACATCAATCAGGGGATGCAGAACGGCGTGCCCGTATTCCGGGAGATGGCGGCGGCCTACGGCATCGCCGACACCGGCTACTCGACGCAAGCCGCATTCTTCGATTACGACGGCGACGGCGATCTCGACCTGTTTCTGATCCGTAACTCGCCGCGCCCCGTCTCGAGCATCGCCGTCCGCAACCAGCGCGCCATCCGCGATCCCCTCGGCGGCCACAGACTGTACCGTAACGATGGCGGCCACTTCGTCGATGTCAGCGAGGAGGCCGGCATCTACGGACCCGAAATCGGATTCGGGCTCGGGATCGCGATCGCCGACGTCAATCGCGACGGCCGGCCCGACGTCTACGTCGCCAACGACTTCTTCGAGCGCGACTACCTCTACCTCAACAACGGCAACGGCACCTTCCACGAGATCCTGGAGGATGCGATCCCGGTCTCCAGCTACTTCTCGATGGGTGTCGACATCGCCGACATCGACAACGACGGCTGGCCCGACATCTACACCGCCGACATGCTGCCCGAGGACGACTACCGGCTCAAGACCACCTCCGCCTTCGAGCCGTGGGAGGTGTACCAGGCCAAGATCCGCGAAGGGTTCGACCATCAGCTCATGCGCAACATGCTGCAGCGCAACAATGGCGACGGCACGTTCAGCGACATCGGCCAGCTGGCCGGCGTCGCGCGCACCGACTGGAGCTGGGCCGCGCTCATCGCCGACTTCGATCTCGACGGCAACAAGGACATCTTCGTCGCCAACGGGCTCGCCAAAGACGTCACCTCGCAGGATTACATCGCCTTTCTCGGCAACGACCAGACGATGCTCGCAGCGACCCGCGGGCAGCGCGTGGATTTCATGAGCCTGATCAACGCGATGGGCTCGACCAAACTTCCCAACTATGCCTTCCGCAACAACGGCAATCTGACGTTCACAAAGGTCAGCTCGGCTTGGGGCGTCGATGTGCCAAGTTTCTCGAACGGTGCGGCCTACGGCGATCTGGACGGCGACGGCGCGCCGGATCTCGTCGTGAACAACGTGAACGACGAGGCCTTCATCTACCGCAACAACGCCCGCACGCAGCTGCCCGACAACCACTACCTGCAGGTCCGCCTCGAGGGCGATAGCGCGAATCGATTCGCCGTCGGGGCGCGGGTCACCCTGCACACCCGGGACCGCCAATTCATGCAGGAGCTCGAGCCGACGCGCGGATTCCAATCCAGCGTCGACTATACGCTGACGTTTGGTGTCGGTAGAATCGATACGCTGGAATCTCTGACCGTCGATTGGCCTGATGGTCAGACGAGTGGCATGATGCACGTCGGCTCGAACCAGCGGCTCACCGTGCGAGAGTCAGACAGTCATCTCCAACCGCCCAACCGCCCATCCGCCCATCCGTCGTTGTTCAGCGACGTCACCAGGCAGGTCGGCCTCGACTTTGTTCACCGCGAAAATGAGTTCGTCGACTTCGATCGGGAACCGCTGATTCCGAAGATGGTGTCGACGGAGGGGCCCATGGTCGCCGTCGCCGACGTCAACGGCGATGGGCTCGATGATTTCTTCATCGGCGGGGCCAAAGGCCAGCCGAGCGCGCTCTACGTGCAGCGACCCAACGGCACGTTCGTCGCAACCAATCGGGCGCTCTTCGAGGCCGACCGCATTTCCGAGGACCTCGGCGCCGCGTTCTTCGACGCGAACGGCGACGGCACGCTCGATCTGTACGTCGTAACGGGCGGCGACGAATTCTCGGCGCTCGCCCCCGCCCTCGAGGACCGCCTCTACCTCGGCGACGGCCACGGCAATCTGAGAAAGACCGCAGGCCGGCTCCCACCGCTCTTCACGAGCGGCTCGCGTGTCGCGGTGTCGAAGGACTACGTCTTCATCGGCGGGCGCGTGGTGCCGGGACGCTACGGGATCGACCCACCGAGCACGCTGCTACGGAACGACGGGCGGGGGAAGTTCAGCGAGGTGACCGCACAGGTCGCGCCCGACCTCGCCCACATCGGGATGGTGACCGACGCGGCGTGGATCGACGTCGACGGCGACCGCCGGCTCGATCTCGTCGTCGTGGGCGAGTGGATGCCGATCACGGTCTTTCACAACACCGGCACGCGGCTGGTGCGTCTCGCGACTAAGGGCCTGGAGCACAGCGCGGGCTGGTGGAACCGCATCATCACGGGCGATTTCAACGGCGACGGCCGCATCGACTTCGTCGTCGGCAATCTGGGACTGAACACGCGCCTGCATGCCACGCCCACCGAGCCGGCGCAGATGTATGTGAAGGATTTCGATGGCAACGGTTTTCCCGAACAGGTGGTGACGCTGCACGAACGCAGTACGGTAGGGGCGCAGCATGCTGCGCCCCTACTCCCGCTCGTGCTGCGTGACGAGCTGACCAACGCTCTGCCCTACCTCAAGTCACGCTATCCGAAGTATTCCGATTACGCCGGCCAGACGGTCGAGCAGATCTTCGGCAGTTCCCTCAGCGATGCGGTTGTGAAGCAGGCTGAAACGTTCGCCACGGCGCTGGCGCTGAGCAACCGCGACGGCTCGTTCACGCTGGTCCCGCTGCCACGCGAGGCGCAGATTGCTCCGATCTATGGGATGCTCGCGGGCGATTTCGATCGCGATGGGAAGCTCGATCTCTTGTTGGCCGGAAACTTCGACGGCGTGCAACCCGAGATCGGCAGGATGAGCGCGAGTTACGGCTTGTTCCTGCAGGGCGACGGGGTTGGCGGCTTTGCCGCGGTGCGCGCGTCCGAAAGCGGGTTCTTCGTACCCGGCCAGGCGCGCGACATCCAGCGGCTGCGGACTCGGCGAGGCAATCTCTACATCGTGGCGCGCAACAGCGGCGCGCCGCTGTTCTTTCGCTAGTTTTCCTTGGTTCGGATGATGATTACACCGTTGGCGCCGCGGACGCCGTACGCCGCCGTCATCGCGGCGTCCCGGAGCACCTGGACGGTCTCGATATCGTGCAGGTCGATCGCCGCCAGGTTGCCACGCGCGCCGGGCCCGAGCGGGATGCCGTTGACGACGAACAGCGGCTCATCCTCGCCGAGGAACGTGTTCGTGCCGCGCAGGTGCAGCACCGTATGCCCATCCGCGGCCCTGGTGAGTGTCAGGCCGGGGACGCGCGCGAGCAGCAGCTGCTCGAGCGATTGTCCCGGTGAACGCTGGATATCGTCCGCCGTGAGCACCGTTCCCGGTAGCGGGGTCGGCTCGGCAGCCTGGCTCCGGGATCCGCGATGGGAGCAGGCGCCAAGCAATAGCAGGACCGGAATGAAAGCACGCGTCACGTTAGGCATGTAGAAACCCCTTGAGGGAGTCGGCGAGACCGCAAAATATATCCGCAGGTCTCGTTGCCCGCATCACACCAACCGTCAGTGGAGAGCATTCATGAGGATCTACGGACCGGCGCTGCTTGCGTTACTCATCCCCTGCTCGGTGGCAACAAGCCAGCTGCGTGTCGCGTCGCCCGACGGCCGCAACGTCGTAATGATCGACACCCACGAGGGTAAGCTCTACTACATGGTGCAGCGCGACGGGCGCCCGCTGCTGACCCCATCGATGCTCGGTTTCGAGTTCCGCGGCGCGCCGCCGCTGCGCGATGGGCTCCGGATCGTAGACTCGAGCCGCAGCACGTTTGACACGACGTGGACTCAGCCTTGGGGCGAGGTGTCGCGCATTCGCGATCACCACAACGAGCTCAAGGTTTCCGTCGCCGAGACGGGGCCGCCGGATCGCAAATTCACCGTGGCGGTCCGCGCTTTCAACGATGGCGTGGCCTTCCGATATGAGTTCCCGACACAGGCGAGCCTCGCCGATTTCGAAATCACCGACGAGCTGACGGAATTCGCGATGGCCGACAACGCGCGCGCCTGGTGGATCGCGTCCAACCGGCCGCGGCTCGACCGCTCCGAGCAGCT
>Ga0137418_10005664_pt1 | contig 11455 bp, 12 predicted proteins | sample CZODoug3_1_2_16f_FD_122242 | JGI IMG/M metagenome (GOLD analysis project Ga0137418, IMG submission 122242) | Vadose zone soil fungal communities from Angelo Coast Range Reserve, California, USA - CZODoug3_1_2_16fungal (Hybrid Assembly) | ecosystem: Environmental > Terrestrial > Soil > Vadose... | reverse complement strand
TCGGAAGTGGTGGTCCCGATGTGCGATGTCCGCAGTTGAGGGAAGACCGGAAGCGGTCATCGGTGGGCGAACCGACGGGATTGACCCAACTGAGACATTGGCCGCCGGTCTCGACGCACTAACGTGCGAAGTGCCTTGTTTTGCGATGGTTTCGACATGGCGTCTGAGGCGCATCAAGACCGCAACTTCCAATTTAGGCGATCTTGGCAACGCGGCCGAGACAGGCCGCACCTGCGCCACAGGTGCGCCCTATTGTCTTCCCTTTGCCCCCTTAATCTGCGAGCCAAGTCGGGGATCTGCAGTCGGAATTGAATGGGGAAACCGCGGCGGCGCGGCTGGCGACATTGAAGATTTGGCAAGCAAGCTGTGTTGCTGGCGCGCTGACAGCGACGTCGCTTGCCGTGATTTATCAGATCGCGGTATCGCGCCCGAGCGTCGTAACGCCGAATGCGAGAGTTGCTGATGCATTCAGCGCCATCCCGCTGAATGTGACGACGGTCCTGACAAACGCTCTCGCAGCGTTGCCGGCCCCGGTCCTCGAGGCGAAATTCGATACAAGATTATCGGCTAATGCGATTGTTGCGGAGGGATTCAGCGCCGCGGCGCCGGACGCGGTGATGCCGTCCGATGTGACCCGTTCGCTGCAACAAGGGCGAATGTTGCAGGCCAGTGCCAGCCTTGAGGCTGTGGCGCCCGAGAACGAGGCGACGTCACGGCAGGACGGTTCGCGCGCTGCTTCGCCCAATCCGGACAAAGGCGAAACGTCGTATCTGAAATACTACGTCTACTCGGAAATTCCGCCGCCGGAGAAACCCGCCAAGATCGCCTTGGCCGCATTGAGCCGCGTTCCGCTCGGAACGCCCATCCAGGAGATCGAACGCGCGGCCGAAGCGTTTGGTGTCGATGTCAATTTCATGAAGGCGGTCGCCAAAATCGAATCTGATTTTAATCCGAGGGAACGCACCGGCTCGTATATCGGTCTGTTCCAGCTGAGCAAGTCTGAGTTCAGCCAATACGGGTCGGGCGACATCCTCAATCCTCGTGACAACGCTTTGGCTGCCGCCTACAAGTTCGTCACCGAGGCTGCGCTATTCGAAGCAATAACGCACATGGAGCTGACGTTCGCCAATCTCTATCTGATCCACCAGCAGGGCTGGGAGGGAGCCGCCGAACACCTCAGCCATCCGCAGCAGATTGCCTGGAAGTCGATGTGCGCGACCCACGAGGGCATGGCAAAGGGCGAGGGATGGTGCAAGCGCGCCATCTGGGGCAACACGCTGCCGGCGGTCAAACGCGAATGGAAGTCGGTCGATCGCCTCACCTCGGGCGCGTTCGTGGCGATGTGGCGGGACCGCGTCGACACGTTCTATGCCCGCTATCCCGCCGCCAACGTCAACGCCGCGGCGGCCGGAAGCTTGAGAGCGAACAGTTTGTAACTGCGCACACGCGCACGCCTGTCACACACATCGTTTCGTCGGGAAGCTGTGCCGGCACTCTTGGGAGTCGAGTCTCCGACGCCGGAGAGAGGGTTGCGTTCCGCTTAAAGACCGGGTGGTTGCTCGGCCCCCGGCGGCCGGATTGATCTCAAAACCTCGACCGGTGCTGCTCCGAGGCCCGGGCTCCTAGATTCAGAAGCAATCACGTCGGTTGATGGCACCGTTGAGATATGCCGGCCGACTCCGAGCATGTCTGTTAAGCGGGGTAGACCGGAAGCGATCGGCGTACGGCCAGAACGACGCAATTGACCCGTAACGGTCGTTTGGTCTGATAGGACCTTCCCGAACCGCTTGGCGCAGTTTCTGATCGCCGTTGCCGCGTCACCCGTAGTCGCGGCTACCAAAATTTAGCATCCTGCCGTCGGACGCACCGCATGTGGGGAGGTTGGCATGGCTACAGGGCTGTTCGGAGTGAGCTGGACCGAAATCATCGACTTCCTTTTGAAACTCGCACCAGCCGCCTCCATCGTGGGTGGCATTTTGGCAGCGCGGGTACAATTGAGGAGCAATCGGCAGATCAATGCCGTAATGATAGCGAAGAACCACTATCGCGAGATGCTGGACGCTTTTCTAAAAAATAGCGACATACTCTACTTGGGGTCAAATCCAACATCGTTTGCGGAGCTGAAGAAGGATATCCCGCGCTATCGTCGCTATCGAACGCTCTTCACGCTTATGTCCTTCGCGATGCAGGAGCTTTATCTGGCGATGGACCTGAAGCGTGAGAAAAATTGGGAGCATATGATCCGAGTGTTTATTTCGCTCTTCAGGAATTACATTCTGTCGCCAGAAGATTACGGCCCCTACAATCATCAGGCTCTGACGCCGAGCTTCCTCGCATTCTTGATGGACACTGCACAGAATTTCGAGCACTCCGCAGCGCGGACGAGCGTGGCGCAGTATCTGAAGGATGAGACGCGGCTGACATAGGCGAAGGCCGACTAGTTAGCCATTCGATGTCGCCTATTGACCCACTACGGACATCGTTGACAACTCCCAGATCGACATAATTGCATGTGGTAGTAAGATCGTTATTGGCAAAGAAACGCACGGCACAACAGATGCAGGAAATTTCGCTAGTTAGTTTCAGTGGCGTATTTGTTTTGCGGGACGGCGTCAGTGAAAAAGAGTTTTTGCCGAGATTGCACGCCTTCTTCCAGCATTTCATAGATATTGGGTTTGCCACGGGCTATCGGGTCATGCGCCGCGAGGCACTAGACGGTTTTGGCAAAACGCTACCGGCCTTCACGTATCGCGGTGAACTTGTCTTTCCAGACTTGGAGCGGGAGCATGCCGCGTACGAATACGTCAAACGACATGGCGAGCAGGTAACCTCGCTGCATGTAGCGATGAACTCAATGGTCAAGCCCGACGCAGATTTCTTTTTAGAGACGCGCATCGCATAGAGCACGAATTTCTGCCTCTGGCACCTTTCGGAAGTGGTGGTCCCGATGTGCGATGTCCGCAGTTGAGGGAAGACCGGAAGCGGTCATCGGTGGGCGAACCGACGCGATTGACCCAATTCGGAAATCGCGCCCAGTCAGAACCGAAACCAAGGAAGTGTGAGATAGACGCACGCGATCATCGAGAGCGCGGGAACCAACCATACCCATCCCCGCCAGATGGCTCGCGTCCACCGCCCGGGTAACAGCGCGGCAACAAAGCCGAGCATCAATGCCCCGAGTGCAGCCGTTGCTGCCCAGCCATACCAGTAGATCGCCGGTGCCAGGAAGCCCATCGCGGGGTCGGCGACGTCTCGTGTATGATGCGTGCCCGCAAGGACAACGCCTAGCGAGGGAAAAACGGTGAATAGCGCAACATCCCTTGCGAGTGCGACCACGTAAAGGATGGCGAATGTCGTCCCGAACGCAAATGCAAAGCGGCGGAACGAGGCCGATGACGTCATGAACCAAAACCCATGATGTTGTTTGCGAAGTGGCCGGTCAGGAAGCTCCACCAGACAATAAAGGCAAGGATCGAGGTGAGCGCGGTGCGCGTTTGGGCAGACTCATCAGCATGCGGTCGTCGCCAGCAAACCCAGTACGCGGGTAGCAAGGCCAATCCGATAGCCGCGAAGTGCTCCTTGAGGTCGAAGAAGCCGAGGACATGCCAGTGACCGGCGCGCTCTAGTTCAGGCCTGACATCGACGCGGAAGTACAGATACAAGATTGCGCCTAGTAGCGCGGAGACCACGTACAAAACGACGACGGCGTTGGCGAACGAACCCGACGGCACGGAACGAAAGCGGCCAAAAAACGAACCGGGCCGTGCGTCCACGGTTGCCCACGCCGCCAACGTCTGGTGGGTCACCGCGCCAAGCAGCGCGACCGCGACCAAGCTGTGAACGATCAGGAGGGTTGTCGCCAGAACGGCACTCCCGCAATCAGCTGCGACCTCTTCACTTGAATAGCTCCTCGGTTCCGAATGGCTCCGCCGACCACGGTCGGAAGCGATTGAGGGTGAACTTTGTCTTCTGGCCCGGTTCGACATCCACGAGGACGTAATTGTACTCCTCCTTGGGAGGCTGGCCCTTCCAGTAGAGGTCCCGCGGATAGTCGGCGGGCACCTTGATGCTGGTTCGACCGGGAAGAATGGGGTCTTGCTCGGCGCCGCCACCGCCCAGCATCAGATACTTTACTCCGTCTACTTCATAGATTTCGGTGGTGTGGACGTGACCGTTTAATACGACCACCTCCATGTCCTTTGCATACGACGCGATCACCGTGTGCGGATTGTCGGGGGCCGGGATCGGACCCAAGCCAGATCGGGCAAACACGGGATAGTGGAAGATGATGAAGGCCTTGCGAATGCCATTCGCCTTAGCCTCGTCCAGCCACTTCTGGAGCTGCGTCATTTGCTCGGCATATTTTGGCCGATCAGCGTCCCATTGTGAGGGCGACCGGTAATCGTACTTGCCGCTCCACAAATAGATGAAGCGCGCGCCCTTGAAATCGAATTTGTAGATGAGGTTTTCGGGCGTTACGCCGAATTTCTTCAAATACGGCACGGCCGAGAGAACGCCCTCAATCTTGGGGTCCGCCCACACCTCGTGATTACCCACACTCATGAAAAAGCGCCCATCCAGACCGGCTGCGCGCATTTCGTCATCCGGCGCAGGTAGCTTCTTCAACATCGTATCGTTCACGCGCCTCCAGTATGGGCTGTCGCTGACGGTCAAACCCTGATTGCCCCACCAGACGGCGTCGCCACTATTGACCACGAATTTGGCGCGCCCGGACTGAACGTCCTTCACGATTTCACGTGTCACCCATTCGCCGCCCTGAAGGCGGAACATCGTCCGATGCACCCCGGGAAGCAGTTTAGTGTCCTCAACGGACGCCTCGGTGACCCAACCGTTATCCACTGTCAGTGTCATGACTTCCGTCTTCGACGCGAACGGCATGATTACCTTAATCAGCTCTTTGGTGACCGGATCGAAGATCATCTTCACATCCCTCGCCACCACCGCTTCAGCGACCTTTTCCGGCATGACCAACCCGAACATTTCGACGAAGAATTTGTTCAGGTCCGGCTGCCCCTCTTTCAATGGAAGGTACATCATCGGTCGGGTATCGCCGACCGCAGCAAACGAAAACCCGGCCCCAGTGGCAATTGGTGTTTGCGCGACGGCCGTCTGCACACTTGCGACTAGCGGCATAGAAATCACGGGCAGCGCAGCGAGCGTTTGGAGTACGAGGCGGCGGCTTGGGCTGTTGGATGATTTGGATGATGGCATGATCGTTAATCCCTAAATTGAGGAGAGGGAATGACTCGCATGTATTCTCGGCGCATAACCTATCTCGACGCGCCGCTTCTCACTCCCTTGAGACAAGTCAAAAGCCTTGGACTTGGCCTTGGGTGTCGAACGGCTCGTCACCGCGCCAGCGCGAAACGTCAGATTTGACAATTTATCGCGAACCCCAAGGGGGCACTATGCAAATACGGCAGATCGGCGCTTGCATACAGCGCAAATACGCTTTCATCGGAATTCAGCGGGGCCATTGGTCGCGCTAACGACGTGATCGAAGAAGGGCGGCCCATGTCTGTTAATGGCACCAACCCGACATGCCGGGGCGGTCTGACGATGTCCGTTGATCGGGGTAGACCGGAAGGGGCTGGCCCACGGTCAAAGTGAGGCGATTGACTCCTCCCTCTGGATCACCACGCCCCCATCCACTAATCTGTCTCTCATTGAGGAAGGACAAGTGAAACTCGATCGCAGCGACATCTTACATGGATACCCCGCCAAGAAGATTCGTGATTTCTTGGGTCATGGTCGCGATGGCGCGTTTTCTTATAGGGATTACTGCGAGGTCGAGACCTTCTTCGGAGTCGCCGATGACTATTTCGGTTATGATGCGAAAGCTGTGACTGCCGAGTTGCTAAAACGCGGTTGGATTATCAAAGGCAAGGGCCGAGATCTGAAGGAATGCACCGAGGATCAGAACACTGCAATCATGATCCTCACTCAAATCGGCAAGCAATCGCGGATTGTGTCTCTCAACAAACGTTTTTCCAGGGCAGAGGGTGAGGCTGTGGTTGCCGAGTTGGTCGAGCGCGCGAAGGCGATCAATGCGCGTGACGATCTGCTCTGCGGCATTTCTGAACTGCGATTGTATGGCAGCATGCTTGATCCAAAAGTCGAGACGGTCGGTGATGTGGATGTCGCGTATGAGCTTTTCTACAAGCAGCCACCACCGGGGAAGCGCCGAAGCGAATGGCACATTGAAAGAGCTAAGCAATCTGGTCGGAATCTTCAGTTTCGTGAAATGCTCAGCTATGGGGCCACCGAGGTCGAGCGGCTGTTGAAGGCGCGCAAATCGCGCTTGTCGTTGATGGAAATGTTTCACTTCGAACACCTGCAGCCGATGCCGAAGTTCCAGGTGATTCTCAAGGCCGACCGGAAGCCAGAGCGTCAAAACAAGGGCACGATACGCGAAGGATAGATTTAGTCGCCTTTTGGCACATCGCGTCGGTTAGCGCAGTGCGACACTCTTTTTGCAGGCGGCTATAGCCTCATCCGCGTCGGCAAAGACGCCATGATCGGTGCGCTCACTTTCATCCATGAAGTGCGCATTATCATTTATCAGTACTCTATAATATGGCATGGTTTCTCCTTGTTTTGAGGGGGCGATACGATTTATCTGGAAGTTTGGAATCGCAGCAACGCGGCCCGTGAAACTGCGGCTCGCGGACAGTCCGTTTGATTGGCCAGAGACATCGCTTCGAAGGGGCGATGAAACGGCCGGCTTACTTCAGCTGCGCGAAGCAGCCGAGTTTTGAACGGCATTAAAGGGTTTTCCGGGTCGCGACAAATTCACTGACGACACCAATGTCAACGCTCAGCGGGCGACGAGCTGGAAGTTTAAAAAGCCAATAATGAAGGGACATCCGGGAGCGGCTACAATGGCGGCGGCGCTGCGGACACGGCATACATAGGTCGTCAAAAGCCGAAGGCAAGCGACAAATTAACCATGTGGGCGCTCTTATTGTCTAATGGCAGAGGCCGTCAAATCAATACTGCTGAGAGAGCTGTCCGCTGTTTGTGTAGCAGTCTCAGTGACTACTCGGCGGCTCTGCCGTGTTGGTCTTTACAGAACCTCTGTCTATACGGTTCACGGGTCGCCGTGTGCCGGTTCGCAACAGTTCTGCCGGACATTCAAGGCCGAGGGAGAGTCTGAGCGCGCGTATTCGGCTGCGCGGCACCGAAGTTCCTATGGCGCGACAAGCGTCGACCATCTCTCTAAGCGCGGCCCTTTGGCTGGTGGTCAACGAATTTCCTTTCGCGCGGCCAGCCGCGATGATTTCCCTAATTTCAGCCGTTTCGTGGCGGGCATCGATCTCCCTTTGCCATTCCTCAGCAGAAGCGGCCACTCCCGGTACGAGCATAAATTCATAACCCCCGTGTCCTCCCAGTTGCAGGTCTGGAGTGTCAACCCGGGCGATTTTTTCTAACAAATAAAGCATTGCCTTGACCGCCCTGCCGTCACCATTCTGTGCTTTAGACATGAGCATTAGGATGACTGCGTCGCCCTTGCTCACGCGCCGGGCTTTTCCTCCTTGTTTGACGGTTACTTGCTGACTGAGAATCTCTGCCACTACCGGGGCGACATTGCGTTGGCCTTTACGACGACCACGAGGATTGCCGGATTGACCTTTGCGAAACTGACTATTGAGCGGCGGATGCTTGTATCCGACCTCGTCTTCATTGGTCTGGTTATTCGACTTATTTGATTGGCGGGGCATAGTAAAACTCCTTTGTGTCTGGATGTACCCAAATTCTCGTGTCTCCGAACATGTAATAACCTTGCTGAATGCCCAATTCGCTGTCTTTTCTGTAGTCGTCGGGCATAACGACGACGCCCGTTAGGCGCATGGGATTGGGAACAGGTTTGAAAACCTTTGCCTTGTCGAGCAGTCTCATTAGCGCCGGAATACCCCTGGAGTCCCCTTGCAGTACCCGGTCAAAAATCGGCTGGAGGAGGGCCTCCAACCCCGTTTTTGTCTTGCCAAGGTTGGTCACGAGGATTTTGTCGTTGAGGGCTTTATTCAGAGCAACACTCATATCGAGTTTGCATTTGGGGCGACCAAGTGGATTGCCCGATTGGCCCGGTTTGAACTGCGTCTTGCGTCGCGGCTTTTTGGGGCGGGGGTTTTCAGAGGGCTCCGACATGGTACCCTCCTATCTGATGCGCCGCCTCAACCGGAGTCATGTCCGGCGCCTCGACCGTTCGCCGCTCGGTAATTTGCTCAAACGTCTCCCCAGTGGAAAGTGTGGCGCTCTTGCCGGTCAATTCCTCCCAGCGCCGGATGGCGACATCGACGTATGAGGGGTCGATCTCCAGCGCGCGAGCCTTGCGGCCGGTACGTTCCGCAGCAATGAGAATGGTGCCACTGCCACAAAATGGGTCGAGAACAATGTCGCCTTGTTTCGAGCAGTCTTTAATGGCGTCGGCGACTAGAGCAACGGGTTTCACTGTTGGGTGCATCTGGAGTTCGTCCATTCGACCGGACCGAAATGTGTTGACGCCCGCATAGTCCCAAACGTTGGTACGGTTGCGGCCGTGTTGGCCAAGCTCAAAGTTATTGAGGTGAGGAGCTGTTCCCGATTTCCACACGAACACCATTTCGTGTTTGGACCGGTAGAACGTCCCCATGCCGCCATTGGATTTGTTCCAAATACAGACGTTTTTCAGTTCGGAATAGACGGCATATCCAGCCTCAAGAATTTCCTGCATGTGACGCCAGTCCATGCACGTGTAGTGGATGGAGCCGTCTCGGCTATTGGCCACCAGGAGCTGAAGAGTTTTTTTCAAGAAGTCAGTGAAAGCTGCTGGGGTCATTTCGCCGCTGCCCATAGCGAACTCGCGGTGGTGGATTTGACCATTGCCCCCGACATTGCCGGCGATAGTCACGTTGTAGGGTGGGTCGGTGAAAATAAGGCTGGCTTTGGCGCCGTTCATTAGCTTGTCGTAAGAAATGGCCTCAACCGCATCGCCGCAAAATAACCGGTGAGACCCTAACAGCCAGAGGTCGCCCGCTTGGGACACGGCCGGCCCGGCCGCTGGAATATTGTCATCGCCGTCACGGTCGGATTTTTTGTCCGCCGCAGCGTCAAAAAGAATATCAAGTTTCGCCGTCTCAAAGCCCGTGATGACGACGTCAAAACCCTCTGCCTGTAAGCTCTGTAGTTCGACCGTGAGGATTTCCTTGTCCCAACCTGCTAATTCCGCCAACCGATTGTCAGCCAGGATGTAAGCTTTCTTTTGCGCCGCGCTGAGGTGGCCAATTTGAACCGTTGGAATCTCGGCAAGTCCCAGCAGCTTAGCCGCCTCGACCCGTCCGTGCCCGGCCATTATCTGATCGTTTTCGTCGATTAGAATTGGGTTGGTAAACCCAAATTCCTCAATCGAAGCTTTGATTTGCTTGATTTGTTTGCGGCTATGCGTGCGTGCATTGCGCGGATACGGCCTCAGCTCGGAAATTTTGCGATCGGTGATTGATAGGCTGCCCATAGCGAGCTCCTTTTCCTGTTTGAATTGGAAAAAGTCGCAATGGGACTCAGAGTGCGAGCGTGACCTTTGCGACAATGCTTCAAGGGGCTTGCCATGCAAGTCCTTGAGCCCATCGGGCGTCACGCCCTCAATGTACGCGCTAACATACAACGATTGCAGCTAGGGGTCTCCGAAGCCCACTCCCGGTTACCATGTCCCGTAAGCGTGGCTCGGGCGGCTAGCTACTCAAAAGGCCAATCCCCACGAACCATGTTCAATGGGCCTGACCTCTCGTTGCTCATCACGCCGAGGCAACATATCCATACGCCACTCGTATAAGGAGTAAAGAGAAAAGATGCACTCGGTAGGCGAGTTTTTTTTGAGGCCCTGAATAGCTCGAAATCGCCGCGCTGTTCGAGAGCCTATCCGCACCTGTTTCAAACGAAAAGGCCTCTGATAATGGCTAAAAAGGTCTGTTCCGATTCTTAGGGAATTTGCTTGCAAGCCATTGAATTAATGCAGCGAATGCTGGGCGATTCTTCAATAACAGGCCCGGACTAGCGTAAATTCCCTGCAAAATGCCACTTATCAGGCATTCTGGGGGTCGAGACCGGTTCGTATCCGACTGCGCACACCACCAAGCTTTTCAAGTAGTTAGCAGCATAGCCGCCGCACAGAACGCGAACCGTTTTACAGTTCATTTTACAGTTTTGTTCTCGCTTCGAGCTTTAGCACCGCTGCTTCAGCGAGCTGAATGTCTCGGCCAAGGTAGTGCGCATCGAGAATTGCCTCGACGTCCTTCAGGCTATGGCCGGTGAAGGTCGCGATCTGCGGCACCGTCGCGCCGGCGATCGCAAGACGGACCACAGCCGTTCCCCTTAGGTCATGGAAAGTGAGGTCGCCGATGCCGGCTCGATCCGAGAGCTTACCCCACGATGACCTGAACCCGTCGGCGGTCCATGGGCGGCCCATCGTGTTGGTCAGGATCACAGGGCCTCGGCGCTCGGTGAGATCCAGCAGCGCCCTCAGCGGCGCGCCTGCCGGCATCACAATGCGCCTGCCGGTCTTCGACTGCTGGAACCGGATATGCGTGCCGTCGTAGGCCGACCACGGCAACCGGAGCAGGTCACCCTGCCGCTGGCCGGTCCAGATCGCCAGCATCAGCGCCAGCTGGATTTCCTTGGGCGCGATGGACAGAAGCGACCCAATGTCCTCCTCTGACCAAACCTTATCCCTGCGATTGCCTGAATAGAGCCGACCGCCTCGCTCGCATGGGTTGACCGCAATGATGCCGCGGTCCTTTGCGAAGGATAGTATCCGTGCCAACACGGTCCAGGCAAAGTCCGCCTTGCGAGGCGTGTTGCCGAACTTGTCCCGCCAATTCTTGAACTCGCCACGAACGCGGCGATCGGCCAGAGCGCCAAGCGGCAGGTCGCCGAATTCATCTTCGACCAGCTTGATGTAGGCAAGATATTCCCGCTTTGTTGATTGAGCGAGGCTTGTGAATTCCGGTGCCGCCTTGTAGCGCGCGATAATCGACATGAATGTGCCGGCCCGCGGTTGCCGCATGCTGGCGTGAGCTTCGTGATATTCACGAACGAATTCTGGTGTGCCCGGCTTCCCCTTGATCTGCGGGCCACCGCGCCAAGCATAGTAATAGGTCTTTGTCTCGCCTGTGGAGAGGCGAGCTTTGACCTTATGAATTCCCTTCAGTACGACGCGCACGTTTTGCCCTCCATTCGTCTAAGTGTCTGTCCGAAGAGTTCTTGAATCATATGAATCATCTGTGATTCAAGAGTGGTGGCCTGATTCGAGGAGGGGTCACCGATGTGGACGAGCAAGAACCGCGCCCGTTACGACCGCAGCAAGTTGCGATATCCGAGCGATTTGACCGACGACGAATGGGGACTGGTCGAACCGCTGATCCCGCCGGGCAAGACTGGCGGTGGCAAGCGCACGGTGATC
>Ga0137418_10005662_pt1 | contig 11458 bp, 15 predicted proteins | sample CZODoug3_1_2_16f_FD_122242 | JGI IMG/M metagenome (GOLD analysis project Ga0137418, IMG submission 122242) | Vadose zone soil fungal communities from Angelo Coast Range Reserve, California, USA - CZODoug3_1_2_16fungal (Hybrid Assembly) | ecosystem: Environmental > Terrestrial > Soil > Vadose... | reverse complement strand
CTTCCCGCCGTCCTGCGTGAAGCGCTCCTCGAAGAAATGGCCGAGGCCGTTCGAGTAGTCGCTCTTCACGTCGGTGAGGATCGCCGCGGTCTTCACGCCGACCGTTTTTGCGACGTAGGAGGCCATCGAGTGGCCCTGGTAATCGTCGGTGAAGCACATCCGGAAGATGTAATCGCCCTTCTTGGCTTCCTGCTGGCCATAGATACCCATGACCGTCAGAGACGATGGTCCGGGGTGACAAATGGCATTAATTACGGCTACTTTTGCTCTTACTTTCATCGATCCCCCTAATTTCCCGCGATTATGAGATTGAATGCTGCGGCAACGGCACTTGCTCCGGTAGCCACTTCAATACCTGTCGTCCCAACAACAAGACGCAGATTAAGGCTGATTGTGCGGGAAACAAGATTCACCGTCTCAGTAAGTACTGGAACGAAGGCTCCTGCAGCAACTGTCGCTGGACGAATGTCGATGACAGACTTTACCTGATTTGCGGAAAGTCCCAGAAGCGTGGGGTCGATGTTGTATCCGAGAGCCGGATAAGTCGCATCTCCGGTAAGCCTTACTGTTGAGTAGACTGAACCACCAGGAACTGTTTTGGAAATGGGGAGATATGCTAGGGCCATGTTTCGAAACTCCTCGGAGCGAGATAGATACACATCAAGTATACCTATCTCGCGCTCGGGAGAAATAAATTAGCTGGTCTGCTGGATCACGAAACCATGGCGCAGCTGATGAGCCACGCTTCAGCGATGCAGATGGCGCAGGCGCGGTCGGCGGGCGCCGACGTGTGCTGCCGCAGCAACTGGTAGGCCTCGCGCTCGGCCGCGCTCGGCCGCGTGGGCACCACGATGCGGACGACCGCGTAGAGGTCGCCGCGCCCCCCGTCGCGCGGCAGCCCGCGGCCGCGCAGCCGCAGCCGCTGTCCGCTCTGCGTGCCCGGCGGCACCGTCAGCGTCACGGGCCCGTCGGGTGTGTCCACCCGCACCTCGGCGCCGAGCACCGCCTGCCACGGCCAGAGCGGCAGGTCCATCTCCAGATCGTCACCGACCACGCGGTAGCGCGGGTGCGCCAGCAGCCGCACGCGCAGATACACGTCGCCCGCCGGGCCACCGTTGGCGCCGGGCCCGCCCTGGCCCGCCAGACGCAGCGTCGCGCCGTCGCGAATGCCGCGCGGGATCGTGACGTCGAGGCTCTTGCCGTTCAGCGTGATCCGGCGCTGCGCGCCGTGCAGCACGTCCTCGAGCGTCAGCGGCAGCTCGGCCTCGAAGTCGTTGCCGGGGATCTGTACACGCACGCCGGCGCGTCCCGCGCGTCCCGCACCACCGCCCGCCGGGCGCCCGAAGATCGACGCGAAGAAGTCGCTGAAGTCCCCGAGGTCCTCCCACTCGGTCGTCGTCACGGTCGGGCCGTGCCCGCCGCCCGGCGGCGGCGTGAAATCCATGCCGCCCTTCCAGTTGGCGCCCAGCGCGTCGTACTTCGCGCGCTTGTCGGGATCGCTCAGCACCTCGTTGGCCTCGTTGATCTCCTTGAAGCGTTCGGAGGCGCTCGCGCGCTCCGAGGCCACTTGTAAATCGGGATGGTGCTTGCGCGCGAGCTGTCGGTAGGCCCGCTTGATCTCCTCGGCCGTCGCCGTGCGTGGCACCCCGAGCACCTCGTAGTAGTCGCGGAATTTCACCGCCATCGGTCGGCGGGCTCCTCGGCCGTCGCCACCACGACCTGCGCCGGGCGCAGCAGCTCGTCGCCAAGCCGCCAGCCGCGCCGCACCTCGCGCACGACCGTGCCCGGCGCGACCTCGCCGTCGGCCGGCACCGCGGCCACGGCCTCGTGGAGGTTGGGATCGAACGGCTGCCCGACGCTCTCGATGGGCTCGGCCCCCGCCTCGCGCAGGGCGGCGAGGAAGAGGCGGTGCGTCGCGGCGACGCCGTCGTAGAAGTCGCGGTCCGTCGAGCCGGTCGCGAGCGCCCGCTCGAGCGAGTCCAGCACGGGCAGCAGCGGGAGCAGCGCCGCGCGGCGGCCCTCGCGCCGCGCGGCCTCGTGCTCCTTCGCGGTCCGACGGCGGTAGTTGTCGAACTCCGCGAGCAGCCGGAGATGCCGATCGTCGGCTTCGGCGGCGCCCTGACTCACGCCTTTCTGTCGTCCGCGTCCTTGAATTCGGCGTCGATGACCTCGCCGTCCTGCCCCCCGCCCGCGGCGCCCTGCGGCCCGGCGCCGGGCTCGGTCGGTCCACCGCGCGAGGCCGCCTCCGCGAGCATCTGTGACACGCGCGTGAGGTTGTCCTGGGCCTTGCGCATGCGCTGGGCGTCCTCGCCCTTCACCGCCTCGCGGGCCTCGTTGAGCGCCTGCTCGATCACGGTCCGATCCGGGCCCGAGAGCTTGCCGCCGTGCTCGGCGAGCGCCCGCTCGGTGGCGTAGATGAGCCCGTCCACCTGGTTGCGCAGCTCGATCTCCTGCCGGCGCCGCGCGTCCTCGCTCGCGTTGGCCTCGGCCTCGCGCACCATCCGCTCGACCTCGCTCTTGCTGAGACCCGAGGAGGCGGTGATGGTGATCTGCTGCTGCTTGCCGCTGGCCGTATCCTTCGCCGACACGTTGAGGATGCCGTTGGCGTCGATGTCGAACGTCACCTCGATCTGGGGCAGGCCGCGCGGCGCGGGCGGGATGCCCTCGAGGCGGAACCGGCCGAGCGTGCGATTGTCGCGCGCCAGCGGCCGCTCGCCCTGCAGCACGTGGACGTCGACCGCCGTCTGGTTGTCGGTGGCGGTCGTGAAGATCTCGCTCTTCTTCGTGGGGATCGTCGTGTTGCGCGGGATCAGCACGGTCATGGCGCCGCCTTGCGTCTCGACGCCGAGCGACAGCGGCGTGACGTCGAGCAGCACGACGTCCTTGACGTCGCCCGCGAGGACACCGGCCTGGATGGCGGCGCCGACGGCCACGACCTCGTCGGGGTTGACGCCCTTGTGGGCTTCCTTGCCGAAGAGCTGCTTGACGAGGTCCTGGACCTTCGGCATCCGCGTCTGGCCCCCGACGAGCACGACCTCGTCGATGTCGTTCGCGCTGACGTCGGCGTCCTTCATCGCCTGCCGGCAGGGGGGCACGGTGCGCTGGATGAGATCGTCGACGAGGGCCTCGAGCTTGGCCCGGGTGAGCTTCAGCACCAGGTGCTTGGGGCCGCTCGCGTCGGCGGTGATGAAGGGCAGATTGATCTCGGTCTCGAGCGTCGAGCTGAGCTCGATCTTCGCCTTCTCGGCCGCCTCCTTGAGGCGCTGCAGCGCCATGCGGTCACGGCGCAGGTCGATGCCGTTGTCCTTCTTGAACTCCTCGGCGATCCAGTCCATCACGCGCTGGTCGAAGTCGTCGCCGCCGAGGTGCGTGTCGCCGTTGGTGGCCTTCACCTCGAAGACGCCCTGGCCGATCTCGAGGATCGAGATGTCGAACGTCCCGCCGCCGAGATCGTACACGGCGATCTGCTCGTCGTTCTTCTTGTCCAGGCCGTACGCGAGGGCGGCGGCGGTGGGCTCGTTGATGATGCGCTGCACCTCGAGCCCGGCGATCTTGCCGGCGTCCTTGGTCGCCTGCCGCTGGCTGTCGTTGAAGTAGGCCGGCACGGTGATCACGGCCTGCGTCACCGTCTGGCCGAGATAGGCCTCCGCCGCCTCCTTCAGCTTGCGCAGGATCATCGCGGAGATCTCGGGCGGCGAGTACTGCTTGCCTCGTATCTCGATGCGCACGTCGCCGTTCGACGCCTTCACGACCTTGTAGGGGACCTTCTTGATCTCCTCCTGCACCTCGTCGTACCGGCGGCCCATGAAGCGCTTGATCGAGAACACGGTGTTCTCGGGATTGGTGATGGCCTGCCGCTTGGCGACCTGGCCGACGAGGATCTCGCCGTCCTTGGTGAAGGCGACCACCGACGGCGTCAGCCGGCTCCCCTCCTGGTTGGGGATGACGGTGGGAGTCCCGCCCTCCATCACCGCCACCACCGAGTTGGTGGTGCCGAGGTCGATGCCGATCACGTTGCTCATGGTGTCCTCACGTCCTCACGGGAATGCGCCGCGAGCCGTTGCCCGCGTGCGCCTTCGGGAACCGCACGGTCAGCACGCCGTGCCGCACACGCGCCTCGGCGGCGTCGAGGTCGATGCCCGGCGGCAGCGGGATCGTGCGTACGAACGCCGCGTAGCGGCGCTCGCCGTCGCGCGCCTCCGCGCGCTCGCCGCGCACGATCAGCCCCTGCGGGCTGATCACGAGGCTGAGATCCTTGGCGTCGAGGCCGGGGACGTCGAGGCTGACGACAACCTCGTCCTCGCGCTCGCGCACGTCGGCGGCGGGCAGCCAGCGCCCGGCGAGTGCCTGCGGGTCCCCCGCCGCGTCGATGAACCGCTCGAACCACCGGTCGAGCCCGTCACGGAGCGAGAGCACGTCGGAGCGTGAGGGCTCCCGGCGCTCGTTCCGCCACGGCAGCAGCGCGCTGACCTTGTCGATGATCCCCATGACGTGCCTCCTGCTACTCGGTCCGCACCGGAATCTTCTTGGGCTGCGTGCGCGGCGACTTGGGAATTTCGACGCGCAGCACGCCGTCGCGCAGCGTGGCCGTGGTGTTGTCGGCGTCGAGGTCCTCGGTCAGGCTGAACGCGCGGTAGTAATCGGCCAGCTCGAACTCCTGGTAGTCGGGCGTCGTGGTAGGGCGCTCGACGCGCCCTCGGACGACGAGCTCGTCGCGCTCCGCGACGACGTCCAACCCATCGGGCGTCACGCCCGGCATGTCGGCCAGGAGCACGTAGCTCTTCTCCGTCTCGTAGATGTCGACGCACGGCGCCATCGTGCGGACCGCGCGCTCCGGCGCCTCGCGGCGCTCGGGGGCCTGGGTGGGAGCCGTCGTTACCGTGGCCATCGCTTGCGCTCCTTCCTGCCGTCAGCTCGTGATCGAGATTTTCTTCGGCGCCGCCTCGGGTGCGCGGGCGAGCCGGACGCGGAGGATCCCGTGCGCGTAGCTCGCTTCCGCCCGGTCGGGATCGAGGCGATCGCCGATGCGCATCGTTCGCGCGAAGCTGCCGAGCATCCGCTCGCGCCGGTGATAGGCCTCGTCCGGCACCCCGGGTTCCGCCTTGCGCTCGCCGCGGATCGTCACCGTGTCGCCGATGACCGTCGTCTCGAGGCTCGCCCGCTCGACGCCGGGGCAGGGCGCCTCCAGCGTGATCCCGCCGTCGTCGCGGGTGAGGTTGATGGGCGGATAGTCGCCGGCGAGCAGCCAGCGTCCACCGGGGGCGGCGTCACCGAACACGGTCGCCATCTCGCGCTGCAAGCGCCGCATTTCCTGCCACGGATCCCACGTCGATCGAGTCTCCATCGCGGTACCTCCTCAGCCCCGAAACTGCTGGCGCCACGCGCCGATCTGTATGCGGATTGTCGGTCCCGGGAGGTGTCCGGCCGTCCGGAACGGGTGACCGATCGTCCGGGGATCAGCGGCTCAGAGCGTGATCTGGATCCGGTTCTCCACGGCGGTCACACCCGGCGCCGACCACGCCGCCCGCTCCGCCTCGTCGCGCTCGGCCCAGGAGCGCACCTTGCCCTCGAGGATCACCTTGCTTCCCTCGACCCTCACCTGGATGCCCTGCGCGTCGAGCTCGGCCGTGCGCACCAGGGCCTGCTCGATCTTCTCCTTGAGCTGGGTCGGTGACAGCCGCGGCCGCACCACGATGAGGTTCGACACGCCCCGCACGCCCTGCAGGCGGCGCACCACGCGCTCCGCGTCCTGCTTCTGGTACTGCCACTCGACCTCGCCGCGCAGGGTGACCCAGCCCTTGGAGACGGTGATGTCGAGCATGTCCACCGGCACCGCGGCGTCCCACTCGAGCGCGCGAACGGCGGCGGCAGCGATGTCGGTATCCGTGCGCTCGGCGGCGGTGGGCAATCGCACCTCGATGTCGTTGGCCACGGCCAGCACGCCGCGCACGCGGTGCGCCGCCTCCTCGGCTGCCCACTTCTTGGCGTACGAATCGACCCACCCCGTGAGCGCGACCACACCCTCTTTGACGACCACGCCGATCTCGTTCGGCCGCACGCGGGGCTCGAACTTCAGCTCATTGAGGACGTCGCGCTGGATCTCCTCGTCGGTCCGCGCGCCTCGCAGCACTGTCGCCATGTCGTTCTCCTTTCCGTGACGAGCGTCTCCGGCGAACGCTCACCCCACGACAGTCGCGCGCGCCCGGTGTCCATGAATCCGGAAGGGGTGCCCGGGCGTCCACCGCCGTTGCGTCGCGCGTGACGGCGTGCGACGACTGTGGCCGGCGATCGCGTTCGACAAGGAGAGGCACGATGAGCGCATTGCAGGCGGGAACGAAGGCTCCGGATTTCTCGCTTCACACGACGCCCGATCAGTCCGTGGGCCTGCACGAGTTCCGCGGGCGACGGCTGATCCTGGCCTTCTACCCGGCCGACTGGAGCCCGGTGTGCAGCGACCAGATGTCGCTGTACGAGGTGGTGCGGCCGGAGTTCCAGCGGTACAGGGCCGAGCTGCTCGGCATCTCCGTCGACGGCGTGTGGTGCCACCTCGCCTTCGCGAAGGACCGCAAGATCCATTACCCGCTGCTGTCCGACTTCGAGCCCAAGGGCGAGGTCTCGCGCGCGTACGGCGTCTACCACAAGTCGGGCGTGAGCGAGCGCGCGCTGTTCGTCCTCGACGAGGAGGGCACGATCCGCTGGAGCTACGTCTCCCCGATCGGCGTCAACCCCGGCGCCGACGGCATCCTCAACGCGCTCGAGGCGATGGGCGGAGGCCAGCGATCATGAGCACGCACGTGCCGCAGCTCGTGCTGCCGGTCACCCCCGAGCGCGATCACATCCGCGGCCCCGTGACGGCGCCCATCACGCTGCTGGAGTACGGCGACTACGAGTGTCCCTACTGCGGCGCGGCGCATCCGATCGTGCACGAGGTGCGCCGGCGGATGGGCAAGCGCCTGTGCTTCGTCTATCGCCACTTCCCCCTGACGAACGTGCATCCGCACGCCGAGCTGGCGGCGGAGGCCGCCGAGGCCGCCGGCGCCCAGGGCCGGTTCTGGGAGATGCACGACCGGCTCTTCGAGCACCAGAACGCGCTGAGCGACGAGGCTCTCGTCGCGCACGCCGACGCCCTCGACCTCGACGTCGAGCGGTTCGCGCGCGAGCTCGCCGACGGCGCCCACGCGCCGAAGGTGCGGCAGGACTTCGTGAGCGGCGTGCGCAGCGGGGTCAACGGCACGCCCTGCTTCTACATCAACGGCGTGCGCTACGACGGGCAGTACGACCTGGCGGCGCTGCTCGGGTCGATCGAGGCGGTGCTCCGGGCCGCCTGAGCCGGCGCGGGGTGGGCGTCAGGCGATGGCCCGCTCGACCCGCCGCGCGATCTCCGACTTCGGCTGCACGCCGACGATGCGGTCGACCTCGCGGCCGCCCTTGAACACCAGCAGCATCGGGATGCTCCGCACGTCGAACCGGCTCGCCGTGACGGGGTTCTCGTCGACGTTCAGCTTCGCGACCCGCGCGCGCCCGGCCAGCTCGAGCGCGAGCTGATCCACGACAGGCGCGATCATCCGGCACGGCCCGCACCACGGCGCCCACGCGTCCAGCAGCACGGGCAGCGGCGAGGCCTCCACCTCGCTCGCGAACGTGGCATCGGTCACGGTCACCGGCCCGTTCGCCGGCTGGCCGGCGCCGACGGGCAGCGGGGTCTTGCACTTGCCGCAGACGGGCTGCGACCCCTGCGCGAGCTTGGCGGAGGGCACGCGGTTGGTCGCCCCGCACACGGGGCAGCGGATGAGCTGGGCGTCGGCCATGGCTCGATTATCCTCCCGGGTCGCGACCGTTGCCGGCCTTGAAGCGGCACCCCGCTTCGAGGAGGCGCTGGCGCAGATCGTGGCGCGCGTGGTCGAGCAGGCGGTGCGTCTCGGCCGATGTTTTCCCCAGCGCCTTGGCCAGCCGCGTCCCGTGCAGCCCCTCGACGTAGCGGAGGAGCACCGCCCGCCGCCACTCCCGCGGCAGCGCCTTGAGCGCCGCGCTGATGCAGTCGCGCAGCTCGCGGGTGGCCGCCACGTCGTCCGGCGTCGGGATCTCGAGGTCCGGGAGCACGTCCTCCAGCTTGAGGTCCTCGTCGGGCTCGTAGAACTCGAGCCGCTCCTCGCCGAGCGTGGTGACCCACTCGCTCGGCGGCACGTCGGGAATGTCGGTCTCGATGCGCGCGGGCGTGCGCCGGCGCCAGGCTCCGGAGCGCTTGACGGCGGCCGCGATCGTCTCGCGCGCCAGCTCGATCAGGCGCGCGCGCAGCCGCTGCTCGTCCCACTCGCCGTCGAACTCGGGGTACGCGCGCAGCAGCACCTCGTCGACGGCCTCGTCGGGCGTCAGCTCGCCGGGCGTGAGATCGCCCGCAGCCTCGGCGTACGCGATCTGGTGCCGGGCGAGCTCGGACACGTGCTCGAGATGACGGGCGATCCGCTCGAAGAACATGGCGTCACCTATAACGTCGGCAGCGTTCGGGGACGGCGGCCGAGCGGAAACGCCTCGTCGATCCGCGCGATCTCCCGAGCCGTCAAGCTCAGATCCGCGGCCGCGGCGTTCTCGACCGTGTGCTCGGGCTTCGCCGCCTTGGCGATGGCGAGCACCGACGGACGCCGCACCACCCATCGCAGCGCGACCTGGCGCGGCGTCGCGCCGTGCGCCTCGGCGATCTCGCGCAGCACGCGGCCGCCCTTCGTGTGGGGGCCGGCGACGCGCCCGGCGCCCAGGGGCGCGTACGCCACGGTCGCGATGCGATGTTGTTCATCCCACGGCCCTACGGCGTGCTCGATCGCCCGCTGCTGCACGTTGTAGAGGACCTGGTTGCACGCGATACGACCCGCGCCGGCGATCCGGGCGGCGGCGTCCAGGTCGGGAACGTCGAAGTTGCTCACGCCCCAGGAGAGAATCTTGCCGTCGCGCTGCAGCGTCTCGAACGCCTCGATGGTGTCCTTCAGCGGGTGCTCGCCGGGCCAGTGCAGCAGGTAGCCGTCGAGGTGGTCGGTGCGGAGGGGGGCGAGCGAGCCCTCGCAGGCCTCGATCGTCCCCTGGCGCGTGGCGTGCTGCGGGAGTACCTTCGACACCAGGAACACGTCATCGCGTCGTCCGCCGATGGCCTCGCCCACGATCTGCTCGACCGCGCCGTCGCCGTACAGCTCCGCGGTGTCGATATGAGTCATATCCAGATCCACGCCGAGGCGCAGCGCGGTGATCGCCAGCCGGCGGTCATCCTCCTCGAGGTGCCATGTGCCCTGCCCGATCACGGGCACGCGGAATTTCGTCGGCCCGAACGCGCGCCACTCCATGGACGCCTCCTGCGCGCAGTATCGAGCGGCGGTCGTGTCCGGCGGTCCGAAACGCGTGCTCGCGCGTCCGGCCCGGGGGGCGACGGGTGCTCGCGCCGCGCGCCTTCCGGGCGCGCCACGCCCACGCGACGCGGTGATGCGCGATGACCGAGACGGCGCCGATCGTCTTCGTGGTGGACGACACCCTCGCGGTTCGTGAGGCGATCACGAGCCTGCTCGCCTCCGTCGGCCTCCGCGTGCAGACGTTCGGCAGCGCCCGGGACTTCCTGGGCCACCCTCGGCCCGACGCGCCCGCGTGTCTGGTCCTCGACGTGCGCCTGCCGGGCCTCAGCGGCCTCGACCTCCAGCGCGAGCTCGCACACATCGGATCGGCCATCCCGATCGTCTTCATCTCGGGCCATGCCGACATTCCGATCTCCGTGCAGGCCATGAAGGCAGGGGCGACTGACTTCCTGACGAAGCCGTTCCGGGACCAGCAGCTCCTGGACGCCGTCCAGGCGGCGATCGACCGTGACCGCGAGCAGCGGGTCCGCATGGCGGAGATCGCCGGGCTCCGACACCGCTACGAGTCGCTGACCCCGCGCGAGCGGGAGGTCCTGACGCTGGTCGTGGCCGGCCTGCTGAACAAGCAGATCGCCTTGCGGCTGGGCACCAGCGAGATCACCGTCAAGGCTCATCGTCACCAGGTCATGCACAAAATGAAGGCCAACACCGTGGTCGACCTGGTCAGAACGTTCGAACGCCTGGGAGGTCCCACCTCGGGGCACTAGGAGTCTGCCGGCAAATCGACGCGCGACCCGGCTTTGCCGGGGCGCGACGAGCGTCGGGGGGTTGAGAGGAGCGACCCGGCTTTGCCGGGGCGCTCCGAACGGTGGGGGGTTTGGGGGGCCATTTCGGGGCCCCCCATTGATTAGGAGAGCGATACCAACGTATAGATGGGAGCCGGTCTCGCGCCCCGGTACCGTCACGTCCGTCATGGACGACACACACGTGGTCTCGATCGTCGACGACGACGCATCCGTGCGTGAGGCGCTCGAGAGCCTCTTCCGGTCCGTGGGTCTGCCCGTGGTCAGCTTTCCGTCGGCGGAAGCCTTTCTGGCCGCCGGCCAGGCACGTACCACGACGTGCCTGATCCTCGACCTCCGCATGCCGGGCCTCGACGGCCTGGGCCTGCAGCAGCGACTGATCCGCGCCGGTCACACGATTCCGACCGTCATCCTCACCGGGCACGGCGACGATGACGCGCGCGCCCGCGCCGTCAGCGAAGGCGCGGTCGCCTTCCTGGTCAAGCCCTTCGACGGGGAGTTCCTGGTCCGCGTGGTGGAAGCAGCCCTGGGTACCCATGCATGAATGACATCCCGGATCTGCCGCCCGTCGGGCGGGCGGTCGCCTTCCAGGAGGTCGTCTCGCGCTTGCCGAACCTGGCGGGCGCGGCGCGCAGCGTGATGTACGGATTTCATCGCGGCGTTCCGACCGTCGCCGCGTTTTCCTGGCACAGGAGCGGCGAATCCGGGTCCGTACGGATGGCGTTGCCTTTGCTCGCGTCGCGAGGGCACACATGATCTCCCTCGAGCAGCTCCTGGACGGACTCGAAGTCGCGGTGGAACCGCTGGCGACGCACGCCATTCGGCGCGACGGCTCCATCGATTGCGGCCAGATGGACGGTCCCGCCATCCACTACGCGCTCCGCGGCTCGGGCCGGCTGGAGATCGCCGACGGCGAGACGGTCGGCGTCTCCGCGCGCACCGTCATCGTGGTGCCGCCCGGACACCACGCGCGCATCGTCACCCAGGACGGCGGCCGGCGGTCCGACGTGAGGGTCGCCTGTGTCGGGATCCGCGCCACGTATCGGGGCTCCATCGGGCTCTTCGACCACCTGCACGAGCCGCTCGTCGAGCACGTCGCCGCCGACGATCCGGTCCGGCAGTCGTTCGAGGAGCTGCTGGACGAGGTCGACGCGCGCCGCCCGGGCTGCCGCGCGATGTCGGAGGCGCTCCTGCGCCGCTGTCTCATCTGGCTGCTGCGGCGGTTCTTCGGGCGCGGCCGCCGCGGGCTCGGCTGGCTGGCGCCGCTCGAGGACGCGCGCCTGGGTCGCGCCGTCGCCGCGATGCACGAGCGGCCGCAGCACT
>Ga0137418_10005661_pt1 | contig 11459 bp, 4 predicted proteins | sample CZODoug3_1_2_16f_FD_122242 | JGI IMG/M metagenome (GOLD analysis project Ga0137418, IMG submission 122242) | Vadose zone soil fungal communities from Angelo Coast Range Reserve, California, USA - CZODoug3_1_2_16fungal (Hybrid Assembly) | ecosystem: Environmental > Terrestrial > Soil > Vadose... | reverse complement strand
GGGCTGGCCACCGCCACGGCAATAGGAACCTCCACGATTCAGGCTACTTCCGGGAGCATCACCGATTCCACCACGCTCACCGTGACTGCCGCCACGCTGGTGTCCCTTGCCGTCACGCCGGTTAATCCTTCGATCCCCAAAGGCCTCACCCAGCAGTTCACCGCTACGGGAACATTCAGCGACACCAGCACGCAGAATCTGACCAACTCGGTGACTTGGATTTCGTTGACCCCCACGGTGGCCACCATCAGCACCGCCGGGCTGGCCACCGCCACGGCAATAGGAACCTCCACGATTCAGGCTACTTCCGGGAGCATCACCGATTCCACCACGCTGTCGGTAACGGCGGCGGTGTCAGTAAGTGCCTCGCCAACAACGGCCAGCGTCCAAGCGGGCACGCAACCGTTCACCGCCACAGTAACAAATGATATGCAGAACGGAGGTGTCACTTGGAGTCTCTCCTGCGCTGGTACTTGCGGAACGCTCTCAGCCACTTCCAGTCTATCCGGGGTAGCCATCACCTATACGGCGCCGGCTAGTGTGCCAGCTTCGACTGTCACGCTGACGGCAACTTCGGCCACCGATGGAACTAAGTCCTCGTCAGCAACAATTACTGTGACTTCGGGGCAGCTTAGCGTGAGCGTCAGTCCGCAACGTGCAGCGGTCACAATCTGGGAGCAACAGCAATTCACGGCTACGGCAGCCAACGATCCTTTAAATCAGGGCGTGAGTTGGCAAGTGGACGGGCTACCGGGCGGCAGTTCAACGGTTGGAACAATAGACGCCACGGGCAAATACACCCCTCCCTCGTGCGCAGGAACACATTTGGTCACGGCTGTTGCCGTGGCGAATTCTACTGTCACAGCAACCGCCAGTATCGCCGTGACCGATTTGGCGGGCGTCTTGACCTACCATAATGATCTGGCCCGCGATGGCGTCAACGGGCAGGAGTATGCACTCGCTCCATCGAACGTGAGTACCTCAGCGTTCGGAAAACTCTTTTCTTGCAGTGCCGACGGCGCAATCTACACGCAACCTCTGTGGGTTCCCAATGTAACCATAAATGGGACGAAGCATAATGTAATCGTGGTGGCCACCCAACACGACAGCGTGTACGCGTTTGACGCCGATGCCAACCCATGCGTGCAACTTTGGCATGCCAATCTCCTCGATGGCACCCACGGTGCTACTGCCGGAGAGACCCCGGTGCCTTCAGGTACCACAGGATTTCTGGTGGGCGGTGGGGACGGGGACATTACCCCGGAAGTCGGTGTCACGGGCACGCCCGTAATCGATCCCAGCAGCAATACGATCTACGTGGTCAGTAAGTCGGTCGATTCCCGTCAGGTGAACTTCTACCAGCGGCTCCATGGCCTTGATCTTGCCACGGGCAGCGAAAAACTGAACAGCAATCAGCCCGTAGTTATTTCAGCGACCGTTGCTGGAACCGGCGATGGATCCTCCGCAGGTCAACTAGCGTTCAATCCCAGAACGCAAAATCAGCGACCCGGTCTTGCGCTTGTGAACGGCGTTGTCTACATCTCTTGGGCTGCTCACGAGGATGCAAATCCTTACCACGGCTGGGTGATTGGTTACAACGCCTCAAATCTGGCACAGGTGCCCGGTGCAGTATTTAATACCACACCCGATGGCGGGCAAGCTGGCATCTGGATGTCGGGCAACGCATTGGCAGCGGACGCTGGCGGCAATCTCTATGGCGTTACCGGGAACGGGACTTTCGACGCCAACACCGGCGGCATCGATTTTGGCGACACGGTTCTGAAGTTAGGTACCACCAGCGGACTTACGGTCGTGGATTGGTTCACGCCGTCAAACCAGGCAACTCTGTCCGCAGCGGATGCAGACCTTGCCTCGAGCGGCATGGTGCTACTTCCCGACCAGAGCTCTAATGGACCCACCCACCTGCTTGTTCTCGGATCGAAGTCTTCGGCGATCTACCTGCTGAACCGGGACAACATGGGTTCGTTCAATGCAAGTGGAGATCAGGTTGTTCAAGAATTCGGGGGGGGGTCTCAGGGATACTTCAGTACGCCGGCCTTCTGGAACAACACCATGTATTTGGGCGCGGTCAACAATTACATTAAGGCGTGGTCCTTCAACCAGACTACCGCTGGAAAGTTTGACGCAGCACCCTCGTCGAACTCCAACAGCGGGTACGGGTTCCCTGGAACTACCCCGTCGGTGTCATCGACCCCGACGAATGCCAATGGAATTTTGTGGGCGATTGATTCGAGCGCATACGGGCCTCCCAGCAGTGCCGGCACTGGCCCCGCGATTCTGCACGCCTACGATGCCACTAATCTAGCTATCGAATTGTGGAACAGTTCGCAGGCGGCCGGTGGCCGGGATATCGCAGGCGACGCTGTCAAGTTCACCGTTCCGACTGTGGCCAACGGAAAAGTGTATGTGAGTACGCGCGGTAACTACACGACGGTTCTGGGTGAAGTTGATGTTTATGGTCTCTTGCCAAACTAAGTTCGCAGGTAGTCCAAAAATCCGCCAGGCGGCGGCTTGTTTGACCAACGATCTAGAATCTGGTCTTCGCATGCAAACCAAGAATGAGCAGATGGGATTTAGAATTTCCGCAGATCTGAAGAGAGAACTGCAATCTGTGGCGAAACGCGAAGGTAGAACCGTTTCCCAGCTATGTGAAATTCTTCTCGCCGGTGAAAGAAGGATCGAAGTATCTGCAGCGCATCTTGTCTCACCACAAGAAGGAACCTTTCCAATAGCCCGACCGTTGGCGCTTCATCCCGAATTGCTCTGCGGTGCGTTAGAACTGCTTTCAAAGAAATCGTCGGACTTGTTGCCCAGAGATGTCGCAAGCAACTCGCTGGGTCAGCAGAACTTCACAAGGTGCCGAGACTCAGAAGTGCACATTGTGGGAAAATCGCTTCCTTCCCGGTCCAAGATCCTAGCTAATGGACCGGAATTTCGCTTCCTAACCTCATTTATTGTCAATGAGTTGACCCGCCCCCTGCCATCCGAGAAATGGCAAGAGAATTGCCCCCAGAGGAGCGAGATGGTGCGCCCAGTCACCAATCGTGGTTCCTCTCTACCAAGCTTGCATTCCTCCCCGGTCAACGTGGAGCACAAGGACTTTGCCTGCTGGAACTCACGCGATTCGCGTGTCCCGCAACTAGTTGCTGAGCAAGCTGCTGCCAGGCCAGGTGCAGTTGCAGTGGCAACGGCCAAAGAGAGGCTCACTTATGCGGAGTTGGATTCGCAGGCTAATGCATTGGCGCATCGCCTGCGCCTGCTCGGCGTCGGGCCGGATGTCGTGGTCGGGCTGTGCGCGGAGCGCTGTCCTGCGATGGTCGTAGGAGCGCTGGGGATTCTGAAGGCAGGTGGTGCTTACTTGCTGCTGGATCCTGCCCACCCTTCGGAGCGCCTTGCATTCAAATTGCGTGACGCCGAAGCCCCCGTTCTGGTGACCAGTGAGGGTCTGGCGCCCCGTTTGCCCGCCGGTCCATGGCGAGTGGTCTTCGTGAACAGCGAGATGCCGGGGCTTGTGAACCACCCTCCTGAAGCGCAAGTCAGCCCAACAAAAGCGGAACACCTGGCATACGTTGTGTATACCTCCGGTTCGACTGGATCGCCGAAGGGTGTGGCCATCACCCACGAGAGCTTGCTGAATCTCGTGTTCTGGCACAGGCAAGCGTTTGACGTGACTCGCGAGGACCACGCCAGCCATCTGGCGGGACTCAGTTTCGACGCTGCAGTCTGGGAGTTGTGGCCCTATCTCACGGCTGGGGCGACTGTCCATTTGGCGCCTGAATTCGTCCGCCAATCGCCGGAATCGCTGCGCGACTGGCTTGTGGCCAGCCGAATCACGATAAGCTTTGTGCCCAGTCCTCTCGCCGAACGCATGCTCATGCTGGAGTGGCCACCGGAAACTGCATTGCGTTTCTTGTTAACCGGCGGCGACACGCTCCATCACTACCCTCCCGTCAATCTCCCTTTCGTACTGGTGAATAACTACGGCCCCTCGGAGTGCACGGTGGTCGCCACGTCCGGGATCATTCGCGGGGACGCACCCCCTGCCGCGGAGCCGCCCATCGGCCGGGCCATCGCTAATACGCAGATCTACATTCTGGACCAACATCTGAAGCAAGTTCCCGCCGGTGAAATGGGAGAGATGTACGTTGGCGGCTTGGGCCTGGCGCGAGGATACCTGAACCGCCCTGATCTGACGGCTGAACGGTTTGTTCCGAATCCATTCAGTCCGGTGCCAGGCAACCGGTTGTACAGGACGGGCGACCTTGCCCGATGTTTGCCAGATGGTCAGATAGTCTTTCTCGGCAGGATCGACGATCAAATCAAAGTACGTGGCTTTCGCATCGAGCCGGGCGAAATCATCGCGGCGCTGAACCGCCATCCGGAGATTCAGGAAAGCTTCATCATGACCCGCGAAGCGGCCGCGTGCGACAAGCAATTGATCGCCTATATTGTGCCCGTGAACGCACAGATCACCCATGCCGCTCTCAGGGAGTTTCTCCAAAAGAGTTTGCCCGATTTCATGGTGCCGGCAGTCTTTGTACCGCTGCCAGCGCTGCCTCTCGGCCCACATGGCAAGGTGGATCGTCTCGCGTTGCCCGTGCCGGATGCGGAGAACATCCTGCGCGATACCATTTATCACTCTCCGCGCTCTCCTGCGGAACGAAAGGTGGCGAAGATCGTGGCGCAGCTCCTGGGTCTTGCCCAGGTCGGCGCAGACGATAACTTTTTCACGCTCGGTGGACATTCACTGCTGGGAACTCAGCTCATCGCACGACTGCGGCAGGCCTTTGGTGTCGAACTACCCTTACGCAGCCTGTTTGAAGCTTCCACGGTGGCGAGGCTTGCCGCCGAGGTGGAACGACTCGTCATGGCCAAATTAGAGGCCATGAGCGAACAGGAGGCCCAGCGCATCCTTGGCGTGGCCCACCACCCGTTCGCAGAAGGGGATTAGGCCTACCGTGGACGGCGAAACTTCGCCTCGCCTGAAGCAGTCTGACCCGAGCCTCAGCCTCTTCCATTTGCTTGAGCCCGAGGTTCTCGCAGACCCCTACCCTTTGTATCGCCGGCTGCGGACCGAAGACCCCGTCTATTGGGATCCCTTCCTACACGCCTGGGTGGTTACTCGTTATCAGGATGTGGTTCGCGTGCTGCACGATTTTTCAGCCCACCGAACGCCAACGCCGGAACAGCTTTCCAAGATGGACCTTTCTGCTTTAAGTCCCGTCGCTTGCGTGATGGTAAGGCAGATGCTGTTCATGGACGCGCCGGCGCACACGCGGCTTCGCAGTCTCGCGTCCCAAGCTTTTACACCACAGCGCGTCGAGATCCTGAGATCGCACATCCAGGAACTAACCGACAAACTTATTGACGCCGTGATCTTCGCGGGCCGCATGGACGTGATTGCAGATCTGGCGGAGCCGCTACCCTGCATCGTCACTGCCGAAATGCTCGGCGTGCCGGTGGAGGACCGCCACCAATTGAAGGCTTGGTCGGCGGATTTCGCGGAGATGCTCGGGAACTTCCAGCACAATCCGGATCGCGCCCCGCGAATCGTCCGCAGCGTCGAGGACATGACGGCCTATTTCCGCGCCGCCATACGCGAGCAGGAGAAGCACCCGCGCGAAGGACTCATTCGCTCGCTAGTGGTTGCGGAGGTTGAGGGTGACCGGCTGACTGAAGAGGAAGTGATTGCCAACTGCATTGTCACGATGGTTGGAGGTCAGGAAACCACGACGAACCTGATTGGTTCGGGGACGCTCGCTCTGTTGCGCAATCCGGAACAGCTCGAAAGGCTCAAGGCCGACCCTGCGTTGATTTCTTCCGCAGTCGAAGAGCTGCTTCGCTACGAAAGCCCCAGCCAGCACACCGCTCGCATCTCCCCGGAGGACGTGGAAATGGGAGGAAGACTGATTCGCAAGGGTCAAGCGGTGATTGCCGTGATGGGCGCCGCAAACCGCGACCCGGAACGCTTCCCGGATCCCGATCGACTTGACATCGCGCGGAGAGATAACCGGCACGTTGCGTTCGGGTGGGCAGCCCATTTCTGCTTCGGTGCACCGCTCGCCCGGATCGAAGGCCAGATCGCCTTTGCCACGATGCTTGCCCGGCTTCCGAATCTCGTTCTGGAGCCCGGGCCGCTTACCTGGCGCGATAACCTCGGTTTGCGCGGTCTGAAGGCGCTGCCCGTCAAATTCGGCAATCTTCCATCATCGCGAAGCGCTCTGGCGGAGTCCCCTTCCCGGACAGACGGCGCTTCCGTGCTGAACTTGGACGTCACATGATTCCTGGCACTGGCCAAATCACGGATGCAAAGCGAGAGCTTCTGGAGAAGCTCCTGCGCGAAGACGCGCTCACGCTCGGTGCCGACGCCGATGCCTTCCCGCGAAGAGTTCCGGGTGAACCCGTTCACCTTTCCTTTGGCCAAGAACAACTCTGGCTCCATTCTCAGTTGGCGATGGGCAGCCCGCTCTACAACGAGCCGGTGACGGTTCGGAAGATCGGTTCGCTCGACGCGGCCGTCCTGGAACGAAGTCTCAACGAGATCATTCGGCGCCATGAAGCCTGGCGGACGACTTTCACGACGGTAGATGGCCAGGCGATTCAAGTCGTGCACCCGGCCCTCAATATTCCGCTTCCGGTCGCAGACCTCACGCACCTGCCCGAAGATGCCCGGGAGCAAGAGGCCGTGCGCCTGGCCACCGAGGACGCCCGCAAGCCGTTCGACCTGGCTCAGGGGCCGCTGCTGCGGGCAAGACTCGTGAAGCTAGCGGAGAATGAGCACCGACTGTTCCTTTCTCTCCATCACCTGACGTTCGATGGAGTCTCCATCTACCGCATATTCTTCCCGGAGCTGATCGCGCTGTACAACGACTTTTCGAAGGGCCGGCCCTCGCCGCTCGAAGATCTGCCCATCCAGTACGCCGACTACGTGGCCTGGGAGCGGAAGGTCATTTCGGAGGAAACCGAGTCCGAACATCTCGATTACTGGCGGCATCAGCTTCGCGGCGTTCTGCCGGAACTGCGGTTGCCCACCGACCGGCCAGGGTCTACCGCGCAAACCTTCCGGGGTAGCATGCTGCCGTTCGCGCTGTCGAAGAGCCTCACCGAATCGCTCCGGGCGCTAAGCAAGCGGGAATGCACTACTCTGTACATCACCATGCTGACGGCGTTCATGACCCTGCTCTACCGCTATTCCGGCCAGGAGGACATTCTCGTCGGAACGGTGACATCCACACGCCAGCGGCCTGAGCTCGAGAGTCTGATCGGATATTTCGTGAACACTCTGGTCCTGCGCACCGACGTGTCGGGGCAGCCGACGTTCCGGGAGTTGCTCGGGCGCGCGCGGGAGGTGGTGATTGGCGCGCTGTCACATGAGGTGCCGTATCAGCACCTGGTGAGCAAGCTCCACCGGCAACGGCGCGCGAGCCACAATGCGATGTTTCGGGTGATGTTCTCCCTGGAACCGCCTCTCCCAACAATAGATCCCGCGTGGAAGCTGACGCAGATGGACGTCGAGAACGGCGTGGCCAAGTTTGATTTATCACTGGAGTTGGATGAGAGGCGCGAGGCAATCATCGGACGTTTTATCTACAACACGGACCTCTTCAATCACGCAACGATGGAACGAATCGCGGGGCACTGGCGGACTCTCCTGGAGGGAATCGTGGCCGATCCGGGGAGACCGATCCCGGAGCTGACTCTTTTGACGGAGCCGGAGCGGCATCAACTCCTGGTGGAGTGGAACGACACGGAGGCCGAGTATCCGCGGGACCTCTGCGTGCACGATCTGTTCGAGGCGCAAGCTGCGCGGGTGCCAGATAATGTTGCGGTTGTCTTTGAGAACCAGCGCCTGAGTTACCGGGAATTGAATCGCCTCGCCAACCGCGTGGCGCACCGGCTGCGCGAATTAGGCGTCGGCCCCGATGTCCGGGTGGGCATTTGTGTAGAGCGGTCGCTCGAGATGATTGTCGGGTTGCTCGCGATCCTGAAGGCGGGCGGCGCGTATTTGCCCCTGGACCCGGAGCACCCCAAGCAGCGGCTCGCGTTCATGATGGAAGATGCCCGGATGCCGGTTCTGCTGACGCAGCGGCGCTGGCTCGAGCGCTTACCTGATTGCGGAGCACAGATTGTCGAGCTGGATGGATACATCGACCCGATAGCTGGGGAGGACAGCGGAAATCTTCGTGCCGGGACCACCGCTGGGGATCTGGCCTACGTGCTGTATACCTCGGGCTCCACCGGCTCACCGAAGGGCGTCGAGATCCCGCATCGCGGGATCGCCCGCCTTCTTTTCGGAACCGACTACGCAAAGCTGGACGAGCACGAGGTCCTCCTGCAGATCTCGCCCCTGTCCTTTGATGCTTCAACATTCGAGATCTGGGGAGCGCTCCTGCGCGGCGGATGTTGTGTCCTGTTCCCGGGCAGAGTTCCTTCGGCGCGCGCTTTGGGCGATGTGCTCGCGAAGCACCGGGTCAGCACGCTATGGCTCACCACCTCCTTGTTCAATACGGTAATCGACGAGGCTCCCGAGGTGTTGTCGAACGTTAGGCAACTGCTCGTCGGGGGGGAAGCCCTCTCCGTCCCGCACGTGCGTCGCGCTTTGGAGTTGCTTCCTAACGTTCATCTGATCAACGGCTACGGGCCCACCGAGAGCACGACGTTCGCCTGCTGCTACGCAATTCCGAAGCACCTAGATCCGACCGCGCGTTCCATCCCCATCGGGTCCCCGATCGCCAATACACGGGTCTACGTGCTCGACCAACGCATGGAGCTTGTTCCCGCCGGAGTGCCGGGTGAACTGTACATTGGCGGCGATGGCTTGGCGCGCGGTTACCTGAGCCGACCGGAGCTTACAGTCGAGAGGTTTGTGCCGGATCCATTCAGCAGCGAACCGGGTTCGCGTCTCTATAAAACCGGTGATCTGGCGCGCTACTTGCCCGACGGGAATATCGAATTCCTGGGACGCATGGATGACCAGGTGAAGATCAGAGGCTTCCGCGTTGAGCCGGGAGAGGTCGAGGTCGCGCTGGCGGCGCATCCGGGCGTGAAGGCGACGGCTGTGGGGTGCCAGGAGTGGACCGGCGAGAAATGTTTGGTGGCCTATTGGGTGGCAAAGGAAGTGCCGGGTCCTTCGATCAATGATCTGCGAAGGTTCCTGCAAGAAAAGCTGCCGCAGCACATGGTGCCTGCCGCGTTCGTCCGTTTGGACGCAATTCCGCTCACGCCCAGCGGGAAGGTGGACCGCCCCGGCCTGCCGGCCATCACCAATTTGCAATTCCCGCACGACGAGATGCCCGACGCCCCTCAGGATCGCTTCGAGACCGAATTGGCGCAGATTTGGGAGGGAGTGCTCGGCACGCGCCCCATTGGCGTCAACGACAACTTCTTCGGCCTGGGAGGACACTCCCTGGCAGCGGCCAGAGTGCTCGCGCGAGTGGAGAAGGCATTTGGCAAGGAGTTGTCCATGGCTGCGCTTTTCCAGGCGCCCACCGTTCGAGAACTTGCCGCCTTACTGCGAGCCCAAGGCTCTTCGTCGGACGCGCCGAGCGTCGGGACGATAAAACCGGGGGGCTCCCGACCTCCGTTTTTCTGCGTTTTTGCGGGTGCTATCTTCCGGGCACTGACGCAACGGCTGGAAGCGGATCTGCCGGTCCTGAGCTTGAATCTCGATCCGTCGGAGATCAAGCAGCTTTCCTTTCCTTACCGGTTGGAGGAAATCGCGGAGTGCCTGGTCAAGACGATACGCCGGCAGCAACCCGCCGGACCCTACTACCTGGGCGGCTTGTGCATCAACGGGCTGGTGGCGTACGAAGTGGCGCAACAACTCATGGCGCAAGGCCAGCGGGTTGCGCTGCTCGCGCTATTTGACTCGGCAAACCCGATTTACGCGAAGACGGCTGCCACCGGAGTGCGGTATTGGGCTCAGCGCGTGCGTTTTCACATGGCCTCCTTGTGGCACAACAGATTCAAGGATATGCGTGGCTTTGTCATGGAACGGCTCAAGGGGATGCTGGACAATGCCAGGAGAGATTGGTGGAGTGTCACCTCCAGGCTTCGATCACAGCCGGCGAACGGCCGTCTGCGAGACCTGGATCAAATCGTTTACCTCGCTGTGAGGGCTTATCAACCTCAGCCTTATGCAGGGCGCGTTGTGCTCTTTCGTCCAGCGGACCGGATCCTTGACATCCGATATGGCTGGGGCGATCTCGTGGCGGGTGGAATTGATGTGAGGGAGAATCCCGGCGATCATCTTTCCATTCTCCGGCCGCCGAATCATGAGATTCTGGCCAGTTCGTTGACAGCTTGCCTCCGCGAGGCTAGTGAGCACGAAGAGCAGGTCAGCACGCCGACCAAGTAAGCGGATGCTCTCTACTTCGCATGGCCGCACGTCGCTTGAGGCGCTGCCTCTCCCGGAAGACGAGGTCCACCTCTGGCGAGCCCCTCTGCAGCTAGCTCCCGCAGATTTGGCCCGTGTCGAGGAAACCCTCGCTCCCGACGAGCGCGCCCGTGCTGCGGGATTCCGCTTCGCGGAAGATCGGCGGCGCTTCACTGCCGCGCGCGGCATACTTCGCGAAATCCTCGGCCGTTATCTTCGCTGCGCGCCGGCCCGATTGGTATTTTCCTACACGTCGTCCGGGAAGCCCGCTCTGCAGTCCCCGCCCGAAGCGGGTGCCTTGCGATTCAATGTTTCTCATTCCGACGAGCTCGCTCTTTTTGCAGTTGTCCACAACCGGGAGATAGGAGTCGATATCGAGCGCATCCGAAGGGATTTCGCATGGAAGGAAATCGCCGAGCGGTTTTTCACATCGCAAGAGGTGGGCATGCTCAGCTCACTTCCGGTAAATGCCCGACACGAGGCCTTCTTGAAATGCTGGACTCGGAGGGAAGCCTACCTGAAGGCCAGGGGTGAAGGTCTCTCCGAGAGAGACGGCAGGTTCGACGTGGTGATAACGCCGCAAGAGCATCCTGCAGTGTTCAGCGTCGAACGTGGTCTCGAAGAAGCTCTCCAATGGTCGCTTAAGGAGATCGTCGACGAACTCGGCTACGTCGCTTCCCTTGCCGTAGAAGGAGGCACCTGGACCATGAAGCGTTGCCCTTGGCTGCAAAGTAAGTGACTTCCGCTCCTCAGGCAGGTCACTGTCGACAATTGCAACCTCGAAACCTTGCTGCTGGCTAAGAATCCTCTACGTACCTCCATGACGTTTCTGGTGACAATCAGCGCAGAGTGTAATCAGATTTTGCGTGACATCCCCGCCGAGTTGACTCCTCGGCTTCATGTGATGAACCTGCAAGTCCTTCGCGGCTCCGCAGTCTTGGCACCGCCAACCATCTCGCTCCAGTACCTGGTTTCGAACCACGGTGTATTCTTCCAGGTTCAGTTTGGATCTAGGTTGCTTCTTGCGCAGGCGCATCGAACTCGTTGGGTCCATAATAAATTC
>Ga0137418_10005660_pt1 | contig 11459 bp, 13 predicted proteins | sample CZODoug3_1_2_16f_FD_122242 | JGI IMG/M metagenome (GOLD analysis project Ga0137418, IMG submission 122242) | Vadose zone soil fungal communities from Angelo Coast Range Reserve, California, USA - CZODoug3_1_2_16fungal (Hybrid Assembly) | ecosystem: Environmental > Terrestrial > Soil > Vadose... | reverse complement strand
AAGGCCAGGGTGGGTCTGCGGCGAAACATAATGGTGTATTGGCTGTGATGAGCCATTTATACAAGGAGGGTGGCATTCGCAGTATTTTCCGAGGTACGGCGGCAACACTCGCACGAGATGGTCCTGGGAGCGCTGCGTTAGTCCCGCTGATAAATATATTACCAACTTGACCGTATTAACTGTATTTTATTTTGTGTGCAGATATTTTGCAGCATATGAAGTGACAAAGAAAGCATTGACACCTGTCGGTGCCTCTCCAGCAGAATTGAACTTGGGCGCCGTCATCTTAGCAGGAGGCACCGCTGGTGTGGCCATGTGGGCAATCGCGATACCCCCGGATGTAAGTTGACTTTTATCCTGAAAAGAATCGTCTTCATGATATGCCAGGTCTTAAAATCGAGACTACAAAGTGCGCCTGAGGGCACCTATGCCGGATTCATGGACTGTGCGCGAAAGACGATCGCGGCGGATGGTGTGGGTGCTTTGTGGAAAGGATTTGGACCTGCCATGGGACGAGCGTTCCCCGCTAATGCGGCGACATTCGTACGTGATTTTGTGTCTTTTTGGTTAACTCCGCTAGATTTCTTTTACTGAGAGGGTTTTTTTTGACAGCTGGGAGTTGAGGTGTCTAGACAGCTCATGGATAAGTTCTTCTAGTGTGTATGGATTAGAATAGAGCTGATATACGAAAGAATCCGCATACTATGGTCGAGTCACAGTTAAGTACATCCCTGACGTCAAGGGTACCATTGGCAGATGCCTTATTCTCAGCTACCTTGAGAGAAAATGTCACTAATCAGTTGTTGATATCAGAAGACCATAAGGTCCTGCAATGCCATATTCCAGCGGCAATTTATTGTTGCCATGCGCAGAAATGGACCAGTCCGTCGCTGTGAAGTATATGAAACACATAACGGATATACCAGCAACAAAGCGCCCATATAGACAATGAATTATGACCACCACATAAAAAGCTTTTATGACAACAACATTGAGCTTGAATGGAGGCGACTGGAGGAGCATGCTATAGACTTGTCTACGTGTACTAGATTTTGGAGGGCTGGGCAGATACACCCTGGAGTTGGCCAGATGCGGCCACAACGTCACACTCATCGATCTATTGGATGGTAACGTTGAGCAAGCGAGAAGAGAGGTGGGGAGGCAGGGCCTGCACGGGTGCCTCGTCGGGGATGCGAGGGGGCTAGTTAACGGTCCCTTCGATATGATACTGGTCCTAGGGCCACTGGACCACATCATGGATGCGAAGGACAGGGCAGAGCTGTTACAAGATACAGCACCCTCCGGTACCCTCTCAGCTGCAGCATTCGTCTCGGTATGTGCATTCCTGCGGTCTATGGCGGGGAATAGTCCTCAGAGGCTCAACCGCAAAATAATTTTATAGGAAATATCTGCAGATGGGTGATTATTCTAGTCTCCCTTAGCCAGACAACAATTTTCAAAATGTAGATGACAGTTGATCTACTTCAATTGTATGATTATTCAAGGTCCATGGCACGGTCAATGCGTCACATGTATCTGTCGCAGATACGTGGGTTTATCAAGGCAGTGGAATCACTTTGGGTGGTCGAGATTTTTGGAGCAGAAGGCTTCCTAGGAGCAATGGATGGAACAAGTGGCTTCAGTTGCTCAATGAGTATCGGGACTTGTTGAGATTAGCGGACCATATGGTTGCACTCCGAGTCGCCAGGAAAATACAAGGGAAGGAGACAGCTGATAAATGCATAATGTAGCGGAAGCCACCTTGGAAATAGGATTGCCATCGGCTTGAGAAGAAACCAAGGGACTCGACCAGATCGTGAACCAGCCTGGCCAAGTATCATGACACATAGAAATGATTCCTTTGGAACACGGAGCACCTGGCACGCACCTTGAATAAAGCTGATCTCGCATTGTGTGGCTACAAAGCTCCTGCCTCACATTAATATTCTTTTGATATTCTTTGCTATGTTACCGCAAGTTTTGGAACGGAAGGAAAGTTAAAGCCTCCGCTTACGTCAGTGCTTCAACATGGGCGCCTGTGGACCCACTTCGTTACCCTCATATTTTGGACTTCATCCTAAGCACTCCTTTAACGACATTTTAACGAAAATTTACGACTGAGAATTAGATATCATCAGCGCAACCTGTTTTTCAAACCGTTTAGACGTTTACCTGCGAAATGAGCTCCCAATCGGTCTTGAAAACCAAGACTAGGAAGAGACCAGCTGCAGCGGCTCATTTTCGCTCTCTTTCCGCGTCCCAGTAAGTTTTATGTTGTTGTTTTATGTGATCTTATTCATTATAATCACAGAATTGCTCGAAATATCGGTAATTTTGAGACCTGGTCAACATACCAAGGATGTGACCAAGTCTCATATTCGGATATTCCCAATGATCTCAAAGCCGATGTAGATCAGATCTTTGATGTAACGGGAAAAATGCCTATCTCATGGACTGACAAGGTGATACCACCCGCAAGTCCTCTCGTGAGTCGTGACAAATCGCTGAACATCATCACTCCCTTGAACAGGGTTCAGAGGCATACCAACTACTTGAGCTCTTCGCATCTCCAGAGTTTCTGGTATTTATTCAAGATGCTCTTGAATTATGTCCGAGTCTATTCTCTGACAGTGTCAGTCCTCAAGCCGGCGCAGAGATCTTCGCCGAGGTCAGTGTCGTGTTTGTCGCTTGGAAACGGCTCCGGAGCATGCGTCAATCTAAGGAGAAATGGTCAGAAGCGGACTTTGCTGCGAATGTGTATGTTGGATATTTATGAACACGAAAAGTATTCATATACCATTATTATTGTTACAGGTACAATTTAATTCGTAACCCAGCCGTTTGCGAGAGCACGCACCGTGTTCATTGTACGGTGTCCCTGCCTCAGCCATCAGCCGACTTCAGTAGAACTACGGAGGCTGTACGTGTTTTGAATACCAAGACAGCAGTACCTGACTGTGGGATATTCATACCTGCGGCCAATATCCGCTCGCTATCTCACTCAGCAAAGTCGCCATTCAGAGTGCTGAAAAGCCATGCGACCATTATAAATGCTGGAAGCACCAGCACCGGGTCTTCCTTCCGGTATCAGAGCACACCATGTGCGCAACTCCCCAATAATCCCGGGTTCGAGTTCGCGAGTAGCTTTTGGGAAGACAAAAAGCCACTTCATCAAATGTTAGAAGATGCGTACCGACAGAACCGGATGTCCACTGCATCTGCTGTCCGACATTTGCATTCTCTGCGTATCGCCGCACCTATCTTCGGTCTCGTGTGGGCTACCGGCACGGTCCGGGCTCATGTGGACTGGGCTTCTTGTCGAGATGGTCAAAAAGATGGTCCTGTGAGCAAATCACGGAAGATTAGACATTTCACTGCTGACCACCCGCAGTCTGTATTATCAGCACCATATCCTGGACCACCAGAACAAAGCCTTGATGGCATTTTTCATGAATGGCAGTTGGATCGGCCCTGCGATATTTTACAAGTATACCACCTCATCCGCAACATCGATCGGTGGACTGTAGGGAAGTTCCGGGAACGGGTCGCGCACGGTATCAACGATCTCGTTGAAGCAGTTGTTGATAAGAATGAAGAATTTAAGCCATGGAGGCGGGTGGGTGACTTGTCACCGGTTCTTGCGAGCGTTCACAAAGAGAACGTCAACACATCCGCGACCGTAACGTCATCTTCATCTCTACCATCACCTCCAAAAACCAAGAACAAGCGAAAGAGGGCTCGGCAGTAACAAGGGCAAATCATGGGTGGTTTATTGGACCCTAAGTTTGTAAACGAGCGTGCAAGTGTGCTTGATATTAAACATTATTGATACAAATGCAAATGAGACTGTTCGAAAGTGCATTCTATGGAAATACGTGTCATGAAATCATTAAAACAAAACATGGAAATAGTTCATCAAATTTTATTTCCAGCTGGACGGCACTTTGCTCGCCACACCATTCCAAACGGACAGCCTCCCTTTCTCCCAATCTTCGATGTAAGACAGCCCTGCGTTGGCCCGTCTCCCCTCTTCGGTCTTGAGACGCTTCTCAGCGTCACACCAAAATAGAACCCATGGTCCCATCCGCAGATGGCCCGTGCTTCGCTCAAAGTACCACTTGTTCACTGGATTGTTGGACCTACTGCGCCATACTAAATCCTGCCCTTCGCCTTTCCCTTCCTTACCACCGTTAGGATTGATGGAGAAGGGATGCCCGAGCCCGTAGGTCTCATCGTGTAAAGCTACCCACAGGAAGTCAACAGTGCCATCACCTTGATGACTCGGCAACACCGCAAACTTGTCCAAATACGACAAAGATGAAGACCCTGGACACGGTTCGTTGGTGACGATGGCGGCGCCTGCGTAATCACCCGCGATGATGACAAAGTCAAGGTTCTTTTCTAGGCGGCTGTAGAAAGGCTCCTCGTTCAGGGTCCGTCCGAACGATTGTTCAAGAAGTGCCTTCATTTTAGGTCTATCAATTTCGGCCAAAGTGCGAAGGACTTGGATAGGTAGCCCACGCCGTAGAAGGGTGGGCGTATGTGGCGTAAGTTTACTACCTTTTCCTTGCAGCAGCGCATGGGGGAGACTAGAGCTGACTGCTGGCTTGTTTGTGATCAAGTTGGCGATGAGTGAACTGGGGGATCGATGTGATACCATGATAGCCGAGGAGGTCGGCGGCATATATGTCAAACATTTTTGTGCCAAAGATAAGTTGGATAGCGCTGTTGGATTAGAACTCTTCCATGATTCCTGGAAGGTGTCGTGAATGTGTGAGTATTCGGATGAGAGATTGATGAGGAGATGGGGGTATCCAGAACGAGCGTACGAAGGCACACCGCCTTCCCGGTTAATTATCATGAGACGCAAGGGGGTTAGATCAACGTCTTGCGTAGCATCGGGTGCTGCCTCGGACAGCTCTTTCTTAGTATCACCTTGGAGAGCGGCAGCTTCTACCATCCCTCGGACGAGAGCAGCAATGACGTCATTTGCATCGATACGCATGGACCGGCAGAACGAGTCGAGGGCAAAGGGTGGAAGAACAGGTATCTCGCCAGCTCGGAGTGCAGAGCGAATGGCTATGAGGTCTGATGGCAGCGCATGAGCTTCTGGAGTTACAAACTTGCTACTCTCCGCGAGGTCATCCCCGGGTTTAGGGCCTAGCTTAACAACAGCACCTAGCACGGGGCGTGCTTTGGTTCCTTGCTTCTCGAGAGTGGTAACGACTCGCATCGTCTCCTCAATCAAATTCGCTCGCTCCCCTTCATCACCTCTGACCAACTGATCGTTCTCCACAACAATGACACTGGTGAGGCCCAGTTTCTCGAGATAAACCAGACCTCGGGCAATGCTGTCAAGCTGAACATCTGAGAATGGTCCTTGAAGCTTGACTAGGGCTGTGCGCCTATACACTGGATTCAGTATAGACGCAACGAGGGGAACGGTTTTCGCCTGTTCCATTTTAGCCTGAGCAACTTTCGTCTCAGCGGTTAAAGGGGGTTTGGACGGTTGAGGGATATTCAGGAAATCCGGGGGGAAAAAAGGATCTTTTCGTGGCAGAGGTCGAGGGCCGAAGGAGTCGAGGTAAGACTTTGTTTCACGCAATGACGGACTAGCTCGCAATATAGACAGAATGAAGTCCTGGGTCAAGTATCAGAACTGCAGCACGCAAAAGGCTTGAGAGACACACATTTTCCGGTGGTTCAATGTCGTCAGTGTCAGGAACAGCAAGCTGGCGTAAGTTTCTGATCGTCTGGCAGGCGAAACGTTGGTCAGTATCCTGGTGAAAGCATGTGGATATCTTACGGCATAGAAAGCTTTGAAGATATGCGAACGACGGGCTGCAAGAATTCTACAAGGAGCTGGGAGAGGTATCATATCGACAGGGAAGAATGGGAGGGAGAGGGAATATGAATAACCATGATCTTTTATGAGACCGAGTCACGGGAACACATTATGGCAGCTGCTGTAAGAGTTTCGTGAAAACTTCCAACCATCTGATTTGCCTTTTTTGGCGAAACTGCTGTTGCGGCGGGATCCAGTAAACTAATGGCCTCAGCACATATCGCCGCCCAATCACAGTCAATCAACGTTACGTTGTCTCACGGCCCCATTTGACGGCGTAGATATCTTGTCAAATGGCCCTTTTCCCTCAAGCGTGTCTTCCGCCGTATTCTCATCAGCTTCTGAACCCATCGTGACCCACATCAGAAGGTAAGTATACGGATCTGCCTATGACCGAACCCGGTCTGCACGACAGCATAACTCGGTTCAGTATACAGCCGGTAGAATCATCACTGAACGCAAACACGCACACCAACAATAATCAGGTTGTCCTCACTGCACATGACAGCGCCAAATTTGCCGCCATCCACAGTATCCGTTTCCAAAGACACCTTGCTCATACTATACGCCAGAGAAGTGATGATGGTATTCTCAAAGATACCCGATGTATCGAGAGATGTCGCCATCGTCACATAAGTAGTGTTTCCGTCCGCTTCACGGTTGGCAGCGACAGCTCGTTTGATGGATAGAGGGTTGAAGTCATATACACGTATCGTAGTGCTGCCAGTTCCTCTGGTTTCGTGAGGAGCGACAAATCGCATCCCATAAACATAGCAAACCCAAATATTTGAATGGCCGGGCGAAAGTATCATGCGGGTTCCATCAGGACCCCAAACGTCCCAAGGAAAGCTGACACGCCCTTTGTCGCTCGTTAACGTGGCGATGTGTTTAGTTAAAGTGAACGTAGGAATGAAAATGACGAAAGTATGAATGGTATGTCCGTCCGTCGTCAAGATGGTGACGACGAACATCCTGTTTTCTCGACCAGTGCAAAAAGGCACAGATAGCTCAGGGTCCGGCATATGATGCGGGGCAGGATCAGATTGAATTCCGATGTCCAATGCCATTGTCAATGAACCTGGATTAGGGCAGCAGAACGTGCAGACGTATGGCCAGTTGTCGATTCTGACTCTAGCCAATGGCCCGGCGGTGAGATCGAACACAATCAGATTTGGCTGCAAATCATTCGTTACTGGCGATACATGTGCAGCCACCACGATATGTCGATCAGAGAGAAACGCAAAGGATCGTATTCGTATCCCAAATAGCTCGCCATATAGGTTCTACAAAGGAAGGTCAGACAGAAAAAATTAACTCACTGCTTCATTCGCACTAACCATTTGAACATGTCCCGTTTTCCAGTCCCATACCATAAGTTCGTTTTCTCCTCCACCTGTGCTAATGAACAGCACTCCGAGATACCTGCCCGATATCCGGATACTAAACGACACTGGGTCGACATCGCTGTCCAGCGTATGTGTAAGAGCGGCCGGTGTGGATGCTAAAGGGTGGGCTGCACCAGTGTAGAGATGTCGCAACTGCATAACGTGGTGCCATTGAGATGTTGAACTGTGAGACATGTCTAGTCAATTGTATTGGCTCTGACCTACGAAGACTCACAGTAGGCGAGGTTTCTCAGCAATGACGAGCAGCTCCTGGGAGTTGTCGAAAGTAAAGTCGCGCATATCTGTCTGGGAGATATCGATCGTCCAAGTCTTCTCCTCGATACCGCGATAGTGAGAGGGCAATCGCCGAAATGATAATAATTCTCGTCCTGTTGCCTGTGCTAAAACGCCGCCATAAAGCTCCCAAATCCGACCGGTCAATATCTCAACACTCTTATCGTCTGTCCAGTTCAGATTAATCCACGCCGCTTGGCGTCTCTTGAGTCTGTCCAGCCGATCTGCTATATTGAGTCTACTGTAAGGGCCGTCCTCCATACCATTGGCACCTAATTCGATTTTGTATTGTAAAATTGCAGTCTCGGCAATGATGTCTCGAAAGAGACAGCAGACCTAGTATGTTGACTATGTCAGAGACGCAGGGATACCGTCATAACATAAACGCACTTCTTTGCAACGAAGCAATGTTCGGAAGTCAAGTACATAGAGCACCTTCAAGATCAACTCGATGGGCAACAGACGGACCAGGAGAGACGCCTCTTGTATAACGACACTGTTACTTCCAATATCTGAGGCTATCACCATTTCGCTCAGTGGGTAGGAAACGATCATCACGAGACGAAATTGGAAAAGCGCTTCGTTGCTCCGCAAAGCCGCTGCGACAGCCATGAACTTGAAATCATTCATATCCCATTTGTTAAAACCAGATCGGACGGACGGATCCTCCAAATCACTCGAACTTTGCGTCTCTCACTATTATCGAGGGAGAAATGCGAACAATCAACCGAAGCGATTTCACCGTGCCATCTTCGTCATAACGGACTTATCTCAGGACACGCCCCATGGCACAGTCTTTCAGGTTATTCACGGCCGACCGATCTTCGAATATATGACAAAATCGGATATAGACATAACCCTAAGACAGATGGAAAAATACAGCGGGAGGATAAAGATCGGTGAAGTTCAGATATGTGATCTAGACACCGTCGAAGAAATACTTCGGAGTGTGGAGGTCATTCGAGATATCAATTCCGACTGGAATTGTCAGGCGTGGACCAGGGAAGGGATCAGAAAACTTGTTGAGCAAGGTTTCGTAGATCAATCAGTTGCAGATCAGTTAGATGGACAATTTGCAAGGGCTGAAGCAGATTGTGTGGCGGGACTGGGGGAAAACTTCATTGACCTCACTTCTGATATTCACAGGCCGTGATGCAACCTGGGGGACAGAAGGAAGGGGCATCTGTCCTTTTGGTCAGACTTTAAATCATCGGTACCATGAGATCATCTATCTTGGTACCATGATTGGTTGCGAGTGGGAACATGCATACTTGACCACGGGTCGGATAACGTACTAATGGAAGATATCATCATCTACATATTCGCTTCTAGCTCTTGACCAATAACTTTGTCTAGAAAGGCATTTGAAAGCTTAAGACAATGATCGTAACATTTCTCAAAGCTTGCCTACAGAACGCACCAAATCAGTGGATATTGAACAACATCATATATGGAGAGGCACTTACTTCGGTATCCACGTAGTACGGATCTGTAATCGGCTTGCTGTCTGACAGATACGAACCCCATAGCTTCATCTCTGCGGTAGAACTGGATGGGTCTTTCTCTCGCAGTTGTCGTTCAATGTCCTGCAAGCGCCGCAGGTTACTCCCATCGGCCGCTAAGATGTGTGTGAATTTTGTAAAGTCGGAGGGAGTGATCTGGCGGGCTCTATGATTTATTGAAACGTTGTGCTGCATATTATGATATGACATAGTCAACATGGTAAAGCAGGTTCAGTGCACTAACCTTGCCGCAGGCAGCTATCGTTCTATTTTTTGAGGAATGACGCCATTGAGATGTCGTCGAATACCGTGAAAGCAATAGCAGCTCACCGCCGGTGCGGGTGTTCCCCAATGTGATATGTGGAAGTACCACACGAGTCCACATCAATCTCAATGCCTCGCTTCGATGCGACATCCCTTAAAACAGCTTCTCCCATCGGGGAGCGACAAATATTGCCCAGGCAGACGATCAGAACTGACAACGTCATGAGAGTGGAACTTCAGGTGTAAAATATTCAGTGTGTAAGTATAGTCGCCAACCTGGATGTGACCATTTAATATTTAGCATTCATGTATCCAAGTCCTCTTTGGGACACACTGTCTTGTTTCAACATGCCATCGCCTCCAATCCAGGTCTTCCTTACGACAATCGCGTCTCAGCCAGCCCTGAGACAACGCCAAGGTCTGCATATATAATAAATGTCGCATATCCAAGATCTTAATTTTGATCAATGGGTATTGGGCAGATTATATGCTTCGGGTTCTGCATGTCAAGAAGATACCTTTTACAACCTATGATTTAGCCTCAGATGAGGCAGCAAAGAAGTTGTGGAAGCGTAAGGCTCCTGCTGGTATGTAGTATATATGCCTCGAACTTCCGCTGGCGAGCCAACGAATGCATGCCTACGGCTGGCCCATTCACAGACAAGCAGCAGTTGCCTGGTCTGTTGATAGGAGGTGCATTTCCGGGCGTAAGTCAAATCCTCCCGTGCCTTGTATGATGAAGCTTATGCCCATATGTAAACGGCAGACCTTCGATGCATTGTGAGTCATTTGTCACTTGCTAGAAAATATATCCCGCCTACCAAGACGCGTCACAGCGAAGAAGCTGTTGAATACGACGAGCTGACGACTTTCTTGCGGCTGAACGAATCTTATGACTCGAAGGCTGAGGAGGATCGTCCTCTCCTCCCGCAAGTACCCGTAGGAGTCCCGGGAGCAGCGTCTCCTGCGCAAATGACTCCAGAACACCATAGACCCACAACCTTCCCGACGTCTTCATCTGATTCACCACTGAGGGGGAAGCCCGCGAACAAGATAGAAGGGGAATTTGATGTCAGCACAGAATTACAAGGGTTTGGATTGCAGGGGGTCAAAGTGACACATGATGATTTGGCGGCGTTGGTCGAAGAATTGGGACTTGGTGGTGACGATGCGGATGAACTGGTAAAAAGTTTGAGTGGGCCCGAGAAGAAGAAAGGAGAAGTTAAGGACAGTGAACCCAAGGTCGAGATGATGGCCGAGCTCTCTGTGAAGGTGAAACCTGGCGCAAAGGCACCCACCAAGGTAAAGCCTGTTGGTCCTGCGACTACAGCGGCGGCGACGAAAACCAAAAATCCCGGTGATACCAAAGAGACCAAAGGTGTGAAGGGAACGAAGTAGTGTTTTGGAAACGCGCGTCCTTCACAACACATTGTAAAACAGACATTTGATACCACGGATCTAGTACAGAAGGGAATGTAAACAATATTCTAGGGAAATAAGGATAACTTGTAATCGATATCAAAGCTTGTGTAGTGACATTTGAACCAAATAGCCTGGAGATCGTGTCGGTAAAGTCAAGAGACAAGAGCCAATACTATCAACACGTGCATATACCTCTGTCTAGCGCAAGACTCGCTCCATCGACGAACGCACCTGCACGGCTGGCCAAGTAGAGGGCTGCCCCTGCTACGTCTTTCGGAGTCCCCTGCGCGCAGAAGGTATACTTACCGTCGACAAGGTGTTCTCCCCACTGTCTCCGTGGTGTGTTTCAAGTTAGTCACGGCAACTGATCTGTCGATACAGTGAGGACCCCTGCATATTGGCTAGGAGTACACTTGTAACACGTATTGGACTGGGCTCGATGAGGAGGCCGGGAACCCTTGGCAAGCAAGGTGACACATAGTGCGTCATCTCATGTTTGTATACTTCATCCAAACGAATCTCGACAGTTCTTAATTTGCTGTTGTATACCCCATAATTTAAGGCTTTTAAGGCCTTCCTTCGTTTATTGTCCCTTTACATTTATTTCTTACTGTCATCCTTTGTTTCGTCCAGGGTATGCATTTGACTTGCATACACACTACTCTCATTGATTTATCCAAACTAATTTTCAAATTGTTCTGTGTTCGACTTTACAACGTGGATACCCTAATACTATGCAATCGTACA
>Ga0137418_10005659_pt1 | contig 11460 bp, 7 predicted proteins | sample CZODoug3_1_2_16f_FD_122242 | JGI IMG/M metagenome (GOLD analysis project Ga0137418, IMG submission 122242) | Vadose zone soil fungal communities from Angelo Coast Range Reserve, California, USA - CZODoug3_1_2_16fungal (Hybrid Assembly) | ecosystem: Environmental > Terrestrial > Soil > Vadose... | reverse complement strand
GGGTTCGCAATGAAGCTCTTGATGCTTCTCGCTCGATTAATGCCAATGCCAGTCCTGCGATGGGTGGCACGGATGTCACCGAGATCACGCGGCGTTGTGTAGCAACAGAGTGTGCCTGGCATACATAGGCTAGCGATGAAACCAGTTGTGCTCGCTCGCAAAAACCGGGTGAGTGATAAAAATTTCCGAGGCCTGCGAAAACACAACGATTGCGCCCAGCACGACTAGTGGCGAAACGGTGTAGAGCCACCGAGTTTGTCGAAATCTAGAAGTCGCGAGGCGGCACAAGCACGAAATCCCATAGACATAACTCAGTGCGAAAGGAATGATCGCTCCGCTCAGCAAGCGGCCCGATGTGAAATACGGATGCGAACGGGATGGATTAACGCAACTGCCAAAATCGAATTGAATTGAAAGCAGTCCAAGGAAAGCGACTCCCGCTGCAACAGCCAGAATCGCAACGGCAATGGCCTGCCGTTGGAATGCAGAAGGTGCAAATCGTTTTGTCAATCCGAGGACCGCTGCCGCAATAAACACCAGCGAAGAAACGGCGTACAGCCGATCCGCTATTTGCCAATCGAACCGTCTGCCGTGCCACTCCACTTCGCCGCGCCAAAAAGTTGCAATTAAATCCGACCAGAAAACCCAAAGCCCGTGAGGGCTAAAAATCGGATGCTGCCACCACTCAACGAACGGCTTCCGCGTCCAGTCCAGGAACGCGATTTTCGCCGTTGATCCGGTGACATCGCCAAACTGCAGTTTCAGCCAAACCATCCAACTGCAAATTGGGACGGCGGCGCACAAGAGAAGTGCTAGAAGCGCGATTAATCCGGCATGAGGACTCCGTCGAATAATTACGCCAAGCTTTGCAAGGATGACTACGACCGCAATGACGATCAGCGGCAAGTTCGACAATTTGGTCAGGTACATGGACGCAATCGCCGCGCCTGTGACGGCTCCAAGCAATAAGCTCGGCGCGTCCGTTCGCAACCATCGCAAGACGCAAAGGAACAACACGCCGAAACACAGCGGCGACAGCACGTCGTTGTTCATTGCGTAGAACACGTTCTGCGGAATGAAAGCCAGTAGTAGCGGCACGCCGACGCGCAGGTCGAGGCGTTCCGGCCCGATTGTTCGCGCGGCCACATAGCCCAACCAAACCACGATCGCCATGACCGCGGCATTCAGGAACCGAATCGAATACAACGATTGAATACCGACTAATCCGATGTGCTTCCCAATCCACCACCACAAGCCTGCAAGAGCGTAATACAGCGGCGGCTGAGATGATTCGAAATTGATTTCGCTGCTCCATGCCGCTCTTGTCGATGCAATCTCCGGTTCAACTTTGGACCACGATTCTTTCCACAGCGGCGCCGGAAATTTTGCACCTGGAAAGTGCTCCGGCGGAAACAGGAACTCCGGAGAAGCATAAGGAACAATCCAGTTCAGCGTTTCTTCTTTTAGCCGATCGAAGCCGCGCGGGACTTGGGCATGCGAATACTGCGTGATCAGATCGAAATGCAGATCCTCATCAATGTTGCTGAAGAACGGGAATGCTGCTGAGAAAATCAGAACACGGACTGCAGCGGCGACGCAGAGCAGTAAGATTAGAACGCGTTCGTTCGCAACGACGAACGTTTTCGATTCACCGGACGCCATAGTAATTGGGCTGCCTCTGCTCGGGCGCTTTTACCACACGCACTCCACTAGAGGAAAAGAAAAGCGGCGGTCGCATTCGGACCGCCGCTTTGAAACTTTCGATCCTGCCAGAGCAGGGATTCTACGAGGATTTGTATTTAACCGAGCAACCGTACGGCTTCGTCTCTGGCGTCGCGACGGACTTGCCTGACAACGATTGATCCAGCGCCGCCTTCACGTAGTTCGTAGAACTCGGAATGTCTGATGGGTTTGGCGTGGCTTTGCTGTCAATTGCGCCGCGGTAAATGATTTTCCCTTCTGGATTGATGATCACCATGTTCGGCGTGTTTTTCGCGCCGTAAGCGCGGCCTGCGTTGCCTTCGGGATCCAGCAGCAGCGCGGTCTCATGCGTGTTCCACGAAGTCGCGATCTTTTGCGCCTCGTCCGGCGTCAGATTTCCCTCCGTCCCGGGCGCATTTGAATCGATGGTCAGCCAGACAACGCCTTTGTCAGTGAACTCCTTCTGCAGGTTCTGCATGTTGCCGCCGCCGTAATGCTTTTTCACGAACGGGCACTGTGGATTAAACCATTCAAGCACGACGTACTTCCCCTTGTATTGCGACAGCGAATGAGTCTTGCCTTTCGCGTCCGTGAGCGAAAAATCCGGCGCGTCGCTTCCAACCGGCGGCGCATCGGCAGCAAAGACCGCAGTTCCGATCAATGATGTAAGGGCGGTTAAGAGTAGTTTTATCTTCATATGAGCTATTAGAAAACAGAGTGGCCGAGATGTTTAAAGTTCTTCGAGTAAAACAATCGTCGCGGTCGGAAAAATTTCAACGTGAAGCGGCTCGATTCGAGGCGACGCGACGCGCTACAGTTTCAAGCTTGTCCAAAACCATGCTTTTAGTGAGCACTTCTGGAAAAACAATTGGCTCTTCGTTCTTCGCGGGATAAAGCACGTAGAGTGGAACACCCGGGCGGCCGAACTGCTGTAACAATTTTGTAATCACGGGATCGCCGTTCGTCCAATCGGCTTTCAATTTCACAATCCCGTGGCGTTGGAACGCCTCTCGCACATCCTGAGCCTCAAGCACACTGGCTTCATTAAATTTGCACGTAAGACACCACGCGGCGGTGAAATCGACAAAGACAGTCCGGCCTTGCTCCAGTTCGGTTTGCAAGCGTTCGGGCGTGAACGGCTGCCAGTCGCCTCGGATCTGCGAATCTGCGGAAGCAATTTTTGCGGACTGAAATTTGTCGCCGATGAAATAAACCCCGCTCCCAATCACGAGCAGGAGCATAAGCACGAGCACGCCGATCCGCTTCAGAACTGGTGCTGTTGGCAAAACGAACGCGCCTTTCATCCAGCACGCAACGCTGATCATAAGCAGGAAACAGCTCGCCCAGATCGCTCCTTCCAAGCCGCGTTGTGCGCCGAGCACGTAAAGAAGAAAGAGCAGCGTCGCCAACAGCAGGAAGCCCATGAATTGTTTCACGTGCAGCATCCAGGGCCCGGGCCTTGGCAAAAAGCGCAGCCACCCAGGCTGCGCGCTCAAAAGCAGATATGGCGCGCTCATACCGGCAGCGATGGCAATGAACATCGCCAGAATGATCGCCGCTGACTGCGTGAACGCGAAGCCAAGCGCGGTGCCGAGAAATGGCGCCGTGCACGGCGTGGCCAGCACAGTCGCGAATACGCCCTGGAAAAATGAGCCGAGCAAATCCTTGCGCTCGCTCGTCGAAAGCAAATTGCGTGTAACCGGTTGTGGCAACGAAATCTCAAACACGCCAAAGAGATTTAGCGCGAACACGAGGACAATCACGCTCAAGGCGAGGACGAAGTAAGGATTCGTGAACTGAAAACCGCCCCAGGTTACATCACGCCCAGCGCCTTTAAGAGCGATCAGCAGGACCGCCAGCGCGAGGAACCACGCAAAAATTCCAATGGTGAACGCAATCCCGCTACGAAAAATTCTCTGCCGACTCTGTCCCGCTTGTTGGACAAAGCCGAAAATCTTGAGCGAGATCACCGGCAATACGCACGGCATCAAATTCAAAATTAGCCCACCGAGAAACCCAAAGAGCAGAAAGGTGAGAACTCCGTGCGCCGGCGTCGACCGGAACCCCGAAACAGCCGGCGCACTCGTGATCTGCCACGCCGCGCGATCATCGCCGTTCGGCTGCTTCGCAAATACCACGAGACCCGCCAGCGACGACAGATTCTTCGGCGCCGACTCAAGGGGAATGCGAAACACAATTTCATTGCGGTTCCGCGATTGAACCGCAGGATGACCAACGATCGTCTCCTGCTCCGGCAACGGAAAGAAATCGACTGCCGGATATTTCGCCAAAGTTTCGCTGGTAATTTTCAAGCGTAGATCGGACCCAACCCGGCTCCAATCGGCGCGCGCCACATCAGGTCCCGGCAGATTTTGCGGAAGCAAACGCCGATAACGCGCGAAGACGTCCGTGTTCGCCGGCTGGCTTGTTGAGGATACAGGCAGATCTAACTGCAATGTTGCGCTGCCGGGGATGCAGATTTTTTCGCATACAAGCCAATTTGCTTCGGCGGAAAGGTTCGCTGACGAACCGTCGATTTTCCCTGGGGGCGTGATTTCCTGCATCAGCAGGACTTCATTTTCATAGCCGTAGGTTTCAATGTCGCCGGGATCGTTCGTTTTCAGCGGAATTGGCCATTGGATGTCGCCGATCTTCCAGCCGGGTGGCAGTTTCCATTTCATTTCCGTGGGCAGCCCTGCGTCGCCGGAAAATTTCCAATAGGTGTGCCAGCCCGGGGCCATTCGCAGCAACAGCCCCACCATGAACGGCTTGCCTGGAACGACCGCGTTTGTGTCGGCCAGGAGCTCTGGCCTAACAAGCTGTTTTCCCTGATAGCTTTGCGCAACGCCATGTGGGGCAACAGCAACGAGCAGCCAACAGAGCAGCGAATAAACAGACGATCTCCACGCAATTGGCATAAGATTAGGTAACATTCGCTGACCTCGACGGCAATTCAGTCGACTGTAGCCGCTTCGCTGTGGGAAGCGTCACGTCGATCTTCGTAGTCACTCGGCGAACGTCGCCCACAGGGCGACGGCTACAACACCTACGGCACGATAAAAATTTTGTCAGTCCAGGGATCTTTAACTTTGCTCCCCGGAGTATAACCGCTCACGTCAACGTACCGGCTCGAATCAAATGGACTAAACACGTATCCCGGCTTGTCGGGCACTGCCTTGGCAGTTGGGAACGCCGTGGACGAGGAGGCTTGCGCCGGCGGCGATGGTTTTGGTTCGGACTGCGTGGTGTCGGTATGGGCGACAGGCGGAGTTGTTTTGGACGGCTTTTGAGATCTCGTCGTATCAGCCTTTCGCCGTGGCTGCGGTGCCGAGGTCACCTGCGTCGATGCAGCAGGGTGACCGGGCGCGGTCACATCGGATTGGATTGCATCTGTCGTCCCGACCATGGTTGGCTCGTTACTGTGGCGCCGCAGAGCGTAATGCACCGGCGCGGTCGCAACGCGATAAGAACCGACTGCCACGTCGCGCGTCACATGGTATGAACTCACAGCCACGTTGCGCGTGGTTCCGCATCCGGCGAGTAAAACCGCCCCTAACACCATAGCTCGTTCAAGTAGGTTCATCTCGTTTGTATGATCGTTCCAACCGCGATCCGTTCAATCATTTAATCGCGACAAAATCGCCAACCAGCATTGAAATTTCCTCGTCTGTGGTGGACCACGAACACATCAGACGGTAAATGTCAGGCTCCACAAATTTATAAAATCGCCAGCCGCGCGCGTGTAGACCCCGCACGACTTGATCGTCCAATCGGACGAACACCGCATTCGATTCCACCGGGAATACGTTTTCCACCCCTGCCTCGTTTCTAAGGCGCTGCGCAAGCTCGCGGGCCGCCTCGTTCGCGTGCCGGGCGTTTCGCAACCACACATCTCCGTTCAATAACCCCAGCCACGGCGCAGCGAGAAACCGCATTTTTGAGCCGAGGTGCCCAGCTTGTTTGACCCGATATTGAAAATCGCGAGAGGATTCCTTGTCGAAGAAGATAACCAGCTCGCCCGCCGCAACGCCATTTTTCGTCCCGCCAAAGCTGAGAATATCTACGCCCGCTTTCCAAGTGATCGTTTTCGTCGCGCAGCCAAGCGATGCGACGGCATTGGCAAAGCGCGCACCGTCCATATGAAGCAACATTTTGTGCGTCCGCGCAAAGGCGCCAATCGCCTCAACTTCATCCGGCGTGTAAACCGTTCCGAGCTCCGTCGCCTGTGCGATGCTAATGGCGCGCATCATGTGCCCGTGCAGCTCGACCTGCTGCGCGATGAATTTTGCTGTCTCGCCTAGGTCGATCTTTCCGTCATTGGTTTTCGTCAAAAACAATTTGGCTCCCCGGGTATAAAACTCCGTAGCGCCGCCTTCGTCCGTCTGGATGTGGGCGCGCTCGTGACAGATCACTCCGTGGAAGGGTTGGCAAAGCTGGGCCAGACCGAGCGCGTTCGCCGCGGTGCCGGTGAACACAAAATAAACATCGCAATCGACTTCGAATAATTGCCGGATGCGTTCGCACACCGCCGCGGTCCATTCGTCCTCGCCGTAAGAGGGAGCATAATGTGCATTCGCTTCCACCAAAGCTGTCCACGCCTCGGGACAAATCGCCGCCGTGTTATCACTGGCAAACTCGTAACGAACCGTGTCGGCGCGCATCCCGCCTTTTCTTACGTGGGTTTCTCCGCATGGCAATCAGCGCAAAAGAGAGATTGCCTGACAGCGGAGCCCTGGGCCTCCGAATCTGCCAGGCAAATCTCTCTTCTACTTGCTCCTCGAATTGCGTACAGCAGTTTCACTTCTATTTCGGAAAAAGTGCGTCGGATGAGCGTGTTTCCTAGTAAATTTTTGCACTTGATGATCGCTTTTTGTTGCATTTTGCCTAACCCGCGGGCGCAGACTAACCTTCGCCAATGAGATCGCTCCAGAGCGACGTCGAGCAGCGCGGCACGCGTATTTTTGAGCTGGTCGACAAACACCCGGAGCGACTTTTCAGCAAGGCCGGATTTTATCAGCGCCTAATGGCGCTCTCGATGCATGACGAGCGATTCAAGACGCAACTGTTTCGGTTTGTCGCCGTTCTCCCGTCACTGCGCCGGTCAAGTGAGATTATTCAGCATCTCGAAGAATATTTCAGCGATGGCAACGATGTTTTCTCCCCGCTCGTCGGCACGGGGGTTCGTGTGGCGCGCCTCGTCCCGTGGATAAGTGCTCCCGTCCTACGGTGGAATGTTTCCGAAATGGCTCGCCAGTTTATTGCCGGACGAAATCCGCATGAAGTCATAGCGACATTGCGCAAGCGTCGGGCACAAAAAATCGGCTTCACCGTAGATGTTCTGGGCGAAGCTGTTGTGAGCGAAGCGGAGGCGGATGAATACGCAGCGCTTTACGGGGATTTACTGGAGAAACTGGCGCGCGAAACAAGAGACTGGACCGACCCGCTCGGAAAAAACGCGGAGCTTTTCCCGGTTGTAAATCTGTCGGTCAAAATCTCTGCCCTGTATTCGCAACTGAGTCCGGCTGCTCCGGCGGATGCGATCGCCCATCTCAGCACCAAGCTCCGGCCGCTTCTTCGCCGCGCGCGGGAACTAGGCGCATTTATCAATTTCGACATGGAGAGTTACGCGCTCAAAAATACGACTCTCGAGCTGTTCAAAACCATTTTGACCGAGCCGGAGTTCAAAGATTGGCCGCATGCCGGGATTGTGATCCAGGCCTATTTGCGAGATTCAGAGGGCGACTTGCGCGATTTGATCGAGTGGGGCCGTGCACGCGGCACTCCCTTCGCAGTCCGATTGGTGAAAGGCGCGTATTGGGATTACGAGACAACGAAATCGGGCCAGAACGGATCGAATCCTCCGGTCTTTCTTCAAAAGCCCGAGAGCGACGCGAATTTCGAAAAGCTTACGCGCGTCCTTTTTGAAAATAACTCCGTTGTTACGCCTGCGTTTGGGTCACATAACGTCCGCAGCATCGCGCACGCGCAAGCGGTCGCGGATGAGCTCGGCATTGATCCCAGCCGGTTCGAGTTCCAACTGCTTTACGGCATGGCCGGCCCCATCAAGCGCGCGCTGGTGGAGATGGGGTATCGCGTCCGGGAATACTGTCCGATCGGCGAGTTGCTGCCCGGCATGGCTTATCTGGTTCGGCGCCTGCTCGAGAACACGTCGAACGAAGGATTCTTGCGGGCTAAATTTGCCGAGAACGTGCCCGCGAAAGAATTGCTGCGCGATCCGAAAGAGCTGATCAAGCCCGCGGTAGCCGGGATCGGTGATTCCCGCGGGCACAGTCGATCGAATCAGAAAAATGGCGCTTCACTTCACACAACAGCTGGCGATAGTTTCCGAAACGCACCGCTTGTGAGTTTCATTTACAAAGATAGCCAGGACAAAATGCAGAGCGCATTGCGCGAAGCGCGAAAGCGCTTCGGCGAAAAACATCCGTTGTACATCGGCGGTGAAAAAATTTGGACCGACAACTTGACGCCTTCGGTTAATCCAGCCGAGCCGACCGAGATTGTCGGCTATGGAACCGAAGCTGGGGTCGACGAAGCCGAGCGTGCCGTTAAAGCTGCGCGCGCGGCATTCGAAAAATGGAGATGGACGCCGTTCGAGGAGCGGGCGCAGTTGTTGGAGCGCGCGGCCGACATCCTGGGGCGCAGGCGCTACGAACTCTCGGCAGTAGAAGTTTTCGAAGTCGGCAAGCCGTGGTCTGAAGCCGACGGCGATATCCGCGAAGCAATCGATTTTTGCACGTTCTACGCGCAGCAAATGCGCCGACTCGGACGCCCAAAACTCACGCAACAGGTGCCAGGCGAAGAAAGTTATCATCATTACTGGCCGCGTGGCGTCGCCTTCGTAATCGCGCCGTGGAATTTTCCGGTCGCGATTCTCTGCGGCATGGCGGCGGCCGGAGTTGTTACTGGGAACGCCGTGATCATGAAACCATCCGAGCAATCGATTATCTGCGGCGCCATGCTCATGCAGGTGTTCGAGGAAGCAGGCGTTCCGCCGGGCGTGTTGAATTTTCTCTCTGGGCACGGCTCAGTGATCGGAGCGCACTTAGTTGATCACAAGGATGTCGATTTAATCGCGTTCACCGGTTCGCGCGAAGTTGGACTGAAAATTTGGGAGTCGGCCGGAATCACCCGCCCTGGTCAACGCGAACTGAAGCGGGTGATCTGTGAGATGGGCGGCAAAAACGCGATGATCGTTGATGCAGACGCAGATCTTGATGAGACGATCATGTATTCAATTTATTCCGCATTCGGTTTTCAGGGACAAAAGTGTTCGGCTCTCTCGCGTCTGATTCTGCTCGAGGAGAATTACGATCGCGTGATGGAACGTTTGATTCCGGCCGCAGCCAGTCTGCGAATCGGCAATCCCGAGCAACCAGGCATCATGGTCGGCCCAGTTATTGATGAACCTGCTTACCGGCGCATTCTGGAATACATCGAGATCGGGAAAAAAGAGGCCACACTCGCTTATCAGGCAAAGGAAGTTCCGCCGCATGGATATTTTATTCCGCCGACAATTTTCACCGACGTAAAACCGAACATGCGCATCGCGCGCGAAGAAATTTTCGGCCCGGTGCTAAGCGTCTTGAAAGTGCGCGATCTCGACGAGGCGCTCGAAGTCGCGAATGGAACCGACTACGCGTTGACCGGCGGCTTTTTCTCGCGCAGTCCTGATAACATCGAGCGCATCAAAGCGCGACTGGAAGCCGGCAACGTTTACATCAACCGCTCGTGCACGGGCGCGATCGTCGGCCGCCACCCCTTTGGCGGATTTAAGATGAGCGGCAGCGGGACCAAGGCCGGTGGCGAAGATTATCTTCTGCAGTTTCTCGTGCCGCGCGTAGTGACCGAAAACACGAGCCGCCACGGCTTCGCCCCAGAACAGTCGCCCGAGTATCGCGACGAATTTCTCTGGCCTAAACCGCGACAGTAACCACTCGAACAGCGGGACGATCAATTCAGCGGTCGGCCTTTGCTGAGCAACTTCACCACCGTCACAATCATGTAGATCACGGGCCAAGCTGAGGTGAGAACAATCACGGCAAACGCCACCATCTCCCTTGCTCGTTCCCGCGCCGCTTCGATACGGTATTCCCGTCCTAAATTAAAAAGATTCCTGAACCGAGATCTATCTTCGCCGTCGGAAGACCAGAAATGGCCGCGCCATTGACCGAAACCGGAATGAAAAAAATACTCCGTCTGCGGAAAGCGTCCCTTACCGCCCGTGGAAGGACTCCTCGGTTTCATAGACTCTGACCCACAACTGGTTTGGAACCAGCAACACAATACCACGTTCAAAAATTCAATCAGCCCGAAAAAATAACTTTCCGATCGCGACGAAGCCGCGACACACTCGAAACGCAAAGATGAAAACGGCCGTGTATTACGCTGGCAAGTTGTTGGTGAGATTCGTGTTTGGCTGTGTCGCGCGCATTCATGTAATTGGCCGAGAGAATGCAAGATACGTCAACGGATTTTTGCTGGCGTCGAATCACATCAGTCATTTCGATCCGTTTCTGATCTCGCTCCCTATCCGACGAAAGATCGACTGGATGACTATGGCCGAATTCTTTCGGCCGCCTGCGCTTGGTTTTTTCCTCCGCTCGATTGACGCGTTCCCGGCGGAGCGGGACCGCGCCGATCTAAAAACAATTCGCGCGGCAATCGACCGGCTAAAGACCGGACGCATCGTGGGCCTTTTTCCTGAGGGGGGCATTCGCGATGGCGCGCACTCTTTACTCGAAGGCGCGCCGCTCCGGCCCGGCGCAGCCACACTCGCGCAGATTGCCGATGTTCCCATCGTGCCGTGCGTAATTCTCGGTACAGATCGGTTTTATTCCAAAAATCAGTGGCTGCCGTTCCGGCGCACGCCGGTGTGGATCGTGTTTGGAAAGCCGATTTCATGTTTTCCAGAGTTGCAAAAATCTCAGGCGCGCGAACGAATCGAATCCGAACTGGCTGTCGCTTTCAAAAATCTTTACGCAGAATTGCGCGAAAAATTTCGCCTCACGACAGACGATCTGCCGCATTCGCCGCAGGAGCGCTCTGGCATGCGGAAGGATGCGTCTGCTTCGCAAAGTGCAGACACGCGTGTGCGCTCCAAAGTTCGCCGCGTAAGAGCGACGCCTGTCGATTTGCTTCTCTGCGCGTCGATCAATTGGATTCATCGACGCCACCCGCTGAATGGGCACAGTCGACAAGAGATGGAGCGTTATCTTATCGCGTGCGAGCGGCTCTCGCCGCAGGAATATTATGTCCCTCCGCAAGCGATCGGTAGCAACGGCGCCTCCGATTCAAAGCCGACGGTGAATGGCATGCACGATTCGCGTATGGCAACACTGTCGTGGCCCAGTCCGATCGAAACAGCTTTTGCAGCCAACAACACCGCGCGCGTGGATTTTTTTCGAACGGATGCACGCAAATGGACTGGAGCGCCGACGGTGTTCCTGCTGCACGCACTGATGTCATCCAGTCCAACCGGTTATTACCGCTGGGCAGAAAAATTCAATGAACTCGGCTGGAACGCATGTTTCGTTCATTTGCCATACCACTTTTCGCGTGTCCCGGCTGGTTACTGGAATGGCGAACTAGCGATCACACCGGATTTGATTCGGAACGCGGAAGGACTACGTCAGGGCGTAATCGAACTGCGACAAATAATGGAATCATTGCGGGGACACGGCTGCCATGAGTTTGGCGTGCTGGGTACCAGTTACGGCGGATGGATTGGCGCGCTGCTGA
>Ga0137418_10005658_pt1 | contig 11460 bp, 11 predicted proteins | sample CZODoug3_1_2_16f_FD_122242 | JGI IMG/M metagenome (GOLD analysis project Ga0137418, IMG submission 122242) | Vadose zone soil fungal communities from Angelo Coast Range Reserve, California, USA - CZODoug3_1_2_16fungal (Hybrid Assembly) | ecosystem: Environmental > Terrestrial > Soil > Vadose... | reverse complement strand
GAGCGACTGCAGGCTAGCTGCGCCACCAGCGCCAGCTGCGCGATTGCACCCGTTTCCCGGCGTTTTCGAAGAGCACGATTGACTTACGTTGCGTCTCGTTCAGGGCGCCTACTCTATAACACCCCTGCGCGGCTTGTCCAGCTTGCGGGTCTGGAAACCAAGGGGCCATGACGAGTTCGCCGCCCTGGCGAGATGCGTTACCACATCGCGTTACACCACGCTAAAGCACCTTGCCGGGATTCATGATGCCGTGTGGATCGAGAGCGCGCTTGAGTTTGCGCATCAACTCCAGTTCGAGCGGCGACTTGTAGCGCTGGATTTCATCGCGTTTCAGCTGACCGAGCCCATGCTCGGCGCTGATCGAGCCGCCGAAGCGCGCCACACTGTCGTGCACGATGCGATTGATCTCCGCCGTGCGCGTGACAAAAACGCCGGGCGCGACCCCCTCGGGAGCGGAGACGTTGTAGTGTACGTTCCCGTCGCCGAGGTGACCGAAAGTCACCATTCGGACCCCCCGATAGGCGCGCTTGAGCTCCGCGTCCGTCGTCGCGATGAACTCGGAAATACGGGAGATGGGAATCGACACGTCGTGCTTGATATTCTGCCCTTCATGAGCCTGCGCTTCTGAGATGAATTCGCGAAGGCTCCAGAAGGCCCGGGACTGGGTTTCGCTCTGCGCGACCGCCGCGTCGAGAATGTTCGTCTCCTCCAGAGCCGCTTCGAGCACGCTTTCGACCAAGACCCTGACGTCTTCACCCGACTGCGTATCGGAGAGTTCCATCAGCACATAGTGAGGGAAGCGGCGCGGGAAAGGTGCTGCGGTCTCCCTGAAATGCTTGAGCACGAGCGAGAGGCAAAAATCGGAGAATAGCTCGAAGCCCGTGAGCCTCTCGCCGCAGGCCCCCAGGGCCCGCTCCAACAGCGCTACAGCCTTCTCAGGAGTTTCCAGCGCCACGAGGGCGGTGGCATGAGACTTGGGCAGGGGAAAGAGCTTCAAAACCGCCGCTGTGATTACGCCGAGCGTTCCCTCGGCACCGATGAAAAGCTGCTTCAGGTCGTAGCCGGTGTTGTCCTTGCGCAGACCGCGCAGGCCGTCCCACACCTCCCCCGAAGGCAGCACGACCTCGAGTCCCAGCACGAGCTCGCGAGCATTGCCATAGCGCAGCACCGCGGTGCCGCCCGCGTTGGTGGAAAGATTGCCGCCGATTTCGCAGCTTCCCTCGGCGGCGAGGCTCAATGGAAACAGCCGGCCGGCCTCTTCAGCGGTATTCTGCAGGTTGGCCAACACGCACCCGGCCTCCACCGTCATGGTGTTGTTTCGCGTATCGATCGCGTGGACCCGGTTCATGCGCGAAAGATTGAGGACGATCTGCGTACCGCTTGCATCCGGCGTCGCTGCGCCGCAAAGGCCCGTGTTTCCGCCCTGTGGGACGACCGCCGTGCGCGATTCGGCGCACACGCGCACCACCTCGGCCACCTCGGCGGTGGAGGCCGGCTTGACCACCGCGGCCGGCCTGCCTAAGTAGCGTTTGCGCCAGTCGCTCGCGTAGGGGGCGACCTCCTGAGGCAACGTGATCAGCCCCGCTGGTCCGACGATGGCCTGAATTTCTTCGATGAACGATCTCATTTCGGCCTCATGGCGCGGCCGCGCAGTGCTCTGCGATACCGGTCTCTAGCCGACGGACCTGAGCGCGTCCCGCATCTGCGAGATCGTCGCCCGGTAGTCCTTCGAGCCGAAAATCGCGGAGCCCGCGACGAAGGTATCGGCCCCGGCGCGCGCGATGCCGGCGATGTTCCCGGCGTTTACGCCGCCGTCCACTTCCAGCATGATTGCGCGCCCCGTGTCGTCGATTTTCCTGCGTGCGTCGCGCAACTTTTCCAGGGCGTGGGGGATGAATTGCTGCCCGCCAAATCCAGGATTCACCGACATGATGAGAACCAGGTCGAGCTTGTGCAGGACGTGATCGAGGTGGCACAGCGGCGTAGCGGGGTTCAATACAAGGCCCGCCTTGCAGCCCGAATCATGGATCAAGCCGACGGTGCGATCGACGTGCTCGCTCGCCTCAGGGTGGAAGCTGATGATGTTCGCCCCGGCGCGAGCGAAATCCGGAATGATCCGATCGACCGGTCTGATCATCAAGTGCACGTCGATTAGGCTTTCGGTGAGCGGGCGGATTGCCTCGCACACGACCGGTCCCACCGTGAGGTTCGGGACGTAGTGATTGTCCATCACGTCGAAGTGGATCATGTCGGCTCCGGCTGCGATAACCGCAGCCACTTCATCGCCGAGCCGCGCGAAGTTTGCCGACAGGATGCTCGGTGCGATTCGGAACGTGCGTGCAGGCATCGCTGGAAATTCTACTTGGATTCGCCCGGGGCCGCATGAAACGGCGATCATCTCGCCCTTGTCAGTGTGCGCGATTTCGTGTGGAATGACCGCATGGTCGCGGAGAAAAAATACGAGGTCAGGGTCTCCTCCCAGACGCAATACATCCCGGAGCAATCCGACGAGCAGAACTCCCGCTTCGTCTTCGCCTATACCATCACGATCCGCAACGACGGCAGTCTCCCCGCCCAGCTGATCTCGCGACACTGGATCATCACCGACGGCCGCAACCAAGTGCAGGAAGTGCGGGGCTTGGGCGTAGTCGGCGCTCAGCCGCTGCTCAAACCCGGGGAAAGCTTCGAGTACACGAGCGGCACCGCGATCGCGACGCCGGTCGGGACGATGCGAGGCAGCTACCAGATGGTGGCCGAAGACGGCACTCAGTTCGACGCACCGATTCCCGAGTTCACGCTGTCCGTGCCCCGCGTGTTGCACTAGTGCCGATCGCGGTCCTCGTTTTCCCGCTTGCGCGGCAGCGTCCACCACACCAGGAACGCGACGAGCGCAAGGGCGAGCCCCGCCTCGAGCACGACGATCCACAATCCGGAACTCACCTGACGACGCCCTCTCTAAGCCGAAGGAAGCCGATGATAGAGCACCTGCGCTGGTCCTTACTCGCGGCCGCCGCCTTGATTGCAGGCTGCGCTCTCCAGCCGCTGCGGGACGGAGCTTGCCCGTGTCCCGGGCTGCCCCCAGTCGCCTCTCGCACCAACCCGCTCGAGCCCGTCGATTTCGGAGCGCTGACGGGCTGGAAGGAGGGCGAGCAGGCGGCGGCCTGGCCCGCTTTCCTCGCGTCCTGCCAGGCATTGCGCTGGCGCGAGGCGTGGCGCGCGGTGTGTGCGCGAGCCATGGAGCTGCGCTCGCCGGGCGACGAGGAGGCGCGGCGCTTCCTGGAGGAAAATTTCACGCCGTGGCGTCTCGCAAACCCGGACGGCGCGATCGAGGGGCTGGTCACCGGTTACTACGAGCCGCTCCTGCGCGGCAGCCGCGCTAGGGCCAGCCCGTTTCTTTACCCTCTCTACGGCCCGCCGGACGACCTGCTCACGATCGACCTTTCTGCGACCAACCCGGAGCTGCGCGGCATGCGCTTGCGCGGGCGCGTCGAGGGAAAACGTGTCGTGCCGTATTACTCACGCGCGGAAATCGCTCGCGGCGCCGCGCCCATCGCCGGGAAGGAGATACTATGGGTCGACGATCCGATCGAGGCCTTTTTTCTCCAGATCCAGGGTTCCGGAAGGGTCCAGCTCGACGGCGGCGAGACGCTGCGTCTCGGCTACGCCGACCAGAACGGCCATCCCTTTCAATCGATCGGGCGCTACCTCGTCGAGCGCGGTGAACTCCAGCTCAGCGAAGCTTCGATGCCTGCAATCAAGGCCTGGGCGGCGGTGAATCCGAAGCGTCTCGAGGAGCTCCTCAACCAGAACCCGAGCTTCGTGTTTTTTCGTGAACTGCCGCTCGCCGACGCGGCGAGCGGTCCCGTCGGCGCGCTCGGCGTTCCGCTTGCGCCGGGCCGCTCGATCGCCGTCGATCCGCGCTACGTTCCGCTTGGCGCTCCGGTATTTCTCGCGACGACGTTTCCGGCAAGCACGACTCTGCTCACGCGCCTGGTCATCGCTCAGGATACCGGAGGTGCGATCCGCAATCCGGTGCGCGCGGACTTCTTCTGGGGGTTCGGCCCCGAGGCGGGCGCCCAGGCGGGGCGCATGCGGCAGCAGGGAAGGATGTGGGCCCTGCTTCCGAAGGACCTGAAACCCGCTGCAGCCAGTACGGGTGATATCCCGAAGTCGGGCACGCCCACCCAGTAGTTTATTTTTTGGCCTCGCCGATCAGTTTGACCAGTTCTTCGGGCCGCGCGCCGAGGATTCTCTCCCCATTCGTCGTGAAGCTGGTTGGCGTCGCTCGCACGCCGATTTTCTTACCGAGGGCAAGCCACTTGTCGACCGGCGCGTTGCAGGAGGGCCCTGCCGCCGGCTCCCGGCCGTTCAACATGAAATCGTAGTAGGCCTTGGCCCGGTCGGGCGCGCACCAGATGGTGCGCGCCTTGTCCGGCGATTCGGCCCGGAGAATGGGATAGAGAAAGGTATAGATCGTGATGTCGTCCTGGCGCAACAGCGCCCGGTCGAGGCTCTTGCAATAGGGGCAGAACGGGTCGGAAAAAATGGCCACCGCGCGTTTGCCGTTGCCCCGCACCTGCTTGATCGCAAGATCGAGCGGCAGATCCTCGAACTTGATCGCGCTAAGTTTTTGCTGGCGTTCTTCGGTGAGATTCTTCTGAGAGCGCGCGTCGATGATGTCGCCCTTGAATACGAAGTTCACCTTCTCGTCGGTGTAGAACAACGTCTCCCCGACCACGATCTCGTACAGGTCGGCATAGGAGGTCTTGGTCACGCTGTCCACCTTGATTCCGTCGAAGCGGGCCTCCACGCCTCGCCTCACCGAGGCCTCGTCGGCGAGCGCCGTCGCCGTAAAGGCCGCAGCGAGAAATAGAGCCGGCAGTCGCAAACTCATGATGGTTCCCCGTGACGAAGGCCCCCGCCTATTCCCATGGCGCGGCGCGCAAGCAGCGTCTTCATGACCGGACTGGAGTTCGTCAGGTTCAATCCGAAGTTCCGGATGCGCGCGGCCACTCGGTGGTTCGCATCAAATAGCCGGAACAACCCGTCGGTGACCCAGCGCAACGCGAGTATATCCTCCGCGCGGGCGCGCTCATAGCGACGCAGCAGCAGGCGATCTCCCGGGTCGGGGGCTGCGCAAAGCAGGTCGGCGAGCGAGTGAGCGTCGCCCAGTCCCAGATTGACTCCCTGCCCGGCGAGCGGGTGCAAGACGTGCGCCGCGTCGCCGATAAGCGCTATTCTTCCCTCTGCCATCCGATCGGCAACCATGCGGCTCAAGGGAAAGGCGGCCGGCGAGGTGAGCGGCTCCAGGGCGCCCAGGGCCTCGCCGCCCGCTTCGCTCACGCGAGCGCAAAACGCCGCGGGCGCGAGAGCGAGCAGATCGGTGGCGTGCGTTTCCGGTGCGGACCAGACGATCGAGACGCGCCGGCCGGGCAAAGGCAGATAGGCGAGAACACCGTCGCTGCGAAACCATTGATAAGCGATATTGCGATGCGCCCGCGCGCAGGCGAAATTGGCGACGACGCCGAGCTGCGCGTAGCTCGCGTTTCGCGCCTCGATGCGCGCGGCGCGCCGCGCCCACGACTCGGCTCCATCGGCGCCGACCGCCAGTTTCGCCGTGACCACAGTGCCGTCTTCGAGGTCGATTTCGACGCGATTCCCGGCGCGACGCAGCTTCGAGGGCGCCACCGAGCACAGCAGCGATAAATTTCGCTGACGCTCGAAGCCCTGCCACAGCGCGTGGTGAAGCCGGCTCGATTCGACGGTCGCCGCGAGTTGCGCCGTCCCCGACTCGTAGGCGGAGAAGTCCAGCCGCGAGCGCCCGTCATCACCGAAAACTCGCATGTCGTAAATCGGCGTGACGCGCCCGGCCTCGAGACGCCGCCACGCACCGATGCGATCGAGAAACGCCGTGCTTGCCGGAGTCAGCGCGTAGACGCGCGAATCCCAATCGGGACCCGGCGAAGGCGGCGCCTTGCGCTCGATGAGGGCAAGCTTGAGCCCGCTTTCGGCGAGCGCCGCCGCCAGACTGGCCCCGGCAAGCCCTCCGCCAATGATGACGACGTCGAAATCCATTCGTGGATTGTACCCGCGAAGGGAGTCTTCCTTGACAACCATTGGACGCAAAAAGGATAATTTCCGGTTTTCCCGTGGCGAATTAGCTCAGCTGGTTAGAGCGACGGAATCATAATCCGCAGGTCCGGGGTTCGAGTCCCTGATTCGCCACCATTTCTCCTCGAGCGAGCGACCATGGCCCCACGCCGAGCAGCATGCCTTGCGCTCCTCCCGGCCTTCCTTTGGGCCGTATCGGTTCTCGCTCAGACGCGGCCGAGCCCGATCCCTCAGGACTCCAAGCGAGGCTATATCCGCCACGTCCAAGAGATGGCCGTAACCGTGGACGACAAAGCGATGCAGCTCGCCGCAGGCGCGATCATCCGTGATCGGCGGAATCTGATCATCGTGCCCGTGACCATTCCGCGCGAGGGGGCCTGGGCTGCCTACAACCTGGATCGCGACGGCCAGATTTTTCGCGTGTGGCTGCTGACACCCGATGAGCTCGCGCGGCCGAGCCGCGGCGGCGGATGACATGACGAAAAGGCTGTTCATTCGGACATTCGGTTGCCAGATGAACGAGTACGACTCGGACAAGATGGCCGATCTCCTGCGCGCGGAGAAAGGTTTCGAGACCACCGACCAACCTGAAAATGCGGACCTGATCCTGTTCAACACCTGCTCGGTGCGCGAGCGGGCGCAGGAGAAGGTATTTCACGACCTCGGGCGCGTGAAACACCTGAAGCAGGCGCGGCGCGACCTTCTCATCGGCGTGGGCGGTTGTGTCGCGAGCCAGGAAGGCGCGGCCATCGTGGCGCGCGCGCCCTATGTCGATCTCGTGTTCGGCCCGCAGACGCTGCACCGGCTTCCCGAGTTGATCGACGCTCGCCAACGCTCCGGCCTGCCTCAAGTGGATGTCTCCTTCCCGGAGATCGAGAAGTTCGACAGACTTCCACCGGCTCGGGTCCAAGGGCCGAGTGCTTTCGTATCGATCATGGAGGGCTGCAGCAAGTACTGCAGCTTCTGCGTGGTTCCCTACACCCGCGGGGAGGAAGTGTCCCGCCCCTTCGATGATGTGCTCACGGAGGTCGCAGACCTCGCCGAGCACGGCGTCAAGGAAGTGACTCTGCTCGGTCAGAACGTCAACGCCTACCGCGGCAGGATGGCGGACGGCGTCATCGCGGATTTTGCCCTTCTCCTCGAGTACGTCGCGGAGTTTCCCGGAATCGGACGCATCCGTTACACCAGCTCGCATCCGAAGGAATTCACCCAGCGTCTGATCGATGCGCACGCGCGCATCGAAAAGCTCGCGCCGCAGGTGCACCTTCCGGTGCAGTCCGGTTCGGACCGCGTGCTCGCGGCGATGAAGCGCGGGTACACCGCCCTCGAATACAAATCGATCGCGCGCAGGCTGCGCGCCGCGAGACCCGGCATCGGGATCTCCTCGGATTTCATCGTGGGCTTCCCCGGGGAGACTGAGCAGGATTTCGAGGCAACCCTGCACTTGGTGGACGAAGTCGGTTTCGACAGCTCGTTTTCGTTCGTCTACAGCCGGCGGCCGGGAACTCCCGCAGCGGAGCTTCCCGACGAGACTCCGGGGGAGGTGAAGCGCGCCCGGCTCGCGCGGCTTCAACGGAAAATCGATGCGCATGCGAGCAGGATCAGCGAAAGCCTGATCGGCACGCGCCAGCGCATTCTCGTCGAAGGCGCCTCGCGCAGGGACCCCGGGGAGCTCTCGGGCCGCGCGGGAGACAACCGCGTCGTCAACTTTCGCGGTCCCCGGCGGCTCGTGGGCCAGTTCGTCGAGGTGACCGTCACCGCGGCGATGGCCCATACGCTGCGCGGCGAGGTCCGAGTTGCGGCGTAGGCCTTTGAAGACCGGCCCCCTGGAACTCGTCCTCACCCCGGTCGACAACCAGCGCCTCGCCAATCTCTGCGGGACGCTGGACGAGAACCTGAGGCAAATCGAGACCGCGCTGGACGTCACGATCGCACGCCGCGGCGAGCGATTCACGGTCCGCGGAGCGCAGGCCGCCCAGGCGGCAGACGTGCTGCAGAAATTCTACGACGACGCCAAGCGCGGCCTCACCCTGGACGACATTCAGCTCGGCCTGATAGAGGTCCGCTCCCGCGGCCGGGCGAAGGAGGACACGCCGCTACTCACCCGGCGGGCGGACCTGCGCGGGCGCACGCCCAGGCAGCGGCAGTACATCCAGAATATCCTCGAGCACGACATCACCTTCGCGATCGGTCCCGCGGGCACCGGCAAGACCTATCTCGCGGTGGCGTGCGCGGTGGACGCACTGGAGCGCGATGCCGTGAAGCGCATCGTGCTGGTGCGGCCCGCAGTCGAGGCGGGCGAGCGTCTAGGGTTCCTGCCCGGCGACCTCGCTCAGAAGGTCGATCCGTACCTGCGACCGCTCTACGATGCGCTCTACGACCTGCTCGGCTTCGACAAGGCCGGCAAGCTCTTCGAGCGCGGCGCAATCGAACTCGCTCCGCTCGCCTACATGCGCGGCCGTACGTTGAACCACTCGTTCGTCATTCTCGACGAGGCCCAGAACACCACCCCCGAGCAGATGAAAATGTTCCTCACGCGCATCGGCTTCGGCTCGAAGGCGGTGGTGACCGGTGACATCACGCAGATCGACCTGGCGCGTGGGCAGAAGAGCGGCATGGTGGCAGTCCAGAAAATACTCGCTCAGGTGCGGGGTATCGCGTTCACCGCGTTCAAGAGCGAGGACGTCGTTCGCCATCCTCTGGTACAACGCATCGTGGATGCCTACGAGCGTTACGGGGACGAGTAAGCGTCATGAGGGCCGGCGGCTCGTCGGGCACAGCCCGGACCGCACGATCGGGGCGCTCCCCAAAGCCACGCCTCGCGCTCCATCTTCAGATCGTCTCGCGCGCCGCGCCTGTGCCCACTTCGGCGCAGGTCCGTCGATGGGCGCGCGCGGCGCTCAAAGGTCCGGCCGAGATCACGGTGCGGATAGTCGGAGCCGCCGAAGCTCGCATTCTCAACCGCCGCTATCGGGGCCGCGACTACGCCGCCAACGTGCTCAGTTTTCCCTATGCGCTGCGGCGCGGGTTGGTGCAGGGCGACATCGTCCTTTGCGCTCCCGTGATTGCGCGCGAAGCGCTTGTCCAGGGCAAGGCGGTGGAAGCGCATCTTGCGCATCTGACGGTTCACGCGCTCCTGCACCTGCAGGGCTACGATCACCTCCGGCGGCGTGACGCTACGCGCATGGAAACCATGGAAAAGAAGCTCCTCGCCAAACTCGGTTATCCTGATCCCTACGACGCTCCCGGGTGAGGATTCCCAGGCCTGGGTAAGCGACCTCGTGGCGCCAGGCCCCGCCGCAAACATGGACGAATCGAACAAACCTTCGCTGCTCGAACGGCTTTCCGCGCTGCTCATGCGCGAGCCCGAGGACCGGGAACAGCTGCTCAAGCTGCTGCACTCGGCCTTCGCGAGAAATCTCCTCGACGGCGACGCCCTGTCGATGATCGAGGGCGCGCTGCAGGTCTCCGAGATGCAAGTGCGCGACATCATGGTCCCGCGCGCACAAATGGACATGATCGACGTCAGCGAGACCCCCGACAAGTTCATCCCGCACGTGATCGCCACGGCGCATTCGCGCTTCCCGGTCATCGACAAGAATCGCGACGACGTGATCGGCGTCCTGCTCGCCAAGGACCTGCTGCGCTATTACGCCGGGGAGGAGGAGTTCAAGGTGCGCGACATGCTCAGGCCCGCCGTCTTCGTGCCCGAGTCCAAGCGTCTGAACGTGTTGCTGCGCGAATTCCGCGCGAACCGCAACCATATGGCGATCGTGGTCGACGAGTACGGCGGCGTGGCAGGCCTGGTGACCATCGAGGACGTGCTCGAGCAGATCGTCGGCGACATCGAGGACGAATACGACTTCGACGATTCGGAAGACAACATCGTGCGCGAGCAAGGAGGCCACTACCGCGTCAAGGCGCAGACGGAAATCGCCGATTTCAACCGGGCCTTCGGAACGAAATTCTCCGACACCGATTTCGACACCGTCGGCGGGCTCGTGGTAAACCGCTTCGGGCGCCTTCCCAAGCGCGGCGAGGCGATCACCATCGACGGCCTGCGCATCCAGGTGCTGCGCGCCGACAGCCGCAGGCTGCACGTCCTTCAGGTGCACCGGCTGCCAGGCAAGGCTTGAAGGCCTTTCTCCAATCGCCGCTCGCCGCGATTGCCGCGGCTCTGCTCGCGGGCGCGTTGACTGTCGCCGCATTCGCTCCGCTCGCGGTCTTCCCGCTATCGTTCTTGACTCTCGCATGCCTGCTGCTCATCTGGCGGCGCGCGGCGGCGCCGCAGGCCGCGTTTTGGGCGGGCTTCGCCTTCGGTGCAGGCCTCTTCGCCGTCGGTGCGTCCTGGGTCTACGTCAGCCTGCACGATTTCGGCATGATGCCGGCACCGCTCGCCGCCATCGGCACGCTCGCCTACTGCGCGATCCTGGCGCTGTATCCGGCCTCCGCGGGCTGGTGCCTCGCGCGGCTTGGGCGCGCTCCGCTTGCCTCCGCCCTGATCGCGTTCCCCGCGGCGTGGACGCTCTTCGAGTGGTTGCGTGGCTGGGTCTTCACAGGGGTGCCCTGGCTTGCCCTCGGTTACAGCCAAGTCGACTCCCCGCTCGCGGGATTTGCCCCTGTTATCGGAGTATACGGCGTGTCGTTCGTGACCGCGCTCTGCGCCGGGCTTCTGGTCATCGTAGTTACCGGCTCCTGTAAGGCGCGTGTCGCCGGCGGCGTCGCGCTCGCCGCCGCTTTCGGACTCGGCCAGCTGCTCAAGCAGATCGAATGGACCTCTCCCCACGGCGCCCCCCTGAAGGTTGCGCTGCTCCAGGGAAACATCCCCCAGGACCTCAAGTTTCAGCCGGATCGATACGCAAAGACTCTGGCGATCTACAAGCGCCTCATCGAGGCGAGCAAGGGTCAGCTCATCGTCCTGCCCGAAACCGCCATCCCGCGTTTCCTCGACGCGGTCGACCCGAGCTACCTGAAGGACATCGAGCGAATCGCCGTCGAGCGTCGCGCCGACGTTCTGATCGGCGTACCTATCCGGGACCCTGAGGGACGCTATTTCAACAGCGTCGTCAGCGTGGGGGCTTCGCCCTCGCAGCGCTACGACAAGTCGCATCTCGTTCCATTTGGCGAGTTCGTTCCCCCCGGCTTCGGCTGGATTGTGAAGACCTTCGCGATTCCGCTCTCGAATTTTTCCCTGGGTCCGGAAAATCCGAAACCGCTCACGCTCACCGGGCAGCGCGTTGCGCCGAACATCTGCTGGGAGGACGCCTTCGGCGAGGAGATCATCCGCCAGCTGCCTCAGGCGACGTTGCTGGTGAACGTTTCGAACGTCGCCTGGTTCGGAGATTCGCT
>Ga0137418_10005655_pt1 | contig 11464 bp, 11 predicted proteins | sample CZODoug3_1_2_16f_FD_122242 | JGI IMG/M metagenome (GOLD analysis project Ga0137418, IMG submission 122242) | Vadose zone soil fungal communities from Angelo Coast Range Reserve, California, USA - CZODoug3_1_2_16fungal (Hybrid Assembly) | ecosystem: Environmental > Terrestrial > Soil > Vadose... | reverse complement strand
TAAAAGAACCCGGTGAAATCCGAGGCGCGCGACGCCTGCTGCATGTTGTGCGTCACGATGAGAATCGAGTAGCTCTGTTTCAGCTCCACCAGGAGCTCCTCGATGCGCTGCGTGGCTCCGGGGTCGAGCGCGGAGCAGGGCTCGTCCAACAGCAGCACCTCGGGCTCGTTGGCCAGGGCGCGCGCGATGCACAGCCGCTGCTGCTGGCCGCCCGAGAGTCCGGTCCCGGGGCTTTGCAACCGGTCTTTGACTTCGTCCCACAGCGCCGCCTGCCGCAGTGCCCGCTCCACCCGCTCCGCCATCTCGCGCTCCGGCGCCAAGCCGTTCAAGCGCGGGCCGTAGGCCACGTTGTCGAAGATGCTCTTGGGAAAGGGGTTCGGGGCCTGGAATACGATACCCACCTCGCGCCGCAGCGCGACGGGATCGGTGCCTTTCGAGAACACCGAGACGCCCTCGAGCAGGATGTCGCCTGTGTGCCGGGTGTTGGGGATCAGCTCGTTCAGCCGGTTCACCGAGCGCAGGAAGGTGCTCTTGCCGCAGCCCGAGGGCCCGATCAGTGCGGTCACAGCGCGGCGGGGAATGGCGACCGTCACGTCGAACAGCGCCTGGGTCGCGCCGTACCAGAAGCTATACGCCCGTACGTCGATGATGGTCGTCGGACGGTCGGACGGGCGGACGGTCCTCTCCCCCTGGCCCCCTCTCCGCAACGCGGAGAGGGGGAACGGGGGTGAGGACTCCTGGCCGACCGTTGTCATCCGAACCTCCCCGTAATGTACGCCTCGGTCTGCTCTTTGGTCGGCTTGGTGAACAATTCCTCGGTGCGGCCGAGCTCCACCAGGTCGCCCAAATAGAAGAAGGCGGTGTAGTCGGAAATGCGCGCGGCCTGCTGGAGGTTGTGGGTCACGATCACGATCGTGTAGCGCGTTTTGAGCTCGTGACACAGCTCTTCGATGTGCTGGGTGCCGGCCGGGTCGAGGGACGCCGTGGGCTCGTCCAGCAGCAGCACCTCGGGCTCGGGAGCGAGGGCCCGCGCCACGCAGAGGCGCTGCTGCTGGCCGCCCGAGAGGGCGAGCGCGCTGTGCCGCAGCCGATCCTTCACTTCATCCCAGAGCGCGGCCCGCCGCAGCGCGCTCTCCACCGCGGCATCCATCTCGGCCCGAGGACGGCGGCCGTTCACGCGCAAGCCGGCGGCGACGTTGTCGTAGATCGACATGGTCGGGAACGGTGTGGGCCGCTGGAACACCATGCCGATGCGGCGCCGCAGCTGGACCGCATCGATGCCGGGATCGTAGATGTCCTCTCCGTGGAGGAGCACCTTGCCCGTGATCCAGCCCCCCTCCGACAGCTCGTGCATGCGGTTGAGGCAGCGCAGGAACGTCGTCTTGCCGCACCCGGACGGCCCGATCAGAGCCGTCACGGTGTGGGTGGGGAAGAGGATCGACACGTCTTTGACCGCGGCCCGCCGGCCGTACAGCGCCGTGAGCCGCGCGGTCTCGAGCTGCAGCCGGGCGTCAGCGGGCGGCGCCATGACGGGATCGCAGGGCCCGGCGGGCCGCGAGGGCGAGGACCAACACGAGACCCATGAGCACCAGTGCCGCGGCCCAGGCGAGCCGGTGCCATTCGTCGAATGGACCGGTGCCGTACGTAAAGATCTGGAGCGACAACGTCTGCATCGGTTGCGTGACGCTGGTCGAGAAGTTCAGGTTGCCGAGCGCCGTGAAGAGCAGCGGTGCGGTCTCGCCCGCGATGCGCGCCACGCCGACGAGACAGCCGGTCAGGATCCCGGCCAGCGCGGTGCGGGCGACGACGCGCAGCGATGTACGCCAGCGCGGATAGCCCAACGCGAGCGCCGCCTCGCGCAGCGAGTGCGGCACCAGGCGCACCATCTCCTCGGTGGTCCGGGCCAGCATCGGCACCATCAGCACGGCCAGCGCCACGCTGCCGGCGAGCGCCGAGAAATGGCCCATCGGCTTCACGAGCCAGGTCCAGGCGAAAATGCCCACGACGATCGAGGGAGTGCCGTTCAGGACATCCGCGACGAACCGGACCGTCCAGCCGAGGCTGCCCGATCCGTACTCGGCGAGGTACAGGCCCGTCCCGATGCCGATGGGGAGACCGATCAGCGCCGCGAGTCCGACGATGATCACGGTCCCGACGATCGCGTTCGCCACGCCGCCACCCGCCTGGCCGGCCGGGACCGGATTCTTGACGAAGAAGCTCCAGTCGAGGGACGAAGCGCCTTTTGCGACCAGATACCCGAGGATGAGGACGAGGGCGAGCACCGCCACGAACGACAGCACCGCCACCAGCGCGGTCATGGTCCCGCTGACGATGCGGCGGCGCAGGCGACGCACGCTCACAGGGCACGGCTCCCTACCGCGGTGCCGCGGGCCACGCGCCAGATCATGAGGCGGGCCAGTGCGTTCACCGCGACGGTGATCACGAACAGGATCAGTCCGACTTCGAACAATGCCGAGAGGTACAGGTTCGTGGTCGCCTCACTGAACTCGTTGGCGATGGCGGCGGCCATGGTGTAGGCCGGTTGCAGGACCGACAAACCGATGTCGTGCCGGTTGCCGATCAGCATCGTCACCGCCATGGTCTCGCCCAGCGCGCGACCCAGGCCGAGGATGACGGCGCCGATCAGCCCCGCGCGTCCGTAAGGGACCACGGCGGTCCACACGGCCTCCCACCGGGTCGCACCCATCCCGAGTGCCGCCTCCCGCTGACTCGCAGGGACGGCCAGCAGCACCTCGCGGGCGACCGCGGCGATGTAGGGCACGATCATGATCGCGAGAATGACCCCCCCCGCCAACAGCGAGTTGCCGTAGAACACGCCGCTCAGGAACGGCGTCCAGCCGAGCGAGGCCCGGAGCGGCGGTACGACATAGGTCCGCAAGAACGGGATCAGCACGAAGATCCCCCACACGCCGTACACCACGCTGGGGATCGCGGCCAGGAGCTCCACCAGAAACGCTACGGGCTGCCGCAACCACTTGGGGGCGAACTCGGAGAGGTAGATCGCGACGCCCAGGGCGAGCGGTACGGCGAGGAGCAGGGCCAAGAGCGACGAGGCGATCGTTCCGAAGATCATCGGTGCCGCGCCGAACACGCCGGCCACGGGATCCCACACCGACGTCCAGACAAAGGGGAGGCCGAAGCGCTGGATGGCCGGCCAGGCGCTGATCGCCAACTCGCTGACGAGCGCGAGGAGCAGCAGGGGCAGCGTGAGTGCCAAAGCCGTGAGCGCGCCCCGATACAGGCGGTCGCCCGCGTTTGCGCCCCGCAGCACCTGCCAGCGCGGCTCCGGAGCCGCCGCCCGTTCCATCGGGAGCGTAGTCATCGGCCGGAACGTATCCGGCCTGTGTCACGAGACTGTAACGGCGGGGCGAGAAAAAAACCCCCCGCCGGCGCATACCGCCGAACGGGGGGGAGCGGCAGTCGGTTTGGAGGGTTACCGAGCTGCCGTCGTCCAGACCGGCTTGCCGCCGGCCGAAATCGTCTTGAGCCGCGCTTCGATCCACGGCCGGAGCTGCTTGGGCAGTGGGGCGTAGCCCAGCGGCTCGGCCTTGGCCTGGGCCTCGGTCTCGGCCCACCAGACGAACTTCACCAGCGCGCTGGCCTTGGCGGCGTCCGCGTATTCCTTGTGGAGCAAGAACCACGTGAAGCTGGCGATCGGATACGCCTTCTCCCCGTCCGGGTTCGTGAGGGACACGCGGAAGTCGGTGCTGGGGCCCATCGCCTGCATCGCCCCGGCCGCTGCGGCGGTGATGCTCTCGAGTGCGGGTGTGATGAACTTGCCGGCCTTATTGCGGACGCTGCCGGCCGGCAGCTTGTTGGCCATCGCGTAGCCGAGCTCGACGTAGCCGATCGCGCCCGGCGTCTGCTTCACGGTCGCGGTGACGCCCTCGTTGCCCTTGCCCCCCAGCCCGACCGGCCAGTTCACCGACGCGCCCCGTCCGACCTTCTGCTCCCATTCGGGACTCACCTTCGAGAGGTAGTCGGTCCAGATGAACGACGTGCCGGACCCGTCGGAGCGGTGCACTACGACGATGTCGGCAGCCGGGAGGTTGACGCCGGGGTTCACGGCCGTGATCCGCGCATCGCTCCACTTGGTGATCTTGCCGAGGAAGATGTCGGCGAGCACGTCGGGTGTGAACCGCAGCGTCTGCTTCACGTCCGGGAGATTGTACGTGGGCACATCGCCACCCAGCACCGTGGGGATGTGCAGCACGTTGCCGTTGATGGCCGCGATGGCGGAATCCTTCATGGGCGCGTCGGTCGCGCCGAAATCCACGGTGCCATCGGAGAACTGCCGGATGCCGCCGCCCGAGCCGATCGACTGGTAGTTCAGCTGGACGTCGGGGTGCGCCTGATTGTAGGTCAGGATCCAGTCCTGATAGATGATGTTCGGGAACGACGCACCCGCGCCGTTCAGCTTCACCTGGGCCGCCGCCGGGGCGGCCAGGGTCAGGGCGGCGGCGAGCGCGAGCAGGGGAGATTTCGTCATGGTCGTGCCTCGTCCTTTAGAACGTGAACTGGGTCTGGAACAGGGCCTGGGACCTGGTCGCGTAGTTCGCGGCATTCAGGGCGTCGGTCTGATAGTTCGCGTAGTCCCAGTCTCCGAGTAAGCGCCAATTCGGTGTCAGCTGATACGACACACCGCCAATGAAGCGTGTCTGCTTGTCGGTGGCACCGGCTTGCAGGTGCGTGATGTCGACGCGAGCGAGGATGGCGACTTTGGAGTCGGGGACCTTGTAGACACCGAACCCGCTGTAGACGTGCCCGTTGATCGTGCCCAGTGGACCGCTCTGCGCCGAGGCAGCCTCCCCGGCGAGCGTGAGGTGCTTGGACCGGTAGGACACCATGCCCAGGAAGCGGTTGCGATCGCCGTTCGCAGCCCGGCCGTATCCGGCATATCCGGTCACCCGTAGTCCGCCGACCCGACTGGAGTCGTCCGTGTCGAGCACACGCACCGAGATGCGCGCCAGCGCATCCTTCCCCTGGCCGACCTCCGGGCTCCTGTAGAACTCTCCGTTCACCACGGTGAACTGAAAGTTCACCTTGTCAGGACCCCACTTGCCGTCGACTCCCACGCCGAAGTCCGACGCCGAGAGATAGCCGGCTCGCTCCATCGACATCTGTCCCTGCATGCGGTAGTCCCACAGCGCCTCTTCCCAGTCGATCCAGGGTGTGTGGATCTGCCCGATCTTGAAGGTGAGCGGACTGCCCTGCGGCGTGTACGTCGCGAACGCGTACTTGAGCCGGTAGCCGAGCGAACCGTCGGCGTTGCGGTAAATGTCGGCCGTGACTCGCGTGCCCACGCCGCCGGAGAACTTCCCCAGCACATTCACGTACGCGCGCGTGATATCGAAGTTGTTAAAGTGATTGACAGTGTCTTTCAACTGATAGACGTACTGCGTGTAGACCACACCGCCCACGGTCACCTGCGGTGCCTGCGGTGCCTGCGTGGCTTGCGCGGCGAGCTGGGCAGACGTTGCCGCGGCGGCCACTACGGCTACCCCGAGCGCCCGACGAATGGAGAACGTCATTTGGGTGGCTCCCCTCCTGAGGAATGGGTTGTGGTGGGCGTGCAGCGTTCGGGAGGTAACGAAGCCCGCACGCGTCACGGCCGTGCGCACCCAGTGTAACGGATCGGTAACGCGGGGCTAGTCCGCGGGAGCGGGTCGTCTGGTCGAGCGCCGCACCGACGTCCTCGGGAGCCGGGGCTGGAGCGCGGGATGTGCCAGAGGCAATGCGACGGGCTGCGCGCCCAGTGTCGCGCCCAGCTGGCGCACGTCCCGCAGCAGGGCGGGCAGCGCGGTGAGCAGCCATTCTTCCAGGCGAGCGTGCAGCCGCTCCTGCCATGTCGCGACGAGCTTGGCGAGGGCGAGTGGTCCCGCGCTGGCTGGTATGGGATGCCGCTTCCGGGCGCGCGTACGCGCTCGACCGCCCAGCGCCGCGGCGTGCAGGTCCCGGGCGCGCTCGGCCGCGGCGTCGGCGACCGCCTCGCCGAGGTCGGCGCCCAGCACCTGGACGTCGTGCAGCTCGCCCAGCAGGTCCTGCAGCTGCTTCAGCTGCTCGATGAGGGCCGGCGCCCGAGGGCCTGGCGCTCCAGTCCCTAGGCCCGCGGTGTCGTTGGCGAGCGGCTCGAGCACGTAGCGCAGCCGTTTCACCGCGATGCGCGCTGCGTGCACCGCATCCGGATCGCGCGCCGTGCGGGCGGCGTCGAGCTCCTGCTCGAGCTCCAGGGCATGCTCCCGCAACAGCCGGCTCGCGGCGACCGCGAACGCCGGTCGACTCCCTTGCGCCTCTGTCAGGGGCGCGCTGAGCGCGCGCCGCAGGCGCCGGTCCAGCTCGCGAAACGTCCCCGGAAGCTCGCGTCGGATGTTCTCATAGGACCCGTCGCGCCGCTCCTCCAGCCGGCCGATGAACCACGCGTGACCGGGTCGGGCACGACCACCGAGCTCGGCGCGGTGCTCCTCGAGCCAGACCAGCTGCACTTCGGCGTCGCGTCCGGCGCCGGTGGCCCGCGTCAGATCGCGCAGGCGGCGCTGCAGCTTCTTCGAGACGATGTCGTCCAGGTCGTCTCTGAAGCTCCGCAGCAGCGTACGCAGCCGGCGCACCGCCACGCGGAAATCGTGCAGCGCTTCCGTGTCGTCCGGGTCGTGCAATCTGGCCGCAGCCAGGCGCGCGTCGTCGAGCAGCGTGAGACTGATCAACGCCATGGCTTCGGATACCGGCCGCAGCAGCAGCTCCGCGGGGCGCTTAGCGACCATCGGCGATCTGGCGGAGGTGCTTGGGACCGAGGAACCAGTCGAGCGTGGCGCCGCCCTTGCCGACGGGACCGGGGAACTCGAGCAGGCAGGCGGCGCCCTTACGGAGCTCCAGGAACGGTCCGGTCGTGTTGGCGAGCAGGGTGCACACCAGGCGGCTGAGATCGGGCTCGTGGCCCACGACCGCCACGCTGCCGCGCGCGTGGCGTCCCGTGAGCCAGCCGATCACGCGGTCCACGCTCACGCCCGGTGCCAGCTCCGGCACGCGCTCAACCGTCAGGCCGCCGTAGGCGCCGGCGACGATCTCCGCGGTGTCGACCGCCCGTTTGTAGGGGCTCGCGGCCAACAAGTCGAGCTCGGGGATGAGCTCTTTCAGGCCGAGCGCGGCTTGCTCCATTTTGCGCCGTCCCTCCGCGGTGAGCGGCCGGTCCGCGTCGTCCTTGTGCGAGCGCGCGAACGCCTCACGATCTTCGGCGATGGCGTGCCGCACGACCAAGAGGCGCATTCGGGCTCGTCAGGCGGGCGCGGGCTCGCCGTGGGGGGTTCGGGGCGCGGGACGTCGCACGATCGGCACGAAGGGCGGTCGGACGTCCGTGCTCTCGCGCGCGGCTTCGCGCGCCAGGTGCTGGAGGGCGATCTGGGACCGCAGGGGCGCCTCGCCCTCGCCGGGGGTGCGTCGCCGGTAGGTGCCGTCCGGGGACAGCTCGCGCACCTTCACGGTGTCGCTCAAGATGGGCTGGATGATGTCGCCGACGATGCGCGCCTGGAGCGACGCGTCTTCGATCGGGAAGAGGGTTTCGATCCGGCGCCAGAAGTTGCGCGGCATCCAGTCGGCGCTGGCGAGGAAGACCTCGGGGTTGCCGCCGTTCTCGAAGTAGAAAATGCGGCTGTGCTCGAGGTACTTGTCCACGATGCTCGTGACGCGGATGGTCTCCGACACGCCCGGCAGCCCGGGACGCAGGCAGCAGATGCCCCGGACCACGAGATCGATGGCGACGCCCGCCTGCGACGCGCGGTACAGCGCGTCGATGACCGACGGCTCGACGAGGGCGTTCATTTTCACGATGATCCGCGCGGCGCGGCCCTCGCGCGCGTTACGCTCCTCGCGCTCGATCAGACCGATGACCCGCTCGCGCATGCCGACCGGCGCCACCACGAGCTTTTTCCAGCGATAACCTTCGGCGTTCCCCGTGAGCAGGTTGAACAAGGCGCTCGTGTCCTCGCCCATGTCGGGATTGGCCGTGAAGAGGCCGAGGTCGGTGTACACGCGCGCCGTGGTGGGATTGTAGTTGCCGGTCGAGAGGTGGACGTAGCGGCGGATGCCGTCGCCCTCGCGGCGCACCACCAGCGCGGCCTTGCAGTGCGTTTTCAGGCCCACGATGCCGTACACCACGTGGACGCCCGCCCGCTCGAGCGTGCGCGCCCAGGTGATGTTGTTCTGCTCGTCCATGCGCGCCTTGAGCTCCACCAGCGCGGTCACCTGCTTCCCGTTCTGGGCCGCCCGGGCGAGCGCCGAGATGATCGGGCTCGCCCCGCTGGTGCGATACAGCGTCTGCTTGATGGCCAGGACCTGCGGATCGTCGGCGGCGCGCTCGATGAAGTCCACCACGCACCCGAACGACTCGTACGGCAGGTGCACCAGTACGTCCTGCGCGCGAATCACGTCGAACACGTCGCGCCCCTGCGCGAACGGAGGCGCCACGCGGGGGACGAGCGGGTCGTCCTTGAACGCCACCGGATTGGAGACAATCGCTTTTACTTCCTCCTCCAGCCGCGCCTTGTCACCGCCGCCGAGGACAAAACGGGCAATAAAATCCGTCGCCCGCCGTGTTGCCTCACCCAGGGGCACGCCAAGTCGAATCAATTCTTTCGCGTTCATGACGTCAACGAGTCGAAAAATAGCATGGCACGTGTCGCGCCGGCGTGAAACGAAGGCGGACAAGATGGCGAAGGTCCCTGGTGTTCATGCGTCACCGTTCAAAGTCCAATTTTCGATCCGAAAGGGCTTTCAGCTCGACAGATATAGCTCAAGGCCAACGAGCCTTGTGCCTGCGCGATCGCGCCGCACTAAGGTAAATCGTCCAAAAATTACCCGGACCCTGCATGGGCGACAGGAGAGGCGCCGCCACAGTACGTCGACGAAGACGAGGATTAGGGTGATCTGATACCAGCCATCGGAAGGGCTGACTCTTTTTCCCCTCGCGCGGCGGCCGCGGCTGTGATTCGATTCTGGCCGATTGAATTGCGTGGGGAGGTCTGCGATGGGTGCGGCGGTCGGTGTACGGGAGGATTTCGGGGCGGCCGAGCTGCGTCGGCTGGCGGCGAAGGCGAAGGATGGCGCGCAGGCGCGACGGCTGCTGGCGCTGGCGGCGGTTGGCGACGGGATGAACCGTACTGAGGCGGCGCGGATCGGCGGCATGGACCGGCAGACGCTGCGCGACTGGGTGCACCGCTTCAACCAGCACGGTCCTGACGGGCTGCTCGACGTCAAGCCGCCCGGTCGGCGGCCGAAGCTCTCTGACGAACAGAAAGAGGCGTTGAAGCAGCTCGTCGAGGCCGGCCCCGATCCGGAGAAGGACGGTGTCGTGCGCTGGCGCTGCGTCGATCTCAAGCGCGTTGTCGGACAGCGCTTCGGGGTCGACCTGTCGGAAGTGAGCTTGGGGCGTGTGCTCAAGAAGCTCGGCTTCTCGCACATCAGCGCGCGGCCGCGGCATCCCGTGCAGGATCCCGAAGCGATCGCGGCTTTTAAAAAAACTTCCCCGCTCGGGTCGCGGAGGTCGTGAGCAAGCTCGCCCCGGGGACATCGATCGAAGTCTGGTTCCAGGACGAAATGCGGATCGGTCAGAAGAACAGCCTGGTCTATCAATGGGCCAAGAAGGGATCGCGGCCGCGCCAGCCCAAGGATCAGCGCTATGAGAACGCCTATGTGTTCGGCGCCGTCTGTCCCAGCCGCGACACCGGCGTCGCCCTCATCATGCCGCAGGCTGACACCGAGGCCATGCAGGCCCATCTCGACGCGATCGGCCACGCCGTCGCCCCCGGCGCGCATGCGCTGCTTATCCTCGACCAGGCTGGATGGCACACCACGCGCAAGCTCGAACCACCGGCCAATGTCACCCTCGTCCCGCTGCCGCCCGCCTGTCCGGAGCTCAACGCCGCCGAGAACATCTGGCAGTACCTGCGCCAGACCTATCTCGCAAACCAAGTGTTTGCCGACTACACCGCCATCCTCGACGCCTGCCAGCACGCGTGGCGCAAACTCTTCTACACAAGCCCTACGCGGCATCGCTGATCATCTATAAGCTTCGAGATCCGGATCGTGCACCGGCCCTGGCCCAGCATTTCGAGAACCTTTTTCAGCACGATGCCATGAGCTGGCAGGAGCGCGAGCAAAGTACTCTTCATCTTTTCCTGACATTGAGACTGTCAGCCGCGATCACCGTATCCCTCGTAATCCTGCTCGCCGGTTTCGGCATTTTTAATGTGCTCACCATGACGGTGCTCTCGAAAGTCAAGGAGATCGCAATCCTCCGCTCAATGGGTTATAGGGGCCGCGATATCAGCGCGATTTTCCTATGGCAGGGAGGAATGATTGCGGCGGCGGGCTCAGTCATTGGTTGCGGCGCCGGAGCGTTGCTTAGTTGGGGGATGTCAAAAATTCCAATTCATCTCCGCGGCTTGCTTTCGACAGACTACTTCGTGGTCGCTTGGGATTGGCGCCACTATCGAAATTAAAAAATGCAGGAGAAGGCCACTCAAAACCATTACGATAATTTTTTTACAGTTCGCTATGCCCATTGTTACTTTCGTCACGCTTTCCTTCTTGGTTTAGTTATCGACCACTGACAACTTCAAGAGAGTTGTGAAGCATCGTGATTATGATACAAGATTCGGGTATGTGTATCCTAGTACGGTATAGCCCCAAAGATACGTAGATCCTTGATATCGATCACGACTAAAGTAGGCTGCTGCACCAGGTCTGATAACGTTTGATGCAGCGTTGTAGTGGCGCACATCAACGATCAAACACCCCATATGCTCGCAGCCCAAGTGGTCAGGGGAATGGTGATTTCGAATACCTTTGGGAGGCACCACTGTCAGCTGTTATCTATTTGAGAACCCCAACCTTGGACAGGTGCATAGCAAAGCCAAACTTCTGGGTGTCGACACAATATAGCCGCGCCTTTCACCACCGTTGTGGTACCAGCAGAAAACAAGCACAACTATGCCACATGCAATGCGAATGAAAGGCAATGTATCCGGTATTTCTGCCATCCACGGTCGAGTGAGTTTCAAAATAAAACAATATAGTGCACGCTAACATAATTTAGAAATGCACGGACCCCCAAACCCAAACATTTATTTATTACCCAAGTACATTTTATCACCATTCGACTGGCTACCGTGCGTGACACAGATTTTCAGGTGTCAGGTGCTGGCGACAATATTAATGGCCTCGACTGTCCGGATGGTAATTCTCATTCCACGACTCGGTGATCTCCATGGTTTAAATGTTTGTATTTCCCACCGGCCTGTTCCTCTCCCCCTTGACATCTGATTATTATCTCAGCCGTATCAGATCATTGCGCAGGCTGTCCCTTCGCGATTGTCGATGGCAACGAACTTCGAGGTGTATTTAATATCATGAATCCGTACATCTGCCATTTGGGCTCCTATTGCCCAAATAC
>Ga0137418_10005653_pt1 | contig 11466 bp, 4 predicted proteins | sample CZODoug3_1_2_16f_FD_122242 | JGI IMG/M metagenome (GOLD analysis project Ga0137418, IMG submission 122242) | Vadose zone soil fungal communities from Angelo Coast Range Reserve, California, USA - CZODoug3_1_2_16fungal (Hybrid Assembly) | ecosystem: Environmental > Terrestrial > Soil > Vadose... | reverse complement strand
ACAGCGGGCGCCGCGCGTGGGAAAGCGAACTTTCGACTATCGACTCGACGATCCTAATCGCGGGCGCGCTTGCGGTTGCTACTTACTTCGATCGAGAAACAGAACCAGAGCAAGAGATTCGAAACCTCGCTAACGATCTTTATCGTCGCATGGACTGGCAATGGGCGCTGAATGGTGGCGCAAAAGTTACGATGGGCTGGAAGCCCGAGTGCGGTTTTCTGCCATATAGTTGGGAAGGCTATAACGAGGCGATCCTGCTTCATGTGCTGGGCCTCGCTTCGCCGACGCATCCATTGCCGGTTGAGACTTACAAAGCATTTACTTCCACGTACAGTTGGAAAGAGATCTATGGCCAGGAGTTTCTTTACGGTGGTCCGTTGTTTATTCATCAGCTCTCGCACATGTGGATCGATTTTCGCGGCATTCAGGACCAGTACATGCGGAAGCGTGGGATCGACTATTTCGAGAACAGCCGCCGCGCTACGTCCGTGCAGCAGCAGTACGCGATTCGCAATCCGCGACAATTTAAAGGTTATGGTGAATATATTTGGGGTCTAACTGCCAGCGATGGTCCAGGACCGGCAAGCAGAAAGGTGGGCGGAAAATTGTGCCGGTTCTACGACTACGAAGGGCGCGCGGTTCCAAACGGGCCGGATGACGGCACACTGGCTCCGTGGGCGGTGGTCGCTTCCCTTCCGTTCGCGCCCGAGATTGTTTTGCCGTCGCTCCAGTATTTCGACGAGACGTTTCCTGAGATGACCAGCAAGTATGGATTCAAATGCAGTTTCAACCCGACATTTTCCGGAGCTTCAGGAAAGGGATGGATTTCGAAAGGCTATTACGGCCTGGATCAAGGGCCAATAGTTTTAATGATCGAGAATTACAGGTCTGGATTCCTCTGGCAGCTAATGCGCCAATGCCACTACATCGGCGACGGACTTCGCCGCGCAGGTTTTACGGGCGGCTGGCTGTAGCAAGCGCTACCGTTCGCTCTCTCCTTGCGGTTTCTTTGGTGTCGGCGTGGGCGTCGGTTGCGATTGTATTTCTTCCTGATTGTCGACCTCGGTAATCTTCACCTTACTTCGGAAGCGCTTATAGTCCGTGTAACGCACCAGCATGCGCAGATGCACCGTCTGCCCTTTGGGAAAATCTAATTGGTCATCGGCGTAGGTATAGGTGGGAAACCAATAATGTCCGTCAACTTGCTGTCGATAAGTTTCAAATACTGGAAAACGCTGGTTACCTTCCGGCACGCCTTTCCCTTTCACTTTGACGATTTGTAGATCCTGCTGATCGACCCAGATGCGCCCCTGAAAGAAACGCTCACTCACTTTTTTGGGGATCACTTTCGGGGCCACATCAAATACGTAGGTATCCAATTCGTCCAGCCTCTCTTTGCCAAAATAATTAAAGTTGTACTGACCAATTTTTGCCGCTTCGAGTGCGAACGGTTGGACGCCGCCAAGATCATCGAGGTCTTCCTGTGTGACAGAAACCTCGGTGAGTGTAGGCTGCGGAAAATATGTAATCTTCTCGAACCGTTCATTGTTGTCGTTGAAAACAAATTGCGAAGTTCGGTGATACTCGCCGGTGATCTGCCCTCCCATGCCTATCGTCTGAACGGTCGCGTCCCGTGTGAAAGCATATTCCGCCAGGGCGTGGCGAAATTCTGTTTCCTTGGCAGTAAATGCCCTGACGATCTCCTCGACGTTAACCGGACTGTTATTGGACAGAGACTGGGAGGGCAACTTTTCGCTGGGCCTCGAAGCTTGCGCCTTTCTTGTGGCGGCAGGAAAACTTAGGAGGCACGTTGCAAGGAAGAGCACAACGCTCATCCTGACGATTTGCAATTTCATCTGGAGACTCCGCTGGGATCGAAATTCAGAAAGCAAAACACTGGGAGACGGCAGCTTGGATGCGAAATTTGGTCAGCGGGGATGCAAAGATTCTGTCAAGGAATTGTAAAGATGTCGTAGCGACGTTCGCCCGATCTTAACTACGAAGCCGCTGTTCGGGCGACATTGTTGAATTCATAGCCTCTGTTCACAGTCATAACTTCTGTTGACAGTAAAGTGGCGCCGAAAGAATTTCCGGCGCCACTTGTTGTTTGACTGTAGCGGGCAATTACAACTATTTACGATTCACGATTTACGAGATTCCATAAACTTATCGTCTTCGCGGCAGAGGTATCAGCATTGATACGCGCTGGCGATACACCCGGTAGGTCTCTCCATACGAACGCATCAGATCGCGTTCTTCAAATTGGATCGCAACCAGGATGTAAGCCGTGGTCATAACCGCAAAAAACAAGTGGCCAAACGTCATGCGCGGCGTGCTCCAGAAGGCGATGATGAAACCAAGGTAAAGCGGGTGACGAACCATCTTATAAAGCGCTGGAGATTTGAATGGTATGGCTTGCTCGGTCCTGCCTTTGAGATAGTTGTAAACCTGCTTTAGTCCGAATAGAGCAAAATGATCAACGAGGTAGGTAGAAACCAGGACGCCACCCCAGCCGATCCAAAACAGGGCCTGAAGCAGCAGACGGCCGGTTGGATTTCTTACCTCCCAGACAATCGGCTTCATCGGTTGCCACTGCCAGAAGAGTAGGAGTAAGAGGAGGCTTGCCAGCAGAACATAGGTGCTGCGCTCTACTGGCGGCGGAATCACCTTGGTCCAGGCACGCTTGAACCATTGCCGCGCCATTACGCTGTGTTGCACGGCAAAGAGACTGAGCAGAACAGCATCAATTATCAGCGCTGAGCTTAGCGGAGAGTTCAGAGCACCGGTATCGATCGCTTTTGGCACGAACACATTGCCGACAAAACCGATCGCATATAGGAAGGTTACAAAGAAGATCAGGTAACAAGTGACTCCATAGACGAAAGCAAGAACTCGACCCATGGCTGGCATCTCCTTTCGTGTTTCAAAGCGTGGAAATCAAGTTGGCAGAACTGGGAAAATAATCCGGTGAATGTGCGCAGAGTATTACCGCCGGTGTCAGGGTGTCAATGTTTTGCTACGGGCAATAGAACCTCTTCGCTACTTTTCACCTTCATCCCCTTCGATTGCAACGAATTCATTGACAACCCGAACTCGAAGGCAAAGTAAAGTGGCGCCGGAAAAATTTCCGACGCCACTTGTTTACTTGACCGAGCGGTTGACCGTTGTTTAGCGATTGACCGTTGGTGTGATAGTCGTCGTTAGTTGCAATGGTCCAAGGTTCAGGTTGATAACCTTGACCACATAAACTCCACCTTGCGTCACTGGCTGATTGATCGTGGCAATTCCGTTTGACGAACTAACCGTAGCAAGCGTCAGCCCGGTCGGACTGACCAGCGCCAATTGGAACGGCAGATTCAAGTTCGACTCCGCCGTAACGGTGAACGATTGTGAACCCGCTGGTGGTTGATAACCCGAGCTGGAACTCTGGCTGCCACTGACGCTCGATTGCTGGTTCGACGTCGAGCCCGGTCCGGACGATGGCCGTGCCGTTGAACTCGCGCTCTCCAACACGAAGCGATCCACGTAGACCACATCGCTCATGCTCTTGATCTGCAGCCGGTGCGTGCCCGCCGCGAGACCGCCATAGCTCACCTTATAGTTCGCGGAGAACTCCGGCGCCTGCGTCGAGCCGTTGCTGCCCTTGTAGTTGATTGTTTCTTTCAACACACCATCAAGATAGACATCTGCCGTGCCACCCTTTGGACTACGCGCGAAGTAGTAACTTAGCGAGCCAGTCTTCCCTGCCGGCACACTGACATCGAGCGTCGCCAGATGGCTTGAGTTCTTGCCCGTGTGATAACGGAAGTGGCCGGCACTCGCTGCTGAATTATTGACGAGGTGCCAACCATCTGAGTAGGCAATGCGCGAGTCGTCGTCTTCGATTGTTTCCACCGTCGGCTTCGCACTTACCTGAATCGCGACCTGCGGCGCGTTAGTGCTAACGGCGCCCTGCGGATCAGTAGCGGTCACAGTGGCAAAGTAGTTCCCCGCCGACTGGTAGGTGTGTGCGATCTTCGGATTCGACTGCGTTACGGTCTGCGTCCCATCGCCGAAATCAAAGGTAAACGACAATGGATCGCCATCCGGATCGGTCGAGCCCGATGCGTCGAAGCTCACCGCCAGCGGTGCGACACCCTGGTGTGGCGCGCCATCGAGCCCGGCGGTCGGCGGGCTGTTCAACTTGCACGCCGCATTGCCGATGAGTTTGTAGATCGTGTCATCAGTAATGTCGTTTGCGACTGTTTGCGAACGGAAAGTATCTGGCTGGTTAAGGAATGTGCGCGCGTTGAGCGCGACCAGACTCTGACCAGCCTGAATATTTTCCGCCTTCGCAGTCGACAGGGTGATCACGATCAATCCAGTGGCTGGATCGTAGCTCGCGCTATCAACGTCGCCAAGTTTGACCGGTGAATTGTTCGTCCCCGTAGGAACACTCGGAATTGGCAGCGCTACACCAAACTTGCCGTATTCGAAACTTGGTGTTCCGGTAGCGTCAGTCTTCATTGCCACATACATCCGGTCGTACAGTGAGTCCGGATGCAGTCGGTTCCAAATGATGTACCACTGGCTGTTTGGCATTGGGATGCTCTGATCCGCAGGGGCCATTTGCAAAGTGAACACAAGCTTGTTCACGCCTGAACCCAGATAAGGCTCCGCTACGAAGAGCTTGCGAATGTTGACATGCGCATCGGGCGGTATGTTTGGCTGAATGTCGAAATCGGATCCATCGTTGTTAACGTCACTCAACACCAACACACCGGGCGTCTCGCACGCCGTCGGGCCGGAGGTGATGGTCGGCTGTACTTCGGTGGAGAACGGACCTTCCCCGATCGCGTTCACAGCCGATACACGATAGAGATAAGTTGTGTTAGCAGCGGCCGTGCGATCGTCGAAGCCCGTTTCCGGCACGGATGCAATCTGCGCGAAGGCGCTGCCCGCTGTGCGCCGATAGATCCGGTAGGCAGTGATTCGTGATGCGCCACTATCCGGCGCCGACCACAAAAGGTGGACGACCGGATTGCCAGTCACCAATGTCGCGCTAAGGGCCGGGGCCGCCGGCGTCGTCGGCTCGACTGGATCGTATTGCGCGAACATGCGGAGGCCTCCGCTCTGCCGCGCGATTACGCCCTTCGAGGTAAAGTCGTTGTCGCGACCGTCAATCATGCCATCGTGGTTCTTGTCTCCCTGGATGCATTCGCTAGTGATGCAACCATCGGCATAACCAACGAGCACGCGCCCTTCTTTGTCGACCGTAGCGTCAAAGAAGTCGAGAAGGTTTCGTGTGTTGCCACTGCAACCAATGCCTGCCGTACAAATGCGGCCGCGTTGAACCGGATCGTTTGGCGTGGCGTTAACCGTCTTCCAGGTTCTGCCGCCGTCAAAGGTCGAAGCGACGAACATGTACCAGTTGCCCATGAACAGATCGTTGTCGTAATTACCTGACGTCAGCGAGCCGATGAACGCAAACGCCGCGCGTCCGTTTGTCCCGCCATCGCCGGCGACGACTGCCGGGAAAACCGAATTCTGAAGACCAAGCTGCGCCCCAACATCCTGCGACGGCGTCCAGTTGAGGCCTTTGTCTCTTGAACTCGCAATGCGCGCGTGACCGTCGCTGCCTTCGTAGCCGAAATAAACAGTACCGTCCGCGCCCACACCGACCGAAGGATCGGTATCACCGTTGGTCGCGTCGGGAACGACGCGCACTGTCCAGGTGATGCCGTTATCTTCTGAAACTGCGGCGCCCTGCTGATTCGTACCGCAGTTTCTGTTTGGCAAATAGACCGTGCCATCGGGCGCCACCTTCACGTGACCGTGAATGCCCCCGCATTCGGTCGTGTACGTAACCACGGCTGGGCCAAAGGTGCGACCGCCGTCGACGCTCAGAGCACAGCCGGCGTCCACGTCATCCTGCGCGCAGTAGTAAACCGCGTTTTTGTAAACGACTCCTTGCGGCAGCGGCGCATGATAGTGGCCGCCGCCAAGCGTTTGATGATCAATGCCTGAAGCGATGCCTGCGCCCTGACTCGGTGAGTAGTTCGCGCCGTCGTTGTCGGTGTAATCGAGCGTAGCAGTGGTTGTTCCAAACTGAAGCTGCGAAACAAGCGTGCGGCCGGTCTCGCGATCGGTATAAAGGATCGGGTCGCCGCCTACGGCTCTACGCAGAGTGTCCATGGTAAGTGGAGTGCGATCCCAGGTTGTGCGCGCGGGCGAAGTGCTATCGTCGAAATTCACGCGCACTGCGTATTGCGACAGACCGCCAAAGAACATGACGTTGCCCGTATTCCAGTTAACACCAATTGAAGGCTCGCCCCAGCCGTTGGCCACGCTGGGCGGCGACGTGTAGTTAGAAAACCTGGGAACGCCGGGTGAAGGTAGCGGAACCGGAGTAGGCGCCGGCTCTGGCGAGACAGGCGTCAATGTGATCTTGCCACTGAACGGAACGGTCGGCGAAACGTCGAAAGGCACGACGTAGACTGTATAGGTGCCGTTAACAGCTTTGAAGATTGCCTCTTCCGGATTTGAGTTTGCGCCGCTGTTGGCCAACTCAGTGCCCGTGAAGTCGGGGTCGTAAACTGTGACGTCGTAGTCCGAAGTGCTGCTGCCTTGCGTCGTCGTGCCGCTGTTTGTCCAACTCACGCTAACGTCAACTGCGTAGACGGTTGAATCGTTCGCCGGAATATTAACGGTCAACGCAAAAACTCCGCACGTCGCGTCCGTGCAGACCGGAGGATTCTGGCCAACTGGATTCGAAGGATTCGATACGGGAAACGGCCCGCCGCTGAAAGTAATAACCGGATTCGACGGCGAAAGTGTTCCGCTTGCAGGCGACGTCTGCGGTAAGCCTTGCGCAAATCCAATCGCCGTCGCGATGATGGCTAAAAGTCCAACCCACGCTATTAACAATAGTCTCAAGCGTAGGACAGACTTCCCAGTCTGTCGTTCTTCTGAGCGGGGAAAAATATTTTGAATTTGCTGGCGGCGTGTCTCGCTTTGCATGGCTGGTCTCCTCATCTCGACGACGGGTAAAAACGCCCGACTGCGGTCAAATGATTACGTTTCGGAAAAACAACTAATTAACTGGCTACAGGATAGGCAGGGTGGTTGAGAAATTCTTGAGGTAAGGCGAGGAATTCTTGAGATGGGGTCAGGGCTTTATTACGAGTAAATTGCGATTCGCTTACGGCGAGGTTCCGGCACTGAATTCCGGTGAAAGTAATTGAATTCAAGCCAGGCATTTCGGAATTTGGAGTCAGCATCGAGTACGTTTTTTTCAGTCAGCACGCGTAATGCCCAAACTTTTTCAACTCGCCTAACCAATCCGACCATTTCTGTCCATCAAGTTGACGCTCCTTCGGTCAGGTTGAACTCCTATTGGGATCAACGCGCATGCTAGTCGAATTAACCGTTAATGACTTCACCCAACGTTTCACCAACCTTCATTACTAAGCCGGCGCCCAAAACATCACTTGGCACGATGCTCGCTAAAGGGAAGTGCGCTCGACCTGTGAGCTAGTTCTTTTTCATACCACCGTCAACGATAAGGGCCTTCTGCCGGCGAAAGCTGCAGCGGGCACACACTTACCAGCCTAAATCGCCCCAGTCGATAAGGCAGTGGGAGTTTCCGAAAGACACGCGAAAGAAATTTCGCGCGCCGGCTCCTTAGTGTGTCTGGGTTTCAGGCCGGCATTTCTGTATTCGTTGACGGTGGTGAATTGTTTTTGTCAGCCCTAATTTTCGGTTCTAACGGAGAGAGTCAATGAATCGCCCCCAAGCCCACAAACGTCTGATTGCAATTGCCCTGCTGGTTGCGCTCAGCCCTGCATTGCTAATCAGTAACAACAGAGTACACGCAGCCAGCGCGACGGTCAGCGATAAAGTTTCACCGGACCTGCGCCAGCTTATTCAATCTGGCCGGGGTGGATCGCGCGTGCGGCTGATAGTGCAATCAAGCTCAACTTCGTCGCTCGGACTAATTGGCTCGCTGCTGCAAACAGTTAATGGCGTGCTCGTAGCCACCTTGTCGAGTTTGAATCTAAGCATTATCGATGTAACCGCTAATTCAGTTGATGTACTCGCAGCGGATTCGTCCGTGGCTTATGTATCACTCGACACGCAGGTGCGCAGTTTTGGTCACGTCACAACAACGACCGGCGCGCAGCAGGTGCGCGCGCAAAAGAACGCGCTTGGCCTTAGCTACACGCTCGATGGTTCGGGAGTAAATATCGCCATCCTTGATTCCGGCATCGATACAACGCACAAGTCATTCACGGCGCAGTCGGGCAAAGTTGTTTTCAGCAAAGACTTCACCGGCGAAAATCGCACTGACGATCCTTATGGTCACGGCACCTTCGTCGCGGCTGTGGCTGCGGGTAGTGGTACTCCAACAGGCGGCAAGTACGAGGGCGTTGCTTCAGCAGCAAATCTCGTCAACCTGCGCGTACTGAATTCGCAAGGCGTCGGCACAGTGTCAGGAATTCTAAAAGCGCTTGATTGGATTATGGCCAATCGCCCGCTCTACAACGTACGCGTCGTGAATATGAGTTTGGGTGCTCCGGCTATCAATTCGTATAAGAACGATCCGCTCTGCAAGGCAGTAAGAAAACTTTCTGACGCCGGCATCATTGTGGTCGCGGCGGCCGGCAACAATGGCAAAATTTCGACGGGCCAGAAAATGTACGGCGGCATTCACAGCCCCGGCAATGAACCTTCGGCAATCACGGTAGGCGCAAGCAACACATTCGGCAGCGATCCGCGCAATGAAGACTCGATCGCGACCTACAGTTCGCGTGGCCCAGCGCGAGGCTTCACCACCGACAGCTACGGCACCAGACACTATGACAATTCAGTCAAGCCGGATCTCGTCGCTCCGGGAAACAAGATCGTTTCGGCAGAAGCAGCCAATAACCTTTTAGTGAAAACCCATCCTGAGTTGGAGACTTACGACTATCCGACAACAAACATGAAGATGATGTTCATGAGCGGCACTTCTGTCTCGGCGCCAGTGGTTGCGGGCACGGCTGCATTATTGCTCGAAGCGAATCCCAATCTCACGCCAAACATGGTGAAGATGATCTTGATGTACACCGCGCAACCGCTGGCTGGATTCAACACGTTCGAACAGGGCGCGGGCCAGGTGAATGTAGCCGGAGCAGTGGCGGTGGCAAAGATTATGCGAACCGACCTGCTCGGGTTGTTCGCTCCTTCACCAGGCTCGTCTCTCTTGACCCAAACCGCACCGAGCGCGCAGACCACCATCTCTACTTATGGCTTCCCATGGGCACAGGGTCTTGTGCTCAACCATGCCACGATCAGCGGCAAGGATTTGCTCAACAAGTATCAGCAGAGTTACGGCAAAGGTTATCTGCTCGGCGACGGCGTGATTGAAGGTTCGACTACGCAAAGCCTGAACACAAACATGTGGAAAGGCACCTTGTCGCTGGGAAACTATTTGATGAAGAGCGACGGCACAGCGCTGGGCAGCGGCGGAATTTTTTGCGCCAACGGCATTATGCTTTCGGATGGAATCATGCTGAGCGACGGCATCATGCTTTCGGATGGAATCATGTTAAGCGACGGCATCATGTTGTCAGATGGAATCATGCTGAGCGATGGCATCATGCTTTCCGACGGCATTATGTTGTCTGACTCGAGCACCGGGGACGACACTGCCAGCATGCATTGACGTAAATTAACCATCGAGCAAAGTCGGAAGATTCACTATTCTCGAAACCAATCAGAATCTGCTTGCGCAGCGCGGGCAGATTCTTTTTGTGTTTTCAGCCATCGACAGCAGGCAATCACCGGTCTTCGCCCCGGATGCGTCTGATGACCAACCGCTGCTATATTGATGGCATCATATTTTGTCTTGTCAGAATTTTCCCGCTTTTTATTGAGGGTTATTGATCGATGCTAAGAATTTCGCTTCCTGACTTTACGCCTCGCCACCTGCTGATTGCGGCGGTTGCACTACTGGTTTTTGTGGTTTCGGGACTTACGGTTCGCGCCCAATCTGTCAGTGATGTGGTGATGGTGCTGCCTTTTGAAAACACCTCGAATCGCCCCGAATACAACTGGGTCGGAGAAAGCTTTGCCGACTCGCTCGCTGAATTGCTCAACAAGCCTGGTCTACTGGTTGTTTCCAGTGACGAACGCGAACTCGCTTATCAACGGCTGCGACTTCCGGAAACTGTGATTCCTTCGCGCGCTACCGCGATCAAGCTGGCGCGTGAAGCCAAAGCTTCGATGATTGTGATTGGCACTTACTCGGTTACGCCGGCAGAGCCCGACGCAAAGCCGGGTGCAGCAAAAAGAGATAGATCGTCGGTCGAAGCTTATGTCCAGTTAACAGCGCGCGTGATCAAGGTAAACGAGGGCCGCACGCTCGGTGAGATGTTTGACGGCAGTTGGGCCACGCGGCAGTTTGATTTTGGTGGTCCATTGACGACGCTGCAGAATATTCAGGGCCGGCTTGCTTACCAAATTCTTTATCAACGCGACAAGGCGCTTCCTTTTTCTCAAAACCAACTGGTGCAGGAAGCTACAAAGGTGCCGCAGCGTGCCTTTGAAGCCTACGTAAAGGGAGTGCAACTCGGCGAGCGCGATGAGAAGCGCATTAATTATCTAAAGAATGCCTTACGCTTTTTTGCGGATGCAAACGGCGGCGCGATTTATCCGCAAGCTGCGTTCGAACTGGGCCGTTACTACATGCTCGATGGTAAATGGAAAGACGCTACCGAATACTTTACAAAGCTTCAGAAAAAAGATCCGCACTACGCCGAGGCCGCGTTTTACGCGGGACTGGGCTACGCCAAGATGAGCGATTTTGGACGCGCGTTGGCTGCGCTCGTACCGCTGGCTTCCGACGTGCCGCTGGTTGGCATCTACAACAATGCGGGGGCGGTGGCTGTGCAAGCGTCGCGTGAAGAAAAAAAAGACGACGAGCGGACACGACTATTGGCACAAGGAGCTTCTTTTCTTGCGCGCGCGGCCGAATCATCACCGGACGATCCGTTTGTTCACTTTAACTACGCGTTGGCTTTATTCCTCTCAGGAAAATATGCAGAGGCAGCGGACCAACTCAAACCGGTAATCACGGCCGATCCGCAAGACGGCCAGGCTTATTTTCTTTATGCGAAGTCGCTCGAAAAAATCGGCAAGGTGGAAATAGCAAACGCATCTGATGACCAGGCGCGACGCTACTTGCCGGGTTATGCAAAATGGCAAACTGAATGGCAGAAGTCACAAACGGTCAACGGCGTTTCGCTGCGCATGCGCGCTGTGCTCAATCGTGATGATATTTCCGATCTCACCCGGAAGAACGCGTACGCCGCTAATACTAACTCGAACAGTGGAACGGAAGACTTGCTGGTGAAGGCCCGCGAGCTATACCAGGCCGGACGGGATGACGAGGCGTTGCCGGAACTGCATCGCGTAGTCATGCTCGAGCCGACCAACGCTGAGGCT
>Ga0137418_10005651_pt1 | contig 11468 bp, 13 predicted proteins | sample CZODoug3_1_2_16f_FD_122242 | JGI IMG/M metagenome (GOLD analysis project Ga0137418, IMG submission 122242) | Vadose zone soil fungal communities from Angelo Coast Range Reserve, California, USA - CZODoug3_1_2_16fungal (Hybrid Assembly) | ecosystem: Environmental > Terrestrial > Soil > Vadose... | reverse complement strand
CGTGGGCTCACCGCGCCGCGTCCCCAGGGGGAGGTGACTTCCAACCGTGACGAAGAACGATCTGGTCAATGCCGTGGCCAACCACGGGCTCTCGAAGCGGCAGTCGTCGTCGGTCGTGGAGTCGGTCTTCGATATCATCTTCCGCTGTTTCGAGAAGGGCGAGGACGTGAAGATCGTCGGCTTCGGTCATTTCCGCATCCGTCGCAAGGCATCGCGGCGCGGGCGGAATCCGCAGACCGGCGAATCGATCGAGATCACCGCGCGCAAGGTGCTCACCTTCAAACCAAGCAAGGGGCTCAAACAACGGATCAACGCGCCGGCGTGACCACGGAAGTCGCGGAAAAGCTCTACTACCGTATCGGTGAAGTGGAGTCGATCACCGGTATCCCCGCCTACGTCCTGCGCTACTGGGAATCCGAGTTCAAGCTGCTCCGTCCGAAGAAGAATCCGGCGGGCCAGCGCCTGTATCGGCCGCGCGACCTCGAGCTCGTTCAGCGCATCAAGACGCTGCTGTACGAAGAGCGGCTGACCCTCGAGGGCGCCAAGAAGCGGCTGATCAGCGAGTCGCGGCGCACCGACCAGCTCGAGCTGGGAATGAAGGAAGCCACGTACGCGGAGACGCTCAAGCGCATCCGCGATCGCCTCGGCGTCCTGCGCGCGCGCCTCGGTCCTTGAAGGGCCGCGGGATATCTGCGACAATTCACGCCTGACGGTCGGGGCGTGGCGCAGCCCGGTAGCGCACATGACTGGGGGTCATGGGGTCGCTGGTTCAAATCCAGTCGCCCCGACCAATTTTCTCCTCTTTCAGAATCTCTTGATAGTCGCGCCTCGACCGGCGGGGCCCCAGCCCCGCGACGGTCTGCCGCGCGAACAACCATATGTCCGTCGTAGTCCTCACCAACGATGACGGCGTCCACGCTCCGGGCCTCGCGGCGCTCGAGAAAGCGCTCGCCGAGCTGGGAGATGTTTACGTGGTCGCCCCCGAGCGGGAGCAGAGCGCCTGCGGCCACGCGCTCACCCTGCACCGACCGCTCCGTGCGCTGCAGATGGGCGAGCGCCGATTCTCGGTCAACGGCACGCCGTCCGACTGCGTGAACATGGCCGTGCTCGGCTTCCTGCCGGAGACGCCCGTCCTGGTCGTGTCGGGTATCAACCACGGCGCCAACCTCGGCGACGACGTCACCTATTCCGGCACCGTGTCGGCCGCGATGGAGGGGACGATCCTCGGCGTGCCGTCGATCGCGGTGTCGCTCGTGGACGGTGGCGACTTCGAGGTGGCCGGCCGCGTGGCGCGCCTGGTCGCGATGCGCGTGCTGGTCGGCGGGCTTCCCGGTCACACGCTACTCAACGTGAACGTGCCGCCCCGGCCGCCGCGCGGAATCCGGATGACGCGCCTCGGACACCGGGTCTACAAGGAAAAGATCGTGGAACAGACCGATCCCCGCGGCCGGAGCCACTACTGGATCGGCGGGGGCGAGGCCCGGTGGGACGATCTGGAGGGCACGGACATGGGCGCGGTGCACGACGGCTACGTCTCGCTGACGCCGCTGCACCTCGATCTGACGAATCACCGCGCGCTCGTGCAGCTCCACGACTGGCCGGGCGGCCTCAACGCCCAGTTCCTGAGCGAGACCGGTCGCTCGCCCCGTCGAGGGCCCGCGCCCGCCGCCACGCCGAAGAGGAAGCCACGGAGAGGGTAGTGGAGCGCACTCGCGACGCGTACGAGACCTCACGCGCGCGGATGGTCGAGGAGCAGCTCGCGCACCGCGGGATCACCGACGAGCGCGTGCTCGCCGCGATGCGGCGGGTGCCACGCCATCTCTTCGTCGAGGAGCCGCTGCGCGACCGCGCCCACGGCGACCATCCGCTGCCGATCGGTGAGGAGCAAACGATCTCCCAGCCCTACATCGTCGGGCTCATGACGCAGCTCCTCGAGCTGCGCGGCCAGGAGAAGATCCTGGAGGTCGGGACCGGCTCGGGGTATCAGACGGCGGTGCTGGCCGAGCTCGCCCGGCGCGTCTGCTCGATCGAGCGGTTGCCACGCCTGGCCGAGCGGGCGCGGGTGCTCCTCGGTCAGCTCGGCTACGGCAACGTGTGGGTCCGGGTCGGGAGCGGGACGCTCGGCTGGCCCGACGAGGCGCCCTTCGATCGCATCCTCGTTGCCGCGGGCGGCCCCTCGGTGCCGCCGCCGCTCGTCGAGCAGCTGGCCGAGGGCGGGCGCATGGTGCTGCCGGTCGGCAGCGCGGAGGACCAGGTCCTGACCGTCGTGGAGCGCGTCGGCGGCGAGACGCACACGCGGCAGGCGGGCGAGTGCAAGTTCGTGAAGCTCGTGGGAAAGTACGCCTGGGAGTCGTGACCCTCTGAAGCCTGTATAATGGGCGGGTCAATTCGGGGCGTAGCGCAGCCTGGTAGCGCGCACGGTTCGGGACCGTGAAGTCGGAGGTTCAAATCCTCTCGCCCCGACCACTTCGTCCGCCGCCCGCCGGCCGGCGCCATCCGGCCGGCGGCGCGGCGATGCCCGACCAATCGAATCAGCCGTGACTGCCGCCGAGATCGTCGTGGAGGGACGCGTGCAGGGCGTGGGCTATCGCGACTATGCCCAGCGCCACGCCGAGCGTCTCGGCCTGGCCGGCTATGTCATGAACCTCGACGACGGCCGCGTGCGGGCGCGCGTCGAGGGTCCGCGCGACGTGATCGAGACGTTCGTGCGCGCCCTCGAGACGGGACCGCCCCTGTCGCAGGTGCGCGCGGTGCGCGTGGACTGGGTGCCGTCGACGGGGCGCTTCGCGGGCTTCGACGTTCGCGCGGGATCCGCACCGTGACGGCCCCGCGCGCGCTCCTCGCGGGCGCGCTCGGGGTGGCGCTGCTCGCCACCGCGGTCGCGGTTCCGGCGGATCCCGCGGCCGACCGCGTCCACCAGGTCGTGCGCGGCGACACCCTCAGCGCGCTCGCGCGGCGGTACGGCGTGTCGGTCGGGGCGCTCGTCGCCGCCAATGATCTCGTGAGCGATCGCCTGCGCCCGGGCCAGCGGCTCGTGATTCCTACCGCCACCGCGTCGCCCACGCGCGTGACGGCGCGGACGGGTCGCCCGCGCGCCGCCGATCCCGGGCCCCGGGCCCGGGGCGTGCGCGCGCCCGTCGACTTCGTGCTCGCCGTGCCGGAGTTCGCCGACGCTCTCGGCACCTTCCTGTGGCCGGCCGACGGCGCCGTGAGCTCGCCCTTCGGGCGCCGGCGCAGCGGCTGGCACCGCGGCATCGACATCCGCGCCGACCGCGGCGAGCCGATCCTGGCCGCGGCCGCCGGCGTGGTGGTGGCGTCCGGCGTCGAGCCGCGCTACGGCCGGGTGCTGAAGATCGAGCACGAGTACGGATTCACCACCGTGTACGCGCACAACGACGCGAACCTCGTGGACGTCGGCGACTGGGTGGCGTCCGGACAGCGCATCGCCAGTGTCGGGCGCACCGGGCGCGCGACGAACTATCACGTGCACTTCGAGATCCGCCGTGACGGCCGGGTCTACAATCCGCTCTACATGCTGCCCATGCCGGGACGCGTGGCGCACGTGGACGAGACGGGCGACGAGCCCGATGAGTAGCCGCGAGGCCGAGGAAGCGGTTCCCGACGAGCCGCTCGAGTCGCTCGTGGACGCCGTGGACAAGGACGTCCGCGACGAGACGCGCGAGACGAGCCGCGCCAACCTCGGCGTGTACCTCGCGGAGATCGCGCGCATCCCGCTGCTCACGCGCGAGGAGGAGCAGGCGCTCGCGCGGCGCGTGCGGGCGGGCGACGAGTCGGCCAAGCAGCGCATGACCGAGGCGAACCTGCGCCTCGTCGTTCAGATCGCGCGGCGCTACCTGAACCGTGGGCTGGCGCTGCCCGACCTCATCGAGGAGGGCAACCTCGGGCTGCTGCGCGCGGTGGAGAAGTTCGAGCCCGAGCGCGGCACGCGCTTTTCCACCTATGCGACGTGGTGGATCCGCCAGGCCATCACGCGCGCGCTGGCCAACCAGGCGCGCACGATCCGGCTGCCCGTGCACGTCGAGCTGCTCCTCGCGCGCTACGTGCGCGAGCATCGCCGGCTCACGCAGGCGCTGGGCCGGCCGCCCACCACCGAGGAACTGGCGCAGGCGCTGGGCACCACCGAGGGAGAGATCGCGGAGCTGGAGGAGGTGCGCCAGCACCCGGTCTCGCTCGACGCGCCGGTGGGTGCGGACTCGACGGCCACGCTCGGCGACCTCATCGCCGACCGCGCGGGGCCGCCCTTGGAGACGCTCGCCGGTCTCTTCCGCGCCCGCGCGGATCTCGCCTCCGTGCTGGACGACCTCGCCGCCAACGAGCGCACGGTGCTGCGGCGGCGCTTCGGGCTCGAGGGCGATCCGCCGGAAACGCTGGAGGCGATCGGACAGCGGCTCTCGCTCAGCCGCGAGCGCGTGCGGCAGCTCGAGATGGCGGGACTCCGAAAGCTGCGCGGCCTGCTGAAGGCGCGCGGGATCGACGCGGCGGATCTGGCGTAGGATCAGCGACCGAGGTTCACGCTGCGGTGGTACTGCCGGCCGCAGAGCCGGCAGCGCAGCCAGCCGCGGTGGGCGCGGGGCACCAGGCGTCCACAGTGCGGGCAGCGCTGATACCGACGGCTGACGAGACCGAGCACCGCCAGCGCGACGGCGCCGACGCCGATCGCCAGGAACAGCGGGGAGGCGAGCGCGTCCACCCCGGGGATGGTACATCACGAGCGATGGACGAAGACAAGGTCGCCGAGATCAACGACTACCTGGTGCGGCGCATTCCCGATGTCCGGGTGACCAATCACTACGACTTCGACCGCGAGGCGCAGCGGTTCCGGGTGAAGCACGGCCGGATGGTCACCCACATCCTCTTCGTCGACGAGGCCGCGGTGAACCACTACTCGCGCGACGAGCTGAACCACCTCCTCGACAAGGCCATCCACCACCTCCGGCTGACCGCGCCCGAGGTGGAGGTGCGCGTCAGCGAGCGCGGCGTCATCGTCCAGCAAGTGCAGCACTGAGCCCGCGACTTCGCTTATAATCGGCGCGTCTTGAAGTTCGCCGAGCTGCTCTCCGAGGCACGCGCCGTCCTCGAGGACGCCATTCCGGCCCGGTGAGGCGCCTTCACGCCTGGACGCCCGCCGCGGCTCGCCTGGCCGTGGCCGGCGGCGTTGCGCTCGTCGCCCTCGTGGCCTGGGTGGTGACGGGGCTCATGATCGTCTATCCACCCGCCTACGTCCTGCGCGCGGCGCGCTGGGGCCCCGAGAGCCTGAGCGATCACCTCAAGTTCCCGGCGCGGGCGCTGCAGGCGAGCACCGAGCCCTTCCGCTTCGCGCGCGAGCGCGACGACGGGATGCTCGAGGCACGGATCGCCGCCGCCTTCGGCGTCGAGGCGCTCGAGCCCTTCCTCGAGGCCAGCGGCACCCACGCCTTCATCGTCATCGTCGACGACACGATCCGCTACGAGGGCTATTTCAACGGGGCAGACCGCGAGACACTCGACACGGCGTTCTCGGTCACGCGATCGTTCACCTCCGCGCTCATTGGCGCGGCGATCGCCGACGGCCTCATCCGCGGCGTCGACGACCCCGTCACGCGCTATCTCCCCGAGCTGGCCGCGCGCGACCCGCGCTTCGAGCGCATCCGCCTGCGCCACCTGCTGACGATGTCCTCGGGCCTGCGCTACGTGGACGTGCCGTTCCTCAACGGCGACAACATCAAGGCCCACTTCTATCCCGACGTGCGGCGGCTCGCGCTGGCCGAGACGCGGGTGAGCGAGGCGCCCGGCGCCCGCTTCGTGTACAGCGAGTACCCGCCGCTGCTCCTGGGCCTGATCCTCGAGCGCGTGACCGGCCGGGCGGTCAGCGACTATCTGCAGACGCGGATCTGGACGCCGATCGGCATGGAGTACACCGGGACCTGGAGCGTGGATCACGAGGGCACGGGCCTCGAGAAGACGGACGGCGGGCTCGCCGCGCGCGCCATCGACCTGGCCAAGCTCGGGCGCCTCTATCTGAACGAGGGCCGCTGGGGCCACCGCCAGATCCTGCCCGCGGCGTGGGTGGCCGACTCCACCCGCGAGGACACCTCGGTGGACTACGAGCGGTTCTATCCGCCGCAGCCGCTCTTCGCCTCGCAGCAGGCCTACTACGGCTACATGTGGTGGGGCCGACGGCGCGCGGCCGACGACGCCGACTTCTACGCGTCGGGCCACCTCGGCCAGTACGTGTACGTCGCGCCGCGCCAGCGCATGGTCATCGTGCGCACCGGCGAACGGTCGGGGATCGCGCCGCTGCGCTGGATCGAGGCGTTCTCCGCGATCGCCGAGCGCGGCATCGTCACCGCGCACCGCCCCGGCGGCGACTGATAGAATCGTCCTCGGACCGCGCCGCGCCTCTGGGGCCCCGTAGCTCAGGTGGATAGAGCAGCAGTTTCCTAAACTGCGTGCCGGGTGTTCGAGTCACCCCGGGGCCACCAGAATACGCCCAAAACACGCAAATCTAGGCTAGGGCGACACGCCCACGGATCTAGCAGTAACCTGGGAGTAACCGGCTCGGAACGCCTAGGGTAGGTCTCCGGATGCCGCACGCCCGGGCAGCCACCGCCTTCAGCAGGGGAGCCACGTTGCTTTATCTCGCGACGTGTCGCTACTAGCTAGCGGGCGTCCCGGAAGAACGCCATCATTAGCCCGGAAATTCCCTCAAGAAGCGCCCTCTTTACGTGCTCATCATGCGTTTGTCCCGGCCGGAGCGGCCTTTGTCCCGGCAGGAGCGGCGCATCAAGGCCGAATTGCTCGCGTACTGTCGATGACGTTTCGCGGGTTTCTTCGAGTGATATCCACCCGGTCTGGCCGCGACGCCAGACGGTTGGGCGTTCCCGCTGTCGGCCGCCGGTTCGGGGGCCGGTGCCGACGAGATACTCCTTGCCGTCCAATCCCTCAACGAGGATCCCCTTGACGTTCTAAATCACCAGTGGGATGTGCCAATCCTGTGAGCGGAATCGCACGGCGTCGGGCGGCATCAACGTTGCGCCGCGGTACACCGACCGCAGGCTCAGCGGTCCCCGCCCATACGGCTTTCGAGCCCCGGCGGATTTCAAGTCCCACCGGATCCCGGGCGTAAGCCCAGCGTGATCGAAGAACATCAGTCCGTTTTTGAGTGGCATCGAGACATTGGCCCAAATCGGGTGGAATGAGCCCCGCGATTTGCAGCCTGCGGGCACAGCGGGGTCACACAATCTTGGGTTGCCGTACGGCTCGCTCGCCCTAGGTCACTCACGAGCTTGCAACGGCGCCTGTTCAAGACCGGCGGACGCCTCATCCGACACGCCCGGTACTTCATCCTGCAGTTGGCCGAAAGCCAATTGACTCAGCGCCTGTTTGCGCAGATCATCCGGCGCATCGAGCGACTCGCGTGGCATCCGACGTGATCGAGAGCTCCACCCGGGAGCGGAGGCGATGGGGAGCGGGGGTCGAAGCAGCGGAGGTGTCTCCGAACAGCGCCGTCGGATTGACCACTCCCAAGAGCGAGGCCGCGGACGGTCCATGCGTCGCGTCGCGAGCATGACTTCTGTCAATCTGCTGGACCGCATGAGCGAGCTGAGCGACAGGGTAATCCGCCCGTTCAACGCCTCGAGGGAGGGGAGACGTGGGTCCATATCGGAAATCCCGACTTATATCCTAAGTTTTCACGGGGCGCCCCGAGCGGGGTTGAGTCTTGGAAGCCAATCTCGCCCGGGAGGATACCGATGAGCGTCGATCGCAGCTATATCTCCGAGAACAAGACCCAGCTCGCCCGGATCCAAGCTCTCCTCGCGGGCCGGAGCGATGCCGAGCTGGCGCGCCCAATGGCGGCGGGGTGGACCGTCGCCGGCGTGCTCGGGCATCTCGCGTTCTGGGACCAGCGCGCCCTCATCCTGCTCGAGCACTGGGAAAAGAAGGGCGCGGCGCCGCCCGCGAACAACGAGGAGGACGTCGACTGGATCAATGACGCGGCCAAGCCCATGTTCCTGGCGGTGCCGCCGCGCCGCGCCGCCGAGCTCTGGCTGTCGGTCGCGCAAGCGGTGGACGCGAAGGCGGCGAGCTTCAGCGACGATCTGGTGGCGCGGAACGCGGCCGCGGGGACGCCCGTCAGCCTCAACCGCGGAGCCCACCGGCTGGACCATCTCCCGGATCTCGAGCGGGCGCTGCAGGGTCGCTAGCGGGCGTGGCCCGGCGCGGCAGCAGTGACCGATCAACCGCATATGGCTCTCCAGCGACGCGCATGAGTCCTGAGTCAGAACTCGAGGATTCGAGCTTCCGATGAACATTGTCCAAGCAAGCCGTCGCTTTCCTCCACACGCGCTCGTCGCCTACTCACTTTTGATTCCAGCGGTATTTACTCTCCCGGGTTTGGCTCTCGCGCAGCAATCACCGCAGCCGCCACAGCAAGAGGAACATGCGGGGCATGAAGCACGCGGAGCGGCCTTCGGCGCGGCCGGAGCCTGGAGCCCGTGCTGAAACGGGCTCCAGACGCCGGCCTTGCTTAACGACGCGGGGCTGAAGACTAGTGAGGCGGAATCACCGGCGTGCACGCACCGCGGGGCGGCGGGTTCGGGACGTGGCTCCGCTCGCCGTTGGCCAGCGTCAGCTCGGCGGCGCGTGAGCAGTTGCCACCCGGAATCAGCCACCAGGTGGACGTGAGGGGGTAACTGGCGGTGTAAGAGAGCGGCTCGTGAGCCGACACGCAGTTGTGGAAGCTCTTGTCTCCCGGCCGCGACGTCAGCACGTAGCACTTCTCGTAGGCGAGCATCTGCTGGATGGTGTCCGTCTGCTGGATGTTCGCGACGTTCCAGTCCCGGATGCCTTCCCAGGACGAGTACGTATCGCTGCCGAACACCAGCTGGCCGCGCGGCGTGTTCACCTGCAGGAGCTGCGAACCGTAGGTGTGACCCCGGAACGCAGGATGAATGATCACGCCCCTCCGGATCTCGTGGCGCCCGTCGACGATCTTCGCTTTGTGGTTGAGAACCTTGCCGAGGATCTCATTGACGGTCTGGGGCGGATAGCCGCAGACGGGGCTGCGGGCGCAGCCGCCCGGATCGGTATTCACGGCGCTGATGTGGCCGCCGTCGAAGGTGTCCGGATAGTTCAGAAAGAAGTCGATCTGCTTGAGCTCCTCCTTCTGCACGTACAGGATGGCGTTCGGGAACTCGCTGATCTGGCCGGCGTGATCCCAGTGGCCATGGCCGATGACGATCCATTCGACGTCATCGGGATGGAGTCCGATCGCCGTCATCTGCTGGCGAATCGGGGCCCAGCAGCACGAGGTGTTCAGGTCGAAGATGTAGTGCAGCTGCTTCCAGCCGGTGTCGTACACCCCGAGCTTTCCATCCGGCCCTTTGATGATGCCGACGTTCACCGGGAGATCCACGGTGGGCCTGTCGCCGCGATCGGGCATGAAGGCGCGGAACGGCACGCCCATGAAGCGGCTGCTCTCGAGAATCCACGCGGAATTGTCCGGGGCCTCGTCGGAGCGGATGGCGTCGTGCAGCAGCTCGCGGTGGGTCTCGAAGCCCTGCGGCAGAGTCTGGGGCGGTCTGTGCTGACCTCCGTTGTTGTCGTTATCATTGTTGTTGTCGGCGGCGAGCGGGCCCACGTTGACGAGGGCGCCGAGCGCCGCCACGGCGGCAAGCGCCGCCACGACACGGACGATTCTTCCTCTCATCATCTTACCTCCCGATGCAGCAACCGGGAGCAACACGAACTCCGACAACGAGCGATGCGACCTCTCTTCACACCTCCCTTTCAGTTGGGTGGAAACTCATCTGGCCAGAACCTGCCACCGATCTCTCGGATCGTGTTGGAGGCCTCCTGGGCCAGCGGATACGCGGCCCGCAGGTGGTCTTCGCGGCCGTCCGCGAAGATCTTCGACACCTCGACCGCGGATTTGTGGAAGAGACGAACGGCGGCGCCGTAGTCGTCATGAGCGCGCTGCAATGACGGGGGCGGCTCGAGCGCGAGCAGCTGACCTTCGGCCCGTTGAAAGGTCGTCAGCGCGTCGTCGACGCGAGCCTTGAGCTCGGTCTGTCCCATGTCCTTGATCACGTAGAAGATCTGTCCCATGCTCATGCGCACCGCGCTGCGCTCGACGGCGCCGTGAATCGGCCACAGGGCCTGGATGTAGGTTTCCTCGGCGCGGGTGAGTGGCGGCCGCGTTGGCGCCGTGGGCCGCGACACCGCGGCGGCGACGAGCCGACGTGATGTCGCCTCACGCGCGAGGGCGACGACCACGATGCCGACGAGGATCAGGAGCCCGGCCGCGATCAGGACGACGTTGCGGCGGGAAACCTTCGTGGAAAGCGTGTCCGCTCGCGGCATCATTGCCTCGCCTCGTGTCTCTGCTGCAGGGAGCCCATACGCTATTTCGCGTCGGATTCGTTGTCAACGGCAAAGCCTGGGCATTGGACTAACCTATCCGGACCTCGCGTGGGAGGCGCGCAGCATCCCGAGCCACCCGCCGAGATCCGTGTACCAGACGTTGTTGGCGCGATCCACGGCGACGCCGAACGGCCGGGCATCGGGCCGCGGCAGGCGAAATTCCGTCACGCGGCCGTCGCGCAGCCGGCCCAGCCGGCCGCTTCGGAGCTCGGTGAACCACACGGCGCCGTCGGGCGCCACGGCCAGCGCGGTCAGGCCGGGTGACGGCGTGGGAATCGCGAACTCCGTGAACCGGCCGTCCGCGAAGCGACCGAGCTTGTTGGCTTGCTGCTCGAGAAACCACACGACACCCCTGGCATCGACCGCGACGTCGCCAAGCCCGCTGCCGCGTGTCGGCACATCGAACTCCGCCACGTCGCCGTTACCGGCGATGCTGGCCAGGCGGTTCACGTTGGGCAGCGTCGCCCAGACCGTGCCCCTCGGCTCGACCGCGACGCCCCAGGGAACGGCGCCCGCCGAGCGTGACACGTGGCGCGTGAACACGCCGTCTTTGAGCCGGGTGACGCTGGCCGTGGTGGCGTCGGCGAACCACACCGCGTTGTCCGGACCGACGGCCAGCCGGCCGAGCCTGACGACGGCCGTCGTCAGGGGAAATGATCGGATGCTGCCGTCGGCCGCCATCCGGGAGACGGCGCGGGCCGGCCCGTCCGTGAACCAGACGTTGCCGGCGGCGTCGACGTCGAGGCCGAGGCTCTCGAGATTGTACGTGTGCTTGGAGACGCGCGTGATTCGGCCGTGGCGGTGCACGCCGAGCGCATCCGACATCTCGATCGTGAACCAGACCGCGCCGTCGGGGCCGAGCGCGAGGGCGGCGGGAATGTCCGTGCGTCGCAGCATGCGGTGCTCGACGAATCCGGAGTCGCGCCAGGGCCCCCAGACGACCGCGAGGACGGCGGCGACGATGACGAGGACCGCCACCGTCAGCCACGCATGACGACGCCAGGCGGCCGGCCTCGTAGCCAGACTCATCGAAGGGGCTCCGCTCG
>Ga0137418_10005650_pt1 | contig 11469 bp, 7 predicted proteins | sample CZODoug3_1_2_16f_FD_122242 | JGI IMG/M metagenome (GOLD analysis project Ga0137418, IMG submission 122242) | Vadose zone soil fungal communities from Angelo Coast Range Reserve, California, USA - CZODoug3_1_2_16fungal (Hybrid Assembly) | ecosystem: Environmental > Terrestrial > Soil > Vadose... | reverse complement strand
CGAATCCATGAAAGCGCTTAAGCACTTCTATCGGGATTTGGGCGGGCAACTCTGGGGAATTTACGGTTTCCGCGATGGCTTCAACCAGACGAAGAACTGGTTCGAAGATGTCAACATGGGCCTCAATCAGGCTCCCATCGCGGTCATGATCGAAAACTACCGTACAGGGCTGATATGGAAACAGTTTATGTCGAATCCGGAAATTCAACCGGCTCTCGACGCGATTGGCTTCGTCAAGGATGGCTCAGGGGACGAGCGCGCCGGCCAGTTCCCTGCTCACCAGGCCGCGTCTGGATCCGGAGCTTCGAAATAAGCCTTAAGTGCTCTGGGCTTTTGCCACCGTGCGAACTGAGGCGCTCGGCCTTAAGATCCCGCGACACTCTGCAAGAGTCGGGCCAGGTCTTGCTCGGGTCCGCGCACGTATTGACGGACCATGTTGCGCGCGTAGCGGAACAGGGTCGTGAGGCTGGTCTGGTACCAGCAACACTCGGCCATTTTTGGAGAAAGCCCGCAGAAAAATTCCAGCCGGTCAACGGCATCCGGCGCCGACAGCATAGCGGCCAGCAAGCGGTGATTGCCATCTAGGACGGTAAACGGCCCGTTTTCGCTAAGGCCAATCAGCAGCACTGCCCCGGGGACGCTTAACCCGAAAGTCTGGAAGTGATCGCGCAGGCGATCGATTTTGTCCCGGAAGGCTTCCGGAGTGCGGCTGCGGTGGGACTCGTGGAGCATGCGGCGCGCTACCTGCGTGATGTTGAAATCGCCGCCGGCCAGTTTGCGCCAATGAGCGCGAGGAAACACCCGAATGCGCTGAAGATCGGCCTGGCTGATCTCGGCCCTGAACCATTCGGTTCCTTCGGGCAGTTCTCGCCAAAGCGGGCCATGTCGGACGAACAGCAAAGCTCTTCGCGCTCGATTCTCCGAGGCATCGCCGAGGTCTGGTGTGTTCACGAGCCTGCCCGCTATGTCCTGATATTCCTGGAACTCAGGACAGCAAAAATCGTTCTTCAGGAATTCGGCGATCACTTCGTCTTCGGATACACGGTGGCGCAGTCTGACAAATCCCGGGAGAACATCGGGCAGAGCGCTGCGAGTTCCCTTCACCCAATCCGTGACGACGGGGAGAGCGACGAAGAGGAGCAGCACGATCATGGTCACGACCTGTACCCAGATGACCTGTGCCAGCGACTGATGGAATGCATAGATACCGGCGATGACGAAACCACTGACTACCAACTGCAACCATCCCGTATTCGCGATCTTGCGCGACATCTCGTACGCGATCATCACCACGCACAGGGCGTAGATTCCCGTGGAAGTCGCATACAGCAGCAATAAATAGGAGAGGTTGATTCCGCTTTCGATCCCGAACTGCCTGCCGAAGAGCCAGGTCCATAGGGCGGTGGGAGCAATAGCGAGAGCAACAATAAACACTAAGCAGATGGCGACGACCAGAGCCAGCGAGGTCCCGAGAACACCGTAGTCTTCGCGATCCTCGCGTCCTTTCGTTTCAGCAACGATCGGAAACATGCCGCTCACCACGGCCCAGGAGAAAGCAAATACCACGCGTCCAACCATGGCGACTGCGGCGTAAACGCCAGCGGAGTCCGAAGGGAAAAAGTGTTTGACCACTACGATGTCGCAATTGTTGATGACGACCTGTCCTGTGAAGAAAACGGCGGCTTGCAGTCCCTCGCGAAAAGCGACGGGCAATTTGGGGCCGACCAGCATATCCGGATCGAGCTTGGGTTTCGCGAATAGATAAGCGATAGCGACGGCTGCAGCATTCGCCGCAATCACTCCGCGCACACCCGTACCCATGTAGATCAACAATAGAGATCCGCAGAGACGAACCAGACCCTCAAGAACGAGATTTTGAGCCAGGCGAAGAAAATTGCAGACTCCCTGGATGTAGCCTCGCCGGGCTCCTAGGGGAACGTAGAATGCAGTGCCGACGGCCAGCATCGCGATAAGAATCGGGTCGGGCAGATTGAGGTAAGCGGTGATGGCATTTCGGAAGACGAGAAGAAGCGCTCCTACCAGGATTCCTGAACCCCACGCACGCCAATGCAGTCCTTGATAAGCTGTCGCGCGCCCTTTCTCCGACCCCTGTTGGGCAACGATCTTGGCTGCGAGGATTTGAAAAGACAGAGTGACAGAAGAAATGAGTATGAGAAGCGTATAGACAGCGGTGGTGTGTCCAAAGGCAGTGGGCCCGAGGCACCGCGCGACTGCTATGTTGTAGGCAAAATTGGTGAGCGTGGCGAAGGCCAGGCCGGCCAACATGATAGCGCTTCCGCTGAGGACGCGATCCCGAGGGGTGCGCAATATCGGTGCGGGTTCAGGTGGGGAGCTGTCGGGAGCGGCCACGTTCGGATAACTGGGCAAAGCAGTCCTCTCTGGTTCGATCCGCCAATACGCGAGGGGTGAGCAATCAAGCTAAAAGTAGCTGGTAAGATGCAAATGCCAGGGATAGGGCTGCGCCAGACCGGGGGCTAGCAGGCCGTTTTGTTATGGGGCTTTGATGTGCAACCACGAGCCTTCTGAGGCCTTCTAAATGACTGAGGCGCATGGCAAACCCCAACCGATTCAGCAATTTCCTGGCTCTGCTTTTGCTCCTCCCGCCGGCGGGCTGCTCGCAGACCAGCTTCCGTCACACCCTTCGCGAAGGAGCAGGCGCGGCGAATAGCGGTCCCGCGAATGCGAGTCCAGGGAACATCACTCCGACGCAAACCCTCGCCGTTTACGAACCATGGTTCGGGCATCCCCTCCACATTAAGGTGGGCTACTCCTCTCAGGACCCAGTCGCCATCAAGAAGCAAATTCAACAGGCCAAGAAGATGGGAATTTCAGGGTTTGTCATTGACTGGTACGGAGACCGCGAACCGTTCTTGGACAAAAGCTACGCTCTGATCCAGAAGATTGCGGCTCAGCAGGATTTTCATGTTGCGATGATGTTCGACGAAGCTGACCAACCTGCTGATCAGGCCACCGATGACGCGTTGGCCGCGTTCGACAAGTTCAACGAGCAGTATCTGTCTGCGGGAGCCGCAGGACGCAAGGCCTATCTGGAGTATCGCGGGCAGCCCGTTATTTTTATCTTCCCCAAGAGCGGGCACACGGATTGGAAGCGAGTCCGCACGGAAACGAATCGTTGGAAGACTCCTCCTCTATTGATTCAAGAGTATCCCGCGGCCGGGGCGGAGGAAGCGTTTGACGGGTTCTATGCCTGGATCAACGCTGGAAAGAAGGGATGGGCCCCGGACGGGAGCAACTGGGGCGAGGACTATCTGCGGGATTTCTATCACTCGATGCAGACCAAGTACCCAGGCAAGATTGCGGTGGGAGCGGCATGGGCCGGCTTCGACGATCGGAAAGCATCATGGGGACTTGGGCGCTACATCTCGCAACGTTGTGGCGCGACGTATGCCGACACCACGAAATTACAGCAAGAGTATTATCCGGTGAGCAGTCCGCTTCCCTTTCTTTTGATCGAGACTTGGAACGACTACGAAGAAGGTTCGGCTATTGAACGGGGACTGGCCAAGTGCGAGGACGACGGAAAGTCTTCGGGCCGCTAGGCTAGGACATTTCTGCTAAAGGCCTTTTGGCCCGCATCTTCCCTGCCCTCCTGCGTCACGGCAAATCGCAACTCTTCTGGAGTTGGCGCCAGGATTATTGCTCGTGGTCTACGGCAACTGGTTCATGTAGCACGGGCCCGTTGTCGGTTGAGCTGGCGGCGTTGGGGGAGTCTGCCACGGAGGTGCTTGGAAATCAAAGAACTCCGTCATATCCATCTGAGCGGCATCTCTTGCCGTCAAACTGGGAAGACCGAACCGAGTTTCCACGAACTTCAGCCATGCCGTTTGATCCGCTACCGTATGCGAAACGTAGTTCTTCTTCGCGAAGGGCGAGATCACAATCAACGGCACGCGATACCCGGTGTAAACGAAATCGCACGTGGGACCGGTTCCCGTGGTACACACATCGGGGCCATTGGGAGGAGGACCAGGCTGCAGATCGGCTGGCTTGATGCCATCAGGACTGACCGCCGGCTGCGGTGGAACGTGGTCATAGAACCCGCCAAACTCGTCATAGGTGAGAATGAAAACGGAATCCTTCCAGGAGGAACTGCCCATCAGCGCATTGACCAAAGTCGAAACGTATTGCGATCCCGTTTGCACGTTCGCGCCCGGGATGCCGTCGTCAACTCCAGGATGCTCGTCGAGTCCACTATTGTAGCCGGGCTCAATGTACGCGACGGACGGCAAGGTACCATTCTTCAAGTCAGTCTGAAAGTCGGCCACGGGGACAATGTTGCCCGGGTATTTGGTGGCGGCGGCAAAGAAATTCAGCGCGCTGTCTTGCGCGGGCGGAGTGGCCATGCTCAGGTCGGTGACGTAGACCTTCCAAGTTACGCCTGCAGCTTGTAGCAGATCGAAAATTGTCTGATTCGGCAGAGGCGGAGAACCTGGCGGCGGCGGATACGCAAAGCCCGCAGAGGTCCCGGCTATCAGGTACATTCGATTCGGCTGAGTCCGTGACATTGTTGGTGAAAACCAGCGGTCCGAAGTGGCGAAATTCGAAGCCATAAAATAGTAGTAAGGCAGATCAGTGCCATCGTAATAACCCATAGCCCGCTTGCCGGTGACATCGAAATAATTCAAGCTGCGAGCGTCATGCGCAGCGGTCCATACGAAACCATCGAGGGTCGGCGTGGCAGACAGCGGATTGGCGAAGTTCCAATCGACATGACTTTCATTCCAGGAGGGACTCGGATTCTCTTCGCACATGGAAACCATCTGGAACGAAGTCTCCATTGGGCTGCCGGAGTCGATTGTGCAATCATTCGCCGGAGCAGGAAAGGCGGGATCACACCCGGGATTTGTAGGAGCCGGGCCCAGCAATGGGGCCGCACCCGACGATGGGTTAAATTGCGGCAAGCCGTCAAACGATTGATCTGGATAGCCATTGGCTGCCCAGTACTGCCGAAGAGCGCCAAAGTAGTGTTCGAACCCTCGATTCTCCTGCGCAAGAATGATGATGTGGTTGACCTGCTGAAGACCGCTAGCTCCGCCGCCCGTGGTCCCACCCGCAGGGCTATTGCCGAGACCGCGGCAACCGGCGAGCACGACCAGGAAAGTTGCTAGTACTGTGGTGAGCGCCGCCTTTTGTAACTGAGTACTGGCGCGAACACGAGTACTAGCGCGAATAAATGAAGCGTGAGTTGATGAGAATTGATCGGGCATAGCCTTCTCTTTCTTGTTCTTCCCTGTTTTCGGCCATAGTTTCGGCCCGACGTTCCATCTGGACGCGTCCACCTTCTCCGAAAGCTGCATTGAGATGAAACTTGAGGGTTAGGTGTTGCTAGGGGCTGGTCTACGGAAGACAATGTAGAGTCGGTCTAAGGTAGGCGGCGGACTCTGCCCGGGTGCGCTGCCTGCGGCTAAGTGAATGAGGAAGTTGGCTTGGGTTCCGCCATAAGTTCCGGGAACGCCGCGCGCATTCTTCGCCGGACCCCGTCTCGGACCTGTTGGATGGCGAAGGATTCGACAATATCAATATTTCGCGCGAGGGCCGCCAGCGCCAAGTACGATTCGCGATTGCTTTGCACGAATTCGACAGGATATTCAGGTTTGCGCGCCCGCGCCTGCGCCGGGTCCGCGTCGAGAAGAAACGCGACATCTGGCCGTGGAACTAATTTCAGAAGCATTCGTACGTAGGCTTTGTTAACGGAGTTTTGAAGGTTCAGATTCGCAAGCTCGTCATAGAGGTAGCGATCCATAATTACAAAGTCTTCTTCGCGTAATGAGGCCGCGCCCACGACATATGCCAGGTGTATCGCGTCGAGCCCGTAGAGAAACAGGCGAGCCACCGTCATGTGCCAGGAGCGCACATTTTTGTCGCGCCGCTGCACCGGCTTACCGGGAGTTCCGATTCCTTTCTCGCTCCGGAACAGAGTGTGGCTCGCGCCTTCCCGGAAACGCGAAAGGACGGCGATGTCATCCCAGAACCGCAGGACCCGGACCCTGAGCCCGAGCTCGCGCAAGTACCCCACGGCAGCCTCAATCTGAGTCGACTTACCCGAGCCGTCAACCCCTGAAAAACTGACAAGGTGAGGCCGCCGCCGGGCCTTTGCCAAGACCCCGTGGCGCTCGCCTGCGTTGGCCATTGCATTCAAGACACGGGTTGGATGGAACCCGAGCTGCGAACGGTTGCACAATGGAGCCTCGGGCTGCCGGAGGGCGTGAACCGTTCTAGAATGCTCGGCGGTGCGCAAACCAAAGCGCGTTCTTCGCATCGAAGCAACGTTGCTAATCTCAGATTTGCACATCATTCTCAGGGGACAAACGTGGACGCCGCACTTCGCCAGGAACAACATATGGATGTGCTTTCGCGGTTCATGGTTCTCGCGTATTGCGAAACCGGAATCGGGACGGCTTCGGAGGACGTCGAATTCCTCGAGCCTGCTCTGAACTATGTCGCCAGCCTGGAGCCCTCGCACTTAGCCGAGTTTCTCGACCTCGCGGACGTGCATCACGTGCTGGTTCGAACCTTGACCGTACTGGGAGCGGCGGCGGGGGTAGCGGGTAACGACCGGATGGGAGAATGGTGCGCTGAACGGCTTGCGGACGAGCGCGCGCACATCCAACACAGCCTTGGGAGATTGCACGCAATCTGCGAAGCTCTGGAATCGCGGGGCTGTCCCGTATCCGTTATTAAGTCGCTGGATCACTGGCCGGACCTCGGATCCGATCTGGACCTCTACACGACTGCGCCTCAGGACCGCGTCGAGCAGGTGATGCGGGAGCAACTGAAAGCGCATCCCATCGAGCGGAGCTGGGGCGATCGGCTGGCAAATAAATGGAACTACAGAGTGCCTGGACTCTGTGAGCTGGTGGAGATTCATGTCCAGTTTCTGGGTCAGACTGGCGAACATTCCGACATGGCGCGACGTGTGGTGGATCGCCGGGTGAAGAAAGAAGTAGGGGGACTGGTGTTTCGCGTCCCTGCGCCGGAAGAGCGTATCGTGATCTCCGCACTGCAGAGAGTCTACCGGCACTTCTATTTCCGTCTGTGCGACATGATCGACTTTGCCGTCCTACTGGAAAGGGAGGATGTTGCATTTCCAGAACTACGGCGATCGGCTGATTTGGCCGGGATCTGGCCGGGTGTGGCCACTTTCCTGGCGCTGATTCAAAGTTATGTTGAGTCGTATGGAGGAGAGGTGTCTCTCCCGCGGGAAGTTTTGGATTCGGCTCGTTCTCGCGGAGTCGGCGTGCAGTTTGCCGGTGGATTCCTGCGAGTCTCGAAGCTGACCGCGGCGCACCTTTATGGGTTGCAACTACTGCGCGCGGGAAGGCACGGGGATTTGCGCGCCATGGCCAGGCTTCCGCTGCTACCGCCGTTGGCAGTCTCTGCGGTGGTCGCTCACGGCATTACCGGAAACGATAAGGGGATCTGGTAGGTCGGAGGACAGTCCCGCTATTGGAACTTGTATCCCGGCTTCAGCACACAGCGATATCGACTGGTTTCGTTCCGGCCCACGACGGAACTACAGTTCGCCCAGCTCAAGAGCAGATCCGGGCCCAAGGGGAAGATGATGGTCTTCCCCGCCACGTCAGCCTCCAGACTTACACCCTCGGCGTCTGTCGGAAGTGTGAAGTTGAGGGACGGCCCAAAAATGACCGGGTACGATTGATGGTCAATGGGGCTCTGCATGTTGTGGACCACCTCCGCCTCCACCAAAAACGTTGCGGGGTCGGACCAGTTCCGGGCCGAGACGGTGATCTTCTGGCTCGGAGTAGCGGCTTCGTCGTAGTCAATCTTGGTGAAGGGGCACGGGCCAGCGATGCAGGAGACCCGGACATTCTGAAAAGCGTTGCCGAGGCCCGCGTCCAGGGTCGCCGAGTCAATCGAGGCTCTCCACTTGCCGTCGGGCGAGCACGGAGGCTGCTGCTTGCACGGAATGTTCCCAACATTGTCGACCTGAAATGTCTTAACAGCACTGCCGACATTGACGGTTCTCATCGCCTTCATGGAATACCGCACCCGGATATTCCCCACCCCCTGGGCTGGCCGTCCAGAATTGTCCTCTGCGCTTTTTGACAGCGGAGTCAAATGCACGACGAAGATTTTGTCGTTCGCAATTTCATCAATGTCGAGAGGCCGGTAGTCCGGATGGCGGAATCGCAACGTGATCAGAGTGCCCTTCTTCACGTTCTTGCTTAACTTGATCTTGAAAAAACCGGTTTGGTCAGATTTGCCGGGCGCAATTTCCAGGAAATTCGCCGCCGTCGGGGTGATTTCGACGTCCGCGATCGGTAGTTGTTTCCTGGTATCGGAATCCTGCACGGTGACAGCGCCCATGATGGTCCACGGCTTTAAAAGGCGGCGGCGGATGAGGACGCCCGCCACAGCCAGGGCAGCCAGCAAACCCACCGCGATCCACAACGAGCGTCTAGTTTGCGATTTCACGTAATTCGTCCCTTACGATCCCGAAATAGTTTACGAGATATGTCGCCGGAGCGGCAGGAGAGGTGCCATCGGATGCACGGTCGGCGCAACCGCAACCCATTTTTGCTGCGATGCAATCCTGCAGGATCATTTAAGCTTGGAGAAGCGAAACCATGGCGCCTAACCCTTTCAAAGCGTCCTCACGCCGGGATTTTGTGGGGCAGATTCTAGGCATGCTGGGCTGCCTTCCGTTCGCACCCTTCGCCTTCGCCGAGGCAAAACGCCCCGCTCTGCCTGCCAAAATCGGTCCCTTTTCCATTTCTCCCGAAGATGACAAATTCCTGAACGAGTTGGAGAAGGCAAACTTCCAATACTTTTGGGATCAGACGAGTCCTAAGACGGGGTTGGTGAAGGATCGCTGCAATATCAGGATTGCCGATAAAACCGACAAAGGCATTGTCGGCAGTATTGCAGCGACGGGCTTCGGACTGACGGCGCTCTGCATAGGCGAAAGACGCGGGTTTATTTCACGCGCCGCGGCGCAGCAGCGGGTGCTGGCCACCATGATGTGCCTTTGGGGAAAACTGCCCCATCATCGCGGATTCTTCTATCACTGGGCTAATGTCAACTCCGGCGAGCGCGTTTGGGATGCGGAAGTTTCTTCCGTGGACACGGCGATTTTGCTCTGCGGCGTCCTGGCCTGCCGGGAGTATTTCCCGACCGAGGAAATCCAGGCGCTGGCGGATGAGGTGTTCGATCGCGTGGAATGGACGTGGCTCTCCGAGGATACGTCTTTGCTGCCCCATGGGTGGACGCCGGAGATGGGCTTCCTTCCTTATCGCTGGGACAATTACAGCGAGCTGATGATGATGTATCTGCTGGGCCTCGGTTCCACGACCTATCCCCTTCACGACGAAACCTGGGCCGCATGGAAGCGTTTGCCGTTCGAGTACGACGGCATGCGCTACATTGGCTCGTTCGCGCCGATCTTTGTTCATCAATATTCGCAGGCCTGGTTTGATTTCCGCGGCAAACGCGACAAGTACGCCGATTATTTTCGCAATTCCATTACTGCAACTGAGGTACATCGCCATTTCTGCCTGGAATTGACCAAGCATTTTCCCAGCTACGGCGAGAACCTGTGGGGAATTAGCGCTTCCGACTCGCCAAATGGCTATGTGGTTTGGGGTGGGCCGCCCGCTACCGGGCCGATTGATGGAACGATTGTCCCCAGCGCGTCGGCTGGTTCATTGCCATTCCTGCCAGAGGAAGTCATGCGCGTGCTGCGATCGATCAAGGATCGCTATCCAAATGCCTGGAGCCGATACGGATTCGTGAACGCATTTAATCCGTTAACCAACTGGTATGACACAGACGTGATCGCGATCGACACTGGCATCACGATGGTCATGGCGGAGAATCTGCGGACTGGCTTCGTTTGGGACACGTTCATGAGGAACGAGACGGCGCGACGCGGAATGAAGCGTGCTGGCTTCAAGAAATACTAACTGGATAGCGAGTGAATTTTTCGCCGGTTTCGATTTGAAGTAGTACTTTAACTTAATTACGTATGTCGCACATTACGAATAATATATTGGAACTTTATATTGATAATGCTTCGTCGTACAATGAGTAGAGTGCGCAATGGCAAGACCCGGAATCGGACTTCGACAACGGTAGAGCAAGACCGCGTGGCTGCTCGTATTTGGTCACCTTTGGTCACCCGGTTCAAACCTCCGAGACTGTTTTCGGCATCTTTAACAATCCACTCGTTGTTGTAAGGAACTGACAATGGCTACTGGGGAAAACTTCTGGGGAGGTTGGCGCGAGCGGCTTGCGGCTCTGCGCAATGTCCCACCCGTTCTCCGCATTGTCTGGCAAGCGGGACCCCTTGTAGTTTCCCTTGGATTGTTTTTCCGGATGATCAGTTCATTGGTCCCTCTGGCTGCCTTGTGGGTCACCAAACTGGTCATCGACCGCATTGTCCACGCGCTGTACACCCATGAGCCGATGCCGAGGGTGTTCTGGTGGTTGGTGGCGGCAGAGTTTGCGATTGCCATTGTGGGGAGCATTCTCGCCCGCACGATCGACTATCTCGATGCGCTCCTGGCGGACAAATACACGCGGCACATCAGCATTCGGGTGATGGAGCACGCCGCGAATTTGGATCTCACCGCATATGAAGACCCGGTCTTTTACGATCGTCTGGAACGGGCGCGCGTGCAGGCCACCGACCGGTTGGGGATGATTCAATCCATTGGGCGCTTGGTGCAGCAGGTGATCACGGGCGCTTCCCTGTCGGTTTCGATTCTCTTGTTTTCTCCGTGGCTCTGGGTCTTGTTGATTGTGGGCATTCTTCCCGCATTTCTCGGCGAGAGCCACTTCGCGTTTCTGGGATATGCGCGGAACTTCCGGCAGACTCCGATTCGCAGAGAACTCGACTATCTGCGGGTACTGGGGGGTAGCCGCGAAGGCGCGAAGGAACTCAAGCTTTTCGGGCTGAAGAAGTTTTTGGTCGAGCGATTCACACGCCTTTCGGATCAAATCTACGTTGAGAATGTGGCCTTGGCGCGCCGCCGGCTAATTGCGGGATCCTTTTTGTCGATGATTGGCACGGCTGGATATTACTCGGCCTATGTCTACGTGATTTGGCGGACGGTGAGCGGGTCCTTGAGCGTCGGAACGCTGACCTTTCTAACCGGCGCGATTATGCAGGCGAGTAGCAACATTCAGCTCGTTTTCTCCACCATGTCGAGCATCGCGGACCAGGCGCTGTTCCTGACAGATTTGCTGGCATTCTTCAGGATGGAGCCGACGATTCACTCGAAGCCGAATGCTCTACCAGCTCCGCGGCCGATCATGACCGGATTCGAATTTCGCAATGTTTCTTTCCGCTATCCAGGTACGTCGCGTCTTGTGCTCAACAACCTCGATTTTCATCTCCGCGCCGGAGAGCGTGTCGCTCTCATTGGCGAAAACGGCGGAGGCAAAACGACCCTGGTCAAGTTGATG
>Ga0137418_10005649_pt1 | contig 11469 bp, 6 predicted proteins | sample CZODoug3_1_2_16f_FD_122242 | JGI IMG/M metagenome (GOLD analysis project Ga0137418, IMG submission 122242) | Vadose zone soil fungal communities from Angelo Coast Range Reserve, California, USA - CZODoug3_1_2_16fungal (Hybrid Assembly) | ecosystem: Environmental > Terrestrial > Soil > Vadose... | reverse complement strand
GCACCAGCAGGCAAGCCGAGCAGGAAATCAGGGAACGACAACAGGAACATGAGGCCAGCCGTGCCATCGCTTAGACTGTTAAATTGATTTCGGAAGATTTCCGTGCCCAAGCGAAGCTCGTGCTTGCCCCGGGACAGGAATATGACGTCGGAGGCGTAAAAGTTATTACTGGCTGTTTTGCCTCGGTCGTTTTGCGAATTGCCTAATTGAAAGGCTCCAATAACCAGAATCTGTGGAATGAGCCGCTCTTGCGGGTCGCTGAAGCGGTTTATCCCCACCTCCTGATCGGTGAGCGTCCCTCCGGCGACGTCTTGACCCGCAAGCCGAGAGAAGCCAAAGCGGAATTGGTTGATCGCTCGGGATGAGAAAATGTGAGTCTCGGCGATTGCCAAATTCCGGTTCTGAAAGGAACGGAGCGCCGGAAAGCCAGGCACAGTGGCGCCGAAGAAAGGAACGTCTTGATTCGAGTTCGAAAAGAAGAATTTCCCCGACAGGCGATCCGGCGTGCGCAAGTTGACGTCGAAGTTCGTATTGAACTGGTCTTCGTTGTAGTCTCCCGGCTCCACTGCGGTGTAGTTGACACCTCTCCCCGAAGTCTGAGGGCTCGGAATCACAAATGTTCCATCGGGGTTCTTCGCGTTCAAAAGATTGAGCGCTACCGGGTTAATATTCGAGCCATCCGGAGCCACCGCCACACCTCCGAATAGCCCGGTTTGGCCGCCGAATACCGATCCAAGGGTGGCTGGCGTGCGGACCAGCGGTATGGGAGGGAGGCTTAGAGAGCTAACACTGGTGGCCAGCGACGCGCCATTGACATCCCTTGTGGCCTGGTAGGAAACAAAGAAGAAGGCGCGTCTCTTTGACCAAGGTATTGGCCCCCCCAGAGTGCCACCGGGTTGCGAGCGGCGGAATTCTCCCCTTGGCACCCCGGTTGCGTTCGCAAAGAAATTGTTCGCGTCCAATGCTTCGTTGCGGCCGAAATAATAGAGATTCCCGTGAAGATCCGCGGTGCCCGACCTGGTTTCGACGTTTACGTTCGCACCTCCTCCTCGACCATACTGCGCGTCGTAGAGCGAAGTCTGGACCTTGAACTCCTGAATGGTATCCGGAGCGGGGATCGCGATCCCTGCGCCGCCGAAAGGAGTGATCTCTGTGACGTTGGACCCGTAGCTGTTCGCGTCCACGCCGTTCATCATGAAATTGTTGTCACCGCTTCGTGCCCCATTGGCGCGGATCTCCTGGCTTCCGGCCCCGAGTTGGGTCGCATCCACGATGTCGGTGTTTATTCCAGCCGTTAGGCCTAGAATTTCGGTGTAATTGCGATTGACCAGCGGCAAGTCGACGATAGTTTGCTGACCGATAACTCGTCCGAGAGTAGCATTCTCCGTTTGCAGGAGTGGGGGCTTGGCGCTGACGGTGATCTGTTCCTTCGCGCTGCTGATCGTCAGCTGAATCTTCAGCCGGCTCACCTCGGTGATTTGGACCAGAACGCTTTTCAAGACAAGTGGCTTAAATCCGGGTGCACGAACCGTCAGGTCATAGTTGCCGGGCGTCAGGAATGGGACCGAGAAAATTCCCTCGGCATTGGTAGTGAGATCGCGCTCTTCTCCCGTGGCCTCACGGTTGATGACCACCGCCGCGCCAGCTACTGGCGCTCCACTGGGGTCGCTCACGCTGCCGGCGATCGCACCGGTGTTGGCTGTCTGGCCATACACCGGCAAGGAACAGAGAGCAAATGCGGTAATGCGAAGCAAGTTGCGTCCCACCGGAGCCGAAATCTTCCACATGGCGAGCTCCTATGCGTGCGCAGCAATCGTGATGGGCAGGGTGAACTGAAAAGTTGACCCCCGCCCCGAGTTGCCGGTGGCCCACAAACGGCCGCCATGCGACTCAATGATCGACCGACTGATGGGCAGCCCCATACCAGTCCCGTTGTCCTTGGTCGTAAAGAATGCCTTGAAGATCTGCTCCGCCTGCTCTTGCGGCAATCCCACGCCGGTATCGCTCACCGAAATCAGCAGTTGACCGTCGCCGGCTTCCGACTTGATGGTGAGTTCACTTCTGCCACTCGTTTCCTTCATGGCGTCGATGCCGTTGAGCATGAGATTCATGAAGACCTGCTGCAGTTGGACACGATCGGCCATGACCTTGGGAAGGTCCTCCGCGAGCTCGGTGCGAATTGCGATTGAGTAGCGGTTCGCCTCGCTGTGCAGCAGGACAATCATTTCTCGAATCAGCTCATTTACATCAACCAGCCCCCGCTGCACACCTCCCTTCTTAAAAAGCAAGCTGATGCTGCTAATGATGTCGGACGCACGGGTTACGTCTTTGATGAGCCTCGCGGCTGCTTCGCGCGCCTCTGCCACATCGGGCTGCTCGCGTCCAAGCCATCGCAAGCAGGTCTTAGCGTTGGTGACCGCCGCGGCAATCGGTTGTTTAATCTCGTGCGCCAGCGATGCCGTCAACTCGCCCATCGTGGTCACGCGGCTTAAGTGCGCAAGATCCGCTTGTACCTGGCGCAGTCTCTCGCGCTCTTCCTCGGCCCGCTTGCGCTCGGTGACGTCGCGGACGGCACCGGAGACAAACGTGCCCTCTTCCGTCTCCAGCGGACTGAGACTGATTTCCACGGGAAACTCCGTTCCGTCTTTCCGTCGTCCGTACAGATGCAGACTTTCACCCATCGGCCGCACTCGAGGCTGGTCGAAGAACTCCTTGCGGTGTTGGGGGTGTTGGTCCCGAAATCGTTCCGGCACCAAAATCTCAACTTCCTGCCCCAGGAGGTCGTCCCGGTGATACCCAAACAGCTTCTCGACTTGAGCATTGACCAACACGATCTTGCCCTGCCGATTCATGACGATCATTGCGTCCGGAGCGGATTCCAGAAGCCCGCGAAATTTCTGCTCGGCTATCTTCCGTTGACTGACGTCCGTCACCGCGCCCACAAATTCGAGATCGCCTGGGGAAGGCTCCAACGCGCGAGCTAAAACGTGGAGATACTTGACCGAACCGTCCGGCATCAACAAACGATGCTCAAAATCAAAATCTGACTTTTCGTTGGTCACGCGGTCGATAGTCTGCTGCACGTGACCTCTGTCGTCGGGATGAATTCGCTGGAATGCTAACTCCACGGTAGGCTTAACCGCTCGATCGTACTCAAAGATCTTGTAGGTTTCCTCCGACCAGTAGATCTCTCCACTCGAAACGTTCCAGCCGAAGCTACCGGTGTGGCTTATGCTCTGCCCTTGAGCCAGGAAAGTTTCGCTGCGTTGCAGATCGGAATAGAGGCTGGCATTCTCCAGCGAAATCGCAGCTTGCGATGCCAGCAACTCCAACACTGCGACCCGGTCCGAGGTGAAGGCGCACGGAGTCAAATTGTTCTCCAGATAGAGTGCGCCAATAAGCTTCGTTTGTTTGACAATGGGTAGGCATAAGACGGATCTGGCACGCTTCGCCCGCACATACTCGTCCTCCGAATACAAGTTCCTGACCGAAGCGTCATCGAGGACCAAGCGCCCCCGCGTCCGGATGACGTACTGAAGCGCGGATCGGGGCAGGTCAGATGGTGTGATGCCTGCCTGTCGAACGGAAACCTTGGCCCTGCCGTGACCGGTGGTGACCTCCGCCTCGATCTGCGGCTCGTCGCCCCTGAGAAGGATGAGCAGACCCCGTTCGGCCCCTGCATGCTCCACCGCGATTTGCATGAGCTTCTCGATCAGCCTGCTAAGGACAATCTCGCTCGAGAGTGCCTGTGAGGCCTTGACTACCGTCTCGACGTCCAACTGCCGGACCGGCGTGCCGATTGTGGAGGTAATAGGAGTAGTAGAAGTAGGAAGGTGTTCCTCATGCAAGCGCGGGTAGCATTCGTCGAGTTGCTTCACCTTGCCGAGCGCGCCCCAGCGGTCATAGCAGTTCCGCGCGTTGCGTAGATACGTGTGGGCGATCGTCTCGAAGCCGCACGCCAAGTAGAACCGCGCGGCGACCTCATGGGCCAGCGCTTCGTTCTGGAGGAAGCCGTTCTCGTGAGCCGACTGAATGGCCTGATCGTACAGGCGCATTGCGTCAAGATCTCGCCCCTCGACACGGGCGATCTCGGCCGACACCAAGGCGTGCTTGTCGGCGAACGTCGGTGGGTAGTTTTCCGCCCACTCACGCAGTTGTTCGCTGTGCACCGCTAGGATTTCACGCCACCCGGTCTGCTCGTCGGCGGAAGCCTTCTCATAGAGCGCCGCCACCGTCAGCGCGGCGTAGTAAAAGTAGTCGAGCAGCGGGATCTGGCCGACCATGGCCCCCAGCAGCGGTTTCGCTTGTTGGGCGGCAGCGAGTGCTGCTACGTACTCGCCCGCCAGGAACCGCGCCTGCAGTTTGATGATCCAGTACGCGCAGACCACCGAGCTCATCCGGTCGGCCGTCAGTTGCGCCTCGAACGCCGCCTCGTCGAACTGCGTGTCGCTGAAGGTGGAGAAGGTCGCGGTCCGGCCCTGCATGGTCGCGATGAGGCGTTGCTGGATCACGATGCTATCTGTGATGTCGCGGAACCTGGCCTTCCGCACGAAGTCCAGGCCCCTCTCCGACTCGCGCCACACCGCGTCGAGCGGGTCGTTTCGCATCAGAAGGGGTGCGAGGACATGGGTCATGTTGTAGCAAGCGAAGGTCAGATCCCCCGTTTCGATCGCAGTGCGAAAGGCTGCCCGAATGAACTCGATCGTGCTCGTGATCGGCTGCGTCCAGACGGCAACGAGTCCCATCGAGGTGTAAACTTTCGCCCGACTTGCGATGAAGCTGTTCTTCTCCACCAGGTCGCATGCAAGCTTGGCGAAACGATAACCCTCGGGGTAACGGTGAAACAGCGGGCCGAGGATAAACCCGAGATAGCCACAGGCGTTCGCGGATACGCCGCTCGTCCCGTGCTGCATGCTGACGTTCACCATGCGACACATGAGCAAGCAAAACAAATGGAAGTCGGTAAAGAACGCGGCGTTTGCAAGGACAAAGAACAGACGCATTGCAGCCTGTAGTTCCGGATCGGTCATCAGCGGCAGATCGATCAGGCTCTCGATCGGGCGCCCGTCGAGGGTGCGCCAGACTGTCTCGTATTCGGCCTGGACCTGCTCCCACGTCGGGTGCGCCGGGATGTCGATGCCGAACAGGCGCAGGCACCTGAGCGCGCTGTCCACGGCTTGCGCGTGTTCCCCCTTCACGATATGCAATTGGACTTTGAGATGACAAGCGGCCTCCGCGTCGACTTTCGAGATGCCTCGCTGTAATAACTCCATAATCAGTTGCTCGGCATTTTCAAAGTTACCGCTCAGAAGCTCACACTCCGCGCGTTCGAGCCACAGGCTGAACGTCAACTCGTACTGGCTACTCCAGTCCCTTTCGTCCAACAGCGCCATGCCGGCCGAAAAATACTCGCACGCCGACGCATAGGCCGTGGACGCCTTGGCTTTTCGCCCGGCACGCAGGTCGAGCGTCGCCACCTGCCTTTTCTCGTCCCGGTCGATCAGCAATGCGGCGCCGTGGTTGAACTGGTTCACGATGTCGAAGATCTTCTCCTCGAGTTCTTCCGGCGCGGTGAGTGAGGCGAGTAGTCTGCCGATTGCAAGATGGGTCACCGCGCGCTCGCCTTCAGGGATGAGCGCATAGGCCGCCTCCTGAACGCGATCGTGCAGGAACAGGTAGGAGCCGTCTTGGCGGAAGATCAGCCCGGTCCGGGCAGCCTCCCATAGCGCCGTGTGGATCTCCCCTTCTGATTTGCCGTGAACCAGGGCCAGAGTGGCGATCTCGGCGACGTTCCCCAAACAAGCGAGCTGCTGTACTGTTTCCTGGGTGGTGTCGGGCAAGCGCTTGAGCTTTCCGATCATGAGATCCACCACGTTGTCGGTGTAACCCTTAGCACGGATGCGCGCCAAGTCCCAGATCCAGGCCGCCGCGTCCGGGCCGTACGCGAGCAGCCCTTCCTCGGCCAGCGCCGTGAAGAACTGGATCGCGAAGAACGGATTTCCGCGGGTCTTCTCCTGCACCAGTTGCGCTAAGGGTCGCACGTGCTCCGGCTCGCAACGCAGCGCGTCGGCGAGGAGCTGGCCGACATCGTTGAGCCCGAGAGGCGCTAGCACAATCTCCTGGACCCGCGCTCCAGCTTTGCGGATCGCTTCCAGCGTCCGCAGAAGCGGGTGCGAGGGACTGACCTCATTGTCCCGGTAGGCACCGACCAGCATCAGGTGCCGTACCTCCGGGTGCGTGACCAGACGCTCGAGGAGGTCGAGCGTTGCTGCATCCAGCCATTGCAAATCATCAAGGAACAGCGCAAGCGGGTGCTCGGGCCGGGCGAACGCGCAGAGGAAACGCCGGAACACCAACTGGAAGCGGTTCTGCGCATCTTGCGGCGGCAGGTCTGGAACAGGTGCCTGTTTCCCGATGATGAACTCCACCTCGGGGATGAGGCTGACGATCAGCTGCCCATTCGGTCCCACCGCCTCCAGAAGGGTGTGCCGCCATTGGTCCACTTCCGCTTCGCTCTTGACGAGGATCTGACGGACCAGCGTCTGGAAAGCCTGTGCCAGGGTCGCGTAGGGAATGTCGCGCTTGTACTGGTCGAACTTGCCGGACGCGAAGAGGCCGCGCGGCGGGACAAGCGCCTTGTGCAGCTCGTTCACCACAGAGGATTTGCCGACGCCGGAATAACCGGATACGAGCACGAGCTCTGGCGCACCCTGAGCCACGACCCGGTCGAAGGCCGCGAGCAGGGCGTTGATCTCGTGCTCCCGCCCGTACAGCTTCTCAGGGATCAGCAACCGGTCTGATGAGTCGTGTGCGCTCAGCGGGAATGGATCGATGCGACCATACGACTGCCATTCCGCCAGGCACCGTCGAAGATCAGCTTCCAGCCCGGAAGCGGTCTGGTAACGCTCCTCGGCGTTCTTGGCAAGGAGCTTCATGGTGATAGCAGACAGCGGCTCGGGGACTGCGGCGCGATCACTAGGCGTTGTCGGCTGGCGTGCAATGTGGCAGTGGACCCATTCCAAGGGGTCGGCTGCGGCGAACGGTAGCGCGCCCGTAAGCATCTGGTACAACGTGACGCCCAAAGAATAGAGATCGCTGCGGGCATCAGTCGAGCGATTCATGCGGCCGGTCTGCTCGGGCGCCATATAAGCGAGCGTGCCGGCAATAATCTCGGGCGGTACGGGCGACTGGCGCTCGTGCGGCAGTTGGGACGCAATCCCGAATCCGGTAAGCCATACGTTGCCGGCGTCGTCGACGAGCACGTTCGCAGGCTTGATGTCCTTATGTATGAGGCCGTGCCGATGGACTTGGCCGAGTGTTGTCGCCAAGCCAATCGCGATGCGCAGGAAGCGCGTCAGCTCCAGCGGTTGCCCATGGTCCTGCTCAAGAATCCGATCCAATGGCTCGCCGCCAGGATCCTTAAGTACGAGGATCGTCCGCCCTTCGTGACGAGTAAGCGCCAGCGGCTTGGCTGCCCACGCGGGATCGAGTTCGGCTGCGAGCGAGTATTCGTGCTCGAGCCGCCGGAGAGTCTGAGGCGACGGCTGTTCTGCGAAGAGTGCGATCGCCAGGACTGGCGATGGGTTGCCGTGCTGTCGGCCGCGGTAAAGGGTGAAGTCCGCGCCTTCACGGAGGGGCTGCAGCACGTATCCAGAAGGCGCTGTCATCGAGGACATACTCCTCGCCACTGCTGCACGAACCCAAAATATTCATGTTGACGAGGGGCTAGAAGGATGGCAACAACCCGAGTGCGATTACATGGACATAAGCGCAAGAACGTAGCGGAACAAGAAGTAGAGAAGTCGAATATGAAGGAGCCGATGGCCATGGCTCGCCTCGCTTGGATCGCGTCAGAGCTGGGTTCCGCAATCCGACTTTCCGAAGGAACCCATCATACCGCAGAAGCCTCCACCGACGAGAATCCGGAGCGTTGGCGGGACGCTGCGTACTCTATCCGCCACACTCCACTCCGTTACTCTCTCCTGACGGCTAGTGTTTACCCTACTGGTCAACTCCCGTATTGTTGGCAAGCCGGAAGTAACGAACCGGTAGGCTGGCAGCGTACTCGCAGGCTACCGACGGTGTAAGAATCCCATCGAATTGCGATTCCGTAATTCATTGAAATCAGGTATTAGACAGGAACTGCTTTCTCTTCACAGCTGAGCCCCCCTCTTAGCTGTGTTGGCCGTAAGTATCGTATTCCTGCATGGTTGGCGGATGGTTGGGTCCATATCTGGGCCCATTTCGCCCCTCGAACGGGTTCAATCGCACGAAAGGGGCAAATTTACAGAGACCGTTGACGCGCCCGGAAGCGCTCGATTTTCTTCTGCGCATCTTCCAAATGCCCTTTGGACAAGTGTACGTACCGCTGCGTTGTGTCCAAGTCCGCATGCCCCATCAGTTTCGCCACACTGAATACATCGATGCCGGCTTCGATCGCCCGAGTTCCATAGGTATGCCGAAGATCGTAGAGCCGGAATTGCGGCTCGATTCCGCTCTTCCGCAACGCTCTCTGATGCGCCGGCTTGAGCTCCGTCATCGGCCTCGACCAGTCGTAGCCATTCCCAATCCTCCGTGGAAAGAGATACTCGCCCTTTGCCCTCGAAACTCGCCCATTGAGAACAGGAAGTGCGCGTGACGTGATCGGAACATCCCGCACGGCTCTGTCCGACTTCCCTTCCCTGACATGCACATAAGGCGCGGGCGGCTCGATGCGCACGTCTTCATGGCGCAACTGAAAGATCTCCCCCGGCCGGAGCCCCATCTCGACCATAATGATCCCGACATCCCTGAGCACGGGTGTTGCGGCCTTCAGATATTTTCGCTCCTCATCGAAGGAAAGCGTTCGTTCCCTTCCCTTTTCATGCAAGAACTCCACACGCCCGCCGAAAAATGGACTCTTCTGGATCAGTTCTTCTTTCACTGCAATACCAAGGATCTGTCGCAAACAGGACAGGTCGCGATTGATCGTCGCGGGACTCCGCTGCAGCTCGAGTCGCGCTTCCTTGAAGCTACGAATCATCTCGGGCGTGATCTCATCCAAGTATTTCCTGCCAAAGAAAGGCGCCAAATTACGGGTGCAACTCAGGTAGGCGCGATGGGTGTTGCGCCGTCGTTCTACTCTGACCGTGTGAAGAAACCGTTCTGCAAAATCCCGGAACAGAGGAATCTGCTTCTTGGGCAGGATTCCTGCGCGTCTTTGGGCCAGTTCTGCCTTTTTGATGCACTCAACGCGGTGCGCGATGGTCTTGTTTCTGAGGTGAGTGGAGGCCTGGTATCTCCGCTTTTCGAAATAGAAGTCGTAGTAGTAATACGGAGAACCAGGTTGCTTGTAGATGGTCATGGCGTACTCCAAACGGTCAAGTCTTGTATGAACTCGCGAAATCGGCTAGGCGTTTTAGAGAGAGAGTTCCGGCACGCAGTGGGTCTTCCGTGGTGGATTCCTTAAGGAGGCTCGGGCTACGCTGACCGCGTTGTCGCACAAGAGCTGAGGCTGCCGCATCGCGCCAGGCCAGCAAGTTTGGCGGATCTGGTAACACATCCAAAGGAACTTCTTGTGGTATCTTGCCAAAAAGAATTCGCGGTAGTTCTGAGGTCGTGACATGAATCTGGATCAACAGACGTCGGCCATATACCTCGTGGGCCATGGCTCGTTGCACGAACCCCGGCTCATCGAGCTTCAATATTGGCGCGTAATGAGATATCGCGCCGCTCGCGGTGAAACAGGCCCTCACCCCAAGGTTTTTCTAGACCCAAACCTTCCACGAAGCTCGCATGACCCCCAACAGCCGGAGGGCTTCCCCGCTTTCATGGAACTCTGGCAAAGCGTACGAGCGAAGAACTATGGGTTAGTGTTTATGGATCTTGAGGATGGCAGTCGCTTCAATCCCGGCATCCTTAAGTTCGTTCGGGTTCTGCTCGAAGAGGCCGGGGCGAAAGTACTGAATGCTTTTTACGATGACGAGCAAGTCTTCGAGCGAATGCTGAAAAGCAGGTTCGGCAAGCGTGCGCAGGTTGATGACGTAACCGATGGTTCCGATATGACCGCTTTCTTTCCTGGGTTGACCAGTGAAATCCTCATCGCATCGCTCCGCCTTGAACTCCAAAAGGAGGATTTGCCGAACATCGGGCAGCGCATCGATACTCTTCGGATGATCAAGCCCTATGCGGGCGGCCGAACTCCTTTTATCGAAGACCGGCTCTCTTGGGAGTGGAATCGAGGTCACGAGACGAGCTCTGCATCCTGAACGGAAAAGGGCTTTCCTTTCCTAGAATGCGCAAACAAGAAATAATCCTGCCGAGTGGTCATCCGAGCTTCCCCAGTGCGATGATTTGCTGTTTCTTTTCTTCGCTCAAGACATAGTTCACCTACGCGTTACGCGTCTTAGCGCCACCGTTGAGTTTCTCTTCGATGAGCGTGTCTATCTCCGTATCGCCAAGCGCTTCACCGTGCTCTTCCGAAATCTCAATCTCTGGGTATGCGGGGGCGCGCTGCCAAAGCCGCAAGGCTGCAATAATCGTGTCGCATTCTGCCTGAGTCAATTTTACAGTTTTCATGTTTCCTCTTTTCTGAGGGTGTCTCTCGGCAATTGGATGCATCCGATTGTGTAGCAAGCCAGTCTTCCGGGAGCTACAGGTCGCGAAGCTGCCGGGCGCAGGAATTATCCTGAAGCGGTGCTCAATGGAGAGGGTGGGAACGGAGACAATACATGAAAACGAGCCCATCGGAGCGAGCGAACTCCGCCGTCAGAGAGACTACGTGACATCGGAGAGTACGCTTCTTTAGAATGGCAAGGGCAATCGCCTTGGGGTGCGCTTCAGCAAGTCTAGAAACCAACTGGGCCATCATACTCCGCCGCCAGGGATAGCGCCCAAGGCTCGTTTCGTCCTAAAGGAACAGATCGAAGGATTTCGAAACCCATCCTTGCAAAATATCCAAACTGCCTAGGCGCGCGAATTCTTAACATTCTTCATATAGATCCAGCAAATGAAAGTACTCTCGCACATTTCGGGCCATATGCTCAGGCTATATCAAATGACCGGTCCAATGTTGGTACATCGACAAAATCCTGGCCCCCAGCATGCTCTGGGCGTTCTTTCTGCCCGGTAGCCTTAAGGAAGGACCAATATGCTATCCGTGCACCGGCGCATCGCAGGGGACCTCATCAACAGCAAGAAAATGTTGCCGAAAGAAGGAAGGAATGGTTCAATCGAAAGCAATAATAAGGGCAATAAGTAGCCACAGCGGTCCTGCACGGCATGCGAGCTAGAAAACAAAGGCAAGGCCAAATGCCGCGCAGAAGCCGTTTGAGAACAGGAGTAAGTTCTTTTGGCCCAGACACTGCCCAATATCCTAATAGTTGATGATCAGCGCAGTATCCGTCTCATGCTGGAGACTGGTTTATCTGTGAACGGCTTTCGTGTGAACTGCGCCAGCAATGGGGCGGAGGCCCTGGCCGCGGTCAGGAG
>Ga0137418_10005648_pt1 | contig 11472 bp, 3 predicted proteins | sample CZODoug3_1_2_16f_FD_122242 | JGI IMG/M metagenome (GOLD analysis project Ga0137418, IMG submission 122242) | Vadose zone soil fungal communities from Angelo Coast Range Reserve, California, USA - CZODoug3_1_2_16fungal (Hybrid Assembly) | ecosystem: Environmental > Terrestrial > Soil > Vadose... | reverse complement strand
ATCTTATCTTTAGATTTAAGCCAACCACCAATACGAACGAATCCCTGTGTATATCGTTTCCAGGTAGACAAGTCCTTGATCTTCTTCAACTTAGTTTCCTCAGTATAGGCAATTATATCCTTCTGCCTGTACCTCTTGGAAGAGCGATCATTGTCATAGAATTTCAGTAAATCTTTCTTCAGCTGATCCCAATCTGACTTGAAATAGCTGTCAAGAGCTTCAATAAATTCTCCAACTTTCTTCGAGCAATATTGAGTGATTGTTTCGCATTTTTCCTTGTTCTCGGTGACATTGTTCTGGTCACAGAGGCGTTCATAATGCAGAATGAACCGGGAGACATAGTTATATTCTCCTTTGAATTTCTCAGGAGCCAACTTAGTGCCTGGGATTGGCATAGTTAGGATCGAGCGATTAGGCGGATTGAGTGACATGATAAATTTCGGATAACGGGATGTGAGGATACTGAGTAGCAGAAATAAAGTTAACTGGACTGGTGCAAATTGTTAAATAATAACAAAAAGAAACCCCTCGCGGTGGGCTCCAGTTATGTGACGCGCAAATGTGTTTTGCACCCGGGTTCTCCGATCCAGACAAGTACCGATGAGATAGCCGGTTGTTCGATGGAGGGATTGCTTAGTTAAATTCAACGAAGGAGCAACTATTCCAAATAAGGAAAGACTTCCAAATAAGGAATGGTCCGAGCAGTATTTCTGTAATGAGACTAGACTTGGATCACTGACTTTCCAAGTATGGAAGGTGATTACAAATCAATGGGCGCGCAGACTAGTCCAAATAAGGAAATATTTCCAAATAAGGAATGGTCAAGCACTAGACTTTGATCACTGACTTTCCAAATATGGAAGGTGATTACTAATCAACAAATGATGGCGCGCAAGACAATCAACTGTGATAACACTAGACCTGGATCACTAACTTCCCAAATATGGAAGGTGATTACAAATCAGCAAAAGACGGCGCGCAAGACAATCAACAATCGTATAGAAGGCTTATAGGAAGATAGCTTCTGAGGATGACAAGAGAAGAGCTCTAACCAAATCGTATGGCAGAGTTTGAGAGTATCAGGAAGATGACTGAGATCTCCTGAACTTATGATCAGCGTAGACGGAGATAAGCTTAACACACAAATAAGAGAAACTAAGCCTGACAAGGCGTGCTCTCAAAGACAACGGAATAACGGACACTTAGATACTAGATTCACTCCTCACAGACCAGATGCGAATGCAGACGTTTCTGCACCTCTGGGGAACCTGACTTTTAGAGTAGAACTGAGTGTATTCCAAGTGGGGCAAGATGCACACTCCACTCCGGCTGCAAAATCTGGGATACATATACTAGCTAGGGTCTAGGGTTACTAAATTAGGACTAGTGACTCATTCTGACTCTTTGAGCTATAAATAGACTGAAAATACTCGGGCGAGAAACTTGCCAGCAAGTTATCAAGACTAATTTGAAATAAAATTGTACCTGTGCCTGATTTCTCAGGACCTGAAACAGAAACCCTTGACAACTCGCACAGCCTTGCAACTTAAGAGCCCTATCATTCTGACTCCTCTGAGTCCCTTGACTTATTTTTAGATCATTTGTGCATTGTTCTGAGAGGTTCTGAGTCATTCCATCATGACTAGTGTGGGAAAAGGTTGGTGGGAAAGTGATAAGCAGGGTTTAGGGTTGTGAAGTTGGATCATGTGACTTCTCAGATATGGGTTGCCTAATTGGGAAGGCATGTGGCTGATCTTCAAGTAAATCTTTGTGAAGCAAGAAATTATGGCTGAGTCCCTAGAGCACTAGACTTTTCTAAATCCATAGAAAAGTCCATGACTCAACTCGAAACCATTTCGAGGTGTGACATCCACGGGGAACAGAAATTTCAACTGTCCTCAGTTGACCAGAATTCCATGAACTGAATTCTTCTACCAATCTTCATCATCCACTTCAAAGTCGTCATCTGGTTCCATCATATCTTCATCAGAGTCCCAAACATCTGGTGCCTCTTCATCCTCTGAGTCTGAATCATCATCCTCTTCCAAGTCAGCTGCAAGCTCCTGTATAGCTTTCTGATCTCGAGCAATATAGGGGAGTATGCGAAATCCAGCTACTGATGTTCTGCTGGGAGTTCCATCGAGCTCATTAATTGACCATGTTCCGGACGATCGTGGTTCACGGAGAATATATGGTCCGAGATAGCGAGGCTTGTGCTTTCTATTCATTTCTTGTTCGATTCGAGTATTTCGGATGAGGACGAGGTCTCCAGATTTTAAGGTTGCTCTTTTCAACCTTCTCATAAATCTCTTTTCAAACTGGGCCTTTGAACGGAATCGGTTTTTTATTAAAGACTGAGCTGCTTGCTCTAAGTCCTCGGGTCGTTTCTGAAGTTGTCGAATTCGGAGAGCGAGTAGTTCGGAGGTGGAAATATTTTTACGATATCCTTGGATCATGAATGTAGCTTCCGTAAGATCAAAGGGAAGCACGGGGTGAACTCCATGAAGCATATAAAATGGGCTGAATCCTGTGACTCTGCTAACTGTGACCCTGTCGGCAAAGAAGGCCAATGGGACTTGAGTGTACCATGACTCTGGTTTATCTCCGCATGCTTTCATCAAACTCTCTCGGATGGTAAAGTGTCCTCTCTCTACAACTCCATTTGCCTGTTTGTTGTAGGGAGAAATCTTTGTCTGTGGAATTCGATATCTCTCCAATAATTCTCTGAAGGCTCCCTCAACCTCAGGTCCATTATCCGTCACCACTTGCTTTACAGCTCCATATCTGCAAAATAATTCTTCCCAGAAAAACGAAGCCAGGGAAGAGGCATTGCATGATCTCAAAGCTCTCCCTTCAGCTGACAGGGATAAATCATCTCTTGCTGCTACTATAAACTTATACCCTCCTCCAGTAGGCATATTCATAACATCCACATAGATTTTCGAAAATAGAGTGGCAGGAGTTGAGACTGTGACAGGAATTTGAACCTTGCGAGTATTCCGGATTTGGCAAGGGTGACATGAGGAAACATGGTGTAAAACATCTGCTCGCAGATGTGGCCAATAAAATCGTTGTCGGATCGTTTCCCAGGTGGCTTGTACTCCTTTGTGGCCTAGCTCCTCATGAGCTTGAGTCAAAATATTTAATCTCCGATTTTCGTCAAGGATAACAAGTAGTGGTGGTTTGTGGCCATTTCGCTTAAATAGCTTATTTCCAGGTTGTTGGAGGAAGTATCGGCTGGCTTTCTGAATAAATCTCCTCCTAGCTTGTGAGGCAGTGAGCTCCGGAGGGATTTCGAGTGTCCTCAAGAAATGAATGATTTGTTGCAATTGTTGATCAAGTTTGGAGTTTGTGGCAAGTACCGAAGGAAGTGTCTGCGGATTGTAACGATTATGGACCTTCCGTAAATTCTCCTCTCTATAAGGGGCTTGTGATACTCCAGTGAAGAGAGCAATATTATCTAGCCATTCATCATCATCAGAAATTATCTCCTCTCCTTCTCCTAAAGGTCTCCTGGATAGTGCATCAGGACCTTTAAATTTTGTGGCGGGCACATGGATTAAAGTAAAATGAAACATGAGGATTCCCTGAATCCAACGGTTGATTGCAGCATTTGGCTGAAGGTCAGGCTCATTGAGCATGCCTTTAATGTAAGAAGCATCAACTTCCACATGCAATGTCTTGACTCCGATTATATAAATCCGCCATGCACGTAGTGCTCGATATAGGCCAAATAATTCTAATTTGGGTTGCGAATATCGGGACTCCCGCTCATCCATAGGAATTGATCCGTAACGAGCTGGTCTCCTTCGCCCTTCATCGTCCATTTGCGATAAAATCATTCCAGCGGCAATAATTGAGGAGTCGACTGAGAGAATAACCGGATTCTCTGAAGTGTAATCAATTGGTCGTAATGCAGGAGCTGAGGACACCAGTTCTTTAAGAGTTGCAAAAGCACTCTGCCTCCTCTCATCCCAGATGAAATCAACATTCTGCCTCCATAACTCAGTTAGGGGGCGAGCAAGTTCGGAATAATTCTTGATCCAAATTCGGACAGTGCCACATAGGCCGAGGAAGGCTCTCGTTTCTTTCGGAGTGGTCAATGGGGGCCAATTTAAGATCTTCGAGACTTTGGCATCCTCTGGTAATCTTCCTTCAGGTGTACACTTCTGTCCAACAATGATGACTTCCTCTTGACAGATTTGTGCCTTATTGGAGGCAAACGTCCCACCAGCACATCCTATTCTGTGCATAATCCTGTGCACATCTAAAGCATGTTCCCAAATAAATCTCCTAATCCCTGGGTTCTCTTTTAAAACTTCGGGCTCTCCATCATCATTCAAATATCGTGACTCGGGTCCCTTGATTGGTAAATCATCGATAAATATATTTGCAACGTCTGGCATTTCATCTTGCAAAATAAAAGACATGCATTTCTGAAATTCGGCTGGGGAATTGGTGTAGCCCATCGGAAGACTAGTGAGTCGAAGGAGTCCGAGTGGTGTGAGGAATGCTGTGAGGTCTCGGCTCTGGGGGTGAACTCTACGAGCATCAAAACCCCAGAATAAATCAAACACGGTGTAACACTGTCGTCCGGCGAAAGGCTCAATAAAATCATCAACAATAGGCGGAAGTCCTGCATCACGAATGGAGATTTTATTCAGTGGTTGAAGATCATGAACAATTCGAAGTTTCCCATTTTTCTTGAGGACACAAAACCAGCGGGATCGATAAGAAGATTGACTTGGTTCATAAACTCCAGCATTTATCTTATGCTTGAGAAGCTCAATCACCTTGTCACGGATACCAGGTGGGATGGGAATATTTCTATATTCCCAGGGGGTGTGGGGAACGGTCGGTATTATATAGGGTGTGAAGTATGACTCCTTCAAAGTTCCTCGCTCGGCTTCCTCAAAGGCAATGGCGTTCTGATTGAGCCACATGACTTGATGGAACAACTTTTCCTCTTCTGGCTGGAGGAAGCCTGTTGAATTTATCCCGAGCTTCGCAAGTCTTTCTTGATTCATTCGAGGCGAGTCGATCAGTGGTGGCTGTACAGCTTCCAATTTAGGCAGGGATAGTAATGGATCCACTGGAATTCGTCGATGGACTCGGGCTTCCTCAGGGAACGTGCCCGAGACTGGGTTGATCTTCTGGTCAACTCGCTTGTATGCCGTAAATGCAAAGGGTTCGGAGGTCTCAAGTCCATTGGTGCCCAACTCATCAGGTACCAACACTAAGTCCTCTCCAGGATCATGCTCTATAGATTCGTCCTCTTGAATCTCTATTTCTTTTCTCTCATCATCTTCAGGATATTCCCAGATTGAATCTCTCTCAATCTGTTCCTCATCTAAGTTAGCGAATACTGAATAAGAGGAAAAACCGGCTTCAAATTCTGAACAAGATATACTACTAGTTATGTCCAGGTAGTATATAGAATTGGCTGAAGTAACCTCTGAACACAATGGGAGCAAATATGAGTCAACCATATTGTAGGATCTTCGGAAGTAAGTAAAGTAAGAATTTAGCGTAAAAATAGTCCTTCGGAGCAGATACCCAAGCATCTCACAAATGAAAACTTGTCGAGACGGTACCGGACGACTCCTTAGTTTTATGTCATTCCGGACATCGTGTCGGCTAGCGACTATACAAATTTCGGATGGGGTCCTTGCGTGGACATGGTCCACGGGGAACGAATTAATGATCTTCGGGCGGAGCGAGGCAGGTGGACACAAAATATATGGGACAGATACGAAGTTCGGCGGGGTGGAAATTAATGAAATGGAAGTGGAATCGAATGGAAAATAAATCTGTAAACAAAACTCGGCCCTTGAGAGGCCCTCAAATACTCTCCTCGAATAAAACCTTCTCCAACAGTGCAAGCATCTCCAGTGCAGCATACTCGCTAGATTCCGAGTCAAGATATCCGGCACGAAGAAGTTGGCGTACAATGTCAGAATCCTTAGTGCGTACACACAATATATCGATAAGTGCATCATGTAGGTCTCGGCGTCCGTGGTAGCGAAAGCGTCCGGAGGCACTACGAAGGAAATGATTCTCCGTCTCGGTGAGAAATGCATTGGTCCGAGAGCCAGTCTCCCGAAAATAATCGGCTTTATTGATGCATAGGTCTCGAAAAACGGTCCCATGTTCAATAAGAACGTTGACCGAGCAATCAAATACACTCTTCCAGTCGTCTCGGTCAAGACTCCTGCTAACCCAGTCTAGTGTATCCACAAGACGACTGCGAAGGCTCCTAAGATGCTGCAGGTAAGGGAGATGATGTGTGTTGGGGTGCCCACATACTGTAGACTGATTTCGGTGCGTAGGATAGATTGTGGCGTTCGGAATAGCGCCGTCCCAGAATTGTTCCACTGAGCCTCCATAGCGCTGGTCAATTTCGTGGGGTCGAGGGACTATAGGTTCGGAAGTTATCAACTCTTCGTTGACAAGAGTCTCGGATGGTTGGGGGGAAAGGGATGAGGAATGCGAAGATGGTGATGATATTTCATGGGGAAGCTCGTTGTCACCAATACCGAGGTCTGAAATTCGTCCTTGGACAGTTTTGCATCCAGAAACATCGACCATGCGTGAACGAGTGAATAAAAATGTTTCGGCTGCAAACAAAACTTCCTCGTAGTTCATCGGATCAATATTCTCATTAATCGACTGAATAGCTTCTTCGACCGAGAGATCGGACACCTCACGCATATATAAATCCTCCATTATAGGTAGACGTTCCGAATCATCGACAAGGTGCTCCCCATCGGAGCTAAGTTCGTCCGAGCTAAGTTCATCCGAGTCAAAATCAGGAGGACCAAATGTACCATTCTGCAGGAAAGTGCGAGTGACTGAAGCTATAGAGCCCTCGGACTCCAAATCCATGTCCGAATATTCGCTTGAATTCTCGTCATCAGCAGGATCCACGATCTCGAAGTCTGAGTCAGTAGAAGATCCGCCTGCCGAATAAATTAGTATCTGATCATCGCTCCCACTCAAGGATGACGTACTGGACGTATCCTCGAGCGAGTTAGATACCAATACTGATTGAACATCGCATGGATTAAATGATTTGTTGCCCATCGGAATATTGGGAACGGCTGGTGCGAGCTTGTCCCGAATGAATGAATAAAAAAAGTCACGACTGGCGGGTACATTAAAGATAGATTGGGAGCCGTTGAAGTCAGGTTCGGTAAGAGTTTGGCTCGGAGAACGCATGCGAACGAAAGGATTCGGTTTAAAAATACGTGAGGGTGGCACCGAGACATGGAAGCTGAGAGACGGCATATTGGGATTGTCCGAGAAAATGACGTCTCGGCGACTGGGAGGACGAATTCGGACTGGGGAGTTCTCGTCTTCGCTATATAAGCGATCCTCGGAATCATCTTCCTCCATTCGAGTTGGTTCTCTTCGTGGTGCTATTCGCCTTCGCTTGGACTGACGATTATCCAAGGTAACCGGCAGCTCTTCAATATCCGACACCATAGGTTCGAGAGGTGGCATGGAAGGTGACACCGGAGGCATTGTTGACGCCGAGTCGCAAGTTGATGCACGGAGAAGACCATTAGCCTTCATTCGTTCGAGTCGTTCATTTAACTGAGCGATATGTGCTCTCAAAGGCGCCAGAGAAAGGTTCGGAATGGGAGGTGGTGAATGGGCGAGTTGGGGAGTTGACACGATGGAATTAGATGAAGAAATCGGGGGTATGTAGTCTGGAAAGGGGGTAGGAGTTCGATCCGACACAGGGCGAGGATTGGATGCGAAGTACATTAAATCGGAGCTCTCAGAGGCGGAAGGCGAGTGGGTACGAGACAGAGGAGGCATGGTAGGAGAATTATTCGGTACCCTAGAGAGTGTGTCCGCATTTGAGGACGCACGAGTTGACGAGGTCGATCCTTGAGCCGAGCTCGATCGATCAGGTACATCAACATATAAGGAAAGTGGCGGTGCTTCGCCCTGTCGATCCGGACTAATCGGGAAAGGCAATCTGATCTCCCCGATCGGCTGGGTTGGGAGTTCTAGACTTCTCCACACGGGGAAATGTATAGGTCCTTCGGTAACAGTAGTACGTGGAAAGAATTTGACGAGAATATCCCCGAACATTACATTCGGATTATCTTCATTGTCTCCATCTGTAATTATGACTGCATCATGCATTGTGATTCGACGTGCCAGACGTCCATTCTCAAAAATTGGAGCCAATTCAGTGGATGAATGACTCCCAATAATGCTCTGTAAATTAAACCCGGTGCGTCTATGATAAGAGATCTCGCTTCGGACTCGGTCTAATATCTCCGGATCGGATCGGTCTCGGAACGAGCAAGTATAGGTCGAGGGAACAATTGGTGAACGATCCTCCCGAATGCAAGCGTTAGCAATACGTCCAGTGGGAGGATTATCCATGTAGGAGAAGATGGGGGTGAGATTTTCTAAGTTTTGGTCGCTAGAAAATTCCCCTGGTCCCGAATTTATAGATTTTGGAGCCTGAGGCTCCTTATCTGTATTTGCAATACCTTCCAACCTTCGAGTAAAATTTTCCGCCACAGGAACGAGAGCCCATATCAAAATCAAAATAATTTTCGCCACTATTGAGCCCAGGACGAAGAGTGTATTCCAAATTAAGGTCCATAGGTTCCATTTCGGGAAGCGATCGATCGAGCGAGATTGGCTGAGTTCTGGCTGAAACGGGGGCGTGTCGTTATCTTCAGGAACGGTTATCAGAAGATTTGCAGGCACAGAAAACATGGTGGGGTCAAATGACCAGGTTGGATCTGGTGCCTCGATCCCAACCATAATTTCATATCTCACTTCGAGGTTTTTGGGATCTTTGAAGAGTAAGTATGTCCCTTCAAGTCGCTCGTCAATGGAAACAAAATTCCCTCGCTGCCAAGGTCTTCCGAGCAATAACTGGAATGGTACATGCTCTCCAACATATAAATTTGCCTCGGTCACAACATTGCCACAGGAAAGTGGCACATGTTGTACTAATCCGCGCAAAATTCCCTCGCCTCCGTTTGCATCGTTCATTGCCAGGGACTTGGCTATATCCATCGGGCGCTTAATCGCCGATTTCCACATCGCTTTTGAAACGATATTCAATTGCGATCCTGTATCTACGATCGCGGTTATGGGCACTCCATCACATTCCATATGTAGCTTGATAAGGACTCCTCGAGTGCGAGTAACAAATGAGCTTGCAACGAGAGGCTTCCCAGCCTTCAATTTGATTGAATCGTTCAGTAGTCCGGACAATTCTTTTGATACTCCGAGCACTTCTCCAACTTGTAATTGAACCGGAGTGCTAAGAAGTCTCGTCAGCACAGCCATCGGGTCAACATGAGCCGAGACTGCTGATTGCCGGGGTGATGGCTTCTTCCGATCGTTAGTCTTATCTTGGAGTGGCTGTGTGGGTGATCACTGCTTCTCTTTCCTGATTGGGTGAGTGGCTTCATCCTCGATCATTGAATTCTCATCATCTGGGTCCCATTCTCTCTGGCGCACAGTAACTGGAATTGGCTCGGGGATTGTCTCTTTGTCCTTCACTGGACTCCTGGGCTTTGGAATCACTGGACTCGGTACTTTAATGTTCTCAGGATTCTCTGATGAAGTATTTTCTTTCCCTTGTGTGTTCTGGCGAGTTCCATAGCGATGGCTGGATGGATCGGAGGTTCCTGGATCGTTCTCGTTCGATCTGGGGGGCTGATTCATGCGTGCCTTCCCTTTGGCCACTCCAGGAGGCAAGGGTTCAGGGTACACCTTATCATTAGCCTTCTTTCTTGCTGCTCCGGCACCTGGACGTTTCTTGGCATCGACCGGAAAAACAAAATGTTCCGTTTCACCTTCACTATCTATCTCACGGATCCAGGCACCATCCGTTTCATCTTCCCTAATTTTCTCGTCCTCCTCCAGGTAATATGTTTTATCCGGCTCTGCAAAGGTCACAAGATTGCTTTGAGGGATCTGGGCTTTGCGCTCTCGTTCAACTGCAGTGACAAAGGGTTCATCGAGGGAAATTCGGTGGAGGTAAGTTCCATCTCCTCTGACAATTCGGCCAGCATTATCGTGTGCTAACACTCCTGCGTGAATTAACTCATTGGTTTTCTGACAGTTGGTGACTCCGTGTCCGATTTCCCCACATCCAAAGCATCTCATCGGTGGGCGTGGCATGAATCCTCCTCCTCCTGCTTGAGGCTGAGCATTCATCATATGTGGAGGAGCATCTCTCCTCATATTCTGACCAGGAGAACGGTTCTGACTTTGCACTCCATTGAGTGGGCGCCTCACAACTTTCTCTACATCTCTGTCCAGCTTGATGGCCTTGAAATAAGTAAACCCATATCCCGGATCGTCTAGGGACATAGTATTGAGCTGTTTAATTAAATCCTCAACCTCTTGCTGATTGTTTTGTTTGGGTGGCGTCGATTTAGTGATTCCCTTCTTTGAATGAGACTCTCCCTCATCCTCAGAATCGATATATTTCTTGGTAAGTGCCTTCTTCTTGGCCTTCCTAGCTGCTGACAATTCTTTCAGACGCTTAGTCTTGCGTTTCAAACGCTTGAGTTCATTATCTGAGTCTTCATCCGATGAGTCTGCTTCATCCTGTGAGTCGTCCTCATCGGTCTCGTCTTGTTCTTCTTCGTCTGAATCAATTAGATTACGATCAAAGCGGTCCCGCTGAAGGATGGCTTCAGCTGCAGCTTCGACTTTTTCAACTGGCCAAGGCTTAGCGAGCAAGTGGGTAGGGTCTTGCGCGAGAAGCCGGTTCTCAATACGCAATCTCAAGGTACGTGGAATGCCTTGCCAAAAATATGTGGCGTGCTCATCCTCAGATATCTTATCCTTAGATTTAAGCCATCCACCGATACGAACGAACCCCCGTGTGTATCGTTTCCAAATGGACAAGTCCTTTATCTTCTTCAACTTGGTTTCCTCAGTATAGGCAATTAAATCCTTCTGCCTGTACCTTTTGGAGGAGCGATCATTGTCGTAGAATTTCAGTAAATCCTTCTTCAGCTGATTCCAATCTGACTTGGAATAACTCTCAAGAGCTTCAATAAATTCTCCAACTTTCTTCGAGCAATACTGAGTGATTGTTTCGCATTTTTCCTTGTTCTCAGTGACTTTGTTCTGGTCACAGAGGCATTCATAATGCTGAATGAATTGGGAGACATAGTTATATTCTCCTTTGAATTTCTCAGGAGCCAACTTAGTGCCTGGGATTGGCATAGTTAGGACCGAGTGATTAGGCGGATAGAGTGACATAATTAATTTCGGATAACGGGACGTGAGGATACTGAGTAGCGGAAATAAAGTTGACTGGACTGGTGCAGATCGTTAAATAAATAACAGAAAGCAACCCCTCGCGGTGGGCTCCAGTTATGTGACGCGCAAATGTGTTTTGCACCCGGGTTTTCCGATCCAGACAAGTACCGATGGGATAGCCGGTTGTTCGATGGAGGGATTGCTTAGTTA
>Ga0137418_10005647_pt1 | contig 11473 bp, 6 predicted proteins | sample CZODoug3_1_2_16f_FD_122242 | JGI IMG/M metagenome (GOLD analysis project Ga0137418, IMG submission 122242) | Vadose zone soil fungal communities from Angelo Coast Range Reserve, California, USA - CZODoug3_1_2_16fungal (Hybrid Assembly) | ecosystem: Environmental > Terrestrial > Soil > Vadose... | reverse complement strand
AGAATGAACTCGCGCGCTGCTTTGGAGAGAGTCCTGGAGCTTGATCCCAAAACTCCAACAGCGCTGCGCCAACTTGGTGAGCTGGAGTTGCATGCGGGCGCCTACCGAAAGGCCGCCGAGCATCTGAAACACGCACGTGAGATTCGTCCCGATGATGCGATGGCTGCGTTCTACGAAGGCCAGGCCCTGAACGGAGAGGGTGATCTAGCCGGCGCCCGCGAGGCGCTCGAAGCCAGTCTAAAACTTACTTCCACACAGTTTCCGGCCCGTCTCCTGCTCGGCCAGGTTTACCTAGGTTTGAAAGATCGAAAGGCAGCCGAAGACCAGTTTGAGGCAGCACTTCTGATGCAACCGCAGAACGAGGAAGCGCAACTCTGGCTGGCAAGAACGCTGATGGCGTCCGGGAATTTTGCTGAGGCGTTGCGACAGTTGGAGCCGCTTACCAAGTCGCAACCGGACAATGAGGAGATCTCTGAATTGCTGGCGCAAGGCTATTCTGGGTTGGGCAAGAAAGCGGAGGCGGAACGGGCGGAGAGCCGAGCCAGAACGCTGCGGAAAAGCCGGCAACCCTGAACAAGCACTTCCTTTCTTGGCGCTCATCCCGAAGAGCGTGGTTCTTCGCTTGCGATCCAAGAAGCCGCCGTAAGACAAACGAGCTCTACTTTTGCGCGGCCTTGTTCCTAGAGATCTCAAAGATCTCGTCCAGGAGGTGTCCACGCATTTGCTTCGGCGGTTCGACACCATAGATGTGCAGAATCGTGGGCGCAATATCGTACACGGAGGCTTCGAAACCCATCAGTCGCAGGCCGTGCCTGATTCCTGGGCCCATGGCAAAGAACGAACCGGGAACATCATCGCCGTCGGCGAAGTCGTGCTTGGCAATCACGGGAGTGGTCTTCTCGTGATCCATGTGCGCATGCGGATTCGTCTCCTCGAACTCGCGCAGCGGTTTGATGCCGTGATCGGAAACGATGAAGATGTAGGTGTTGTCGTCTACGTGTTTCAGGATGGTGCCCAGGACCTTGTCGAAAGCGATGTACTGGTTAGGGAAAGCGTCGGTGCGCACACCGTTTAACTTGGGGTTGTAGCCCACATTGTAGGGCGCAATAGGATAGAGCCAGTGGCCAGTGCGGTCTTCACAGGATTGCACCAGCCAGGTGAAGTCCGCCGGATGATTGGCTAATAGATAGTCGAACAGCAGAGTCTGCTGGTCGCGGATCAGTTGAACCTTCTTCAGCCAGGCGTCAATGACCTCGGTCTCGCGACCGTTCAACTGCTCGGCGGAGGGCATGCGCTCGCAATCGATGTAAAAGTCGCCAACCTTCTTGAGCAGTTCAGCTTTCATGGCGGCGGGATAAACTGCGTCTCCGCCTTCCACTTCCGAAAGTTTTGGAGCGCAGAGAACGCCGTCCTCACAATGTTTTCCGCGGGTCAGCATGCCGCTGATCATGTAGCCATTCACGGGCATCACGGGGAACGTTGCCGGAACGTTGGCCATGCCCACCGTGATTCCATTCTTCGAGAGAACGGACCAGATCGGCTCCTGCTTCAACATATTCGTGTTCGCTGTGATTCCGCCGACAAGAAAACCGGTGACGCCATGCTCTTCCGGTTGGGTGCTCGTGAACATCGTGGAGTAGACGCGGGGGCAATTGGGCGCATTCACCGTGCGTAACTTGCCGTGCGCACCATTCTTGATTACCTTGGCCAAGTTCGGCAGGTCCCCCTTCAGCAGCAGCGGACGAATCACATCCAATTCCATGCCGTTAACGCCGACCACCACCACACGAGGCTTGGGCTTGTCGGAGCTTTGGGCTCGTCCCAGCAAAGGCCATGCCAGCAGAGAAAGAAAAAAGAGGAATGCCACAAGCCTACGAAACGCCATGGGAAACCTCACTTTCCGAGAGATTACCGCCTAGCCGCAAGGTCCATAATTATACTCCTTGGTTCGGTAGGAGCCACAGCAGTTGCGTCATACACGGGCCACCCGGCGCGCAACGAGCCAATTGCTTGCAGGGTTCAGGAGTTTGGGAGAGAATCTGTCCGGCGCGATCCTCAAGATGTTGCGGTTCAGAGGCGATGACGTTCCCGATTCCACTGGGTCTGGCATCAACTTGGGATCCACTCTTCCCGATACGCATCGTTACACGGATTTTCTGGGGAAAGCCAGCGCGACGGCACAATATAAGGTCGCTGCCTCGGACCGCCAGTATCGCCAGTCTCCACTTTCGAATCCCGTAAGCGCATCCACGCGCGAATTCACCGACGACGAACTCCTTACCTTGCTGCAGGCAGCTTGCTTCCGCTTCTACTGGGAGGGCGCCGATCCGCATTCGGGTATGACCCGGGAGAGCATCCCCGGAGACGACCGCATCATTGCCACCGGCGCGAGCGGTTTTGGCATCGCTGCCTTGATGGTCGGAGTGGATCGTGGATTTATCACGCGCGACCAAGGCGTGGAGCGCCTGACCAGGATTGTCGGTTTCCTTGAACATGCAGATCGCTACCGCGGCGCCTGGTCGCACTACATGGACGGAAGCACCGGAAAAACCATGCCTGTGTTTGGTATGTTCGATGACGGCGGCGACCTTGTGGAAACTTCTTTTCTGATGCAGGGACTTCTTGCCGCCCGCCAATATTTCCACGGTACAAATGAAAAGGAGCAGTCTCTCTACCGCCGCATCTCGCAGCTTTGGGAAACCGTGGAATGGGATTGGTACCGCCAGTCCCCGCAGAGCGGCTTCTTGTATTGGCACTGGTCGCCGCGGTGGGTCTGGCAGATTCACCATCCGCTCATCGGATTCAACGAGGTCATGATCACCTACCTGCTGGCCATGGCTTCGCCAACCCACGCCGTGCCCCCCGATCTCTACTACTCAGGGTGGGCGGGACAATCGCAAAATGCGTTGGACTATCGCGCAGGCTGGTCCGGCTCAACCGACGGAAATCACTACGCAAATGGGCGCACCTATTTCGGTATTAAACTTGATGTGGGTGTCGGTACGGGTGGACCGCTTTTCTTCACGCACTATTCCTACGTCGGCTTCGATCCGCACAGCTTGCACGACCGCTTTACATCCTCCTACTTCGACAACAACCGCAATATCGCGCTGATTAATCGCGCATACTCGATTGCCAATCCCAAGCACTTCGAGGGTTATGGCCCGAACGCCTGGGGACTGACGGCCAGCGATGGTCCGTCGGGCTACGTTCCACATGCGCCCGACAATGCAAGCGATCAAGGCACACTTACGCCTACCGGCGCATTGGCATCTTTCCCATACACACCGGAAGCCTCGATGGCAGCCTTCAAGCACTACTATCGGGACCTCGGTTTCCAGCTCTGGGATATTTACGGACCACGCGATGCATACAATCCCGGCCAGAACTGGATTTCACCGATTTATATGGGACTGAACCAGGCGCCTATAACGGTCATGATCGAGAACTACCGGACCGGGCTGGTCTGGAAGAACTTCATGTCCAATCCGGAGATCGGGCCGATGCTGCAGAAGCTTGACGCCGCAACCCAGAAGCAACCGTAGTTCCGGCTTGGCCTCTCATCCTTAGAATCTGCAACCTGCTGCGGAAACACGACGTCAAGGTCGGATATTTTACTGAGAAGCGCCACCCGCAACTTAACTTCTCGCAGTGTTGGGGAGTCCGTAAGGCCCTTGGGTTGGTTCAAAAACAACGAAAGGATTATTTATGAAGAAGCTGTTCATACTGCGTGGCGGTCCATGTCTGAGATTCGGCGCAAATATAGAGTCCACTTGGGGTGCGGATTATTTGACCAGCCACGCAGGTGAATGGCCTGTCCTTAATTTCCTGAACGGCGGCATTTTTGCCAAGCCGATAGGCGATAAATTCGCCGCTGAACGCAGCCACCAACAAAATGAATACTTTAAATTGCTTGCTCATTTTTCTTCCCTTTCGGTTGTCGGGAATTCGGTGATTCTAGAATTCAATCCTCAGTGCCAACTGCCCGACACGGTTTCCGCCGGCGTCACCGAGGCGAGTAGCAAGAACCTTCCCGAATAAGCCAAGGCCGCTCGCTCCCCCCTCAGTCAAATTGTTGCGCGGATCATCGAAGTTCGGGTGGTTCAGGACATTGGTAAAGCTAGACTCGAACTTGAATGCGATCCGCTCCGTCACGTGGAATCTCTTGCTAAGACCGAGGTTCCAAGTAACAGTCCCCGTACCAACGAGTGATCCTACGCTTGCGTTGCCAAATCGGCCTATGACGTTTGCACCCGTGCATGAAAGCACAACCGAGCCAGGGGCAAAGTCTTGTCCAGCGGTGCCGCCGGGACAGGCGAATAGGTTCGGATTCCACCACTGTGTGCTTGTGTGGTGAAAGTCGTTGGGATTGCCAGCCAGGTCAGGCCGGTTAAAGCCAAAATTGGCGTTTCCGGAGGAATCAAATTGCATGAAGGGAGTATCAAAGGGGCCAGTTTCAGCCAGGAAAATCGTGCTGAGCTGCCAGCCCCCCAATATTCCGTCCACCACTCCATTGGCATTGCCAAGGAATCGACGACCCTTCCCAACAGGAAGCTCATCCACCAAAGTGGTGATCCAGCGATGCTTGCGGGTGCCGCCGACATTGCCGTAGTCCCCCCGCAGGTTGAACCGATTCATCGTATCGCCCGTAATCTCCCCGTCAAAGCTGGAACGGGGCCACGATTCGGTGTCCGACAGGTTGCGCGCCCAAGTCCACGTCGATTGCAACGTTAGCCCGTGGGAATATTTATGGATGACTTCGGTCTGCATAGACTCATAGGTGCTGATGGCACCTGCGCAGCGGCACCGGACATGGCTCCAGGCTGGAAACGGTGCTGAGCCGCCCGGGAGGGGCTGATTGAGGTTCGGGCTCCAGGTGAGCTGATTCGCGCGGCTGGCAATATACGACACCCGCAGTGACGTATTTCCATGAATTACCCGTTCGACCGACAGGTTCCACTCGATGCTGTATGGGTCCTTTTTGTCTTTCTGATTCGCGGTGAAGAATGACTGCGTGCCGAAGCCTGTGTTCGTAGGGTTGGTGTCCAGGACATTGGGGAATCGGAAAAAGTTAGGGTTCGGCACGCAGGTGTTAGGAGGGGAATTGGTTTCGCAAACCGAAGTGTTCGCAAAATTCCCCTGGAAGCCGTCATGGATACCTGCTACGGAGAAAAATACCGCTCCCAAGGTCGTAACGTCGTAGACGCCGATGCCCCCGCGAATCACCGTCTTATTGTCTGAAAACGGCCGGTACGCAAAACCGAGGCGCGGCGTGAAGTTGGTGTAAACGTTGCGCAACGTTTTTGGCCATCCCGCCTGTTGAGAGGTCAGGAAGGGGGTGCAGGGAGGCGGACCGGGATTAGGATTGACATTGTTCGGTGAGTTGCAGGCGTTGACGGCCGCTGCCCAGAGAGGTTGGGTCGCCGCCAGGGATCTGGGGTCCGAGGAAATGATCACGCGTCCCGTGACCGGAACACTGGGATCGAAGTTGGTGAGGTTAATGGGGTCGTAGAGCGGCGGTATTCTCGAAATCCTTAGGCCAACGGTCAACGTCAGTTTTGGCGTGGCTTTGAACGTGTCCGCTGCGTAACCGTAATAGTGAGTGGTGCTGCCATCGATGTTCCTCGGTGGGGTGTGGGTGACGTACGTGTAGTAAGGAACTCCAAGGAGGAAGTCAGCAAAATTGTTCCCGCTGTACTGGCCATTAAAAAAGAAGTCTCCGTAGTCGTCCGCTTCCGACGACCCGGAGTACCAGGCAGTGACCAGGTGAAGCTTGCGGAGATCGAAGCCAAACTTCATCGTGTGCTTCCCCTTGATCCAGGTCAGGTTCTCATTGATCTGGAAATTGTAGCCAAGCTCCGGATTAGGCCGGGTGTGAACAATATTGTCGATGCTACTCCTGGGTTCGAACACAAAGTCGGGGAAACCCCCTGCTGGAAAAGGTCCCAATTGCTGAGAATTCAGCCCCAGTTTCTGCATGAAGGCTGGCCCATCGAGCGGAAAGGCTCCGCCACTCTGCCTGCGGCTGATTCCTCCGCGCAGCTCATTGATCAGGCTCGGGGTGATGGTGTAGTTGTGTGCGATTACGATCTGGTTGTCATGTTCGAAATCGGTTTCCGCGGGAAGGGCCAGACCAGCAGGGTTGACCCGCCTCCCATTCTTGTACGTCCAGCGGCCGAAAACACTCTGCTTCGTGTTAATCGTATGGTCGATGCGAATATCGAACTGATCGGAAAGAATTGGATTGGGAACGTTGACGGCGTAATTAAAAAGGCCCCCGCTCTGATTTGGCAGCGGGTAAAAGTTTAGAATCGCTGTGGCTCTCGGATCGAAGCTACTCGTTGGGATCTTGTTACCCGGAAAGGGTGTTCCGTCGACATCATGGACTATGGTCCCGGGAAGAAGACTCGAGAAATCGCCGTTCCGCATAGCCTGGCTGGGCACCCTCTGTTGCTGGACCGTCTGAGTCCTGAACCTCATGGCTTCGTAATCGCCAAAGAAGAAGGTGCGCTTCCCCCATAGCGGTCCGCCGAAGGAACCCCCGAAATCGTTTGCGCTCTTGGCAGGTTTAACCACTTGGGGCACGGTCATTCGCGTAGCGTCCAGAGCCTTGTTCTGAAAATACTCAAATGCGGATCCATGAAATACATTTGTGCCGGACTTGCTGGTCGTCGTAATGTCCGCCGGGTTGCCATATTCCGCTCCGCCACCCGACCCCTGTACCTTCATTTCTGCAATGCTCTCCGCAGAGGGGAACATCTCTGTTTGAGGGCCGGCAAAGCGGAGATTGGTTGTACTAATACCATCCATCGAATACTCAACCTGATTGGTCCCTGCCCCTTGGACCGTGATGTTGCCGTCTCCGTCGCCAGTGACACCGGGGAGATAAGCCAGCAGGTTGTACGGGCTTGTGCTGCCGGCTCCGCGGTAATTGGCCGGGAGCTCGAGCACTTCGTTGCTGTCGAAACTGGAAGAGATCGCCTGAGACTCCGTATTGATCAGTTCAGGATTGGCCTCGACCGTGACCTGTTCCGCCGCGGTTCCCATAACCAGCTTCAAATCGACGCGGACGGTTTGACGGGCTATCAACAAAATGTCCTTAACCGTCACTTCCTTAAAGCCGCTAACTTGAGCCGTGACTGTGTATTTGCCGGCTTTCAAATTTTCGGCTTGGTACTCTCCCTGGGCATCGCTCGTGACGTTATGTGAGATATTTTCGCCCTCGTTCGTAACCGTGATGGTCACGTTGGGCATCACAGCGCCGGAAGGGTCTGTGACCGTGCCGAGAATTGTTCCGAAGGTCGTTTGAGCCAGTCCGGGTGCCGCAAGACACACAGCACTCAAGGCTACGCTCAGCGCAAGGACGAAAGGCCTGACTCTCATGGTTCTTCTCCTAATTCTTCGCAGCTATTCGGTCACCTTCCTGACAGTTGATAAGCGGTTTCAGAAATCGGTTTCTTTTGGCCACTTATTACATGCCTGGCGGCAAGCTTGTCAAGTTCTTTTTCTCTGGATCGCCGCTGCTGGAGCATGCTCGTGGCTTTTTGCCCGCCAGTCGTGATAGCTTCAACGGGGGCGTGACCAGCCATTGCAGAAAGCGCTTTCTTGCCTGGTTCTTCCTCCAAGTTCCAGAGTTACTGGCCAGTGGACCACAGCCTGACCTGCTCTGGGTTAACTGGCCGCGCTGAGCGGCTCGCATTTACGAAAAGGAGAGACCATGGGCCACACCATGAGAGAGGTGGCCAAACGAGCGGGGGTTTCCCCGGCCACGGTGTCACGCGTACTAAACAAGACCCAATACATCTCGACGAAGATGGAACAGCGGGTCCTCGAGGTAGTCCGGCAGCTTAACTACTACAAGAACGTTCACGCGCGCCGGCTCGCGACCGGCCAGAGCGATTTGTTCGGACTGGTGATTTCAGAGATCGCAAATCCATTTTTCCCTGAAATCATCCGCGGATTCCAGGCCGCTGCGTGGGACCGAGGCCTCGACGTCCTTCTCTGTAACACCGAGTACAACCAGGCGCGGACCAAGTCGGTCATACGGAAGCTGATCGAGAGTGATGTCCGTGGGGTCGCCATTATGACTTCCTCCGTTGACAGAAGCGTGACTTCCGACCTGATCGCAGCGGGAGTCGGAGTCGTTTTCTGCAACCTCGGTCCGGCCGAAAAGTTAGTGAGCAACATTTCGATCGACTACCAACGGGGAATCTCCCAGGCTATCGAACATTTGGTCGAACTCGGCCACCGCCGCGCCGCCGTCATTGCGGGGCCTCAGGATAACCACACCGCCATTATCATTAAAGAAGCGTTGGTAGCTGGGCTGCAGGCACGAAAGTTGAATCCTTTCCCCGTTCTCGATAGCAATTATCGCGTCGATGCCGGAGCTTCGTCGGTGCGTACCATCCTGTCAGAGCCGGAAATCCCCACGGTGGTTTTCTGCGGAAGCGACCTCATTGCGATGGGCGCTATGAGTGCGCTGGAGGAAGCGGGGGTCAAGATTCCCGAAGACGTCTCAGTTATCGGCATTGATGATATCTCTTTCGCTTTCCTGACACGCCCTCCCCTGACCACCATCCGCGTTCCTCGCGAACAATTGGGGACGATCGCCTTTGAGGCCCTCGACAAGATGTTAAGCCTGAAACGCCGGAGAGGAGCCGACTACTATCTGGAAACAGAGTTGGTAGTTCGCAAATCCACGGCTGCGGCCCGAGAGCATAGCCTTCGCATTGTCTGAGAACGAATCCGGCGACAATCACTACCGGGAGTTCAATTCCCGGCTGGTGCTTGCATGTGGTTTACGAGGAAGACGTTATGTATGAATTTCCAGGGCGGCAGAGAGCGAACTTTGCGAAATCGCGGGTTCCGTGGTGCTGGTTGTGGGCGATGTTGCTGGCAGCATGCGCCAGTACGGCGACTTCGGCACCTCCCAATACGGCTGCCTCGCCGAGTCCCAATATAGTACTGATCACCCTGGACACCACCCGTGCTGATCGCATGGGTTTCCTCGGCTCCGAACGCGGGCTTACGCCGAATCTGGATGAATTGGCCCGGCGGGGCGTGGTCTTTTCTCGAGCCTACGCCCAAGTGCCCTTGACGACCCCCTCGCACGCTACAATCCTCACCGGAACCTACCCGGGGTTCAACCATGTGAACTATATGGGAGACCCACTTGGCAAAGCTCTCCCATTTCTACCCGAAATTCTTCACAGAAATGGATACAGGACGGCTGCATTTGTGGGAGCGCTGGTGCTCGACCCGAGAAAATTGGCTCCAGGTTTCGAACGCGGCTTTGGTATTTACGACGCTGGATTTCACCGGCGACGCGGGAGTGAGGACCGCTACCGCAGCCTGGAGCGGCGCGGCGAGGAAGTGGTGAATCGTGCCCTAGCCTGGCTGAGCAAGCAGCCTGCAGGGCCGTTCTTTCTCTGGGTTCATCTCTACGATCCCCATGATCCCTACAGTCCTCCGGAACCATATCAGACGCGCTACCAGGCGGAGCCGTACGACGGCGAGATTGCATACACGGACTCAGTGGTGGGAAGGCTCATCACCGGGCTGCGGGCGCGGGGCCTATTCGATAGCGCTCTGCTTGCCGTTATGGCCGACCACGGCGAAGCGTTCGGGGAACACGGTGAGAACCATCACGGCATTTTTCTCTACGATGAAACGATTCACGTGCCGTTGCTGTTCAAGCTTCCTGGGCAGCACTCATCGAGGAAAGTTGAAACCGGGGTTGGACTGGTGGACGTCGCGCCCACCATTCTACAGGCCGCGCATCTGCCGGTTCCCCCCGTCATGCAGGGCGAGTCTCTTTTGAGCTTCATGAAATTGGACCAGGCCAGTGCCGCTAGCCAACCCAACGATTCGAATTTGCAGCGCTCCGTTTATGCAGAAAGCGCCTATGGTCACCTTTCTTTTGGCTGGAGCACATTGCGTGCATGGCGGACAGAAAAATACCTGTACATTGAGGCTCCGGAACGCGAGTTGTATGACCAATCTGCGGATCCGCTTGCGGCGCACAACCTGGCTCCGGATTCCACGGCTGTCGCACACACCGCCGCAGCCCAGATCGTGGAATTCTACCGGAAGACAAAAGGAGCCGCGGCAGAAAGAACAAAGTTGAGCCCGGAGCAAAACGAAAGCCTGCAGGCCCTCGGCTACTTGAGTCCTGATTCCGGAATTTCCAACGAGGCAGGCAATGAGGGCGGGCCGGACGCCAAAGAGAGAATTGGCATCGCCAATCTTCTCTATGAGGCGCTGGTGGATATGGAGCAGGAGCAGTATCAGGAGGCCGTGCCAATCTTGGAGCAGGTATTAAAGCAGGAACCAAATACTCCCATAGCCTTTCTACAGCTGGGCCGCGCCTACATGTCATTAAAAGAGTACCAGAAGGCAGTAACGCCATTGCGGAGTTTGGTTGAAAAGAAACCGGATGATGCTTTCGCCCGCTACGAATTGGGGTGCGCTTTGGTGAAAACCGGCGACTGGGACGAGGCGCTGCCGCATTTCGAAGCCGCCGTTTCTCAGATGACAGGCTCGGCCATGATGCACTTCTATTTGGCTCTCGTGTATCAACGAACTTCCCGCACTGATGATGCAGCGAAAGAGTTTCAGAGCGCGGTCCGTTTGGACCCAAACAATTTCCCGGCCAACCTTCTACTGGGTCGGCTGTTTGTCATTCAGCGAAGGGCTCCGGATGCCCTGCCCTACTTGCGTAGAGCAGCCAAGCTGCGTCCTGACTCGATTGATGCGCACCGCTTCCTTGCCGACGTCTATTCGGCATTAGGACAACAGGAAAATTTCCGCCATGAGCTCGCAGAAGCTGAGCGCCTGAGGTCACAAGGTGGCTCCAGACTCGGGACACCGACTGATGACCCTGGTGGCGTCGCGAAGCAGCGGTGACTTGGGCTAGATCCATTGTCTCCTTAGCCGCGCCGTTAATCCGGCGCGCTGAGAGGTTGATCCAGGATGCGTGTTTGGCGTAGCTGATAAACAACGGCTAACACTTGGCAATCAACCAGATCAAAGCTGTATGGCAGCATGGGTTTGGCTTGACACTCCGTTCCGGGCGATGCTAGAAGGCCCGCAACGAAAGCGCTCTTCGAGAAAGCAGTTTTGATAGAGGAGTAAAATGAGCGGAGAAGGAGTAGAACGTCGCGACATTCTCCGTTCCATCGGAATTGCTTTTGTGGCTGGATGCTGGAACAGGTGAGCTCCAACTTCATCCCACGCTGGACATTGCTCAGCAACAACGGGTCGAGGAAACCATCGCTGCTTATAATCTTCAGCGAGGCGCTTTGTGCTCGGCGAGAATCGAGATGGTGAAGTTCGTGAATCGCTGGCTGGCAAGAATGGCGAGAGCAACTGAGATATCAGATTTATGTAGAGAGGAGTGGCATTACATCAGCCACCCTCAAACCCCTTGGAAGTTTGTCATTCGCCAAGTTCTTACATTGGCGGGATCAGCGCA
>Ga0137418_10005646_pt1 | contig 11476 bp, 12 predicted proteins | sample CZODoug3_1_2_16f_FD_122242 | JGI IMG/M metagenome (GOLD analysis project Ga0137418, IMG submission 122242) | Vadose zone soil fungal communities from Angelo Coast Range Reserve, California, USA - CZODoug3_1_2_16fungal (Hybrid Assembly) | ecosystem: Environmental > Terrestrial > Soil > Vadose... | reverse complement strand
CATAGGTAGGGCAGGCTTTATGGGGCCCATTTTTATGTATCTATGATGGACCATGCATCACTGAGCCCCCGTTAGGGGGCTCATAAATTGAGTAATATATATATCTTCCTAAATGATACCACTTGACAGTGGACTGTGGACCCGTTGTGGAGCAATGGCAATTAGAATGCTCTTCAGAGCATACAGGAGCACATTGCCGAAAATGGTAAGTGATCACCAAATCGGGAAGTGATCACCAAATCGGGAAGTCCTGTATCTCAGAGTCATGTCGTGCTGTTTATTCACGGCAGCCAGTGTATTGAAACATTGAGAAATCCATAAAGTCATCTTCATCATTAATATCCATATGATTCAACTCATCTTCAACTTCATCCATCTCCTCATCCTCCAATTCATCTATTTCTTCCTCTTCTTCTCCTCCATCTCCGAAACAATCACCCTTGTTCTCAAAACCCTCACACTAGGTACATCTGGAAAGTTTTCATCTGATGACCTGTCAGCTTCTTGAGAGTGAGATTCTTTAGAGATTGGAACAGGAATCTTGTCTTTTGACAGAAGGCTGTCTTTCTTTTAAACTATACCCCAACAACTTGTTATCATCAGTGGTGCAGCAGGCCCCCTCAGGTATGAGGGTGTTAAACCTGGAAGTTATTCTGGGTCCGCTTTTGCAGCTGACATTGCAACTGCACCTGAGGAGGATAACTCGGGAAGGTATCCCCGGTGGTGCAGCAGGCCCCCTCAGGTATGAGGGTGTTAAACCGGAAGGTATTCCCATATCTTGGAGGTAGCCTGTTGCGCAGACTCATCTCATGGTAGTGAGTGCATTGAAACGTTTAGAAATCCATATAGTCATCTTCATCATCAACATCCATATGATCCAACTCATCTTCAACCTCATCCATCTCCTCATCCTCCAATTCATCTATTTCTTCCTCTTCTTCCTCCTCCGACTCTGAAACAATCACCCTTGTCCTCAAAACCCTCACACTAGGTACGTCTGGAAAGTTTTCATCTGATGACCTGTCAGCTTCTTGGGAGTGAGATTCTTCGGAGATTGGAATGGCTCTTTTGACAGGAGGCTTTCTGTAATTGTTCTTTTTACCTGTCCTCCTCTTTGTCTCTCGTCTTCGTGCCTTTTTCGCCTGTCTGGCTTTGAGCCTGCCTTCATTGAATGGGATGTTCCTGTGTTGTTCGTCCAATCTGGCTTCAATGATCGCCTTGCCCGCTTTGACCTGTTTCCCTCGAGCTGTGCCTGTCCTCTTGGCCTTCCCCACCATTTCTATCTTGTAAAAAATGGGATTTGTCCACATCCTGATACCTCCATCTGACTGCTCCCAAAGCCTGCCACAGGATTTTTGAGTGCATGTCACAGCGCTGGGCAGGCATTGAATCCTTCCAAAGATCCTACCTAAAGCTCTCAACAATGAAGAAATCTCGTCCTCGATCATAGAATAGATCGTTCGGTGAAACTCCCGAATATAACCTCTGGTCGCAAATGGGTGCCAAACAGACTTTTCAAGAATATTGACGTCCAGACCCGGAAAGAAGAGATCCACCATATCTTTGAAGCTTGGATTTCTCCTCCCAGGCACTTTCCCAAGCAGACCGTGGTTGGAAGGCTTGAATGATACATCTTTCAGCAACGCCATGAGAGATGGCACGGTCCAAAGCTCCATGGCACCTTTCAGGTCCTTGGGCTTTGGCAGGTGCACATCATTCACGACTTCGGTCGAAAGTGTGAGGAAGTAGTCGGTGGTGAACTGTGTGAAAAGACGACCGGCTGTGGATCCAGTGGCCCACTTATCATCCCATGCCCATTTCGACATCAGCAGTTTGGGATTGCAGGCCATTGTCGATGCTATCTCATCCCAGGTGGGCGCATTGCCGATGGGAAACTGCTCCGTGGGTCCCTCGTCATCTACCACCGGTGTGGCCACCATGGCCCTCTTGTCTTTGATCTGCTTTAGGGACTTGACATGACTCATGGCCAACAGACACTCCACGGTGTCTTCCTGGGCAATGTCAGGCAGGACAACTTTCTCCAGATCCAACTCATGCAGGAAGAAAGTGCCAAACCTGTCCATCACCGTGTCAAAATGGAGGTCTCTCAGGGCATCCCTGAGGTAACCAGTCAGTGCCACAGGGGAGTGTGGCACGTTGCGCAGCATATGCATCAAGAGGCCCGTGATTGTTCCATAGTTGGCAGGCCTATACTTGGAAAAATGGATTTGTACGTTCTGCAGCTCCTTCACTCGTCTGATTTGAAACCCAAAATACAGTTCGGATTTCACAGCAAGTATAGGTTCCCCATCTTCCAGGTAGGTGCGCATCTGGGCTCAGACGGTTGAATGTGGCTCTTTCTTTTATTTCTTAAAGAGACTCACCAAGGTGGCGGCATCCTGCATCACCTGACGGATTGAAGTTCCGCTTCCCCTCATCTCCTCTCTGGCGCCAAAGGACTTGCGGAGAGACCCACGCATCATCATTATGTGGCTTTCCAGGTTGCTCCTGTAAGTAGAGTTCACCTCATATGCATCTATATCTTCGCACATATTGATCTCTCCAGCCTGAGACTTGCGGAAGGGCTGATAGATGAGGCTGTATGTGGAACGGAAGCACAGCTGAACAATGGCCTGTCGCTTCTGCTCCATCTCGGACTGTCTCCCGCCATAACGTCCCATCATGCCGGCATGGTGGACCTTTCCGGCATTCATCCCCGCGGTGTCATATGATTCATTGACCCGCACCAGGTCCCACAAAAAGACCAAAGGCATCTTGTCATCCGGGTTGGGATGAAAACCCATTCCGAGGTCCATCAGCAGCTGACCGTTCTCCCTTTTCTCCATGTACTCCCAGTCGCAGGCAGGAAATTTGCGACACAACTCCTCATACGGGTCTCCTTCATGCCCCACCACGATGTTTGTGGAGTCCTTGATACCTCGGCAGTCCATGACAAAAAAGAAGGAGCCATATCTGTCATACTCTTCAGGATCGGAATCCACAATATCTTGCATGACTTCCTGCATCCTTGTCAGATATCCCCCTTGCACCACGACCAGCTTGTCCTTCCCAGTGAAGCGCTCGTTGATGGAGGCCTTCCATCTCCACTCTGCCAAGGTATAATCCTTGTAAGACACGGTCGATGGATTCTCACCTGCCAGTATGGCAGGATATACAATGTCGGTGAACCACAGAGATTGTATCTCGACCGGGATCAGGGTCGCACTCCTGCCGCTGATGGGGTTCTTGTGCATCATCCTGGGAAACATGACATGAACGTTGAAGCTCCCAGACCCTTGACCGACCTTGGCGAAATGTATGTGCGGAATGGCACTGAGTGACTTTCTGTTTGAAAACCACTCCGTCCTGCCACCCATGTCCTTGTCCCTGTCCGATTGTGGCATCAACACCTCGGCATACGCGTGATTGTTCTTCCATATGGGAGGTTTGCCCCCGGTGTATGGGAGGACATGGACCGAGATCTCGGTCAAGACCCGTAGCTTGTACGTGACCCAGATAATGGTATCAATGTCCAGAGAGAGGAGGTACTCGTCCAACCTCAACGGATATGCATCCCGAGCCGGGTCAAATTTGATCAGGGTCTGTCCATCCGGCATCACTCCCTTCACAAACACGTTCATGCTGTCCGAACTGCCCTCTGTTGGTGCCATTGCCAACATCTCTTCCATGCCAAGTCCTTCCCAGTCGTCGTCGTCCTCTTCAACAGTTGGAGAGTTCAGGTCTCCGACGGGCAACAGATGCTCCTTTGCCATCAGAGGCTCTTGCCTGTTGAACATGAGAGCGAATTCCGGTTCCAAAGTGAAGCCGTAGTTTTTGAAGAGTTCCCAGGGAGACCGAATGGTAGGGGCTACATCCCAGCTGTTGGGATAGGCTTCCAGACCACCCGGCCTCTGCAACTCCATCATGTCCTCCAGAGTCGGACCTCCATAATAGTCATCAAAATCTCGTCGCTTGTTCCTCGGGAGCATCTGAAATCTCTGAGGCTTCATCGGTATAGCCTTCCCCCGTTTCGTGGTCGGAGCTCGGATTGTGGCCGGTACGCGTCTCCTCGCCTTTTCCATGAGCTTCTTCTTTTTCTTGTTTCGGGTGAGATAGGTCGGCACCACAGCGAGGCCAAGATCATTCCTTGGGCCTTCTATGCATTCCAACTCACCATCCTCACTGTCGCTCTGCTGTTCCCACTCATCCTCCTGCTCTTCGGTGCCATCTTCAACCTCCTGCTCAGCAACCTTCATCTGACGCACTCGTTTGCAAACAGTACACCTGTCTCGTGCCGTTGCCAGACGCTTACGGATGGTATCCGCTCCGATGAAACCCTCTAATCCCACAGACATCGCATAGCTCGCACTTTCTTCGGGCACCGCAAACGTATCGAAACCTAGAGTCTCATACAGATGATGACACCTTTGCAGATTTTGGATGTTTTCATTGAGAAGACGTAAGCGGCCATAGTGCGAGCACTCAATTGTCGGGGCCATGACCATGCCCTCTTGGTCAAACTCCACACCATCTGTTAATATCGCCTTTGTCACCGAGCACACTTCGGCACCACAATCAAGCCCATTCTGTCCATGAACCTCGTCAGCAAGAATCAAAGCAAGCAATTGATCACCCACCTGTGGCCAGTTCACAGAAAGCATCAGATTTGGTGCCAGAGAACATCCTTCCCATTGAAACAGTTTCGGCAAGCGTACCCACAACAGATCTCCTTTCCAGCTCCTCCAATCGTCTTCATCCTGTATATACACGCCTGCAAGGTCCTCCCCAACATGCCGTCCAAAGACATACATCACATTTTCTGTGTGGTCTGTGACCACCACAAAGTAGTGATCGATATGGTGCACTACAACAACCACCTGCTGAACTTTAATGACTCTGTCAGTGGGCAGACAGAGCTGTCGTCGCATATGTTCCAACTCTTCTTCTTCAGGTTCATTTTCCAATTGGAACCTCCGTGCCCCCTCCACATGTACAAACCACATGCATGCATGGATCCTCTCTTTCATCCAGTGCGTCCGTAGGTTAAAGTCAATGCATTGGGCATCAATGTACACTCCAGGGGTCAGGGTGTGCAGACTCTCTACAACATGACTCCAAAACAAAGGATCAGCGGAAACTCGGTCTGCAGCATTTGGTCAAGAAAGGCTCAGGGCCGCTGTTATATTTTTCGCTCACCCACAGCGTGTTGACCATCTCCACTCTCGTCTTCTGATGAAGTAGGACCAGTCTGATTGAACAAAACTGGGGATGGGACAGGAGATGGGCGGTACTCGTCTTCTGAAGAATTCTGCGTCGGTTGAGGGCTGGTGCTCAGAGAGACATCAGAAGTCTGCACAACAACACCTTGAGTGTCAATGTTGGCCAAAAGGTTGTTCCACTGTGCCGAGACATCGCTACTGTCAGATTGTCCTGTTTCAGAGGGTGTGGTTCGTAATGTGATGTCAATGGTAGCCAAAAGATTGTTCCACTGTGTGGAGACATCGCTGCTGCCATCAGACATAATGGTTGATGGAATGAATGAAAGAACGAAAAAAAAAATTGTGATGAACCCACATGGCTCACAAATGTAAACAAGCTAGGTCACATGCGGGGGTCTGCAGATATCCATAAATTTGGCATACTGGAGGCATATTCGCCATAGGAATTCCCAGCGAAATTTTGTCCAATACAGTCCTTTAGAATATCACTCGGCATTTCAAAGTTACAAGTAACACATTCAAATAGCACTCTGGCAACGAGGGCAGGAAAAATAGTCAAATGAAACCCTTGAGACAGAGTCCACATATTTGGAATCCATCTCCGCAATCAAGCTGGAGATATCTTCACCAGCTTTCAGCACGCTCCTGATTTGCAGCTGGAGGTTGCCATTGCCACTGATTCCAAAGCGGCCACCTCTCTCTATTGGCACCATCGACAATGTGTGCGAGAGAATGTCACCTGCAACATCTGAGAGAGAGGGTTGAAATCCTAAGACATTCTCGGCGGTTGGAGCCTTCTGAAATTTTCCGTGTTTGATGCAACGAACGTGGTACCAAGAGGTACAAGCCCAGCAGTACCTTTGAATGTCAGTATTGATGTTGAAGGTGGCATCACAGGTGCAGTGCTTGGTCTGGTCCTGTCAGGGAAGTTGAGAACTACATATTGACGTCACAAGAGACTGACTCACCAAGAAGCTCTTGCCTGATATGTCCGCTTTCCAACGGTAGAAGAGCTCCTCGATTGGCTCAGAGTCCGCCCTACAGTCGTCGAAGAAAACAATATCGGAAGGAGCTGAATCAGATAGTCTGTCAGCATATGAGAGAACCAATTGATCTGGCCACAGACATTCAAAAGTATGCAAATCAACAATGTTGCTGATATTGCCATCTATTAGTTCTCGACGCCCGATAGGACGAAGGAGACTTAAAATGGAAATAAGCAGACAGACAAGCCATCGTCAAGAAGTCCTTACCTGTGGGGGAAGGGAAATTCATCATCAAAGTCTGACTTCCTCCAGAACCATCTCACTTTCGCCCAAACCTACAGCGACGACGTATATATATATATATTGAAAATGTAAAAGTGAGACCAACCGTCTTTCCCCGTTCCTCGCGGAGTTCTTCAATAGTAGCGTGCCAGTAGGAGGCAGGATCCAGTGTATCTTTGTCTACGAAAGATGCAGACTTCATATGAGGCATGATAACCACCCTTGAATAAAGTGGTGAGGTTGAACATGGGCGGTATTTCAACAAGCTTACCTCTGGCCCACGGAGAAGTTATGGAAGGTGGCTGTATCATCTTTGTCGAGATCCTCGCCAATTGTTCCTAAAAGAAAGAAATGTGGGTGGGTTAGAATTAAACAAGAGTTACTCTCTCACTCAATGCACTCTGCAATGATCTGAATCTGTTAAATTTTTTTAGGGAAGGGATGGTGGTGGTGGGAGGAAGCATGATGTTGATGCAAGTCACCAAAACTGACGTGTGTATTTTATATAGGCAACCTCGTGTCTGCCTCGTGGTGGACCTCATTGTTGCGGGCGTATCGGTGATATGACCAAGCGGTGCTGATATGTCTGGCGGTCTGTCCTCTGACATAACTAAAAAATGCAGAAGCAAGTGGGCTGTATGCAATGTGACATCTAGGCAATAACACCGTATTCAAACAATACATAGATTATTGTCATACCTTTGGATACTGGAGATAACCAAAGAAGTGAGAATCATTGCGTTTAAAAAAGTGGTCAGCAACATGCATATGACTTATTCTGATAAGGAATCACTATCAGGGATATGCCAGAGTCCTTGAAAAAAAAAACATGCCCCAAAAAAACATTGTAACTTAAATGATTTTCTCCCCAAAAAGCATTTTGATTATACTTGTAAGAAATAATCTGATCAAGGTTTAATCTGCGTATGCGATAAATAAGTAATGACAAAATCAGATTTTGTCTATTGTTTTGTCCCTCGAGCACAATCTGATTGCATTCGCATAGAACAATTAGATTATTGATTGGGAAAAAAATTTAAAAAATTTGTTATCATTGTAGAATTTTAAAAATTGCCTTATTTCCTTAAAAACCAGCTCAAAAATACATATATCTCAAGATCTGGGCCATTACAAACAATTCTACACCGAACATTCTGTTTAAAATGTTCAAAAACCCTATTTGAAAACTTGTTTTTATTACTTCATGGACACTATAGCTCAAGATATGGGATTTACAGCACACCAATGTTTTATGTCCATAATGAGGACCCATGTTTATATTGAATTAAAAATTGTTATACAGGAGGCTTAAACAATGTAAAGGTATGTCTGATAATTTTTTTGGATTTATTGTTCAGGTTTTGTGGGAAGTAATCAATGGTGAATGTAACATGCCAAGTTTTCAGCCACAATGTGGCTGCTTTCTCTTTTAGGTGGTGCTGGAGATGATTTGGATGATAAGGGCTCAAACTTGGAGTTAATAAAAAATCCTTTAGATGAGAGTTTCTAGCAGTATGTAGGTACATCTTAAACTCTTTTGGTGCTTATTATGAAGGTTTTAAGGCTGGTAGTCAACACTGAAGGCAATTTGCCATGTTTTCAGCCACAATGTGGCTAATTTCCTTTTTCAGACTGCACAGCTTCCTAGCATTGCCGGTCACCATACAAATGAAGTAGATCAACTGTCATCTAAATTTCTGAATTTGTTGTCTGGCTACGGGAGACTATGTCCTTGGCGACTTCAGAAAGGTCCCACACAAATGGATGAGTGCTCGTCGTGCTGGGTTAGGCAACTGTGCTAACTCTCGAGGGCGGTATTTCACAGCACCCATAAGCGTTATAACGTTGGTGGACATTTTTTTCTGGTGGATACAAAATCAGATCATTGGTATGCATATTATTCTAAATATACGTACGCAGGATTCACTGTCCGCTTTGATATCTTGAATGACTGAGTCCATCGTAGCACCTGCACTTTCTCGATAATCTTCAAACTTGCTGAAGTATTCCTCGAAGTCTTCCCACAGGCGTTGGCCATCCTTTCCCTAATGGTTCAAAGGTGAAAGTCAATCCCATTTCGTCTGATTCACGTTATGGCTCACCTTTTCTGATGTTCGGCTAGCAAGCCGGCATATGGTTTGTAACACACCAGGTGCGGTGAGAAATAGAGAAGCATCTGTCAACGATGTCGACCTGATCGTGGGGAGTTCAGAGGCCTGCCTGATGCGTTTTGACGAAGTGGAAACGATGGCTGTAGGCAACCTCTTCTGGCCTCGTTTGGATTCACCTGCAGCCTTCTTTCGAACAGTCAGCTCATCTCCGGAGGCTGATGTCATGGAAGTGTCAAGACTGTCATTTGTTTGTAGTCAGCAACAGATTAGACCAGCATATTGAAGGTTACGCTGACGAGTGATCTAAGTTCACATGTGCATTGTCATCCCAGGTGCCACCATAATGTTCGCCCTCTTGCGGGGTAAATATGTATCCTTCATCTGAGCAAATGCACAATTGAATCAACCATTTTCTGAAGGACGTTAAAACGCTGTACCTTGGGTTTTCGGTTCAGTTGTAGGCCAAGGTGAGCGGTGCACTGTAGATTCAATATTGAATCGAGTCTTGACTACACCATGCCACCATTTCCCTTACCGTCTGGTTGCTGTGGAGATGGAGGGTGTATGCCCTCATCTGTTCCACCTTCTTTTACTGGGGTGCCAGAACCTGCAAAGTCTGTAATACAAGGACAAAAGCGTGATTTACACAGCGGTAAACTTGGCTACATATACAACTAGTCCATCATACCATTTTCGAGGTCTTCTTCACCCTGCATGGGATAGTCAGCTGAGCGCCCTGCGGTCTAAATAACATAAGTTCAACTAGCTTGAGTGTTTGAAATGGAGGATGTACTTACCATGTCCATGACATTTGCCCCACGCAAGGCCAAATATCGAGCATGACTATCTTCTTCACAAACTTCGTCAATGATCGAATTCCAGAAGGCTATATCTCGCTGCAGGTGGTCCCCGAGAACTTCCTGCAGCGCATCATGCAGTTGGGGAATGCCCATAGTGGCACTCAGGGTGTAGGTGCCAATAACATCCCAAGCTTGGATGTTGGCCCGGGCAGCCAAGACTTCAAAGTCGACGCCGTCAAGCTGTCATCTATAATATAATAACTGCGACGACGGCGGGGAGATAGATAATGCTCACCATGTGGTCCTGCAGCTCCTCACCAGACGGTCCAGGGTCGTGAGAGTCCGAATGGTCCGTATTGAGGTCTTTTCATGGTGCATATTAATGGGCAGAAAAGGAGGAGGTAGAAATAATCAATACTTACCCATGTCTTCATCGTCTCCAACCTCGTCTTCTGTTTACATATTTTGAGTCAGTCAATGGAATGTCTATTGGTACCCATTTAAATCGCACCATTCTGAGAGGGTACATGACGTGCACACAGAGCGTTGTATTTGAGAAGCGCCACGATGATATTGTCGTCGTCTGGGGTGACGTCGGTGATTACCGAGTTCCAAAATTCCTCATCATAGGCCGATCCAAGCATGACCGATAGTGCGTCATGAAGTTCCGTGATGGGCATCCTGCTGACGATATATTGTTTAATAATGTCCCAGGCTCGTTTGTCGTCTCGGCCGGGGAGGTATTTCGGTTGTGATTCGGCTGTGCCTGGTTTCATACATGATGCAGCTGTAACACCAGACAATCTAGGCACTCACCTGTGTCATTGTCAGCTATTTACATTAATCAGTCATGGTAAGGAATTTTGGTTTGCAAGAGAACTCACCGGATTGATTTAAAGTTTGCACCGTAGATCGCAACTGTTCGAGAAGGGTTGAAGGGTTCACAACGGTTGCTGCCCTCACACCCGAATCCACGGCATCACCTCCCAACTCATCTCCAACGCCAGCCTCTGGCCCTGCCGAATGCTCAGTTCCAGGGCCTCCCACCTCGCCTCTCACCCCAGGCTCCGACCCTGCAGAGTCTTCGCTACCTGCGCCGCCTACACCCAATATGCCGGCTTGTTCAGGTGTGTTACCCGCGGCGGTTTCCTTGCCCTTGCCTTTATCCGTCGGTCTGGACGGGCCTGGGGTAGGTGAGCTGCGACCTTCTGCTCCACCTTTGGTCATTAAACGAATGAAGGGTTTTTTTAGTTGTTGCTCACCGTTGGCCCCTTCAGTATCGGGGGTGGGCAGCGTCCCGGTGCGCAAATATGTGTCAAAGCCCTCAGATGTTGACCCAACTAGAACGAAAACCATTTCAGAATGTGATTGAAGAAGAAATTAAACAACTACTCACTTCTATGACCAAAGGCGGGGCCCGGAAGGGCGAACTTGTCATCCTGAGCAGCCGACAACCAGGTGAACTTGTTGTCTTCCCATCCGTGCACGCTCGTGCACTTGTTGTTGTGGATCCAGGCAGGCTCGATGTCGTATTTCGCGAAAATCTTCTGAGACTTTCGAATGTATTGCAACATGTCGAAGTGCCGGATTGAATACGATGACCAGCTCCACGTTTTGGGAGCCAGCATCTTCGGAATGCTTTCTTTGTAATTCAGACCTAAGGATAAAAGGAATGAGTGTGGTCAAACAACTCAGTCAAAAAGCTTACGGAGACCATCGGCGACATCTTCGACAAAGGGACTCTGACCTAGGAACTCGACGCCCTCGACGGTTCCCACCAACTCAGCGGGGTCAACCCAATGGAGGTCCCAACGTTCCTTGATAATGTATTCGTCGAACGTTGGAAGAACCTCGAACTGGGAACCCTGTAATGAGAAAATTTCCTCGATTATCTTGCCCCGGCAGTAAATATTATACTTGAGGATTGTCGACGCGGATCTAGCGCAGCTGCGAGCGTATCTGTACCCTCCTTCACGTTCAAGAAGCTTCAGTGAATCGTGCAGGCACTTATGGTAAACAATTGTATAGCACAACTGTTTCCAGTGTGGCAAGTATCGGCTCGGTAGAGGTAAATATCC
>Ga0137418_10005644_pt1 | contig 11477 bp, 9 predicted proteins | sample CZODoug3_1_2_16f_FD_122242 | JGI IMG/M metagenome (GOLD analysis project Ga0137418, IMG submission 122242) | Vadose zone soil fungal communities from Angelo Coast Range Reserve, California, USA - CZODoug3_1_2_16fungal (Hybrid Assembly) | ecosystem: Environmental > Terrestrial > Soil > Vadose... | reverse complement strand
CAGACTGGTTGAGGTCACAGTCTGTGGAAGTCCCTCCCTCAAAATCTCTCGGTCTAAATCACTATAAGGATGGGGATGTCGAGGTCGGCATCTTTCCAGAGGGTGAGGAAGTCTTGATAAGCGGTTCGGGCTTTCTCCTTGTTGCCTGCCAGCAAGTAGGCGCGACCGAGTTAGAGATGCGCAAGGGCGGCGATTGGCCCATTTAGCACACTCCCGGGCGGCACCACCCAAAGATGAATGGCAGGCGCCTCCCTTGGCGTTGGCGTAAGCCCGTCCGCTCCCGCGAAGCTGTAGAGCACTTAGCCCGAATGGGGGATTGCTATTCGTTACGCATAATGTGAATCTGCTAGCTAGATGCGGGGTGGATTCACATGGAAAGTCGCTCGACCTACCCTGCACTACTTGCGGTGACAATTGCGTCCTTCGCCAGCGGGCAGAACGGTAAACAATCGCAGAGTGTCATTTTGCCCGATGTTGAGACAGATAACTGTGAGATAGGGACTGATGGGTGAAAGGCTCAGCCACGGCGCTCCAGTGGCGAGGTAGGCGCCGAATACGCTACGCAGATTGCGCATGGGTTTCAATCACCAAGTTCAGAGCTAAGAGTCTTGCACCAGCAGTCGCATCCTGGGCCCGGGTAACACTTTGTTTTGTCTTGACTTCTTGCGGCTCTTCTCTATAATCCGCGGGACAAGCCTAACAATTGCACTTCACAGCGCAGGCCGACGTCGTCTGGATTGGTGGTAAATGACGAGAGATGTTGGTTTTCCAGTGAGGCGCGGGGATCCGCGACATTTTTAGATCTTTTGAGCCGCTGTGAATATCGGATTCAGCACCGCTCGGGTCCTCGCCACTCTTGCCTGTCTCATTCGCCTCTCTTCAATCGCTTCCGTCGCCCAGACTGTTACTTTGTCGCCGACCAGCTTGTCGTTCGGTAATCAGGTCCAGGGTACAACCAGCGCGGTAAAAAAGATCACGTTTACAAACAATCAAGTCGCTCCTCTTCACATAACCAGTATTGCCGCTCATGTGGCGGATTACGTCGCCACAAGCACTTGCCCGATGGGTACTTGGCTCGCCCTTCTTCCAGGCTCCAGTTGTAAAATCTCGGTGACCTTCACACCCAGCCTGCTAGGTCCCAGGACGGACACACTTAGTGTTACTGACGATGGCAGCGGCAGCCCACAAACGGTCTCTCTAAGTGGCAGCGGCGTAAGGGCTGTCAGCGTGTCGCCCACTACTGTCTCGTTTAAGAACCAGGTTGTCGGCACGACAAGTGCGGCGACTACAGTGACGCTCAAGAATAACCAAACTGGATCTCTCACTATCAGAGCTATCACAACCAGCGTTTCCGACTACTCTAGTACCACCAGCTGCCCGATTGCTCCTCTCACCCTGAGTGGCGGATCAAGCTGTGCGATTTCTGTAACTTTCAAGCCCGCTCTCACAGGCTCACGGTCGGGCGTTCTAAGTGTTAGTGACAACGCCAACTTCAATCCTACGGTGAGTCTGAGTGGCACCGGAATCTCTGCCGTAGTGCTGAATCCCACGGGCTTGTCATTCGGGAATCAAGCGGTGGGGACGACCAGCGCGGTACAAGCAATTACAGTTAAGAATAATCAAACGGTTGGCTTGGCGATTACCAGCATCGCCACCAGTTTGTCGGATTTCATCCCCACTTCGAACTGTCCCGGCAGCCCGAGCGCGCTTCCCGCGAATACCAGCTGTACGGTCAACGTCGCATTCACACCGAAAGCGATAGGAGCCAGGGCTGGCACCCTTCGTGTTATGGATAACGCCAACAACAGCCCGCAGACCGCGTCTCTTGGTGGTACGGGATTGTCACCCACCCTGGTTTCCATTGCAGTGAATCCGCCATCGGCGTCCATACCTTTGGGTAGAACACAGCAGTTCACCGCGGCGGGAACTTACACCGATGGCAGTACGCAAAATCTAACCAGTTCGGTCGCATGGAGTTCGTCCGCAGCGGCTATTGCAACCGTGAGGGGCGCTGGCGTTGCGACCAGCGTTAGCCCGGGCACAACAAACATCATCGCCACATCCGGCACGATCGCTGGCTCTGGAAGTTTGAAGGTTGAGCCGCCCGCACTGATCTCTTTGTCGGTCAATCCATCGAGTGCTACAGTGCCGCTCGGAACTACTCAGCAGTTCACGGCCACCGGGACCTATACCGATGCCACAACGCAGAATCTAACGAGCTCCACCAATTGGAGTTCCTCCTCTCCAAGCGTCGCAAGTGTAAGCAGTAGCGGGCTGGCGATGGCCGCCACTACGGGCAGCGCTACCATCACCGCCATTTCAGGCTCGATCACCGCCTCGGCTAATCTAAGTGTCGCGCCACCGGTGTTGCTCTCAATTGCGATCACGCCTTCAAATCCATCCTTCGCCTTAGGAACTACGAAACAGCTTAAGGCCACAGGGACATACAGCGATGGCAGTACGCTTGATTTAACAACATCCGCCAAGTGGAGCTCTGCGGTGAGCAGCATTGCTACGGTTGATGGCCAAGGTTTGGCCACCAGCGTGAGCCAAGGGAGCGTGAGCGTAACCGCTACCGCCGGTTCGACCAGCGGCTCGACGACTCTAAGTGTCACCCCTGCGGCGCTTGTCTCCATAGCCATCACTCCGGCTATTCCGCAGATTCCACTCGGCACCACGCAACAATTCACCGCCACTGGTACCTTCACGGACGGCAGCAACCAGAACATCACGAACACCGTAGGCTGGAGTTCCAATACAACCGGGGTCGCCCCGATCAGCAACGATCAAAGTTCCCCGGGCTTGGCCACAAGCGTAAGCACGGGTTCTGCGAAAATCACCGCTGCTTCCGGCTCGGTCACCGGGACCGCAACGTTAACTGTGACGGCAGCGGCGCTGGTGTCCATTGCGGTGACGCCGCCTGATCCGTCAATCGCGCTCGGCACGAAACAACAATTTACGGCCACCGGCACGTTCACCGACGGAAGCATGCAAGATCTAACCGGGACGGTTGCGTGGTCATCGAACACGCCTTCGACGGCAAGCATTGACGCCAAAGGTCTAGCCACGAGCGCAGGCGCAGGCACGGCCACGGTGAACGCAAGCTCCGGAACGGTAACGGGTTCAACTTTGTTGACGGTCACAGCAGCGACATTGGTATCGATTGCGATCAACCCGCAAACCGTCGCTGTGCCCTTGGGAGGGGCACCGCAGTTCACCGCGATCGGCACTTACACCGATGGCACCACCCAGAATTTGACCCAGTTGGGACATTGGAGTTCGACAGTTGCCAGTGTGGCCACGATTAGCAACTCTCCGGGAACGCAAGGACTTGCGCTCACGTTGAGCACAGGAACCACTACGATCGCGATTTCTTTTGATTCCGTCAGTGCTTCGGCAACCATGCTGGTGGGCGCCGCCGCCTTGGCCTCGATCGTTATTGCGCCCGCCACGCCGATCATTCCCCTGGGCACCACTCGGCAGTTCACGGCGGCGGGAAGCTACACCGACGGCAGGATACAAGATATGACCAGCACTGCGACCTGGAGTTCTTCTTCGGCCAACATCGCGATGATCAGCAATGATGCCGGCACCGCGGGCCTCGCCACCGGCTCCGCCCTGGGCACAACGAACATCAAGGCCGTCTTCGGCCCCGTTTCAAATTCAACCCTGCTCACGGTGGGTAATGCGGCACTGGTCTCCATTCTAATCACGCCCATCTCCCCATCTATCGCATTAGGATTTCCGCAACAGTTTGCGGCGACCGGATCCTATAGCGATGGTTCCACTCAAAACTTAACGCAATCCGTGAACTGGACGTCTTCTCTCTCCACCATTGCTGCCATTGATGCCGCAGGCCTGGCCAGCAGTACATCGATCGGCAGCACGTCGATTACAGCCACTCTGGGGTCGCTCAACGCCTCATCCCTTCTGACAGTCAGCCCACCCGTGCCCGTTTCACTGCTCGTCACGCCTATCAATCCTACGGTTTTTTTGGGTGGACAGCAGCAATTCGCCGCCACTCTCGTCTACAGCAATGGCAGTTCGCAAGACGTAACCAGCGGAGTAAGCTGGACTTCCTCGAGTCCGACTGTTGCCACCGTTGGCAATGGTGGTCTAGCGAGCGCAACCGCGAGTGGCTCGGCCACAGTCGAAGCGGTGTGGGGAGCGAATCTGTTGGTCAGTTCGACTACGATCGCCGTGCCTGTGCCCACAATGTCCATCACACCGGCGGCCGCTTCCGCTATGTCAGGCGGGGCTCAGCAGTTCATCGCCACCGTGACCGGCAGCAGCAACCAAAATGTTTCATGGACAGTAGACGGCGTTGCTAATGGCAATTCGACGATTGGAACAATTTCGGCGACGGGCCTCTACACCGCTCCGCCAATGATCGGTAGCCATACCATCGCCGCCATTGCGCAGTCCAGTAGCTCTATCCAGGCAACCGCGACGGTCACCGTCGGCTCTTCGGGTCCTATCCCCAACACGTTTTTCGGAATGCATTTGAATAACATTGCGGATCCGATCCCTGGCAGCATGCAAGGTTCAGCGCGGATTTGGGACTCGGCGGGCGCACAATGGCCGTCCGTTAATACGGCAAGCGGAATTTTCGATTGGAATAAACTCGACACTCTGCTTGCTGATTACAAGGTAGCTGGCATTGATGATGTTCTCTATACTTTGTGGCGAGTGCCACAATGGGCTTCCTCGAACCCCACTGACAGCAACTGCGACTATTTAGCAGGTGGGTTCACCGGCGGGTGTGATCCTCCTACGGATTTGAATGCGGACGGCACCGGCTCTAACCTGATCTGGCGCACCTGGGTGCAAAACATCGCCCAGCGCGTCGACGACCCCATTTATCTTCGAAATCATGCCCGGGTTAAATATTGGGAACCATGCAATGAGTGTTACCGTTCTCCGACCCTCAATCCCCTATACACCGCCGCCAATTATGCGTACCGCGGCACGTACGCCCAACTGGTCCGGATGATGCAAGACGCCCGGTGCATCATTGTAGGTAACCCCGATGAGGCTATCACCGCTCTCAACACGACTTGTGGTCAGGCTGGATACCCAGTCATTGGTATCGACCCGACGGCGCAAATGGTGATGCCGGACACAGCACCCGGTCAGGCTGGTACTAAGCAAAATCCGTATGCCCAGGTCATGCAAAACTTTCTGTACTGTACCTGTGCCAACAATTCCTGTTCAGCCAGCTCAACCGGCTGTCCGACAGGGGCAAGCGGTAGCCGCGCCGTCGACATCATTGCCACTCATCTCTATGCAAATACTTACACCCCGGAGCAGTTACCGACTCAGGCGGCGCTGGTGCGTTCATACCTCAGCATGAGCGATCTGGAAAAGCCTTTCTGGAACATAGAAGGCGGATGGGGAAGGAACACGGCGCTTCAAGTGCAAAGTGACCCTGACCTCGAGGCGGCGTTCGTGGCCCGCTACACACTGATGGTGTGGGCATCCGGAACTACACGCGCGTATTGGTACGGCTGGGATTACACGGTTTTTGGTACACTTTGGGGCACTACCGCCACCAATGGCTGTAGGACGCAGTATGCAAACGGCTATATTTGCATGCCGGGGATAGCTTACCAACAGATCCATGACTGGCTTTTGGGCGCTGTCCTGACGGCTTGCTCCGTAGAAGGCACGACCTGGCACTGTCGCTTGACAGAATCGAACGGATCCCCAGCCGACATTGTTTGGGACACATCGCAGAGTTGCAGCAGCGGGAGTTGCGGGACAATCCAGCATTCGGTCGCGCCGGAGTACATCAAGTATCGAGATTTGACGGGTACAACCCTAGCCGTTTACGGTTCGATGGTGCCTGTTGGAATTAAGCCCATCCTACTTGAAACGCAATAAACCTGTCCGGCACACGATAAGGAATTCGGTTCTTGCCCCTTATCCGGGCGCGCAATCGTCAGGCGGCGAAGGCCGCCATATCTTGGGTCTGCAGACCGTGTCCTCTAATAAGTCAAGTGTTGCGTGCCCGACACCATTGAAGATACGTTCGATTGGCCCAATCGCGTTGGCAACGTGCGGCCTCTCCAAGACCACCCAAGGAAAAGTCTCAGACTCATCCTACTAAGGCTGCCTGGCATATCCGGCAGCGTGTAGAATTCTTGAATCTGGCCATACATCTATTTGGAGGGTGCGAAAGATGCACTTTGATCCCAAGCAGTGCGTTCGAGCTCTGATGGCATGCGTTCTGGTTACGATCTTTGCCATTCCACAAAATCTCTTCGCCCAAGCTGCCGAACACGTGGTGAGTTCCTTTGAGCTGCAGAAAGCGGCCGTGAATGCCTCCCGGGTAAGGCAGCAGAATCTGGATACCTTGCAGGAATTTTTCTCCTCCGAAAGAGCGCAGCGGGCATTGAAGGCTGCTCATACGGACCCGGAGCAGGTGAAGAAGGCGGTCGCCAGCCTTAGCGATGCTGAACTGGCACAACTGGCGTCGCGGGCTCAAAAGGCGCAGGCCGCCTTCGCCGCCGGCCACCTCAGCGACCGAGACTTGATCATTATTCTGGTCGTCATCGCGGCTCTGATTCTGATTATCGTCGCGGTACACTAATAACGATCCCATGCCTCGCGTCATGCGCGTTGTCGTCCTGGTGCTGTGGGTGGGCGGCGTGCTCTTCGCCGCCCACCCCTCCGGCATCTGGCTCGATATCCCCTTTGTGAAGCAGGAGAAGGACGGCTGCGGTGCGGCCAGCATCGCGATGGTGATGCAGTACTGGCAACTGCAACAGCGTCGATCAGGCAATCCGACCGCCGAGGCCGCACAGATCCAGCGTGCCTTGCACTCGGACGCGGCGCACGGGATTTATGCTTCTGACATGGAGCGGTATTTCCAACAGAACGGGTATGCCACGTTCGTCTTTGCCGGAGATTGGTCAGATCTGAAGCAGCACTTGGAAAAGGGCCGCCCCCTGATTGCGGCGTTGAAGCCAGGGTCAATGGTGCAACTTCACTACGTGGTCGTCGCCGGCCTGGATGAGGAGCGCAAGCTTGTGCTCCTAAACGATCCCGCCCAGCGCAAGCTCCTCAAGGATGACCGCTCCCGATTCGAGCAGGAGTGGAAGGGTGCCGGGCGTTGGACTCTGCTGGCTCTTCCTGAGGCTGGCTCGCACTGACCCCGGCACCGCCCTTGTATTCAGTTCGATCTTCCTCTGGGTCTTTGCTTTCGGGAGTTCGTGCGGGTGGAGCTCCCCTCTCGTGTGCCTCGCGCGATGTCACCCTCCCAATGGTGAAAGCTACAGACCGTGGATGTCGAGCGCCATGTGCCTGGAAGAGGCAGAACTTGCGTGTTTTCGTTGTGCTGCTCTGCGGTTGCCTGCGGTTGTCCGCTCAAACCGGTTCCGCTGCAGTCCCTTTGGCGGAAGAAGTCCGACAATTCGCAACCGAGCAACGCTGGCAAGACATCGCTCTCCTGCTGGGACCGATGCGGTCGCGCTCAGCCGACTTGAATTTCTATTATGGCGGCGCGCTGGCGCGATTGGGGCGTTGGCGTGAGGCCGAGAGCGCCTTTCAGGCCGGACTCCGCCTCGCACCCCACGATCCGCGGTTCCCTATCGAGCTGGCGGGGGTGGCATTCAAGCAAAAGCACTATCCTCGTGCCGCTCGTCTCTTGCGGCAAGCCCTCAGGCTGACCGCGCAAGACACCTATGCGAACGACTTTCTCGGAACCATCTATTTTCTCCAGGGAAATCTCGACGCCTCGCTGAAATACTGGAACCGCGTCGCCAAACCGCAGGTTGTGGAATTTAGGGCGGATCCATTGCCCCGAATCTCCCCGGCGCTCCTTGATCGGGCCTTCGCATTTTCGCCCGCCAGCACGCTGCAATGGCGGGAGTTTCGAGCCACGGACGCGCGCATCCGGTTCTTGGGAATCTTTCCTCGCTACCAGTTCGATTTACGTGCGCGCGAGGATGACAAGTTCGACTTCTGGTTCCGCAGCCAGGAACGCAACGGGTTCGGCAGGACCAAGTGGGAAGGATTGTTCTTGTTGCTGCGTGGACTACCGTTTCTCAGCGTCAATCCCGAGTATTACAACCTTCGCCATGAAGCGATCAATCTCGTGTCCATGTTTCGCTGGGATCCGCAGAAACGGCGAGTCTTTGCCCAGTTCTCCAGCCCCTTCCAGCGCAGTGCCAAGTACCGGTATGAGATCGCGGCTGATCTGCGCACCGAAAACTGGGTCGTCATCAATTCGTTCGCGGCACCGTCTCCGCCGCTCGCCAGCCTCAACCTGCGTCGCCAGGTGCTGGGATTTAGTCTTGCGTCGTACGCCAGCGGACGGTGGCACTGGTCCGCGGGTGCGGAAATTTCCCATCGCGATTTCCGTAGCGTCGTCCCTGGTTCAGTGTTGACCCCGACGTCGCTGGCCAAGGGCTATCAACTCAAACAACTGGCGGAACTCGGAGCCACCCTATGGCGCATGCCCGAGAGGCGATTTACCCTGGATGCAAAAGTCTCGTCCCAGGCTGCGCGTCTGTGGTCACAACCGGAGGAGACTTCTGAGAAGCTGCAAGGTTCGCTGGGATGGCACTGGTTCCCACGTGCCCAGGGAGACGACTACGAGATGCAGCAGCAATTCCGCTACGGCAAGACCTTCGGGACCGTACCCTTCGATGAACTCTTCATGCTGGGATTGGAGCGGGATAACAATCTTCCCATGCGTGCGCACATCGGCACGCACGACGGCCGCAAAGGAAGCGCTCCTTTGGGACGCAATTACTTCCTCGCCACTTGGGAAACGGATAAGAATGTTTATGGAAATGGAATTGTGGCCCTGAAGATGGGGCCATTTCTTGATACCGGCGAGATCACCGATCCCCTTGCAAGGCTGGGTTCGCACAAGTGGCTTTGGGATACTGGGGCACAGATCAAGCTGCGCGTGTTCGGCACCGGAGTTGCTTTCTCCTACGGAAAAGACCTGCGCTCAGGAAACAATGCTTTCTATGTGACCATGCTGAGGTAGCTGATGCCAGGTCGAGTCTCTAAGGTCCGCACCGCGATGTTTACGCTCAATCAGAAACCAACAAATCTTCTTGTGAGAAGTGACAAATAGCGTTCTTGAGCGAACCATCGGCTACCTGGAAGCTATCCAGAAACGGGCTCCAAGAAACCAAGAAAGTTTGCGTGCACACGACCTTGACGCACGGCTCCGGATCGCAACGTAGTGGTTCAAAGGTGGATCCAATTGCGGATTGAGCCTCAGAGGATTACCTCCTAAGCGGCTGAGAGTTCTCGTGAAAGAGATAGCGGACTCGTGTCTTTGACATTGTGTTGTTTTACCCCGACGGCAAGTCGCCGAATTCAGAGCCCCAGCTCGGTTGGGCGATGGCGAGGAAGAATGAGACGCCGATGCCATGTTCGGCGCCGATGAACTCATACGACATCCCCACAAACGGGGTTTGCGATTGATGTAAGCGTACATGCGCAGGCCTTCCGGCGGGCAGGTCGCCTGGCGTGGATCATCTTCCCGCGTCGGCGTGCCAGCCTGGATGGATCCATTGTCCGTTGCGGCGCACAAAAATCTCGGTGATACGGCCGGAATCGAGCGAGCGTTTGCCGTTTGTTTCAGTCTCGGCCAGATACTGACTCCACACGATGGCGACATCGCCGAAGTGCCGAACTTCGGTGCGAGGGAATTCAGGCCGGACAAGCTTTCCGCCGTTGGCGTGAAATTCCGCTGCACTGTGAAGCACATCGGCCTGGTTCTTCCATTTTTTCTCGCCACCGCTCATGACAACGCTCTCAGGCGGTATTAACTCTTCAAGAGTCTTGGTGTCGCCCGCGAACCACGCGCGCCAGACGGTTTCGCGCACATGCAGCAATTGTTCGTCATTTTGTTTCTGAGCGGATAATTGCACAGCGCCCAGAGTGGACGCAACAATGGCCGCGATGATGATGCCGCTGTTCCAGTTCAGTTTCATGATGATTGTCCTCATACTCAGTTTATTGAACGTTTTGTCCACCGTTCTGCCCCGAGGCGCGAAGCGCTAGTAAGATTGCCGCGCCTGACGCAGAGAAGACCGAATAATCCATGGGCGACTTGATCCCAAACGAAATGGCCATGGCGATACCAAACAGAACGAGCAGCATGGCGCTTCCGAGGGCGATCCAGCGGGGCCAGATCCCGAGAATCAATGCGATCCCAAAAAACAACTCGCCGGCGGTTGCCGCCCAGGCAAGAAATGGAATCGTGGCCGGAGGCATGAAGGAATTCACCTTGGCGGTGTATTGCATGAAGCCGTCGAAGTTTCCATAACCAACATTCCTGCCCCAGTAGAGGCCAAAACGGTCAGCGATTCCGGACAGGAAGGCGGCGCCGAGTGCGATACGGGCATACAAGAAACCCAGCCGCTCCCAATCGAGGGCGCGAGTTCGTTTGGCTGCGCTTTGCAGCAACGATTCGGATGCTGCCGATGGTGTTTCGTTCATGGTCTTTCGCTCCTGATCATTTTGCTGCTGGAGGCACGTCGCTGCTGAGCGGTTGTTCGTGATCGCAGACGAAATACGCGATGAAGTCCGCCGATTCGGTTGCACTGGCGTTGGCGGAGACCTGGTGAACACCGTTGGGAGCTTCGTAAAAGCTCTCGCCGGCTTTGTAGGTCGCTTCGGGCTCGCCCTTTACCTGCGTGCGAAGCATGCCTCCGATGACATATCCGATGACGGCGCAAGGATGGCTGTGCGGTGCGGACGACTCGCCCGGGCCGTAGTGAACTTCAACCACGGTTACCTGCAGATGATTACCGTCCAATTTGGGTAGGGCGTGAAAGAACGCGACCTTAGCCCGTTCTTTGGCCACGGCGTGAGTTGTACTCGCGGAAGCCTGGGCATGGGCCAGCAGACCTCCCATCCCAGTGGCCCACAGAATTGCAACAGCACTGCTAACGCCGATTCTGGAAGAAAGATTCATTCGCGGCTCCTGTGGCAATCATGCTAGTTGCATAGTGGATCAGCGACAAGGTCCATTCCTAGTATTGTGCTTGTACCACGTTAACGTCTCGCAAGAAAAAAAGGGCACGCTCAAAATGGCGCGCCTCTTCTCATGTTCCACTGATTCTAGGCCGCTTTCTTCGTCCGGACCCTTTGGGTCCAGCCCGGAGACATAGGTTACAGAATGTACCGGCTACATAGGTAACAACCTCGGGCCGAACGGGCTGTCAAGTGGTTCCAGCACACGGGTATCGAGAGCGAAGTATCCTAAAGCTGACACTGTTACGCAGTTCACGCCACCCAGGGGATCGCTGGCCGCCCCTCCGCGCATCTCTCGGATCATCACCTCCCGGCAGCACTCGCCCACGTTCAGGCCACTCCTCGGTCCAGCTTTTCGAACTCAGCGTATTCTTCTTCGATGACTTCCGCTCCTGCCGATCGCGCGCGGTTATTGGTTTCGGCTCAGGCGCTCCTGCAGGGGGGCCGTCCAGTTCACCACGATCCCCGATTCG
>Ga0137418_10005642_pt1 | contig 11482 bp, 7 predicted proteins | sample CZODoug3_1_2_16f_FD_122242 | JGI IMG/M metagenome (GOLD analysis project Ga0137418, IMG submission 122242) | Vadose zone soil fungal communities from Angelo Coast Range Reserve, California, USA - CZODoug3_1_2_16fungal (Hybrid Assembly) | ecosystem: Environmental > Terrestrial > Soil > Vadose... | reverse complement strand
GCGCAGTCAGACCTTGGCAAGATTTCAGGGTTTATCAAGGACCCGTCGGGTGCCACGATTGCCAACGCCAAGGTTACGGTTCGCAACAATACGGGCGTCGAGCGCCAAACGACGACGAACGATTCAGGGTATTACGTCGTTACGAATGTGCCGCCCGGCCTGTACACCATGACGGCCGAGGTCCCTGGCTTCCAGAAATACGAGACGCGAGACAACAAGCTTGATCCCAGCGCCGACCTGGTGATCGACGCGACGCTGACCGTGGGCGCTGCCACGCAAACCGTTGAGGTTTCAGCATCAACCGTGCAGCTGCAAACGGAATCCGCATCCGTTCAAAAACTCGTTACGCGTGAGCAGATTGACTCGCTCGAGCTCAATGGCCGCAACCCCATTTGGCTTGCCGCCTTGGTTCCTGGCGCTCGCGGGACCACGCTGGCCAACCTCAACTTTGGCTTCACCCAGGGTCCGGCGAACTTTAACGGCTCTCGCAATCCAGAGAATCTGATCACGTTCGACGGTGCCCCAGCTACCCGCACGCGCTCCAACGGCACCAGTTTGGGGGCCGCAGACGTCGACTCCACGCAGGAGGTGCAGATTCTTACCACCGACTATGCCCCCGAGTACGGCCGCACTTCCGGCGCGCAGATCCGTTTTACCACCAGGACCGGTACCAGCCAGTTCCACGGCGCCGCCTACGAATATCTCCGCAATACCGCGCTGAACGCGAATACCTGGGCGCGCAATGCCAACAGCAACGGTCTCACCTCTTCGGCTGCGCCAGTTCACTATAACCAGTTTGGATACAATATCGGCGGCCCCATCTACATTCCCGGCAAATTCAACACCAGCAAGAGCAAGGTTTTCTTCTATTTCGGACAGGAATGGCTGAAATACCACTTCGTCGAGTCCGGCTCCACCGTCGGATCGGCGGGCCTACTGACGGTTCCAACGCTCAAGATGCGCGCTGGTGACTTTAGCGAACTGCTGGACCCGAACAACCCTTTCGTCACGCGCAAGAATTCAGCCGGCGGCAAGATTCCTGTGTACGTCGCGGATCCAGCGTCGCTCGCGTCCTCTCAATGTGGGAAAGAAACCTCACCTGGGTCTGGAATCATCAGCACAAGTGGATGTATGCAAGACCTCTCACGGGCGACTCCGAGCAACCCGCAAGGTTTTAACATCATTCCGGTAAATCGGCTTAGCCCTGATGGAATAGGAATCCTGAATATGTGGCCAGTCCCCAACACCTTGGTTGGAGGTAACGGTAACTGGTTTGGCACCAAATTGCACACCTTTGACCAGCGCAAGGATACCGGAGCCGTCGACGTAAACGTCACTGACAAGCAGCGACTGAGGTTCCGGCTCACGAACTACACCTATCTCGAATATCAGCCGCTCGACGGCAATACCGACCGCACCCCCAAATTTTTCAATCGTCCCAACAAGACTGGCTCGCTCAACTACGTTTGGACCATCAGCCCCACTAAGGTAAACGAAGTTCTCGTGACCGCCAGCGAGGACATTGTGAAAATCCCTGTCGATACGGCAAACTTTTATAATCGCGCCCAGGCCTGCGTGGGCTCACCCGTGCCCTGCGGCCTTTACCAGTACCTGTTCCCGGTAAGCGAGAAGCTGCTACCCAACCGCATCGCAACGGTGAACCTGTCCAACTTCTCTACACTAAGCGGCGGGCCCTATCCCTCGCACTCTTCCGGCCCTATCTATGACGCATCGGACAGCTTCACCTGGATCAAGAGCAACCATACTATGAAGTTTGGTTTCCTCTGGGAACGCGCGGGCGAAAATGACAACGATGAGATTAACGTACAGGCTTGCGCGACTTGCACGAACAACCAGAACGGCCAATTCTCGTTTACTGATCTCCGATCAGGTGGGACCGGGGTGGCTATCTCCAACGCCGCTCTAGGACTGTATGACAGCTACTCGGAGATCGGACACCGCGCGTACACCATCTTTCGCGCCAACATGTATGAGAGTTTCGCTCAAGACTCCTGGAAGTTCCGGCAGAATCTGACCTTCAACTACGGCGTCCGGTACACGGTTATCGTTCCCTATCACGCTTTGTGGGGAAACATGATCCTGTTCGACCCCACCCTGTACGATTCGAGCAAAGCAGTAACCGTCGATCCCACGACCGGTCTTATCGTTGGCACGGTCGATCCCAAGACCGGCCTTGTTGTCGGAACCGGGAAAGACACACTTAACGGCATGGTCATTCCTGGAAGCGGGTTCCCGTCTTCCGCGAAGGGCCGCGTACCGGAAGCTGACCCGAGCCAGTTCGACTTCAGCCGCTTGTTCCACAACGTTTCGAACCATTATTCGAACATCCAGTGGAGCGACATTCAGCCGCGTGTCGGGGTCGCCTACCAGTTGGACCGCAAGACTGTGCTCCGCGCTGGCGCGGGACGTTTCGTAACACGTCTGGGGGTAAGCGACTCGATATTTTTGGGAGGAAATCCACCGTTCCAGCCAAACGCCAGCTTGGTCAACGGCGTCGTTGATGCTCTTGGCACGTCTGGGGTTTCCGGTAACCAGGCTCCTTTAGTGGTGACGACTCAGAGCAAGAACTTTAAGAATCCGGAAGCCTGGGCTTGGAATTTCACTTTCGAGCGCGAGATGTTCTGGAAGTCGCTCCTGAGCGTCGGATATGTGGCGCGTCGCGGCGTGCATCTGCAACGCGAGGCGGATATCAACCAACCAACTACTGCCGTGGTTGCGGCACACCCATGTCTTCTCCCGAACGCGGCAAATCCTTGCAAGGTAGACGCTTTCCGGCCCTATAGCGGTTACGGTTCGATTCGGGAAACGGATAACGTTGCCAATTCCATTTACAATTCGCTGCAAGTCGCTTGGAACCGCCGTTTTGCTGACGGCCTCCAGTTCGGCGTTTCCTACACGTTGTCCAAGAGCATGGATGACGGTTCGAACCAGCGCGACGTCATTCCCAACACCTATGACCCACGTATGATGTGGGGGCCATCCGAGTTCGACGCTCGGCATATCCTGGTGTTCAGCTATCTTTACGACCTGCCCATTTTCAAGAACCGCTCGAGTTTAAGCGGCAAGCTGCTCGGCGGATGGCAAATCAGCGGCGTCACCCAGTTTCAGACAGGCCTGCCATGCGGCGCGGCACACGCCACCGACTATGCCCGCGTCGGACTCGATTCCAATTTTGGCTGCGGCGTCAACGGCCAGTATTGGACCGTCAACGGAGTTCCCAAAATCATTGGCATGTTTGGATCATCCGGCCAGTGGTTCTCTACAAAGAACCCTGATGGTTCGTCGATCTTTGTTGTGCCCGCGGATGGCACGTTCAATCACGCCCGCGTTCGCAACCTCATCTATCAGCCCGGGTTCCAGAACTGGAATCTCGGACTGTTCAAGTCTTTCCCCATTGACGAGCAAAGAGGATTCCAGTTCCGCGCCGAGGCGTTCAACTTCATCAATCATCCGAATTGGGGTGGAGGGAGCGGCGGCGGTGTGAACTTCGACCCGACTAGCTCGAATTTTGGAAAGGTGACCACAAAAGGAGGCGGAGTTGGTGGTGGCGAGCGCAATTTGCAGCTCTCGCTGCGCTTCTATTTCTGAGACACGGCAGTTTTCCGAGGGCTGGCGGTATCCTGACCTCGGTGAACGTTCACTAAGGGCGCCAACAGAAACTCCTGGATGGGGCGTCGTTCATGTGTCCGTTTTCCGGCGGCCAAACAGTTTATTGTTCACAACATTACAAGGCTCATCAATAGGGCTGAGCACGCAGCAACGAATTCTGCGAGCGGACACCGACCCAAAGGGAAGTGATGGCTTTGCAATAATTTACCATCGATAGGAAGAGAATGGGGCAATCTGAAACAAACTAGCCCAGGCCGCATTTTGAACCCTTTGGGACGAGCCTCTATCCTATTGTAAATAGAAGGTTAATTCCGACTAACAAGATTCTCACAGTCTCCAAAAATCTGGCCTCAGGATTGCTCCGAATAGGGTCAAGTTCAGGAGAGAACCCTTGAAAAAGCTATTCCTGTTGGCGTGTCTGATTGTTCTTGCGGCACCCTATAGCGCATCTGCGGGCCACAAGCATCACATCCGAGCCAACGAAATGGCCGGAGTTGGTGTCGGTGCGGCCGCCCTGGTTGGGGCAGTCGGCTATCTTTTGCTTCGTCGGCGACACACGTCCTAAATCGCGACTTTCCTCGTCGCTGTAGTCGGTTAAAGTATCGTCGGAGGTTCGACAGGGATAAGTGTCTCCGGCGAATACACCAGCCCCGAACCTTCTTTCTCGCGGATTCTTACGATTGGGGAGCTTCCCGGCTCTCCGGTTCCTTTTGCTGGCTCTCGCTTTCACCTTGGTTGCGATTGCGGCGGAGCAGTTCGCCGCTCCGATTCTCCACAGCAGTTCTCCGCTTTGGGCTACCACGGCTTGGTTGTTGCTTGTTTGGCGACGCGGTAAAATCCCTCTCTCTGGCGAAGATCCACGGTTCGAGTTTTCCATCTCGATCTGGCGTCTGGCGGGCTTCCTCGCAGCGCATGGCGTGTTAATTTATTCAGCGCGACGGCTGGGCAGCACGTTTCAAGTTGCCTCCGGCGCGCTCACCGTTGGGGGAACGTTTGTTGCAGCGTCGAAACTGTGTGTATTGGTCCCGACGATGCTTCTTTTCCCGCTCGCCGCGTGGAGAAGAATCTCTGCCATTTATTTTCCCGAAGCCATCGCCGGCCTCGTAGTTTTGCTCACTTTTTTCCCCAGCCGCGCGCTGCAGTCGATGTGGCCATGGTACGGGCAGGTCCTTGGCCGTCTTGTTCTCACGCTGGCGCGGATCTTTGTGCCGAAGCTCGCATATCTCGCCGGTTCGAATCCGACTCTGAGTGGTCCCGATCTGGACGTCACCATCGTTCCGGAGTGTTCTGGAATCAACGGGCTCGAACTCTTCGATTACCTTTTTTGTGTCGTGGCGGTTCTCGATTGGAATCGCCTCAGGAAGGGCCGGGCCCTGTTCGTTTACTGCGCCGGCCTCTTTGCCATGCTCCTCGGCAACGCCATCCGAATCACTTCCTTCGTTGTGCTTGGGAATCACGGATTCGCGGAAGTCGTTTCGCGCTTCCATATCTCCGCAGGCTGGATCTTCTTCTCCGTCGTGTTCCTCGTTTATCTTTCCCTGACTTACAGCTGGATGCTGGGCAAGAGAAGCACCGCCAGGCACCATCGGGGATAGCTAGTACTACCAAGTACAGGCCATGGTGTACCCCCTACTTCCTTCTGCGCGAGCCAAGAAAAGATCTGCCACATTCGAGCGCGACTTTCCTTACGGTAAGTCTTCTAAATTTAGCAATGTTATTTCCCGAATCCAGCACAGGTAAGAGCCCGTCAGTTCGGAATCCTGGACTCCATATGCCGCTGAGAATCTTTCCAGAAACGTTTGAGGTGGCTTTGCTCTCCGAAGTTCGTCTTTCCCTTTAGTCCCGGATCAAGGTTTTACCGTTCTTTGGGCTGCTTCCGGTTGACGGCCGTCCGGAAGCGAGCTACCGAGGGCGGACTGTGGTGCGTTACAGGTCCGGGCCGGAGAAAGTAATGTCCTCCGCCCATCGGAGCATTCTGGCCGTCGCACTATTTTTCGCTTCGAATCTTCCCGGAACGGTCGCCTTCCCGCAGGCCGCCAAATTCATCCGCCACGCTGCTAAACCTCTGCCACTCGCCAACGTGCCCGTAGGCCGGGCGCCTTGCTTGAGTGACTTGGAAAGAGCAGCCGTCACTCCGCACCCCGCCTATGCGGCGAGCGGCGACGCAGACTCACCCTGCGACATGCCGCCGGTGATTGCGCCATCGGTGATCGCGCCGTCAGTGAATCCTTGCAATCCCTCCAGTCTGGCGCAAGCGGGGTGCAATCCTCCCAAGGACCGAGTGCAAGAGTATCTGGCGTCCATGGGGAAGCCAGGACAAAAAATTCTGCGCGCCCGCGAAAGAGTTCTGGAGATTCTGCAAACCGAAAATGCCTGTTCTGCGTGGTTCCGGGAAAAAGACCCGAATCCAGCCGACACCTTTCGAACCGTCAACTATGCCGTAGACCGTCGGGGAGAGGAACTCATCCTGGAATCCAAAGACCCGGGCAACGTGACCATCTTCCGGTATCCTTATGTCGCCAAGGTTTTTCAGGGCGACGGACGCTACGCGACAATTACCATCAACGCAAAAGGGGCCTTTTTCTCCCCAATGGCCAACGTAGTTGAGGTTTGGAAGGAAGGCGGTCCTGTTACCAGTCGCGGCCCGCGCGTGACAGACGTGGGGCCGTACGCAGGCGATACGATGCACGCTCAAGTCCTGGTCCTCCTCCACGAGTTTGGGCATGTCCTCGACATTCTCCCCACAGACGAGAATAACGTCGACGGAAAGTCGGTTCAGAATACAAACGAGGTCCTCCGCTTTTGCCGCCCGGAAGTGGAATCCAAAACCAAGCGGGCATCGCTCTCCGCTGCACGCTGATGGGAAGCGAGTGCGAAATAGCTGAAAACCAGGATCCGCGTATGAAACGGTTGGCCGGGTCCCGACACTAGTTGAACAGCCAAGCCCAATCGGAACAAGCGGCCGCAACTAAAGACATTGTGCCAAGCCGCTGTTGTACCTATTGGCTGGTTGCTGACAGGCGGGGGCACTCTTGGGAGAGTTGTGCTCCCTTGCCTGTCAATTGACGTTGCCTCGACCATCATTTCATCCCTCGAATTCCATCCAATCAACCCCGGCTGCTCTAACAAAATGAGGAGAACAGCTTGCGCGGAGGCATTGCCGCTGATCCCAGCAGAGGATTCCACGTCACTGGTCCGCTTTCCTGTGCGAAGATAACCCGGAAACCGAAATCCAAGGGGCACTATGAATTCCCGGCGAACCATCCTCCTCGTTTCCACTATTTTCGTTGTGGCTTCTGCTGCGTTCATCGTTTGGCCGCGCGCCGCAATGACGCAGCAGGGCCAATCTCCACAGAAGCAGCAGGCGCCAACGATTGACGAGTACCAGCCGAAGTCCACTCTCGTCACCAAAGAACACAAAATCGAGCGGGCGAAATTTCCGTTCATTGATATTCATAGCCATCACTGGAATCCCACGGCGGAGGAAGTGGACCGGCTCGTCAAGGAAATGGACACAATCAATTTGCGAGTGATGGTGAATCTCAGCGGAGGGACCGGGGAACAACTCAAGAATACTGTGGCGGCGATGAAAGGGCGCTACCCTGATCGATTCGTCGTTTTCGCGAACATGAGTTACGACGATTTGAACACGCCGGGATTTGGAAAACGCGTGACGGCTCGCCTGGAACAAGACGTCAAGAACGGCGCGCAAGGACTGAAAATCTTCAAGAATTTCGGAATGGATCTGAAATATGCCAGCGGAGAGCGCGTGCACGCGGACGATCCGGAATTTGACGCCATCTTTGAAAAATGCGCGGAGCTGAAGCTTCCCGTGCTGATTCACGTGGCGGAACCTTCGGCGTTTTTCGATCCGTGGGACTATCACAACGAGCGCTGGGAGGAGTTGAAAGAATTTCCGGGACGCGCGCGGCCGCCGGCGAAGTATCCGCCGTTCGAGACGCTGATGGCGGAGCGCAATCGCCTTTTCGCGAGGCATCCGAGAACGAATTTCATCGCGGCGCATCTGGGGTTTCATGGAAACGACCTGGAGCGGCTGGGGAAAACTCTCGATTCGCTGCCGAACATGTATGTGGACATCGCCGCAGTGCTGGCGGAACTGGGGCGGCAACCCTATTCGGCGCACGATTTTCTGGTGAAATATCAGGACCGTGTGCTGATAGGCAAGGACATCTACGACGTGAACGAATACAAGTGGTATTTCCGGGCGCTCGAAACGCGGGACGAATATTTTGAGTATTACCGCAAGCGCCACGCGTTCTGGCGGATTTACGGCTTCCAGGTGCCGGACGAAGTCTTGAAGAAGGTGTACTACAAAAATGCGCTGAAGCTGGTGCCGGGAATCGACGCGAAGGCGTTTCCGGAGTGAAGGAGATGGTAGCGAGCTGCGGCGAAAGAAAAAGCAGATCCCTCGCTCCGCTCGGGATGACTCGTGCGGCCAGGACAGAATGGAGCCCGTTCCGAAATGGGAAGAATACCCCCACACCCCGGCGGTTTTCGTAAGAGTGCCAAACAAAGGGGTTAGAGCATACGGAACTTGGAAGAATATACGGAAGATGGGAGTCGCAAGGTAAGGCAGGGCGGGAGTACCCCCCACCCCGGTGTTTTTGGGCAAAGAGTGCGGAATCGTATGAAAAGAAACGGGTTGGGTTTTGTAACAGTGCAAAAAAGCGCAAAAGAGTGCGCAAGAGTGTGAAAGAAAAGGGATTAGGGATTTGAAGAGAGATCGGACGGAGTGCTCCTGAAGAGGGAATGAGAAGTACCGCGCGGCGGACAGGCATGGCTGGAAAGGCGGGGGTGAATCTTGCCGACCTAGCTAAACAATTATAGCATATTGGTACAGTTTGTCAATGATTACTTTAAGTGGTTTCTTTGCTTCGGGATAGGCAGAAGCATCTGTTTTGGAAAGGTGAGACTGCCTACCTCAGAGCTTTTGTGGAGGTTTGCGAAGGAGATAGCGCGCGAGGGAGAAGAGGCCGGAGAACTTATAGGTGGGATCGACGTAGTGTTCCAGCACGTAGAACGCGAAGTAGTAGAAGCGGCAGAAAGACCAGACGGCGATAAGGAGCAGGGCGGCTACGCGAAGGGTTGGCCGCTCGAAAAACAACAGGACCGCCGAGACCACACCCAAGAACAGGAAGAGAATCCCTTTCGCTTTGATCCAGGCCGGGTTGGTCAGGTCTTTCATGCTGGTGGACTGCGGCGGGATGGATTGTAGCAGCTACAAAAAGGACGGGCTCCCTGAATGGTCAACAGCCGACAGGTCAAAGTTTACAGCAGAGAAGGGGCGAGCGAAAAAGGCGCATTGCAAGCACCCCCAGCCCCGGCCTTGTCGGCTGGTCTATTGCCCGCAGCAACTCACGGCAACCCTCCGGTGTCTAAGCTTGCAAGGTGTAGGACTTGAAGCGTTCTAATGCAGGCTGGGCGAGAATAGCTCGCTCTGGAGGATGCCCGTGTCGCGCAAATCGCTTCGGTTTTTCTGCGTTGTCCTAATCCTTTGTGCCGGCTGCGCTCGCAAAGCTGCGATGTACCAAAAGGCGAGTGGCTTGTCAGAGGGCGAAAGTGGGCGGGTTTCCTATGCGCTTTACACCCCTCAAGCAAGGCTCGGGCGAGGCGTCGGATTTGGCGGAGGCACAGTCTTTGCGGCATCGCGGTTTGTCGCCGTGCGGCACAAGCTGGAAATTGTCGAGGCAAGTTCTGGGCTGGCAAAATCGATCGAAGCGGTGGTCGCGTTTTGTGGAACGATTCAGTGTGAGGTGCTCTCTTCGAGCGTCACCAATGAAACGGCCATATTGTCTCCTTCGGGAAACATCGTCGCGCGCGTCGCGCCGCAAGACCTGGGCAAATTCCTCGACTTTGTTGGGAGACAAGGAAAAATTGCTCAACACGCCACGGAATCAGAAGACAAGACCGCGGCGGTGATTGACGTCGAAGCGAAACTCAAAAACCAGACCGAGTTCCGCGACAGTCTGCGCAAGATGCTGACCAAGCCCGGCGTGAGCGTCGCCGACCTGCTGCAGATCCAGGAGAAACTCGCGGAAGCTCAGGCGGAGCTCGACAGCGAAGCCACGCAGCGCAAGATGCTCGCCAACGAAACCGAAAAGGTCTACGTCGAGATCGCCTTCCATTCCGAGCAGCGCACTACCAGGCGCGGCGCCTTCGCGTCCGTCGGTGAAGCGCTGCGAGATTTTGGCTCCGACCTTGGCGACAGCCTCGCCGCACTCATCTCCGCCGTCGCGGCCATCCTTCCGTGGTTGATCGTGATTGTTCCCGGGCTGTGGTTCCTGATGAAGGCCATTCGGCGGTTTCGAGAACGCCGCCGTGCCGACAAGGCAGCAAGAGAATAGCGTTGCAGGGAAGAGGGCGAGCTTGCCTAGGTTTCGGCGGATTACTCTTCGTGATCGAGAGGCTTGCCGTCGGGGCCTACCTGGACTTCAGATTTCTTCCCGTTCGTTTCGACTTGAGCCTCGTAGGCCACCAGCTTGTCTTTCTTGGTGAGGGACTCGACTTTCAGGATTTTTCCTTTGCCGGCCTTGGCTTGCAATCCCGCTTTGACTTCTGGCGACAGGGAATCGAGCGCAACCTGCTCTTCGATTTCGACGATGGAACCGTCGGCGGTCATCGAGACGTCTTTACTATGGCCGTTGACGGTCATTTCGACTTCGTAGAGGATTTGGCCCTTTTCTTTCTCTGTCGAGAATCCGCGAATGGTTGCTCCCGCACTCTGCGCTGCGACTGTTTTTTCGACCGCGGGCGGAAGGTCGGAGCGCTTGATTTTCTTTTCCTGGGCGGATGCGGTTCCTGCAAGAAGTAACGCGCCGGCCACTAGTGCTACCAGATGTTTTGTATTCATGTTCCCTCCTGAACGCGGGAGACAGCCCCGCTGAGCAAAGCTACGCCTCGGTATCTAAACAGAGGATAAATGAAGGAGGGCTTAGTTCGGCACGTTGCCTGCTACTTGGGAAATGGGATGTAAGCAGGAACGTGTTTCTTATATTCCGAAAATCGATCGCCGAACTGCGAAGCCAGCAAATTGTCCTCAATGCGCACGCGGATCTCCGTGCCGATGACAAAAAGGAGAATGGCGGGCAGCAGCAACCGCCAGGGCGTGATCAGAAACCCCGTGCCGAGCAAGATGCAGAGCAAGGAGGTATAGATAGGATGGCGGACGAAGCGATAAGGTCCTGACATGACCAATTCGTGATCGGCGCTGAGGCCAGCGTCGATTCGCCATTGACGGCCCAGAGCGCGGGCGCCGCTCCAGGAAAGAAGACTGGCGAGGACGAAAAGGACAATGGATAGAGCAACCTGCCAAGGCTGCGGGGACCTTTCCCAAAAATGGCCCTGCCATATAAGCGTATAGGCAATGGCGACGAGCAGTATGCCCCAGCGAGCGCGCCGATCCACTTGTTTGGCGGGCTTCTCGGTTTGCCTGGCCCGGAAGAATGGCGTTAGCCAGAGGACCCATCCCAGGACAAGAATGAGGTAGGCGTAGGTTGGCATGGCAGCGATCTTATCGAAGCCCGCGTCAGGCCGCTACTTGCAATACGGACCTTTGCGGAGAGCCTTTTGCACAGCGTCCACAGGGCTGAGGAAAAGGGGCAAAAAAATTGTTACGGGGACTTGACGAATAAAGAAAAGCTGGTATAGTTGCAAATGGCCCGGAGGTTCGACGAATCGCCGGGCGTGATTAGGGGCATCACAGTCGGGTCGAAGGAAGTCTTCCCAGCGTAAGATCAAGCGAAGGCAAGAAGTAGATCCTATAGTGAGGTTCTTTACGAACACGGGCTAGAAAGAAGTCGAGCATCGCGTGGAGCCACCCAAGTGTGGGTGG
>Ga0137418_10005641_pt1 | contig 11484 bp, 7 predicted proteins | sample CZODoug3_1_2_16f_FD_122242 | JGI IMG/M metagenome (GOLD analysis project Ga0137418, IMG submission 122242) | Vadose zone soil fungal communities from Angelo Coast Range Reserve, California, USA - CZODoug3_1_2_16fungal (Hybrid Assembly) | ecosystem: Environmental > Terrestrial > Soil > Vadose... | reverse complement strand
GACGTCGTTGGAAGAAATCGAGCGCTGTATCTCACACGCCCCGGAGGAACTCCCCAAGCGTGAAGCACAAGTCTGCGCTCGGATCCTCTACGGCTTAGCATCAATTGGAATCGCTCTCGACCTTGGAATTGGCGAAGAAACCGTGATGACTTACCGGAAGCGGGCGTACCAACGCTTATCAATCGGTAGCCAACGAGAATTGCTGCTTTGGTACATCTCCCTTTGGAGCCGAACCAGTTGGTTGCCTCCGACAACAACATCATTAGCGGGATCAGCGATTCGCTAACTTGGTTGGTAGTGCGCCACATACTTGCTAGCTGCGCGAATGTTGCTCGCAGACCTTACCCCCCGGCAAGATCAAACGGATGGCGGCTTTGAATCATAGCGCAGGCGCTGTTCGCGAATATGTTCAACTAAGCTTTCTGCAATATCCCTTCCTTCGTTGATCGCACGATCTTTTACCGCTACCCACATTTCCAAATCTTTATAGCCCTGTTGGGTGTGCTTGTTCCAGTCCGCGTCCAGTGGCGTGGTGATCTCAAGGCGAATGCCGTTATTGTCATGGAAGTAGATACTCAAAATCAGTCCTTTGTGATCCGTTGGACCAATTACCTCCACGCCATTTGCGTCTAACCACTTGTGCCATCGACTTACCTCCTCGCGATCCTTCGCTTCTAAAGCGATGTGATCGAAGATCGCATAGGCCGGATGAGTAATCTTGGGGCGGGCGGGAAGCCCCGGTGCTTCGAAAAATGCAATCGTCGAGCCATCCTGCATGCGAAAAAAAATATGGAAGTAAGGAAACGAGTCGCCCGTGGATGGAACGTTATCGTCATAAACTGTGCTCGCGAGTTCCATTCCCATGATGCGCGTCGAAATCCCAGATACCCACTCGTTCGACGCCATTTTTCAACACGTCGAGCGCAGCGAGGGCGACAAGAAATTCTCCGCACACTTCTGGGCGCAGCGGCCGAATGGCTGGCGCCTGCTGCACGTCAACGACCTCGAGGTCCGGCAGCGCGATTATCAGACGGTCCCGACGACGTTCAACGTGCCGTGTACCAACCCGTGTCAGGTACTGCCCTACAAGCCGCTCGGCGCCGGCGAAAAGAGCGCGCTCGAGGCGTGGCAGGAGCAGGAGAGCGGGTCGGCCGGCTGGGGCAAGCGCGTCGCCGACAATTTCGATCAGCGCGCCGTGAACACGTACGGCGGCCGCTCGGCGTCGAAGAAGGATCGCTTCGCCGGCATGCTGCGCGCGCAGCAGCAGAACCCGAACCGCCCGCAGATCGGGGCCGCGCCCGTGGCATTCGGCCGCGCGTGGGACTTTGGCGAGTCGGTTCTCTGGGTGCAGCTGCAGCCGACCTATGGTGACAAGCCGTACTGGTCGAGCCGCGTCTACGCCAACGTCAACGGCCTGTGGCAGATGACGGAGAGCTATCACACCTACATCAAGGACGCGCCGGTGATGGCGCCGGTCCCGGAATCGGCGACGAAGAAGAGCGCCACCAACTAGCCATGAGAACCTACGTCGCCTGGGCTTGCTGTGTCCTGTCGATCGCCGCGAGCGCCGCGGCCCAGACGGCGTCGAAGACCTGGGATCTGAAGGCGACGCCGGCCACCACGTTTTACCGCTTCCTCGACGCCGCGGCGAAGCCGGTCCTCACGATCAGCTCCGGCGACGTCGTGAGGATCGAGACGGCGACCGGCACGCCCGGCTACTTCGAGCGGCTCGGTGTCTCGAAGGACAGGATTCCCGCCGAGTTGTACGAGACGTTCAAGGGCGTCGACGACAACGCCCGGCGCGATCACACGCTGACCGGCCCCATCTACGTCATGGGTGCCGAGGCCGGCGACTCGCTGGAAATCCGGCTCCGCGCGATCGACCTCCGGCTGCCGATAGGGGCGCAGTCGTTTGGCGTGAACGGGGGCACGCTGCCGGGTGAATTCGCGTCCGGCCGCGACAAGGTCGTCTACCTGGACCTGAAGAAGAAGACCGCCGAGTACGCACCCGGCGTGGTCGTGCCGCTCGCCAAGCCATTCTGGGGATCGATCGCGGTCGTGCCACCGCTGTCGGTCGGGCGCGTCACCGATCAGCGCCCGAACGTGTGGGGCGCGAACATGGACAACTCGGACCTGGTCGCGGGCACGACGCTCTATTTGCCGGTCTTCATTCCCGGCGCGCTGCTGTCGCTCGGCGACGGCCACGCCGCGCAAGGCCATGGCGAGGTTGCCGGGTCCGCGATCGAGACGTCCCTCAAGGGCGAGATCCAGGTGATCCTGCACAAGGGCAAGACCATCAAGCTCCCGCGCGCGGAGACGCCCACCGAGTACATGACGATGGGGTTCAACGAGGATCTCGACGAGGCGGTGAAGACTGCGACGCGCGAGATGCTCGACTGGATCGTGGAGCTGAAAGGGCTGCCCCGGGACGAAGCCTACCTGCTGGCCAGCGTCGCGATGGACCTGCGCGTGACGCAGGTCGTCGACGGCGCGAAAGGGATTCACGCCGTGATCCCGAAATCCATTTTCTCCCGTTGACATCCCTGGTGACGGGCGTCCGCACACCAGCGATACGATCGTAGTCGTGCAGGCCCGGGACCGGGACGCCGCGCTGCAGGACGTCCTCTCGCGCTATTGGGGATACAACGCCTTCAGGCCGCTCCAACGCGAAGCGATGGAAGCCATCCTCGAAGGCCGCGACTCCGTCACGGTGCTGCCGACCGGGGGCGGCAAGTCGCTCTGTTTCCAGGCGCCGGCGCTGCTCATGGACGGGCTCGCCGTCGTCGTCTCGCCGCTGATCTCCCTCATGAAAGATCAGGTCGACACCCTGACCGGCAACGGCGTGCCCGCGGCGCTGTTCAACAGTTCGCTCTCGTCGGGCGACAAGGCGGCGGTTGCCTCCGGCCTTCGCGCCGGCCGCTACCGCCTGCTCTACGTCTCCCCGGAGCGGCTGGTCGGTGAAGGCAGCGAGACGTTCGTCGGACTCTTGTCCACCTGCCGGCCGCGCTTCGTCGCGGTGGACGAGGCCCACTGCATCAGCCAATGGGGCCACGACTTCCGGCCCGAATATCGCCAACTCGGGCGTCTCAGGCAGCTGTTGCCCGGCGTCAGCCTTCATGCGTTTACCGCGACGGCGACCACGCGCGTCCGGCGGGACATCAGCACGGAGCTGGCGCTCCGGGATCCGCTCGAGCTCGTCGGATCCTTCGATCGTCCGAACCTGCTGTACCGCGCGCTGCCGAGAGGCACGCTCAAGCGTCAGCTGCTGGAGGTGCTCGACCGCCGGCGCGGAGAGGCGGGCATCATCTACTGCACGTCGCGGCGCGAGGTCGACGCGCTGGCGGCGTGGCTGACCGGCACCGGCGTTCCGGCGCTGCCGTACCACGCAGGGCTCTCCGACGCGGAGCGCAGCATCAACCAGGACGCGTTCCTGAGCGAGCGCGTCAATGTCATCGTCGCAACCGTCGCGTTCGGCATGGGGATAGACCGATCGGACGTGCGCTTCGTCGTTCACGCGGGCGCTCCGCGCTCGCTCGAGCACTACCAGCAGGAATCAGGACGCGCCGGCCGTGACGGCCTCGAGGCGGAGTGCACGTTGATCTACTCGAGCGCGGACTTCATGAAATGGCGCCTGATGCTCGAGCGGAACGGCGAGCTCACCGACGCGGCGGTCGGGCTTCTTCGACAGATGGAGCGGTATGCGTCGAACGTCGGGTGCCGTCACAAGCACCTGGCGGAGTACTTCGGCGATCGCTATTCCCAGCGGCGCTGCGGGGCGTGCGACGTCTGCCTCGACGAGCTCGAGGCGGCGCCCGAACCGGTGGTGCTCGCGCGCAAGATCCTGTCCTGCGTGGTGCGCGTGGGCCAGCGCTTCGGCGCCACACATGTCGCAAGCGTGCTCCGCGGGCACGCCAGCGAGTCGGTGCGCGCGCGCCGGCATGACGCGCTCAGCACGTTCGGTCTGCTCCCGGAGGCGTCCGTCGCGGAAGTTCGCGGGTACATCGACCAGCTGGTCGGCCTGGATCTCCTCAGGTCGAGTGGCGAGGAGTATCCCGTGCTCGTGGTGACGTCGAAGGGCGTCGAGCTGCTCAAGAACGCCGAGAGCTGCCCGGACCTGCGGCTGGCGCGGCAGCGCCGGCCGCGCAAGGGCGAACCGCGCACGAGGTCGCGCGCAGAGGCGGCATCGTGGGAGGGCGTCGACGGCGCGCTCTTCGAGCGCCTGCGCGCCGTGCGCCTCGACGTCGCCCGGTCGCGGGGCGTGCCGCCGTACGTGATCTTCCACGACGTCACGCTGCGGGAGATGGCGCGGCTTCGTCCCACCACCGTCGACGCGCTGCTGACGGTCAGGGGTGTCGGCGCGCGCAAGGCCGACGACCTCGGCGACCTGTTCCTCGCGGCGATCCGCGCGCATCAAGCGGCGGACCTGCACGGTCCGCCCCGCGTCTGACGGGGCATGCCGCTCGTATTCCTGGATCGCGTCTCGATCGCGTACGGTCACCTGCCGCTGCTCGCGGACGCCAGCCTGCAGGTCGAGGCGCGCGAGCGCGTGTGCGTCATCGGCCGCAACGGCACAGGCAAATCGACGCTTCTCCGGATCATCGGCGGCGAGCTTGCGCCCGAGGCCGGGACCGTCTGGCATCAGCCCGGACTGCGCATCGGCAGCCTTGCGCAGGACGTCCCGCTCGACGACCCGCGTCCCGTGTCCCTCGTTGTATCCGAGGGCGTCAGGCACTTGAACGACGTTGACGAGTGGCGGAAAGAACAACTCGTCGCAATGACCGTCACGCGCCTCGGCCTTCCTCCGGACGCGTCAGTGCACGCGCTGTCGGGTGGCTGGCGGCGCCGGGTGCTGCTGGCCCGCGCGCTTGTCGGTCAGCCGGACCTGCTGTTGCTCGACGAGCCGACCAATCACCTCGACATCGAGACGATGACGTGGCTCGAAGGACTCCTGGTGGATTACCCGGGCGCCGTGGTCTTCGTCACCCACGATCGCGTGTTCCTGCAGCACGTCGCGACGCGAATCGTGGAGCTCGACCGCGGGCGGCTGACGTCGTGGCCCGGCGACTACGCGACGTTCCTCGACAGGAAGGAAGAATGGCTCGCGAATGAAGCGGTACGGCACGAGAAGTTCGACAAGCGCCTGGCCGAGGAGGAAGCCTGGCTGCGCCAGGGCATCAAAGCCCGCCGTACGCGCAACGAAGGGCGCGTTCGCGCGCTCATGGATATGCGGGCCGAGCGGGCCGCACGCCGGACACGCATCGGCAACGTGCGGCTGCAGGTGGACATGGCCGACCGGACCGGGCAGATGGTGTTCGAGGCCGACGGCGTGACCAAGGGCTTTGGCGGCGATCCGGTCGTTCGCGACGCCTCGTTCCGCGTCACCCGCGGGGACCGCATCGGCCTGATCGGTCCGAACGGATCGGGGAAGACGACGCTGCTGCGTCTGCTGATTGGCGAGCTCGAACCCGACAGCGGCGAGGTGCGACGCGGAGCCGGCGTCCAGATTGTCCATTACGATCAGCAGCGCGAGCAGCTCGATCCGGATCGAACGGTGTTCGACACCGTCGCCGACGGCGCCGACACCGTCGTCGTCAACGGGCAGCCGCAGCACGTCAACGGATATTTGAAGCAGTTCCTGTTTCCGGCGGAACGCGCGCTGTCCCCCGTGCGCGCGCTGTCCGGCGGCGAGCGGAACCGGTTGCTCCTCGCCCGGCTGTTCACGCGGCCTTCGAACGTGCTCGTGCTCGACGAGCCGACCAACGATCTCGACATCGAAACGCTGGAGCTGCTCGAGGCGCTGCTGATGGATTGGCAGGGAACGCTCCTGCTCGTCAGCCACGACCGGGCCTTCATCGACGACGTCGTCACCAGCACGCTCGCGTTCGAAGGGAATGGACGCGTGCAGGAGTACGTGGGCGGGTACGAGGACTGGCTGCGCCAGCGGCCCGTGCCCGCGCCTTCCGCCGCGGCTCCCGCGCGCGAAGGCCGGGTCCCTGGCGGGGTAGGCCGGGTCCTTTCGGACCCGGCAACCCCGAAGAAGCTCACGTATCGCGAGCGGGAGGAGCTCGAACAGCTCCCCTCGAAGATCCACGCCCTGGAGGAGGAGCAGCGCGCGCTCGCCGCGAGGATCGCCGCGCCGGATTTCTACAAGGAGCCGGCGGACGCCATTGCGCGGGCGCTCGAGCGCGTCGACGCCATCCACGACGAACTGCTCGAGGCCCTGGCCCGCTGGGACGAGCTCGAGTCGAGACCGCGCTAGTCCCCTGGAAACGGATTCTCTAGGAAAACGATCCGCCGTGTGATCTTATTGAGGACATGGCAAAGATCGGTCGTCCCAGGGCCACCCTGGTCGTCACGGACGTCGAGCGCACCGAGCTGGTGCGGTTGACGAAGCGAGCCCACGTGAATCGTCTCTTGGCGTTTCGGGCCCGACTGGTGCTCGCGTGCGCCGACGCGCCGACGGACACGGTGGTGGCGCGTCGCTATCGCACCACCAATACGACCGTGGGGAAATGGCGAAAGCGATTCATCGAGCGTCGGCTCGAGGGCTTGCTGGACGAGCCACGGGTCGGCGGGCCACGGACGATCTCGGACGCCGACGTTGAGGCGGTGGTCGTCAAGACACTCGAAACCACCCCGAAGGGCGAGACCCATTGGAGCACGCGGACCATGGCCGCGAAGGCCGGGATGAGTCACACGATGATCGGCCGGATCTGGCGCACATTCGGTCTGCAGCCTCACGTCACGCGCGCGTTCAAGCTCTCCCCCGATCCGCAACTGGTCGACAAAGTGCGGGACGTCGTCGGCCTGTACATGAACCCGCCCCACAATGCGGTGGTGTTTGCGGTCGACGAAAAATCCCAAATCCAGGCGCTGCAACGCGCCCAACCGATCCTGCCCATGGATGTGGGACAGCCCGAACGGCGGACCCACAATTACCTGCGCCACGGCACGCTGGATTTGTTTGCCGCCCTGAACATCGCGACCGGGGAAGTCCTCGCCCGGTGTAAGCCTCAGCATCGCGCCCAAGACTTTGTGGCGTTCCTCCGTGAGATCGAGGCGAGCGTGGAGCCCGCCCTGGAGGTCCACGTCGTGTTGGACAACCTCTCGGCGCACAAAGCGCCGCCGGTGCATCGGTGGGTGCTCCGCCATCCGCGCGTCCACCTGCACTTCACGCCCACCTATGCGTCGTGGCTGAACCTGGTGGAGCGCTTCTTTGGGTTGCTCACGGAGAAGGCCCTCAAGCGCGGATCCCATACCAGCATCCCGCAGCTGCGCGACGCGATCCTGGCGTTCGTCGACGCGCACAACGAGACCGGCACACCGTTCCGATGGACGAAGACCGCCGATGACATCCTCGACAAGATGCGGCGCTTCGGCATTCGCACGCAGCAGGTACACGCCTAATGATCGAACTTTTAACAAGAATCACCGATCCAGGGGACTAGGTCCGCCTGCTAGAATGGAAGGTTCATGATCTCAGTCAGCGGCGTCTCCATGCGGTTCGGGTCCAAAGTCCTCTTCGACGATGTCACGACGGCGTTCGCGACAGGCCGGCGGTACGGCCTGACGGGCCCGAACGGCGCGGGAAAATCGACGTTCATGAAACTGCTGACCGGCGAGCTCGAGCCGCAGCGTGGCACGGTCGTCCGGCCGCCGAAGGTTGGCGTCCTGCGGCAGGATCAGTTCGCGTTCGACCAGTACCGCGTCATCGACACCGTCGTGATGGGGAACCACCGGCTGTGGACCGCGCTTGCCGAGCGGGACGCGCTGTACGCGAAGGCCGACATGTCGAACGAGGACGGCATGCGCCTGGGCGAGCTCGAGGGGATCGTCGGCGAGGAGGACGGCTATACCGCGGAGAGCGACGCGGCGGTCCTGCTCCAGGGACTCGACATTCCCGATGCGCTGCACGACCGGACGATGGGCGAGCTGCAGGGCGGGCAGAAGGTGCGGGTCCTGCTCGCGCAGGCGCTGTACGGCCATCCGGCGGCGTTGCTGCTCGACGAGCCCACCAACCACCTGGACCTCGACTCGATCCACTGGCTCGAGGACTTTCTCGGCCGTTACGAAGGGACGCTGATCGTCATTTCGCACGACCGGCATTTCCTGAACAACGTCTGCACGCACATCGCCGACATCGACTACGAGACGATCATCACCTACACCGGCGGCTACGACGACATGGTGGTCGCCAAGACGCAGATCCGGACGACCCTCGAGACGCAGAACGAGCAGCGCGAGAAGAAGATCGCGCAGCTCAACGACTTCATCGCGCGGTTCTCCGCCGGCACCCGATCGAGCCAGGTGCAGTCGCGCCGGAAGGAAGTCGAGCGGCTCCAGACGACCGAGCTGGCCCGGTCCAACATCCAGCGCCCGTACATCAAGTTCGCCATGAAGCGGCCTTCCGGCAAGGTGCCGCTCGAGTGCAGCGGCATCGAGAAGGCCTTCGGCGACACGCCGGTCTTTTCAGGCTTCGGCGCCGTGGTCAATCGGGGCGACAAGGTCGTCCTCGTCGGCCGCAACGGCGTTGGAAAGACGACGCTGCTGAGGGCGCTGATGGCGGATGCGCCCGACGTGCCGCCGGCGCCGCAGGACCGCGATGCGGGAACGGTGCGGTGGGGCCACGAGGTATCGATCGGCTACTTCCCGCAGGATGCCACGAACGAGATCACCCGCGGCACGACGGTCGTCGAGTGGCTGCACCAGTTCGACCCCGACGCGTCCCGCCAGGACATTCACGGGCTGCTCGGCCAGATGTTGTTCAGTGGCGAAGACGGGTACAAGCCGACGGATGCGCTCTCCGGCGGCGAGACCGCACGGCTCCTCTTCTGCCGGATCATGCTGCAGAAGCCGAACGTGCTGATCCTCGACGAGCCGACGAACCACCTCGACCTCGAAGCGATCAACGCGCTGAACATCGCGCTTCAGAAGTACGAAGGCACCGTGCTGCTCGTCACCCACGACGAGGACCTGCTCGAGGAAGTCGGCACGCGCGTGTGGCAGTTCCACCGCGGCCGCATCCAGGATTACAAGGACAGCTACGAAGAGTTTGCCGCCGCGACTGCGTAACCACGAAGAGCGCGAAGACCGCGAAGAATTCCGGGCTGCGGCGTTAAAACTCGGCAGCAATGGCAGCGTCAGTTCGCCTTGGACGCAGCTGAGGACGCGGGTTCGCTGTTCTCGCGACGGAGATCAGAACACCGGCGCAACCCTTCGGTTAACAGACGGCCCTGACGCTCCACCGAGTGCGATTGATGACGACGAAGGTCAGGACCTGCATTGAGTTGCCGCTTTCACTCGATCGGTTATTTATCACCCGCGGCGACCGGCGGGTCAGGTCGGCGCAGTCGTGGGGTCGTGGGACCCCTAAGCGGGGGGAATTCAGCCAGGAGGATCGAACTGTGAGTGCGGAAAAGGTCAGCGATTGCCGGCTTCATTTCTTCAGCAGCGCGGGCCAGTTGACGACGAGCGTGATGGGTGCCGACGCGGCCTCATCCGCAAGCGTGTTCACGAGGAAGTGCTGGCCGTCGCGCGAAACGTCGTACATGGAGCCTGTGTTGCCAAGCGTGAGCGCATGCGTGTCGAACAACGGTCTCACGGCGCCGACCTCAAAAGCAGAACCCGCGCCGTTTACCATGGCACTCATCAGCTTCTTATCCGGAGCCAGATAGAAAATCTCCTTGCCATCGCTCCCCCACCGGGGCCAGCTGCCGCCGGCAGTGGAGACTTGCCACTTGTCGCCCCGCCGCGGGAACGGCGCGACGTACACTTCGTATCTGCCGGATTCGTTCGACGCGTACGCAATCCAGCGGCCGTCCGAGGAGAATCGACCTGGAACTTCGCTGAATGGCGTTTGCAGGAACGGAAACGACTTGCGGTCGCCGAAGAGCGGCAAGACCCAAAGATCGGCTGTGGCCTTGAACGCACCAACCCCAAACAGAATGAATCGTCCGTCAGGCGACCAGTCATATGGAACTTTCTCGAGACCGTCCGCCAGCAGCTCCTCCTCGTTGCCTGCACCACTCGACGCCTTCTGATAAAGATCCCAGTGTCCCTTGCGGTTCGAGTTGAACACCACCCGGCTCCCATCTGGAGACCAGACGGATGTGAGTTCTTCTGCGGGATCGAACGTGAAGTGCGTCCTGAGACCGCGCGCGATGTCAAAGAGCCAGATGTCACGATCTCTTCGCGTTCGATCGAAGAGACTCACCGCCACACGCCCGCCGTCTGAAGTCAGTTCGAGGTTTCCGTGGCGCGCCTGATCCGCGACCACACCGATCTGCTTCCCGCTGCGGTCAAACCAGACGAGCTGTGTTGGCGCGCCGGCTTGTCCTCCAACATCCGCGGGACCGGTCTGATAGGCGAGGACGCCGGTCTCAGAGACGCTAAAGGCGCCGGCCATCCCGGATGCGCCGCCGATCATCACGCGCTCAGCGACCGGCACGGCGTCGCCAGTCAATTCCAGGCGCTCGACATCAAAGGGCTGGGCCATGAGCGTCTGCTCGCGAAGAAAGAGCAGATAGCCCTGCGCATACTTCGCGTTGGACCCTCCGGGCACGAGCAGCTTCCGCTCGTTCGAGTCGAGAGCGCTGACGTAGATGCCGTTTGGGCTACTCGGGCCAGCAGTCTTATTGCCGACCGCGAAATAGAGGAAATGCCGTCCGTCCGGCAGAAAGAACGGAAACCAATGCTGCGTCTCCCCATTGCCTGCGTTGAGCGTCGTCACCGGGGATGGCGTGCCGCCCGAGTCCGACACGCGACGGATAGGATTACCAGGAGTAAAGGAGGCAAAGAGAATTGTGCCGCCCCGGTTCCAGGTTGCGCCGGGGTTAGGGATGGCGTCTGCCAGGGTCACGGGCGGGCCGCCGGTCGCATCAACTCTCTTTATTTTCCCGCCCACATAAAACCCGATGAACCGGCTGTCGGACGACCAGAAGGGCGAGCCGGCGCCTTCGGTACCGGCCAACGGCTGCGCCACGAGTCGGTCGAGCGACTGTACCCATAGCCCGGTTCCACCACCGTTTTCTCCGACGAACGCGAGCTGCCGGCCATCCGGTGAAAGGGCGAAGCCGCCGGTTTGCGCTGGAGCGACACCGCGCTCGCCCGCTGGCGGCAAAATTGAGCTGCGATAGGCACGCGTGTCCGCCGGCGCGCGCCGGAGATAGAGCACACTCCCGAGAGCGAGCGCCGCAGCCACGGTGACAAGGGCCAATGCTATCCAGGCCACACGCTCCCGGGTGGCGCGCCGTGCGACTGGAGCACCGATGGCTCGGCCTGCGAGTGCATCGTCCAACTCGATCCGCGCATCGCCGATATCACGCACCCGGTGCCGGGGATCTTTCTCGAAACATCGTTGCAACAGACGTCGTACGGTCACCGGTGTGGTGTCGGGCAACGCCGTCCACTCTGGCTCGCGTTCCAGAATCGCTGCAATCGTGTCGGAGACGGTCTCACCGGCCAACGCCTGTCGCCCCGTCAGCA
>Ga0137418_10005639_pt1 | contig 11486 bp, 11 predicted proteins | sample CZODoug3_1_2_16f_FD_122242 | JGI IMG/M metagenome (GOLD analysis project Ga0137418, IMG submission 122242) | Vadose zone soil fungal communities from Angelo Coast Range Reserve, California, USA - CZODoug3_1_2_16fungal (Hybrid Assembly) | ecosystem: Environmental > Terrestrial > Soil > Vadose... | reverse complement strand
TACGTTGTTATTACCCGCGATAAAAATGCCGGCTTCCGCGCCGTTGAAAACCTGGTTGTGCCGCAGGCGGTTCCCATCGCCTTCGAGGCGAATCCCGTCGAAGACGCTGCTCGCAAACGTCTCGTTCCGCGCAACGAGGCCCTGGTTCCCATGAATGAAAATCCCCACTTGATTGATCCCCACGCCGTTGTCAGTTACCTCCACTCCATCGGAGTGCGTGACTAGGATGTTCGTCGCCACGGCCGTACATGTGTCCGCGGCCGTGCACGGCGACCACACATTGTTCGTCACCGTGTTCCTTGAAATCGCGCCTTGCGCGCCAAAGCCTATCTGGACGCCGTTCTGAGCCGCTCCGGAAGTCGGCCCGATGCCCGTTACGACGTTGCCGCGTACCGACACGTGCGTCCCAGCTTCGTTGGCTGTGATTCCGTTTTTCTGGAAATCGTGGATGGTGGACTTCTCAATTTCCACGTTGGAGACGCCCCCTCCGCCGCTCTGGACAAAGATTCCCGTACCGCTCTGGCAGTCTCCGAGGCCCGTGCCTAGCTTGAAGTTGCGAATGGCCACGTGGCTGATCTCGCCCGACGCGTTTTGGAAAGCGATTCCGAAGAGTCGCGGCGAGCACTGAGGCACGCCGTTGTTCGCGCCGTCCACGATGAGGCCCTCGACGGAGACGTCCGTCGTATCGGCCACAAGAATCGCCGTGGCGAGAGGCGAACCGTCGAGCAAACTCGTGGTGTTCCGCTGCATGGTGCCGGGCATTAGAACCGCGCCGCTGTCGGCATTAATCATCAGCGGTTTGTGGATCGCCACCTGCTCGGCGTAATTTCCTTTGCAAACGCGAATGGTTGCACCGGGAGTTGCCGCATCCACGGCGTCCTGAATCCGGCTGAATGTAGCATTCGGACACTCCACCTTGTTATCGTCCACGACGAGTTGTGGTCTTCTGTCGTCGCCGATCACGGGGCGGGGCAAGAGTAAGGCGAGCAAAATGGCAAAGGCGCGCGTATGAAAATCCTGGCGCGACCAGGTGATGTATTGGCTGCGCTTTTCGCCCGCCCCGCCGTGACAACTGGAAGATTTGCACCCGACTGCACCGATGAAGAGCGCGCCCTCTTCGCGCGTTTGCTTTACATCTTTGGCAAAAAGAGCTGCGCTCAATGCAAAAAAGCTCGCGAGAAAAATGATAAAGCGACGCACAGATGGCCGATCCACCGCGCGAGATTAACACCGCCCGTGCGAGTAGTTCCATGCTAAAGGTGAATGGCACGATCGTTCGGCGAGGGCGCCGAACACGGCAGGCGAGGCGTGCGAGCTGCCCGTTCCAGCGCTTGCGAGCGGGTCAATCGAGCAGTCCCCAAGGCGCGCCGTAACAAGGCCACGGCGGCTTGCTCGATGTTAAGAATAATGTCGGCGAAGCCGAGACTTATTTAGCATCGCCCGGCGGAGCGGACGATCCTCCTCAATTCATCTGCGCCTTCCAGCGTTTGCGGATCGGTTTTGTGTAGCGGTGGATGTCGATGTTCTTGGCGCGATCGACGCCTTCCTTCACCGCTTCGGCCGAGTCTCGGTATTTTTCCTTGAGCGATTCGAAGAACGGCCAGAGGAAAGGCAACGAAAGAAAACCCCAGTGCACGTTTCCCAGCGAAGGTTTCGCCTCGATTTCCTTCTCCTCGGCGCTAGAGGCGTAACGGATCGCCAATCCGATCGCGAGACCAAGGGCGAGCGCGCCTAGGATGGTGGGCACGGGGTTTTCGCGCAGGAAAAACTCGGTGCGCTGGCGGGCCATGCCTGCTTTTTCTTTCGTCTGCGCCCAAGTGTCGCCGGCCGCCGCCGAAACTTTGTGCGCGGTGCGCCGCAAGCGGCCTTCCGCTTCGGATGAAGTTTGCTCTTCACGCTCCTGCATCGACGCAGCCAACGGTTCGTCTTCCTTAAATTCGTCGCCGCTTGGATTCATCATATAAATGATTCGTAATTCGTCGCCGATCTGCGCCTCTCATTTGCTCCTCACGTCCATCAATTAAACCAAACGCGAAACAATAAGGCGGAAAAGCGGAGGGGACGAGAATGAAAGAGAAATCCGCGCGATCCCGATCGGGGATCCGCAGCGGATTTTAGGCGCGAAAAATCAACGAGCGAGCGCTCGCTGATAGGCGGCGTGAATCTCGTCATTCGCGACAACGAAGATCACCTTGTCGATCTTGTCGTTGTTGGCCAGGAACTCTTGAGTTGTTTCGACAGCAATCTTGGCCGCTTCAGTAATTGGATAGCGGTATGCGCCGCAACTGATCGCCGGAAATGCAATGGTCTTGACAGAGTTTTCGAGCGCGAGGTGGAGTGAGTTTCGGTAACAGTTCGCCAGTATTTCTGCTTCGCCGCGATGACTTCCGTTCCAGAACGGGCCGACGGTGTGGATGACAAAACGCGCGGGCAAATTGTATCCGCCAGTGATTTTCGCTTCACCCGGCTGGCAACCGCCGAGTGTCCGGCACTCCGCGAGAAGCTCCGGTCCAGCGGCGCGATGAATGGCGCCATCGACTCCGCCGCCGCCAAGCAACGTTGTATTGGCCGCGTTCACGATTGCATCGACATCGAATGTGGTGATATCGCCGCGGACGATGTCGATCTTCATATCCACATTTTTCTCCATGAAACAGGTTTCAAAAAATGGCAAAGCACGAATAGGAAGGACGAAGGAAACCCGAATGCTCAAATGACGAAACTCCCGGGTCGGAGCGCTTTTTGTCATTCGGATTTCGTCATTCCTTCGGCATTCGAGGTTCGTCATTCGTCATTGCTTCGTCACTGAAGGTTTCATGGTGCGAGCCGGCCGATTAGCCACTCGCCGTTCCCTTGCAACGTATAACGAAAGCGATCGTGCAAACGATTCGGACGTCCCTGCCAGAATTCCATAATTTCCGGCTTCACGCGATAACCGCCCCAATGTGGCGGCAACGCGATCGGTTTGTCGGCAAAACGCTCGGTCATTTCCGCCATCCGCGCGTCGAGCACGCGGCGCCCATCGACCACTTCGCTTTGACGCGAGGCCCATGCGCCGAGCTGGCTGCCGAGCGGGCGCGAATGAAAATAACGCTCGGATTCTTCGCGCGAAGTTTTCTCCACCGCGCCGCTGATCCGGATTTGGCGATCCAGTTCGATCCAATAAAAGGCAAGCGCGGCGTACGGGTTGGCCTCGAGCTGTTTTCCTTTTTCGCTTTCGTAATTTGTGAAAAGGACGAAGCCGTCCTGATCGAATCCCTTCAATAAAACAACGCGCACCGAGGGCCTTGCATCTCGCCCGGCCGTAGCGAGGCTCATGGCGTTGACGTCGCGAATGCCTGCTTCGATCGCGGCGGTGAACCAGTTTGCAAATTGCTTGATTGGATCAGGATCGAGATCGCGACGGCGCAGGCCATGGGCGGCGTGTTCGTAACGCGAAGAACCCGGATCATGCGGCGTCTCTAACCGCACAATATTCGCGAGATCGAGATTGTCGATCCGTTCGACTACGCTCAGGACAAGCCTTGCGATGCTGCGATTTTTGAGACTATCGCGGAGTTGCCAGATGCGCGAAATGAATATCGCAATCAGCCGAGCCGAATGATTCGTTCGAGCTCGCGTTGCAGGGCGCGATCTGCTCGCCATCGTCTTGGTAACCCCAAACCGCTAATTCAAGCATCTGTGCGCCGATTTCGCGCCGACCTCTTATAGCTGCACGCAAACGTCCACGGACCGTCCAATCTTCCTGCTTCGCGGCAGTTGCGTTTTCGTAAGAAGAGCGGCCATCCCAGTAACAATAGAATACGTGGAGCGGCGTGCCATTGTCATCGAACCGATAACAGCGAATGGGCAGACTTGCGCCGTTGATGTGAAGGAGACGAATGCCGCTCTCGCGGTGCAGGACAAGGCCGCTGGCGGGCAAACAAATATCGGGCCGATGATTTTTAACAAACAAGGCAGCGGTGCGTCCCGGAAACCAGCGAAAGAAATACATCATCCAGAGTTGGCCGTCTGCTGCTTCCCACTTTCCGCCGCCGCCTTCGCTATAGCGAAGCAGGCTTTCGGCTTCCGGCGGGATGGAGACTGATTTATATCTGCTCTCGGACACAGGCCACTGCACCGCCCAGCGCGTATAGGTGACGGTCTGTTGGTGAAGGGCGTACCAAGTTTGAACTCCCGCTTCGGCGAAGCAAATCCAGATTCCGAGGCCTGCCAGCAACGGCCATGGGAGCGGCCGGGGCGCAGAATTTACATCGACATGGGACGATTCGATTGCGGAATTCGTATTGCGAAGGAGGAGCAAACAGAGGAGCCAAAGCCCAAGCAAGCAGACAGAGAGGATGGTTAAACCGGCCGGGTCGTGCCAGGCTTCGATGGCTTTGGTGCCATTTCTGGTGCCGATCCATACCAGCAGCGCGGTGCGGACCAGATTACAAAAAAACGCGAGCAGCGCCCCGGCGGCGACAAGGAGAATGCGCGGCCGGATTTTAAACGCGTAAAGCTCGCCGAGGAAAAGTGAGACCATCAGCGTCGCCTGAAGCGAGCGCACGCCACTGCACGCTTCCTCGATTCCAATCAAACCAGCGCCGACTTCGATGACATTGCCAAGTTGAAGAGCGGGAATCCCGACGACGTTGAGCAGCGCGACATTGATCCCGGTTACAGCCCGCATGAGATTTTGCACGACGACTTGTTCGAGATGCATGGGCCATGGCACCGCTACGAGAAAGAAAACGATCGGAAACGCGAAGTGGCGGAGCCAAGGCAAGCCGCCCATCAAAAAGAGGCATCTTAAAGTCAACGCGATCACGACGAGCGTGAACGCCCAACTGATCAAACGCCAATCTGGATTCGCTTCGGCGACGAACCGGAGCGGCAAAAATAGGAACGCGCAGAGGACCGCGGCAGCGGCCGGCAAGAGTCGCCCCGGCAGCGAGGATCAACTTCAGGAGCCGCCGTTGGCCGCCTATTATGGCTTCATGTTGGCTGTTGCGGGTGAGAAAAGCAAGGCACGCAAATACGTGGAGATCGGAAAAACAGCGCATTTGCTTCCCGAAGAAAAGCAATTGATCGACCGCGCCGAAGCGGCCTTGAGACAACTTTAGTCAGTCGGGAAACGGTTGTTGTCGGGGCCTTCGCCTCTGGGGAGTTTTGTAGGCTTTTCGGGATCCGTGGGTACAATAACTGCTATAATTACCATATAACTTTCGGTAAATGGTGCTCGCCATTGCCATATTAATTAGACACATGAATACGCATGTGAATCGATCCAAAGATGATGAGGACGGTTTCACTCTCGTCGAAGTGATGGTTGCGACAATGCTCGTCGCTATCTTCTTCGTATCGATCTTCGAGGTAAATGCGATGTGCCTGCGATACATGGACGCCAGCAAGGAGTCACTGGCTGCTCTGCAAAGCGTCCAGGATCGCGCCGAGGTCTTGCGCAATCTCGCCTTTTCTGATCTGACAACTACTTCGTTTGTTCGGAATAACGTCATGCCTGCCAACTACACGCCTGACAAGACCCCGACACTTTTCTCAAAGAAGGCCACCGAGGTAGTCAGGATCACTCAATACCCAGCGGCCAACGGAGTGACCCAGTTCACGCGCTCGCCGAACGGCACCATCACTACGGATTCTGTGGCGACGGATCTCGGGACGGGGTTGGTGCAAGTGGACGTCTCGGTTTCCTGGAACATGACCCTGGGCGGTCGCCTCCGAACTGAACAGACAAGCTGCATTGTCTCGAATGGAACAAAGAAATGAGACTTCGAATTTCAGCAAAAACTCACGCCTTCACTCTCATAGAAATGATGGTCGCGATGGCGACTGCCTCGGCCATTCTCGGCGTCACAGTGACCTCGTCAATTGCTTTACAAAGAAGTTTTAATTCAACTGATAACTATCTTGCGACGGAGACGCAGCAAATCCGCATTGTGGATTTCCTCGCTCGAGATGTGAGACGCGGATTGAGCGTCATATCGTCAGTCGATGAGCAAACGGTCCAGGTACAGATTCCAAAGTATATCATTCAAGCTGGAGATCCGGAGGCGATTTTGGATCCGTCGCTCATAGGAACTCCGCGCTCACCGAGCCGAGCGATCGTGAGTCGGGATTATAACATAAACTACGGGGCCACGGCCCCCAGCTTCGTTGAGTATAAAGTCAACGGCGCTTCGATTGAGCGCTGGGAGGACGGGGTTAGAACGACGATTGCCTCAAGCACCGACAACCTACTTCCGCAGACGCTCGACACCGAATTAGCCAACACCGAGTACACCTCCACGTCCATTACGTTCAAGCCGATCTCGGTGGCGGACCGAAGCGGAACAATTGTTTACGCGACGGCTTACCTGAGAAATCGGCGGCGCCCCCCCCCATAGAAGCCTAAGAGAAACCAGGCAAACCAAAAAAAAACACCCATGCAAACCAAAAAAAACACTAAAGAAACCGGTAACGTTTTGCTCTGTGTGCTCGGCACGATTTTGATCGTGTCGCTCATCGGCGCGACCGTGTTGCGCAACTCCACTACACGTTTGAACGCGTCATCCAATAAGGTGCGAGCTTGGAAGGAAGCGCTTTCCGCCGCCGAAACAGGCGGTGACATCGGGTTTGCCGAGCTAAGGAAGCACTTATCCGATCCATCACATCAGTGGGCGGGGTGGACCCCGTCCGGAACGGGGCACGGGTATGTCAGCCCGGAAACAACGTTCGGCAGCAGTAACCTCAGGGCCCGAACCGTCGTAGAAACATGCTATTTCGACGTCTCCGGAACTCTTCATCTCGGACCAAATCCAGATCCAAACGCAAATAACTGGTATCGTGTCCGGAGTAAAGGAACGGCACCCCTCCCGAATCTCAAGCGAACCGGGATGGATGACGCGCTCACCAACGACGGCCTCCAGCACTTCGCTGCGTTCGGTTCAATGCAAATGCAGGACATCACAGCCCGAGGCAAGGGCGATAGCCTTTTGCGCAAGATCGATTTCCAATACGATCATTTCGTCGCGACCTACGGACCCAATGGTGACGGCCTCAACAAGGCTCTGGTTACCGCATCCTATGCACCCTCAATCTCGCGGCGAATCGAGCAAATCGTCATGCCGGTGACACCTTTTTTCGACGCTGCGATCAAATCCGCTACCACCTTCTACGGACTCGGCTCCGCCGCCTGGATCGACAGCTACGATTCGCGCAACGGCCCGTATGATCCCACGGTGAAAACCAATCCCAACAGTCCCTATTACAAGGATTCCCGCCACGGCTCGGTCGAGATCAACAGTGGGACAGCAACAATCATGGGCACGATTTATGGGGATGTGGCGACGAACGGAGGACACGTCACTGGCAAGACCTCCAACGTTACTGGAACCATAGATAACAATGTTCCTTTCACCCTGTTGGACTACCAAATGCCGGACACATCGACATGGGCATACCAACCCCTTCCGAACAATGTGACAAGTACCAAAACTCTCGCGCCGCCGGCGGCCGGAACCTCCGATGCTCCAATTTATTATGTTTTTACGTCAATCGGCGGTGCGTTGACCGTGAACCCGGCCGTGGTCGGGGGCAATGCGGTGGACACTTACGTTGCCATTCGGGTCACAGGCGACATCTCAGGCGGCAACGCAGGAGTCACGGTAAATCCAAAGGTGCACCTCAAGATATATTTCGAAGGCAATATTAGCGTCAAAAACAAGAACCTTGTAAATCAAAACCCGAGCCTCGCAAACCCGTACGCTGGGAATTTGCAGTTCTACGGCATCAGTCCGCCGGTCGGCACGCCGCAAACAATCGCCCTCGGTCCTAGCACCCCCCAAACTCTTGCCGCGACGTTCTACGCGCCGAGCGCGGATGTCCAGGAGAATGGAAACCCCGACTTTATCGGGACAGTGGTTTGCAAAAGTTTTTACTCGAACGGAAACATAAGCTGGCATTATGATCGCGCCCTCAATGATGACGGGCAGCTCCTCGATTTTCGCATCGTTAGCTACGTAGAAGATACCCGTTAGTCGCAACGTTTACTCGCTCGCCCTCCACCTTGATCGTCGCTGAAAGCGCAAGCACCAACGCGCTTTCTCGAGCAGAAGAGGCAAGTGCGCTGTAAAAGTCGAAAACACCGCGACCATAAAAAACCTATCGCCGCGGCGTTGCAGGACCGGCAATCGCCATAATTGCACAGGAATCAAACCGGTTTGAATCGGGGAAACTGGGAAGCCAGGAGTTCAGGGTCCAGGCCGGCCTCCCAATCTTAGCTCACTCGTAAACTGAGACATTTTAGCCCTATTTGAAGGGAGTAAAAAAAAGGCGGCATTAGCAATCGCCGCGGCGCACAACGTGCTATAATTGACAGCACTTACTATAATTGTTATAGTCAGTGGAGATGACTCACAACCGTTCTAAGCGTCCTCAGTCAGGCACTACTCTGGTCGAAACAGCCGTGGCCGCCACCCTTATCGCTGTCTTTTTCGCGACGATTTTCGAACTTAACGCGGTTTGCCTGCGCTATATCAATGCGAGCAAAGAGAGCGTGGCGGCGCTCCAGGGCGTGCAGGACCGCATTGAAACCTTACGCAATCTCGCCTTTACCGACATGACGAATGCGACCTTCGTTCAGAACCTTATGGTCAATCCAGCCAATGGCTCCGATTTCGCCAAAACGAAACCGACCGAGGTCGTCACCATCAAAGCCTACGATACCGCCACCAAAAGCACATCGGGAACTGGGATTCAAATCTCGCGTCCGGTCGGTGCCATCGTAACTCCATCGATAGCCGGTTCACTCCCGAGCGCGACCGTAGTCCTAGTCAATGTAACCTATCAATGGAGTATGCTGGGAGGCCGGTCTGGCAGTGAGCAGACCGAAACCGTCATCTCCTCGGGAACCAAAAAATGAAACTCAGCCAAATCAATAATACGAAGGGGTTCACTCTTGGCGAAACGATGGTCGCCATGGGGATCGCCTCATTCATGCTCCTCGCCATAGTTACGGCTTCGATCGCGTTGCAAAAGAGCTTCAATGCTGTTGACAACTACTTTGCCACCCAGATTCAGCAGATTCGCATTATCGAATATCTCAACCGGGATGTGAAACGCTCATATGCCGTAACAAGTACGAGCAGCCCACAAAAGGTCACTTGCACGATCCCGAATTACATCATCCAGTGCGGGGACCCCGACGCCAACGCCACCTGCACAGGGACCCCCCCGATGCCTCCCTCCGGCTGCACCCCCCCTGGCTGCAACATCGGCACCCGACGCAATCCGACTGTCAAGTTGAGCGCTAACGGTGTGACTGTTGATTACGCCTTAGACGCCCTTGGATCCCCAATCACGACCACGGTGGACTATTCCATCAGCAATCAATCCATCACGCGGACAGAGAATGGCCGTCTTACAACGATCGCCTCGAGCACCGACAATCTGCTTCCATCCTGGTTGGACGTGGACGTGTCCAATACGGAGTATCTGTCCACCAGCATAACCTTCCTCCCCATCTTCATATCAGGAGGAGCGACGGCGGAACGAAGCGGTACAACCCTTTTTTCCACTGCCTACCTCCGCAACTTGCGACGAGGGAACTGAACCCACGACAATAAAAGTTAAAAATAGTCACCGATGAAAATACAACTTAAGCGAACCAATACTGGCAGCACGATCCTTTGTGCGCTCTGCACGATTCTTATTATCTCACTTATCGGAGCCAATGTGCTCCTAAACTGCACCACCCGCTACAATGTCTCTTCCAAGCAGGTCAAAGGCTGGAAAGAGGCTTTGTACGCCGCGGAGGGCGGAGGCGATGTTGCCTTTTCCGAAGTGCGAAAGTTCGCGCTGAGTGGTCCGCCGACCGCTTTCCTGACCAGTAACGGGTGGACTAAGACTGCCGGACCTTCCTATGCTTCCTATAGCAGGACAGACGGACTGCCTTACTCTTTCGGGGAGAACAGTAGCCTTTCGGCAGATGTAACGGTCGACCGGCTAACGGCTACGCTGCAGAATCAGCCGCAGTATTATTATCGGATCCGCTCCAAGGGAACGGCCAAGCTCGTTGGTCTGCCGCGGGTTAGCATGGATGACCGCATGGACCAAGTGACCAGAGGCGATAGTTTGCTCCGAAAGATCGATTTCAAGTACGACCATTTCAAAGCCAGGTATGGTGATGGCGACGGGACAGCCGGCACCCAGGCGATTCACACCGTCGTGAATCCGCAGATCACGCGGCGGATCGAAACAATCGCGGTTCCCCAGTTTTTGACCTTCACCAGCGCGATCCAGGCAACCGGCAGCTTTTATGGACCCGGTGCCGCTGGCTGGATTGACAGCTACGATTCCAAGAATGGCTCTTACGCCTTGGTCAACGCCGGCGGTCGTGTTGCCGACAATCCTCTCTCGCCATATTACGGCGATTCGCGGGATGGAGACGTCTCAGCCGGGACTTCAATCTTTACCGAATTCGGTCCGATTTATGGAGACGTGACGACAAACGGCGGTACTATCACCAATAAGAGTAACGGGACTATTTACGGTACGATCGATAACAACGTGCCATTTACGATCCCGCCTTTGGAGGCACCGGCGGGTTACCCAGCCGGCTACACGAGCACAAGCAGTGGGACACTCGGGCCACCCAGCCTGCCCAGCTCTGCCACTTCCGATCTAACCCCTGCGCTCTATGCCTATTCCGATTTAAGCAGCGGTGTCACAATCAATCCGCTAAAAGATGCTTACGGCAATCCCGTCGAGACCTACGTTACGATCGTAGTCAATGGCGATGTTGGTGGGAATATTACAATCAGCAAGCACGTCAACGCGCAGATTTACTTTACCGGTAACTTGACCTTAAAAAACAGTCAGGTTGCAAACAACAATGTTGACGACGCCGTCTCGACAAATCCGAGCCGGGCGGGTCACCTTCAGTTTTATGGAATTAGCCCTACGGTGGCCGGAGCTACGCAATCGGTCAACATCAACCCTCCGGGTGACTTGTATGCAACTATTTATGCGCCGAACGCTGACGTAACATTGACTGGCAACCCCGATATATATGGAGCGATCGTCTGCCACGACTTCCATGGTAACGGAAACACCGGGTTCCATTACGACAAAGCACTCGGCCGGCTTCTCGCTCGCGTGACCGATTATCGGATCGCGAGTTATATCGAAGACGTTCGATAACGAGCCCGTGCCCTGCGGGCGTCCGCGGAATTGCAAGAGGCGCGGAACTTGGTTCGGCCGGCCGACGCAGCCTCAGTCCGCCGGACCTTTTGCGACCTGGCTGATAAAATCCTCGACGCGCGGGCGAAATGATTCCTCGCTCTTACGAGAAAACGGGGGCGACAGAAACCTGTCGCCCCCGCCAAACAATGGAAACAACTAAATTCTTACCCGCGAAAGATTCTCTTCCCGGACCATCTGCTTGAGCTTACGACGCCGCAATCCGTAAGTCGAAAACACCGCGACCAGAAGACCTATCACCGGGAAAA
>Ga0137418_10005638_pt1 | contig 11487 bp, 11 predicted proteins | sample CZODoug3_1_2_16f_FD_122242 | JGI IMG/M metagenome (GOLD analysis project Ga0137418, IMG submission 122242) | Vadose zone soil fungal communities from Angelo Coast Range Reserve, California, USA - CZODoug3_1_2_16fungal (Hybrid Assembly) | ecosystem: Environmental > Terrestrial > Soil > Vadose... | reverse complement strand
TCGCCTGCCTGGAGCGCCGGCGTGAGGCTGGCATTGGCGAGCGTGTATTGCTTCAGGACGTCGCCGATCGCGACCACGTAGAGTTTCCCTTCCCAGAAAGCAGGCGTCGAGAAGATGCCGCATATGATGCAGGCGGGCCCCGCAGTGATCGGCACCGTCTGAAGGATCTGATCGCCGCCCGCATTGAATCCGGTCATGTTGTCGCGGTCGATCACGTAAAGAACCCCCTGCTTGTCCCCCCCGATGAGCAAATGCGGGTGTGCCGCAGATCCGGCGGAATCCGGCAGCACGATCGCGCCCCCGGACCCGAGATCCAAGTCACCCTCATTCAGTTCGGATTGATTCGCCGGCGTGAAGAAATCGGCGACCGACAGCCCGCTGGCTGGATTCAATTTGATGAAGCTGTCGCCGTAGTTGGTGCGCGGGGCCGCCGTGTCGAATGTTCCGTTGCCGGTGATGACGTAGATATTTCCGGCGGCATCGGCGGCCGGACCCGTTCCGGACATCCAGATCCCGCCGAGGCCGCCGTTCGGTGTCGTATTGAAGACGACCGGCGCCTGCGCGAGATCTGCCGCGGCGTAGCCGATCACCCAGCCGTGGTACGGCTGATGGTCCCCGTGCGACCCCCAGGCGGCATACACTTTTCCATTCAGCAGCAACAGGCCCGGTCGCTGGTTCTCCCGTAGCGGGCAGAACGGTACGTTTCCCGCCGCTGCGCCGGGGCACGTGCCGTCGCCCATGTCCCCGTTGCCCGGAACCGTGATCGCAGAAGAAATGCTCGCCGGGCCGTTGAATTTTTCTGTGCCGGTCGCAAGGTCGAGCGCATGCAGCCGCTGGAAGTAGCAGGGAGGGGCGGAGCATCCCGTCGTTTCTTTTGTTTTCGCGACGACGTAGAGCGTGCCGGTGGCGGGATCGATCACGGGCGTTCCGGTGATTCCGATTTTCGTGTTGATATCGCCGGTTTCACCGGTATCGACCGGAGGAACGGTCGTAACGCCCGTCCCGAGGAAGCTCTTCTGCCAGTATTGGACACAAGGGCTCGCATCGGCGTCAAAGGCATAGACGCTGTCGTTCTGGGTGGCGACCAAAACGACGTTGTGCGTGCCCCCCTGTATCAGGAAGTTCGCGACATAGAGCGGCTGGGCATAGACCTCGCCGTCCACGGCGCACGCGAACAGCTTGCCGAAGGTCGAACCGGTCACGTTGGAGGGTTTCAGAATAAACTCCTGGCGGTTCTGTCCGGTCCGCTGCGGGTCGTAGCGCTGCGTGAAAACGCCGGTAAAGCCTGACGCAGGGCTCGTGCCGCCATGGCACGCGTAAACTGCGAGCAGCGCGCTCGCCATCAAGAGTGAAATCCCGACCGCACTATTGACTCTAGTGTGCATGCACGAGGCCCCTTGACTCGCCCTCCACAGGGTCAAATCTTACCCGTTGCGTTCGCGGATGGGATCAGACCCAACCGGACTATCGGCGCAACCGACAGCGCGAGTACAGACGCAATACTGGCGGGCAACGCCTTTGAGGATGACCTGCTCGGCAGTTGTATCGAGCGGGGAAACGGATCATCATCCGCGCTGTCGTGCAGACGTGGGGAGGACATTCATGACGAGGCCCCCGACGTTCGAGCGCGTGGTCGCTGGCGCCGTTGCCGCGCTCGCCTGCAGCCTCGCATGCGCGGTGGCGAGCCACGCGCAGAGCTTTCCCTTCAAGCCCATTCTTCTGGTCCTGCCCACAGCCGCGGGCGGCCCGGTGGACATCGTTGCGCGCATCGTCGCGCCCGAGGCGTCGAAATTGCTCGGCCAGCCTATCGTGATGGAGAACCGTCCCGGCGCGTCGCAGAAGATCGGAATCCACAGCATGTTGCGGGCGCCGCGCGACGGCTACACCTTCGCGGCGATCTCGCCCGCGTCGGCGACGATCAACCCGCTCGTCGATCGCAACGTCGGCTACGATCCTCTGAAGGATTTCACGCTGCTGTCGCAGACGGTGGGCCACCCTGCGGTCGTGACCGTGCACCCGTCGGTGCCCGTCCGCACCATGCAGGAACTGGTTGCCTACGCCAAGGCGAACCCCGGCAAGCTCGCATACGGTTCGGGCGGCAACGGCACGAGCCTGCAATTCTCGACCTCCGAGCTGCTCATGAAGCTCGGTATTACGGCGGTGCATGTCCCGTACAAGTCCGACGCGCCGGCTTTCAACGACCTGCTCGGCGGCCAGATCAACCTGATGATACCGGCGCTCGGGGTGGTCAGGTCGGCGCTCGAAGCCGGGCGGCTGGTGCCGCTCGCGATCAGCAGCACGAGCCGCTCGCCGCTCCTGCCCAACGTGCCCGCCTACGGGGAGACCGGGATTCCGGAGCTGAAGGACTACAGCTACCGGATCTGGATCGGCTTTGCGGCGGGCGCGGGGATCCCGGAGGAAGCGGCGAGAAGGCTTCAGGACGCGTTCATGCGCGCCCCGCGAACGCCCAGCGTGCGACAATCGCTGGAGGCGAACGATTTCGAAGTCATCGCTTCAACCGCGCAGGAGTTCTCCCGGGAACTTCGCGCGGAGCTCGATCGCAACCGCAGGGTCATCGCCAGCGGCGCGATCGCGGTCGAATGAGAAGGGAAACGCCCATGATCGCAATGACAAAGGCCCGGCTCGATGTCGTTCCGCTGAGCAAGCATATCGGGGCGGAAATTCGCGGGCTGGACCTGCACGACAAGCCCGACGACGAAACCATCAAGGCGATCTACCAGGCCTGGCTCGATCACCTCGTGATCGTTTTCCCGGACCAGAAGCTCGAGCAGGAAGACCTCGTCCGCGTCACCGGCTATTTCGGCGAGATGGGCATGCCGCGTCGACCGCCGCAATTCTTCCCAAAGGGGTATTCGCGGCTCCTGCCGGGGATCATGCTCATTTCGAACATCCGCGAGAACGGCGAGCCGATCGGAGCGCTGCCGGACGGCGAGATGATGTTCCACCACGACATGATCCACTCCGAGATGCCCGACAAGGCGACCATGCTTTACTCGGTCGAAATTCCCGACACCGGCGGCCATACGCTGTTCGCGAGCGGCTATGCCGCCTACGACACGCTCGATCCCGCGGTGCGCAGCAAGCTCAGCGGACGCAAGGCCATCCATCACTACAACTATGGCTCGACCCAGAAGGGCGATCGCAAAGGCACCGAAGCGTTCGGCGAGTGCATCCACCCGGTTTTCCGCACCAATGAGGACACCCACCGCAAGGCGGTCTACGTCAACCGGCTGATGACGGTCGGCATCGTCGACATGCCGAAGGAAGAGAGCGCCCCGCTGCTCAAGGCCGTGTTCGACCACGCCGAGAGGAAGGAGTTTGTCTATGAGCACGTTTGGCGCGTCGGCGAGCTCCTCCTCTGGGACAACCGCTGCTCTTCCCACGCGCGCACGGATTTCCCCTCGACGCAACGCCGGTTGATGTGGCGAACGACGGTCAAGGGTGCCAGGCGGCCGTACTGAGCGGCCATCGGCGAGGCACTAGCGGGCAGCGCCTTTGAGGATGATCTGCTCGAACAGGCCGAACGATTTTTCCTGCCCGTCGAGCAGGGTCGCGGCATCGAGAAATTTGAGCTTGACGCCCTTGACCGGCCATTCGATTCTCAGGTGAGTCGGGACGTAGCCGATTTTTGCCAGCATGCGCTGTCCTTCCGCGCTGATGATGTAGTCGTAGAACAGCAAGGCGGCGTGCGGGTGCGGCGCCCTTTTGGCGACGCCGATCGCGTTCGTGATGCTCACCGCGGGCTCGATCACGAACCAGTCGATCGGCGAGCCCTTCTTCTTCGCCTGCTCCACGCTGTATTGATAGACCGTCAGCGCGAGCGGCACTTCGCCGGAGGCGACCAGGTTCGTCAATAAGGGATGGCCGCTGCGGACCGAGAGCCCGTTGCTCGCGACCAGGTCGCGAAAGAACTTGACGCCTTCGACCTCGCCCATGTCCGCGATCACCGACGACATCCATTCGTGATCGTCGCCTTCGATCGCCAGCTTGCCTTTCCATTTGGGCGCCAGCAGATCCCGATACGTTTTGGGGAGGTCCTCTTTCCTGACCTTGTCGGTGTTGTAGGCTTGCACGAACACGTGGTGCAGGGTCGAGACCCATTCGCGGTGCGCGGGCACGGCGGCAGGGACCAGGTCTTTGTGATACGGAGAGCGGATTTCCTGCAGCAGATTCTCGCGCCGCAGCGCTTCCTGCTGAGGCGAAATGATGGCGATCACATCGGCGCTGGGACCGCCGGCACGCGCCTCGGCGATGACCTTGCGCAGCACGATTTCCGAGCGCGCGCGCCAGAGGTCGACCTTGATGCCGTATCTGCTCCTGAACGGCTCGATCAGCTGGTCGGCGTATTCGATCGGGAAGGTCGCATAAAAAAGAAGCGGGCCTTCCTTTTTTGCGCCTTCGATCAGGAGCTGCTGCCGGTCCTCGCCCTGATACGTGGCGAGCTTTTGCAGCGTTTGCGAATGCGCGCTGTGAAGCGCCGACGACACGGCGAACGCCAGCGACGCCAGGGACGGGACCCAACGACCCATGTTTTTCATCCAGTGCAGGCGGACTCTTGAGTATGGCACCACACTAATCTAACATCGTGATGTTCCGCGCGCTGGTCGCTACGGGGCGCGCTCTGAAACGGAGGAGAAATCCAATGTCCGTGCAAGCAACCGATCGGGACGAGAAACACCGCAACGCGCGCGCGGCCGGCAAGGCGACGGCCAGGAAGCCGTCGTTCTTCAAGATGCGCGCCCAGATGCTCGACAAGGGGCGCACCAACACGCCGCTCGCCAGGACCGACAACATGTGGGCGATCCTCAAGGTCTACGCCTCGGGCGGCGAGAACGGGCTGCACACGCATCCCAACGAGGACCACACCTTCATCGTGTTGCAGGGCAGCGCGCGCTACTACGACGCCGACGGAGGCCATACGGACGTCGGCAAGCACGAGGGCATCATGCTGCCCGCCGGCGCGTACTACTGGTTCGAGGCCACCAGCAAGGAGCCGCTGGTCCTGGTACGGGTCGGTTGCCGGGTGGGACCGCAGGACGCTTCCGGCCGGCTGAATATCCGCGGGGAGTCGATGCCGGGCGATTCGAAGGAAAACAAGCGCGTTCCCGTGGTGGTCCGCGACGGCGAGTTCTTCGAGTAGTGCATCGTGGGCGCGATGGAAGGTCAGGGCCGGGGGATCGACGGTATCATCATCTCGGCCGATTCCCACGTGATGGAGCCGGTCGATCTGTGGAAGAAGGGCGTGCCGGAAAAATACCGCGAGCCCGCGCCGCTGTTCCCGCCGCACAAGCTGGGTGAAGGCTTCCAGCAGCGCGAAGGCGGGCACGATCCGAACGCGCGCATCAAAGAGATGGAAGTCGACGGCTTGAGCGCCGAGGTGCTCTACCCGACGCTGATGCTCAAGCTTTTCGCACTCGAGGACGCCGGGCTCCAGGAAGCCTGCTTCCGCGTCTACAACGACTGGCTGATCGAATATTGCAGCGTCAACCGGGAGCGCCTTGTCGGCGTGGCGGCGATCTCCGTGTACGACATCGACCAAGCGGTGAAGGAGCTCGAGCGCTGCCGCAAGGCGGGCTTGAGAGGCGCGTTGATCTGGCAGGCGCCGCATCCGGACCTGCCGTTTCATTCGAAGCATTACGAGAAGTTCTGGGCCGCGGCAGCGGACCTGGATGCGCCGGTCAGCATGCATATCCTCACCGGCCACAGTTACCACAGCAAGGAAAGAAAAGGCATCGAGCACTACCGCGGCAGCGTCAACCTGAAACTGATGGACGTCGCGAACGCGCTCTTCGATTTCATTTTTTACGGGGTGCTCGAGCGCTACCCGGGCTTGAGGCTCGTGACGGTGGAAAACGAATCCGGCTGGCTGCCCTTCATGGTGCAGCAGTGGGATTATTACTACCGCCGCTTCCGCGGCGTGAACCCGCCGCCTTTCACGAAGGACCCGGGCGACTACGTCCGCAATCAGGTTTTTTCCTGCTTCTTCAACGATTCGGTGTGCGGCCGCAATCTGGAGTGGTGGGGCCAGGACAACCTCATGTGGTCGAACGATTTTCCCCATCCCAATTCGACCTGGCCGAATTCGATCAAAGTCATCCGGCGCGATCTGGGCCACCTGCCTTTGGCGACGCAGACGAAAGTGCTGGCCGCGAATGTGAGCAGGCTGTACGGCCTGGACATGTCGGCGCTCCCGGCCGGAGTTTCCAAAGCGGCGCAGGCCGCGCAAGCGGCGGCTTGATCCCTCGCCTGATTTCCGCGTTTCTGCTGGCCGTTGCGGCAGCGTTTGCATCGGCGCAACCGTTCTCCGAGCTGGCATCCAACGACGACCCTTCCCGCCATCAACGGCTGGCGGAGGCGGCGCGAAAAGAAGGCTCCTTGACGGTCTACACCTCCAATGCCGCGGATACGCTCAAGATATTGAGCGCCGATTTCCAAAAACGCTACGGCATCCGCGTCAACGCTTGGCGGGCGTCCTCGGCCAAGGTGCTGCAGCGCATGGCGGCGGAAAAAACGGCGAACCGCTGGGACTTCGACGCAGTCAGCGTCTCTTCGCCGGAGCTCGAAGCGCTTTATCGCGAAAACCTTCTGCAGGAAACCCATTCCGCCTGGCACAAGGAAATGCTGGGAGGCACGATGCCCGCGCATCGCGGTTGGGCGCCGCAATTCATCAATGTTTTCGTGCAGGCGTACAACACCAGGGCGGTCAAAAAGCACGACGTGCCGAAACGCTGGGCCGATCTGCTCGAGCCCGGATGGAAAGGCATGCTGGGCGTGGAAGCGAAGGCCGGCGAATGGTATTGCACTTTGCTCAAGAACTTGGGCGAGGAAAAAGGCGCAGAGCTCTTCCGGGAGATCGCGGCGCGCAACGGCTTGTCGGTGCGCAGCGGCAATTCCGTTCTCGCCAACATGGTCGTCTCGGGCGAGGTGCCGCTCGCGCTCGCCGTCTACGGCCACATGATCGAGGAAGCCAGGCAACGAGGCGCGCCGGTCGACTGGTTCGCGATCGACCCGATGATAGCCCGCTCGAACGGCATAGGCGTTTCGCGCAAACCCCCTCATCCCAATGCCGCCTTGCTGTTCTATGAGTACACGATCGGTGATGCGCAGCCGCTGATGTTGAAGATGAATTACTTGTCGCCGCTGAGAAAACTCGCCTCGCCGCTGCGGGGCGCCAGGATCCTGTTCGTCGACCCGGCGGCGGACAGCGCGGAGGTCGAGCGCTGCGACAATGCCTACGACGCTCTGATCAGGCGTTAGGAGCCGCGATCGGAGAGCCATCCTGGAACGGCAATGGGACACCCGGTCGCACCCGCCTTGGACCTGCACCCGATGACCGAGAACCGCTCCCTGTTGTCGCCGGGCCGGCTGCCCGTCCAAACCAGCTGCCAGCCGCCTTGCAGCGGGTCGCGCCGGTCTCGGGCGCTGCCTTGGAGCAGGATGAAGCCGCATCGGGTATCGGAGACTTCGCGTCTCACCGAGACGATGCCGGTCACGTACTGCAGCATGGCGCGCTCGTGTTCGCCGAGATTCTGGCTGGCAAGGCAGGCAAGATCCGCCGGCAGGGCGCGCCGCATGGACGTGAACACCTCGCGGTAGCTTTTCGCGTTGTCGAGCCACGGCAGCCACAGCATCGAGCACAGGCCCCAAACCAGCGTGAGTCCAGTCGTCCAGCTGAGCAGGGGGCGGATTTCCAATTCCTTCAGTCTGGGTAGGAGCAGCACCCAGGCGAAAGTCAGCACCGCGGCCACGGCAAAGGCAAAGCCCTGGAAAGTCGGCTTGAAGTCCATGGGCAGGTAGCGAGCCAACCAGGGCCATTCGGGCGGATGCCCGCCGAACATCATCTCGATCCAGCCCCACCACAGCGCCAGGGCAAGCACACCGAACACGACGCGGCACGCCCAGTCGATACCCGCCGCGGCGCGCAGCGGAAGCAAGTTCGCCGCACCCGCCGCAAACACCGACAGGGGCACCAGGACCGGCAACACGTATTGCGTCCCCGCGGATGCAGAGGCGCCGAGAACTGCGGACATGACGACAGCGGTGACCGCCGGCAGCTGAAGCTCGGGTCGCTTCAACCCCTCCGGCCCGAGACGCCACGCGCTCCATAGCGCCAGGGGCAGCGCCGGCCAAGCAAACCACGGCAAAGTCCGGGTATAAAACCAGGGTTCGGATTCCGCCCCCAAGTGAGCGAATCCGACATAGCGCCCGATGTTGTTGATCCAGAACCATTGCATGAACAGTTCGGGTGAGCGTTGGTAGAGAGCGTAGGGCCAGATGATCAGCCAGGGCATCGCGGCGGCGAGGGCGATCGCGAGGCAGCGCGCATAGTCGCGGGTGCGCCAAGAGCCGAACAATGCGGGCAGGGATACGGCTACGCAACCCATGATGCCGGGGGCGATCAGCCCCTTGGACATGAAGCCGATTCCCACGCCGGTGCCCAGCGCAAAACCCGCCCAGGCGGGTTGGGCCCGGCTCAGTGCGAGTCCATAAAACGACAGCGCGAATCCGGTGAGCAGGGAGACGTCGGTATACATCTGGTGCGAATCGATCAGCAGTCCGAAGCAGCCGAGGAACGCCGTCACCGCGACGATGCCGCGTCCCGCGCCCCACGTTGCGCGCGCGGACAGGCCAACGAACACCAGAGTCGCGGCCATGTATATTCCCGAGGTGAGCCGCGCCGCATCGTGCAGCGGCAGCCAGGAGGAAAACAGCTTAGCCGCGGTGGCGGCGCTGATGTAGAACAGCGGGGGCTTTTCCATGAACGGCTCCCCCGCGAGCATCGGAACGACCCAATCGCCGCCGCCCCAAATGTTGTAGATGAGTCCGAAGCTGTACGCTTCGTTGGGTTTCCACGGATCATGCCCGATCAATCCCGGCACTGCATAGGCAATGCCGAGCAGCAGCATGAAAAGGAGGGTCGGTTGCCGCAGCGGAGTCAAGACACGTCGTCCCGTGCGCCCAGATCATGTAGCCCTTGTGCTTGCAGCGGCCTGACAAAGAGGGTTTCATACGGGAATGCTCCGCAACACTGCCGATTCCTGGGGCGCCCCGGCCAAGCTGTTTCACTGGGTGATGGCGGCGCTGATCCTCGCGCAGATCGCGCTCGGCGTGATGGCGGCGAGCTGGCGGGTGTCGCCGACGAAGATCGAGCTCTTTTTCTGGCACAAGTCGACCGGCATGCTGATCCTCGCGCTCGTCGCGCTGCGCCTCCTGTGGCGGCTTGCCAATCCCGCGCCTTTGCTGCCCCCCGGCATGGCTCGCTGGGAACGCGCCGCCGCGCGCATGAGCCACCTGCTTCTCTACGCGCTGATGATCGGCTTGCCGGTGACCGGCTGGATCGTCAACTCCGCCTCCAACGTTCCGTTCAGGATTTTCTGGCTGATCCCGCTGCCTGCGATCGTGGCGCCCGACGAGACCACCGCCGATCTCGTCGCGGCGGTGCACGGGGGGCTCGCCGCGCTGCTTGCGCTGGTGCTGGCCGCGCACACCGGCGCGGCGCTGCGGCATCACTTCGTCAAGCGCGATACGGTATTGACCCGCATGCTTCCCCGGAAAACGCCTTGAAGAAAATCCTGTCCCTCCTCTGGCTCTGCGGTCTGCTCCTTGCCGGCTCCGCGCCCGCGGCCGACTGGAAAATGGATCCGGCCGGCAGCAAGCTCGAGTTCATCGCCACCTTCGAGAAAACCCCGGCGCCGGGCGAATTCAAGGAGTTCGATGCGCGCCTGCGCTTCGACCCGGACCAACCCGCTGGCGGCAGCCTCGACGTCACCATCAAGGTCACGAGCGCCGACATGAACATTCCGGACGTGAACAAGGAGATCCGCGGCAAGGACTGGTTCGACTACGCCGGGTTTCCCCGGGCCGAGTTCCACTCCACCGATCTGCGCCGCGAGGGCAAACGCTACGTGGCGCGCGGCACGCTCACGCTGAAAGGCGTAAAGCAGCCGGTCGAAGTGCCTTTCACCTGGACGGCCGCGGGCGGCGGCGCCGCAATGGAAGGCGAGTTCACGCTCAAGCGCGGCGCCTTTGGAATCGGCCTCGGCGAGTGGAAGGCGAGCGATACCATCGGCGCCGACGTGAAGGTAAAATTCAAGGTGAAGCTGCGGAAGGGCTGAGGATGCGCTCGAGCCGTCGTCGCGCCACCCTGGCGGCCGCCGCCCTCGCAGGCATCCTCGCCGCCTGCGCGCAGCTCCCGCGCGTGGAGGCGCCCAGCGCTCCCCCGGCCGAGTTTCCCGAGGCGTATTACCTGCAGGCCCTGAAACAGGGCAAACCGGTGTTCCGCGTCGATTCCCGCGAGTCGCTCGTCGTGATCGAAGTGCGCCGCTCGGGCTCCCTCGCGCGCCTGGGGCACGACCACGTCGTCGCCAGCCACGAGATTGTCGGCTACGCCGCGCCCGACGAAGGCCGCGCCGATCTGTATGTGGCCCTTGCACGTATGCAGGTGGACGAGGCGGCGCTGCGCAAGGAGGCCGGCTTCGACACCCAGCCGAGCGAGTCCGACATCGAAGGAACGCGCGCCAACATGCTGGAAAAAGTTCTGGAAGCGGACAAGTTTCCGTTCGCGCTCATCGGGGTGAGGGAAGCGAACGCGAGGCGAGGGGACGTCACGCTGAGCGTCGCGATCACGCTGCACGGGAGCACACGCACGCTGCAGGTACCGGCGCGAATCGACGCCGATGCCGACGGGATGAGCATGACCGGGCGGCTCTCGTTCGAACAGACCGAATTCGGCATCACGCCGTACTCGCTCCTCGGCGGCGCCATCGCGGTGAGGAACGCCGTCGAGCTGCGCTTCCGCATCCGCGCGCGCCGTCTGTCCGGCGCGGGGTAGCCAACCCTCAGCGCACGGCGATCGGCGCCACTGTCGAGCCCGTGCCGCCTTTCAGCTTGAGCGGCTGCACGATGAGCGCGAACTCGTAGACCCTGTCTCGCGACATCGCTTCGAGATCGAGGTTCTCGAGAAAGATGCCGTTGACCACCAGCATGAACCCGCTATTGTATGCTTGCGCGAACGCGCGCAAGGCGGAGGAAAAGATGTCCTCGGGCAGTACCTGGATCGATCAGTTTCCCGGCAATTTCATGTGGTCGAACGCGACTCTCGTCTGCAAGGGCATGGCGCCCTACGGCGCGGTCGCGATCGGGGAGATCGACAGGATCTGCGAGCGGCTCGCCGCGCGCGGCATGGGCGACCCCGACGCGTGGTGGCAGGAATGGTGCTCGATGGCGGAGAAGAACGAGAAGCTCGCCGACGAGGCAGCGGTCGACGGCCGCGGATTCACCGCCGGTGACCACTACCTGCGCGCGGGCAACTACTACTACACCGGCGAGCGCTTCGTTCCTCCCGGTGAGAAGAAGCTCGACATCTACAGGAAGGCGCTGCGCTGCTACCGGGAGGGCCTCAAGCGCCGCCATCCTGAGATCGAGTTCGTCGAGGTCCCGTACGAGAGCAAGACCCTTCCTGCGTAT
>Ga0137418_10005634_pt1 | contig 11491 bp, 9 predicted proteins | sample CZODoug3_1_2_16f_FD_122242 | JGI IMG/M metagenome (GOLD analysis project Ga0137418, IMG submission 122242) | Vadose zone soil fungal communities from Angelo Coast Range Reserve, California, USA - CZODoug3_1_2_16fungal (Hybrid Assembly) | ecosystem: Environmental > Terrestrial > Soil > Vadose... | reverse complement strand
CCCGTTCCCCGCACGGGACTTTGGTGTTTGCGCGCGCAGCGCGCGCGTGTGCATGCGCTCGGTCACTGTCTGTTATGCTGTACGTTCGTACAAATTAGTATTGACACTGTTTTGCAAGCGGCGCATTCTAAGTGCCAGTGCTGCGATGAGACGACACATCCGATCTCTCTGGCTTTGGGGGAATTCAAATGAACAAGCGACGAACGACTTGCGCCGGCGTTTCCGTTCTGGTGGTCGCGGGAGTCACCGGCGCGCTCGCGCAAACCGCAAGCGGTCCCACGCAACCCGCCACCTCGAGCGAACCCGCCGCCCTCGCAGAGATACTGGTCACTGCGGAAAAGCGATCCGAACGGCTCGCCGACGTGCCCCTTTCGATTACCGCCCAGAATGCCGAAGAGCTGACCAAGGTCGGTGTACATGACGTATCGGACCTGGAAAAGGTAGTTCCTGGCTTCGCCTTCACGCAGAGTGTGTACGGCGCACCGATCTATACGATCAGAGGAATTGGCTTTTACGGCGAAGCGGTCGGTATTTCGCCCACCGTGAGCGTCTACGTGGATCAGGTGCCCATCCCCTTCACGCGCGCCGCGGAGGGGGTTTCGCTCGACCTGGAGCGGGTGGAGGTTCTCAAAGGTCCTCAGGGGACGTTGTTCGGACAGAACTCAACCGGCGGGGCCATCAACTACATCGCAGCTAAACCGACTGATGTGCTCGCCGCGGGCGCCCAGGCGAGCTATGGAAGATTCAACGACGCCGCGGTTGAAGGTTTCATCAGCGGGCCAATTTCCTCCACACTCTCCGGGCGGATCGCCGTGCGCACAGAGCAGCGCGACGCCTGGCAATACAGTTCGTATACCGGACAAACGCTCGGCACCAAAAACTTTACTGCCGGCCGAGCGCTGCTGGATTGGAAGCCGTTCGATGGCTTCATGTACGAACTCAATTTCAACGGCTGGAAAGACAAGTCCGATTCGCAAGCGAATCAGTTCGAGAGATACGACTCCTCTTCATCTCCGAATACAGCCTATCCGGGCAGTATCGCCTTTCCGAATATTGCCGCCACTTTGCTGGCAAGGGCGCCGACGCAAGCCAATGATCGGGCCGCCAACTGGGACACGGAACAGCCGGAAAAGCGCGATGATGACTTCTACCAGATATCCGGCCGCGGTGATTTCACTTTGCCCGCGGGTCTGACGCTCAGCTCGATCACCTCCTACTCGCAGCTGATCGTGCATTCACCGACCGACACCGACGGAACGGAACTACCCATCTTTTGGCTGCGGATCGACGCGTTCACGAAGACCTTCGCTCAGGAGCTGCGCGTATCGAGCCCCGCGGAGGGTCGCTTGAGGTGGATGCTTGGCGGTAACTACCAATATGATCGAGTGTCAGACATCCAGTACGCGCAAAATCAGGGCAGCAACTCGGGAGTGGGTCCGCTGCGGTTCATCGAGTTTGACAACGACGCTTCGGGTCAGCACATCAGAACGTCCGCCGCCTTTGGAAGTCTTGATTGGCGCATCACCGATACCTTGACCGCCCAGACCTCCGCGCGCTACACCCATCAGACGCACGATCTTACCGGCTGCCTTCGAGATGTCGGGGGCGAGCTTGCAACCGCCTTCGGATTACTGTCCACCGTGATCAGCGGCGATCCCCATGTTCCCGCCCCCGGCGACCCGGCGTACATTCCACCGGGTGGCTGCGCTACGTTGGATGATGTCACCAACTATCCGACGACGGTGCACAAAACTCTGGACGAGCACAACATCTCCTGGCGCGCCGGTTTGTCGTGGAAGCCGGACACGGACTCTCTCGTGTACGGCAACGTAACGCGCGGGTTCAAAGGGGGCAGTTTCGAGACCTTGCCGGCGATCCGACCCGATCAGTTCGATCCCGTGCCGCAAGAACAAGTTACCGCTTACGAGATCGGCGCGCGCAGCCGCTTGTTTGCGGGAAAAATTGATCTGTCGGGGGCCGCCTTCTATTACGATTACAAGGACAAGCAGCTCCTCGCCTACATCTCCGCCGATTTCTTTGGCAGTCTGCCGGGCCTGGTGAGCGTGCCCAAATCCAGAGCAACCGGCGCGGAAGCCGACATCACGATTCGCCCGATCTCCGACTGGTATTTCACACTCGGCGGAACGTACGTGGCGACCAAGGTGGAGAGCAACTTTGCCACGTTGGGGCCTCTTGCTTCCTCGGGCTCCGTGGACGTGCAGGGGGCGGCCTTCCCCAACACCCCGAAGCTCAATTTCATCGCCGATACCGAGTACCGATTTCCGCTTTGGGCGAACTGGCAGGGATTTGTCGGCGGCAATGTGACGTATCGCGGTCGCACCGTCTCGACGTTCGCCGCCCGGAGCGAGTTCGACATTCCTGACTACACCTTGCTCGATGCGCGCGCCGGCATGCAGCATTCGGACGGTAAGGTGCGGATCTGGCTTTGGGGAAAGAATATTACCGATCGCTACTACTGGACCCATGTGGATCACGTTCTTGACACAGTCACGCGCGTCACCGGCATGCCGGCGACGTTTGGCATCTCGGCGAGCTGGCGCCTGTAGCAAGTAAGCCGGCGAGAGCCCGGGGGAGGGGCTCTTGCTGCTATCGCAACCACGGTCGGGGCGGAATCGCGAGTGCCTGCATGAGACCTTTCACGTCCTCGAGCTTCATCCCTCAGAAGCCTCCGTCCGCGTGAATCTTTTCGATCGCCTCAGGCGGCACGTCCGGTCGCAAATCGTCGGGTAAATCGTCGCCCCAGGCCCAAAGACTGCCCCGCGTCAGCGGTGAATAGCCCGTCGGGAACTCCGCGTTCATCACATCTCCGTCCGCGTAATGCTCCCACTCGTCTCCGACGGGATCCTTCCAGTAGTCGAAAAGTTGACTACCGAGAACGTGCCGGCCGATACCCCAATAAGGTCAAGCGCGCCAGGATGCAGGGGTTCTTAACCACTGATTTTAAAGATCAGTTTTCTCAAGCCGTCGGCGAATTATCGAATTGGGTTCGCACGGGCTCCATCCGCTATCGGGAGGAGATCCTCGATGGCATCGAGTATGCACCCGGCTCGATGCAACGACTCTATAGTGGCGAGAATAACGGCAAGCTCGTCATGCGTCTACGTGATCAGGCCGAATGAACGGCCGGTACCTGCTTAGCGGGCGCCAGCTTGACTGACCTGATCCGCGTCCTGTGAATGGGCCTGCGTCGGTTGAAGTCGGCGCTTGCCGTCAATCAGATCGGCCAGCATGCGGCGAGCCAGAACGCCGCCCTTGTCAAAAGACATCAGCAGGGGCTTCATCTCGCCGAAACTTCTGGCGCCCATGTTTTGCTGCACGTCCTCAATGATGGGTTTGTCTTCAACCTCAAAGGCATGCGTGATCGAGGCACGGATGCCTTCATCCACCGCCTCGCTGTGCAGCGCGAAGTCGCGCGCGGCCGCCCAGTAGTACACGGTTTCGCGCTCGGTTTTGGGAGTGAGCACATGAGCGCCGAACATGGCGATGCCCTCGCTTCGCGGTCGACCCGCGGGCGCGACGCCCACGTCCAACAACATGCTGGCGGGCGCATCCCAGCGCATATTCAGCCAGTGATCGACATTCTTTCCATAGTTCCCGAAAAGCGCGTCCCACACGGGCGGGGCGGGCGCATCGGGACACCAGCGGTTTGAGTCGATGGTCGTTGCGGTCACGAAGACCTTGTGTTCGCCGCGCTGAATGGAATCGCCGCCAATACCTCCCGCGTGCACAAAGGCGACGTGGGAAAGGTCCATCAAATTGTCGGTCACCAGCTCATAATGGGCGTGCGTCACGATGGTCCCGTGAAGCGTGCGATATTTCGGGCTGGTAAGGCACGAGAAATCCGGAATGAGAGACTCGTCCGCCTCCTCGGAATTCCCCCACCAAAGCCACAGCAGCGAATGGCGCTCGACCGCACGGTAGGATCGAACGCGCGCGGCCGGCGGGATGATGCCGTGGGGATTATGAACGCAGACACCGGATGAGTCGAATCGGATGCCGTGATAAGGACATTCCACGGCCTCGTGACCAATAATCTTTCCTTTGGCGAGTGAGGCGAAGCGGTGAGGGCATACGCCGTCGATCGCGGCAACGTGCCCATCGGGCTTTCGAAAGAGGGCGAGCTTCTCACCACAGACTTGGCGCTCGACGAGTCGATCGCCAAACTCTTCCACCCATCCGACCGCATACCAGCAATTGGTGAGATACATGGTGACCCCTCTCTCAAAGAACTCAGGTGACGCGCTCGAATATTGCGGCGATACCCTGACCGCCTCCGATGCACATCGTGACCAGGGCGTAGCGCGTCGAAGTTCGGCTCAATTCAAAGATCGCTTTGGTCGTGATGATGGCACCGGTAGCGCCGACGGGGTGACCGAGAGAGATTCCGGACCCGTTCGGATTGACCTTCCCCGGGTCCAAATCGAGTTCCCGAATCACTGCGCAGGCCTGGGCGGCGAACGCTTCGTTGGACTCCACCACATCCATGCGGTCTGCCGTAAGACCGGCCTTCCGTAATGCGTTCCGGGATGCGGGGACCGGACCCATGCCCATGTAGGCAGGTTCGACGCCGGCGTGCCCATACGCGACCAGCCGCGCGAGAGGCCGCAAGCCTAACGCTCGCACCGCCTCCTCCGATGCGAGCGCGACGGCAGCGGCGCCGTCATTGATGCCGGACGAGTTGCCGGCCGTTACCCCGCCACCCGCTTTGAAGGCGGGCTTCAGCCGCCTAAGACCCTCGATATTGGTGTCGCCTTTCACATGCTCATCGACGGAAAAGGATACGCTGCCGTGTTTGGAACGAATCTCCACGGGCACAATCTGATCGACGAAACGCCCTTCCTTGACAGCGCGGTCGGCACGCTGCTGGCTTTGCAGCGACAATTCATCCTGCATCTCTCGCGAGATCCCGAACCGTTCGGCGACATTCTCGGCCGTCATGCCAATATGGATCCGTTCGACTGGATCGTGCAAAACGCCGAGCACATAGTCCGCCACTTCGACGTCTCCGAGGCGCGAGCCCCAACGCTGAGAGGATAGGAGGTAAGGCGCTCGGCTCATCGATTCAGCGCCGGCGCCAATCGCAACCTCCGCGTCGCCGAGCGCAACGACTTGCGCGGCCGAGATAACCGCCTGAAGGCCTGACCCACATAGGCGATTCACGTTAAAGGCGGGAACTTCCTTGGGAATGCCGGCTTGCAGGGAAGCGACCCGGCCTAAATATGCGTCGCCCGGTTCCGTGGGTATGACGTTACCCATCACGACGTGCCCGACCTTCTCAGCGGGCAACGATGAACGCCGGAGGAGCTCCGACACAGCGGTGGTCGCCAGATCCCTCAACGGAACGTTCTTGAGCGCGCCCCCGAAGGAGCCAATCGCAGTGCGCACCGCACCGACCACAAACACGTCACGTGGAAACACAGCACCTGTCCCGAAAGGTTGAATTGTCAGCTAATCGTCGAAGTGACGCGGCCCGCCTGCAGCCAGTCATCCCTTCATTTGGACCGGCTTCATATTAAACTAGACACTCGTACAGTACAATAGGAGCGTCCGGCGGCCTTTGTTGCGAGCACATAGGCGGCCTTCTCGGTTGTTTGGGGGCGTGGCTTCTTTGTCGGGAAGCTACTGGCGGTCGGCTCGTCCTATGGTTCCTCGGAACGCTCTCCCTGTTCGTCGTGAACCCGTGATTCTTGCGTCTATCTGCGCCATTCTTGCGCCTAGATTCTACGCGCAGGAAAGGGCTCTATGGCGAACCAGATCCCCGAGAAAGCACTGGCAGCGATCGAAGATGTCGTACGCCGCCACCCCAACGGCGTATCGGCGCCGGAGATTCTGCGCGCCCTGTCAGCCCCGATCCCGTCGCGCACTCTCCAATATCGCCTCAAGCACCTCGTCACCCGAAATCGCCTCATCATGGATGGCGCTGGGCGCTGGGCAAGATACCGAGTGCCCGATGCGGCCGACGATGGAATAGCTCGGGACGACGCCAACGAACCTGTCATTCCGCTCTCTGAAGCAGGGACATCAATCCGCGACTACGTCCGTCAGGCGCCGGAAGCCCGCAAGCCGGTCGGTTACGACCGCAAATTCCTCGACCGTTACCGGCCCAACGTCTCTTTCTACCTGACCGAACAGGACCGCGCACATCTCGCGACCGTCGGCCGCCAACAGATCGCAGAACAGCCCGCCGGCACCTACGCCAAGCAGATCCTCAACAGGCTGTTGATCGATCTATCGTGGAATTCAAGCCGCCTTGAAGGCAACACCTACTCGCTTCTCGACACCAAGCGTCTCATCGAGCTGGGCCAAGAGGCCGAAGGGCGCGCGCATCTCGAAGCGCAGATGATCTTGAACCACAAGGACGCGATCGAGTTCCTGGTAAGCGCCGCCGACGAGATCGGCTTCAACCGCTACACCATCCTCAATCTCCACGCGCTCCTGGCCAACAACCTCCTCGCCGATCCCACAGCAGCTGGCAGGCTGCGCTACATCGCCGTCGGCATCGAGCGCTCTACCTTCCACCCGCTAGAGGTGCCGCAGCTTATCGAGGAGAGCTTCGATCAGATTCTGGCGACCGCAGCCGCGATCACCGATCCCTTCGAACAAGCGTTCTTCGTGATGGTGCAGCTTCCCTACCTGCAGCCTTTCGACGATGTGAACAAACGCGTGTCCCGCCTCGCCGCTAACATCCCACTCATCAAGGGCAACTTGTCGCCGCTGTCGTTCGCCGACGTGCCCCGGCAGACCTATACGGAAGCCGTGCTCGGCGTCTACGAGCTGACCAAGATCGACCTCCTCAAGGACGTCTTCATCTGGGCCTACGAACGGTCAGCCGCCCTCTACACTGCCGTTCGCCAATCACTCGGGGAACCCGATCTTTTCAGGCTTCGGTACCGCGAACAGCTTCGCGAGCTCATCGCCGACCTCGTCCGGGCGCGGGTGAGTCGGAAGGATGCAGCAGCGCGAATAGCGGCTTGGTCGCAAAAAGAAATCGATCCCGGCGGCCGCCGGCGTTTCGCCGAGCTGGCCGAAGCGGAGCTCATAAGCCTGCATGAAGGCAATTTCGCCCGCTATCGAATCCGTCCCTCAGAATTCGCAGTCTGGCGGCAAGTCTGGGAGGCGAGATGACTCTAAAACCGAACGGCCAGCCCCAGAGGATGCCCGTTGTCGCGAGCAAATATCACGGTCGCGCTACTTGTGGCGCGATCATCGGATGCCGATAATCCACGCGCCTTTGCCTGCGGAGAAGTAGAGATAAGGATGAAGCGATGAACTTTTTTGCAAGACTCTACTACCCGCTTCGCAAGGCGTGGAAGGCGGTCGGACTCTACCTGGTCATTGCGGGGCCGGGTATCGTCGTCATGGTTGCCGACAACGACGCAGGCGGCATCACCACGTACGCGGCCACGGGGGCAAAATACGGCTACCATCTGATCTGGTTTCTGCTCATCCTGATCCCGGTTGCCTATTACGTCCAGGAGATGACCGTTCGCCTCGGCGCCGTGACCAAGCGGGGTCACGCGGAGGCAATCTTCGACGGCTTCGGGGCGTTCTGGGGCTGGTTTTCGTTGCTTGATCTGATGATCGTCGACTGGCTGACGCTGGTCACCGAGTTCGTCGGCATGACGGCGGCGCTCGCCATCTTCGGCGTACCTCCATGGATTACCGTCGTCGCGGTCATCGTGCTGATGGCAGTCATCGTCCTGAATGGCCGGTATTGGACGTTCGAGAAGCTGGCGCTGCTATTCTGCGCATTGAACCTGGTTTACATTCCAGGAGCCTTCATCGTGCACCCCGCCGTTCGAGACGTGCTGCACCAGGGTTTGATCCCCAACTTCGCCGGGGGATTCAACGGCCAACTGTTCTTCTTCCTGATGGCCAACATTGGGACGACGATCGCGCCCTGGATGTTGTTTTTCCAGCAAAGTGCCGTGGTCGACAAAGGGATGCTCGAGAAAGACATCCCCTGGGGCCGCTTCGACACCTTACTCGGTTCGATCATTACCGTGGTGGTGGCCGTATTCATCGTCATCGTGACAGGGACCGTGCTCCCTGGCATCGACATCGACAGCGCTGCGCAGGCCGCGCAGGAACTGATGAAGACCGACCGCTACGTCGGGACCTTTCTTGCCATCGGCTTGTTCGATGCCGGCCTGCTGGGGGCCATCTGTATCTCGCTCGCCAGTTCCTGGGCCTTCGGAGAAATCTTCGGCTGGGCGCACTCGCTCAATACAAAGATCCGCCAGGCGCCGTGGTTCTACGCGACGTACTTTCTCATGCTGATAACCGCCGGCTTGGTTGTTCTGATTCCGCAAGCGCCGTTGGTGTTGATCACCTTGTTCGTTCAGGTGATCGCCGTGACGCTGCTGCCGGCGGCTCTGGTATTCTTGATCTTGCTGCTGAACGACCGAGCGACCATGGGTGAGCGCTGCAATACGCCTGGCCAGAATTTCATCGGCGGGTTCATCGTCGTGTCGATCATCATTCTGTCGACCTTATACGGCTTTTCCGTGTTGTTTCCGAACCTGTTCCAATAGGAGAGGACGCCGATATGCGCAGTCTCTTCGCCAAATTCGCCGCCATAAACTCCCGGTATCGCGAGCCGCGCATCGAGATGTCCGGAGCGGTCCGACTCTCGCTGCTGCTGCTCCGGGTGTACCTGCTGGTGCTCGTGGCGCTGATGATCTACAAGTTCGTTCTGATCGTGAGGCTAGGGTAAGGTCATGGCTACCGTCATCGAGCAGGAGTTTTTTCTAAGCGAGATCCTCGGCCGGCGCGTCTTTGTCAAAAAGAAGCCGATCGGGCGCCTGAGCGATCTGGCCATCGTTGAAACCGGCAAACTCCCGGAGGTCACGCAGGTGATCGTTTCGCGGTCCTTCGGATACCCGCCGCTGACGGTCCCCTGGGATAGAGTGGTGCTCATTTCCAATCACGAGATCGTGCTCGACATCGACGAAGGCGCCATGGCGCAATTCGAACGAGCGCCGCAGGAGAATCTGATCCTGCTCCAGGATCACATCCTCGACAAGAAGATCCTCGACATGGACGATCACGAGGTCGAGATCGTGTACGACGTCAAGCTCGCCTTTCAGAGCGGCAAGCTGTATGCGGCCGAAGTCGACTTCAGCCACTATCGGGCGCTGCGCCGGCTGGGTCTTCGCAAGCTCGCCAAGCTGCTCACGAATCGCAACAAAGATGACCGAGTATCCTGGCTATACGTGCAGCCGCTTCCGGAGCAGCTCGGCAGCTTCGCCGGGAACATCAAGCTCAAGGTGCCGAAGGCCGGTCTGAGCGAAATCCACCCGGTGGATCTTGCCGATATCCTCGAGGAACTCGAGGGCGGGCAGCGCGTTGCGCTGTTCAACGCGCTGGATGCCGAACAGGCGTCTGATACGCTCGAGGAGGTTGAGCCGCGGGTGCAAAGAGAGTTGATCCGCGCCATCGAGAAAGAGCGGGCGGCGCTGTTGATCAACGAAATGACTCCGGCCCAGGCCGCCGACATTCTCGCCATTCTGCCCCGTGACCAGGCGGGCGCCATCCTGAAATTGCTCGACCGGGACAAGTCTTCCAAGGTCGAGCACATCATCGACAAGCACGATGAACAAATCCTTCTCTACGGGTCGCCCGAGATCATCAAATTGCCGTCGACGACGCCGGCCGAGGAGGTGCTCGACCGGTATCGAGAGCTCGCAAGAGGCAAGGACGTGGTGATGTACGTGTACGTCACCGATGCGGCGGGCACGTTGAAGGGTGTCGTGGATATTCGCGAAATGGTTGCTGCGGAACCCGGCCAGACGCTCGGCGACATCATGACGGAGCACGTGATTTCGTTGCCGAAGGACGCCACTCTGCGAGAGGCTGCGATGCTCTTCGAGCGCTATCACTTTCGGGCGCTGCCCATCATTGACGACAATGATCAGCTGCTGGGCGCTGTTTCTTCGCGCGACGTCCGAAGTCTGAGGCCGAGGTTGGCGTGATGCGCCCGCGCGGGCAAAAGCTTGACTCTGGGCCCGTGCCACCGCGCGCGGACCTGCCGGCCGGGACGATCTACACCTGCCCCATGCACCCCGACGTTCGGCAGATCGGGCCGGGCCATTGTCCGAAGTGCGGCATGGCGCTCGAGCCCTTGATGCCGACATCGGTCGAGGATGACGGTGAAATTCGAAGCGTGCGGCGGCGGTTCTGGAGTGCGCTGACGCTCGCCGTTCCGGTCATGCTGATTGCGATGGCGCCGCACTTTTTCGGGACGGCACGGGATCCCACTACGGCCTGGGTGCTGAGGATGCTGGAGCCGGCGTTGAGCGCACCCGTGGTGCTGTGGGCCGCCGTTCCCTACTACAGGCGCGGCTGGCTCGGCGTGGTTCACCGTGCGCCCAATATGTACACGCTGATCGGGCTGGGTGTGATCGTGGCGTTTACTTTCAGTCTGATCGCTACGTTTTTTCCGGGTCAGTTCCCGGCGACCATGCGCGATGAGCATGGAATGATCGGCGTGTATTTCGAGGTGGCCGCGATGATCGTGGCGTTGGTGCTCCTGGGCGAATGGCTGGAGCTTGCCGCGCGAGGGCGCACGAGCGCTGCGATCCGGCAGCTCCTCTCACTGAGTCCGAAGACGGCGCGCCGCCTCGCCGCCGGCGGTGAAGAAGAGGATGTCTCCCTTGAATCGCTGGCGGTCGGCGATCGGCTGCGAGTCCGGCCGGGAGAGAAAATCCCGGTCGATGGCCGGGTCGCCAGCGGTCGATCGAGCGTCGATGAGTCGATGCTCACGGGCGAGCCCTTGCCGGCCGAGAAAAGTACCGGTGATCGCGTCGTGGGCGGCACGATGAACCAGACGGGAACGCTAGTGATCGAGGCCGAGCATGTGGGGGCCGACGGTCTCCTGTCGCAAATCGTGGCACTCGTGAGTGAAGCGCAGCGTTCGCGCGCGCCCCTGCAAAAGCTGGCCGACCGGGTAGCGGTGTGGTTCGTCCCCGCCGTCGTCGGTATCTCCGTGGTGACGTTCATCGTATGGTGGGTCGCCGGACCTGAGCCGCGCCTGGCTTACGCGCTGGTGAACGCGGTTTGCGTGCTCATCATCGCCTGTCCGTGTGCGCTCGGGCTGGCGACGCCGATTTCCATCATGGTGGCGAGCGGGCGCGGCGCACAGTGGGGCGTTCTGTTTCGCAACGCCGAAGCGATCGAGACGCTGCGTCAGGTTGACACCCTGGTGCTCGACAAAACCGGAACACTCACCCTGGGGCGCCCGGCGCTCGGGTCCGTGGCAGTGCTGGGCACGTTCTCGCAGGAAGTCGTTCTCGCCTGTGCGGCAGGTCTGGAGCGCTCGAGCGAGCACCCTTTGGGCCGTGCCATCGTGGATGGAGCGCTCGCGCGCGGTGTCGCACCCGTTGAGGTCGCGCGCTTCGACTCCATCACCGGTGAGGGCGTCACCGGCCTGTGGGACGGCCGGCGCCTGTCGCTGGGAAATGCGGCGTTG
>Ga0137418_10005632_pt1 | contig 11495 bp, 7 predicted proteins | sample CZODoug3_1_2_16f_FD_122242 | JGI IMG/M metagenome (GOLD analysis project Ga0137418, IMG submission 122242) | Vadose zone soil fungal communities from Angelo Coast Range Reserve, California, USA - CZODoug3_1_2_16fungal (Hybrid Assembly) | ecosystem: Environmental > Terrestrial > Soil > Vadose... | reverse complement strand
CGCGTGATAATCGAGAAGTCCTCATAGCGCTGCATCAGCGATCGCAGCCAGGTGTATTCTAGTTGCTTCAGCCGCCAGATCTGGGTGATGATCTCGCCATACCCGGGGAAGGCTTCGTCAGTGATCGCGGCTACCGATTGGACATCGTAGAGCGTGCCATAGGCATCGAAAACAACAGCTTTGATCGTCACAGACCGCACTCTTTATCTTGAAGGTTGATCTTACAGATTGTCCGGTAGCCCGATCAGTCGCGGCGAACCGCGGCTGATTTCATTCAGCAAGCGCGGCCGCCCATCTACCCCGGCGCGACACCGGTGTGAACCTGCAGCAGAAATTCATCGAAGCGCTTTTCGTTGTCCGCGTCGCGTCGCGAGATCAGCGTGCCCAACACGGCGCCGAGGAAGCCCAGCGGCAACGAGACGACTGTCGGATTGACCAGAGGCCAGAGCGCGTCAGCGCCGCGCATCGCCGGTCCGATCATTGCCAGCGCGACGGAGGAGATGAGGCCAACCGTCATGCCGCCGACTACGCCACCGGTATTGAACCTCCGCCAGAATAGCGACAGGATCAACACCGGGAAATTGGCGCTCGCGGCCACGCAAATTGCAAGAATCACCAGCACCGCGACATTGACGCCCTGCGCGAGAATTCCGAGTGCAATCGCAAGCAAGCCGATGACGACGGCAGCGATGCGCGCGATCCGGACTTCCTGCTTGCCGTCGACCTGTCCGCGCTTGATCCAGTTGACGTAGAAGTCGTGCGCAATGGCGCCTGAGGTCGACAGCGTCAGCGCCGAGACCACGGCGAGGATCGTGGCGACCGCCACCGCGGCGACGAAGCCAAGCATCAAATCTCCGCCGAAGCTGCCCTTTCCACCGCCGAGGTATTGCGCGAGGAGCGGTAGCGTCAGGTTGCCGCCCTTGTCGGCGGCGCGGATCGCTTCTTGACCGACGTAATTCGCGGCGGCCAGTCCGAACAGCGTCGTGCCTGCGAAGAATGCGCCGGCGAGAAACATCACCCATACCACGGAACGGCGGGCGGTCCTGGCGTCAGGCACGGTATAGAATCGCGTCATGACGTGAGGCAATCCGGCGAGACCGAGCACATAGCCCAGTCCCAGCGAGATCTGGTCAAACGGATTTTTCAGATAGTTTCCGGGCAGCAGATATTTGGCGGTGAATTTCTGTTCGGCATCGGAGAACAGCGTTAGCGGATTGAAGTGCACCACCGACAGGATCATTATCAGGATGATCGCTCCCGCGCTCAGCATCAGCACGGCCTTGACGATTTGCACCCAGGTGGTCGCCAGCATGCCGCCGAATGCGACGTATATAATCATGCTGACGCCTACAAAGATTACCGCCCAGTCATAGGAAATTCCGGTGAGCAATCGCACCAGCACGCCGGCTCCGGCCATCTGCGGCATCAGATAAGCGAAATTAACGACCACGGTTCCGGCGATGGCGGCTAACAGCGATGTCCGCGTCTGCATCCGGCTGCGGATGACATCCCCCAGAGTATATCTCCCGGTATTGCGCATCGGCTCCGCAATCAGAAACAGGACCGTGCAAAAGGCGACCAGCGGGCCAAGCGCATAGAAAGCGCCGTCCATGCCGTAAAGCGCGGTGAGCCCGGTGAACCCCAGGAAGGCCGCGGCGCTACACCAGTCGCCGGCCAGCGCAAATCCGTTTTGCGCCGCGGTGAGCCGGCTGTCGGCGGCGTAGAAATCGGCCGTGGTTGAAGTGCGCTTCGCGGCCCAATAGGTGATCCCAAGAGTGATCAGGAGAATAACGATGAAGATGCCAAGCGTGAGGTTCATCTCAGTTTCTCCGCCCCAAAGATCTCCATTGCGGCCCTGGCGGCAAGCGGATCGAACTTACTGGCGGCGATGCGCCCGTAGACGATCGCCAGCGCCCATGACAGCAGATAGTTGAGCGCAATCAGCGCGAAGCCCAGATTGACCGAGCCGATGATCTTCAAGGCCATCAGGTCTCTGGCGAAGCCGGCGAGGATGGTCAGGCCGATGTAGCCGACCATGAAAATGATCGTCATCGGCACCAGATACTTCAGTTTCTCGGCGATCAACTCCTTGACCGAAGCGTGCGCAACCTCAAGCGATGTCCCATTGCGAGTCATGATTTCCTCCCCGCGTTTTTGTCATCAAATCGCGTCCTTCACGCTTTCGGCATCGATCATGCGATGCACGGAATGCGCGGGGCGATTTGCGTCCCGCATTGCAGCGGGTTGGCCAGTCCCTGCGCGTCATCATGCGCAAAGAGGGCACTACGTCTTTACGGACGGTTTCTGAAGTGGCAAAATGAATAATAGCGATGATCGATATCGTATTTATCGATTATGGAGGTCTCGGTGAACTTCGATCTCGACTGCATGTGTGCTCTGAATGGAGTAACTCAGAATCGCACCGGGAAGATTCAAAGGGACGAACAGCCTCTCGTGCACGATAAAATCCGGTCCGATATAAACGCGCGTGATCGAGCCCGACTCATACGTGACACGGCTGAGAATATCCCTGCCATCGATCGGCGTGGTGGCACCGGCTGCGCGAAACGCGATGCGGTAGCCGCTCAGTATCTGGAATGGATAAGCCCATACTTCAAGACTGTCCGATGCATATCCATCGATAAGAGCGCGGCGGCCATGCGCGGCGATGAAGCGTTGTGGAGCGACAGCTTCAGTGTTGAGGGCCACGCTCTTATCGAATAGTTGAGTTGCCGGGTTTTCTTGTGCTGCTGTGCAAAGTGTCAGCAGCGACAGAAGGCAGGTCATGCCAACGGTGGCGCTGCGTGCGCGAAATAACTTACGGGCCAAATGCATCCCCATTTCAAAGACAGAAGACTGCGCGTTCAAGCTGTCTGCTGAACTAATTGCATGCTTCGCATTGCAGCATAGCTCTTCAGACTTGTTGCCGCTACCAGGAGAACGTTACCGTCTTGGCGACATAACTCGGCACAAGAGGAAACACGATGGATACAGCACGCAAACCATCCTTGGGTACACCCAGAGTTGCGCCATCTGCCTGCACTTTCAATCTGGATCCGTTCTCTCGAAGAAGGAGATTGTACGTCGCTCCACCCATCCCGGAGCTCGACGCCACGCCTGCCTGGGCCCGGCCGATCGCCGGTGCGGCGCTCAAGTTTCAGCGCTGAACGCCGGCGGACCGTGACCGCGATCAATGGGTCTTGAGGTTGTCGGGTAGTTGGAAGATTTGTAGAGAGCTAGTTTGCTAGGTTTGCAGTCGAAATCACCACGGCTCACCAAGAGAAACGGCGAGCGGCGGGAGACGAGGGAAAGCGCAATGAGAAAAGCAGGAAAGCACATCACCAAAGCGAGAGAGGCCGTCGAGAAGCGTCCCTACGTTCTGCAGGACGCGGTTCCCCTCTTGCAGAAGGTTAAATTCGCCAAGTTCGATGAAACCGTCGAGATCACGCTGCGTCTGGGCGTGGATCCCAAACACGCCGACCAGATGGTGCGCGGCACGGTCGTTCTGCCGCATGGTCTGGGTAAATCGAAGAAGGTCCTGGTCATTGCCAGCGGTGACAAAGTGAAAGAAGCGGAGGCGGCGGGCGCCGATTACGTGGGCGGCGAAGACATGGTGGAGAAGATCACCAAAGAGAACTGGACTGACTTCGATGCTCTGATCGCCACGCCAGATGTGATGAAGTCCGTGGGGCGCCTGGGGAAAATTCTTGGTCCCAAGGGCCTGATGCCCAACCCCAAAACCGGTACCGTCACTTTTGACGTTGCCAAGGCGGTGCAGGAAGTGAAAGCCGGTAAGGTGGAATTCCGCACCGACAAAACCGCGCTGGTGCATGTGCCCGTGGGCAAGATTTCGTTTACCCCGGACAAACTTATCGAAAACGCTGCCGTGGTGATCACTAGCGTGATCAAAGCCAAGCCGTCAGTGGCGAAGGGCAAGTACATCAAGGGCTGCACCCTAAGTTCGACGATGGGTCCAGGCATCTTGCTGGATACCGCGCCCATCGAGGCCGCAGCGAAGGCGTAAGTGAGGACCCGCGGATCGGGATGGCCGGGCGCCCGTCACACGGAACAGCGGCACGGCTCGTAACTGAAAAAGATCAAAGAGGGTTTAAGCGATGCCAGTCACGAAAGCAAAGAAGAAAGAGCAAGTCGAAAAGCTGAACGCCGACCTGAAGGATGTGTCCAGCATGGTGGTGGCGACTTATAGCAAGCTCACTGTCGCCCATGACTACGAGCTACGCAAGACTCTGCGCGGCGCGGGTGCGAAGTACAAGGTCGTAAAAAACACTCTCGCCCAACTCGCGGCTAAGGGGACCAAGGTTGAAGAGGCGCTCAAGGGCCTCAGCGGTGTCACCTCCATTGCCTATACCTCCGGCGATCCGGTGGCCATGGCAAAAGCGCTCTCCAAGTATGCCAAGGACACGCCCGAATTCACCTTCAAGGTGGGCGTAGTCGAGGGCCGCGTGATCTCTATCAAGGAGATCGAATCGTTGGCTTCCATGCCTTCGAAGGGCGAGCTGATGTCGAAGCTGTTGTTCCTGATCAACGCTCCGGCGCAGCGATTGGTCACGGTGATGAACGCAGTCGGACGCAATCTGGCGGTCGTTGTGGATCAAGGCGTGCAGCAGAAGAAATTTACCGAGAACGCTGCCGCAGGCGTGTAGCACTGGTCCCGGCTGGCTCAAGAGTTTCGGGGTAGCGAAAGCTGCCCGAAGAGGTTTCGGTTGTCACAAGTCGGGGGTTGCGCGGTCTGGCCGCTGGCGTTGTCTGGCGCAGCGGAAATTGACCTGGTCGCACTGGAAACCCGGCCTGTGGATAACGAAATCGACAAACTGATAACTCAGTAATGACGCGCATGACGGCGTCGTTACGGGAAAAATTGGAGAAATCACAATGGCGGACCTGCAACAGTTGGAAGAATCAATCGTAGGCTTGTCGCTGATGGAAGCGGCACAGCTGGTAAAGAAGCTGGAAGAGCGCCTGGGTGTGTCGGCGGCAGCCGCGGCTCCGGTGATGATGGCCGGAGGGGGCGGCGGCACGGCAGCCGGGGCCGCTCCAGCCGAAGAAAAGACAGAGTTTACCGTCGTCCTGAAAGAGGTCGGCGCGAACAAGATTAACGTGATCAAGGCCGTCCGCGAAGTCACCAGCCTGGGCTTGAAAGAAGCCAAGGAACTGGTGGACGGAGCGCCCAAGAACGTCAAAGAGGGCGTTTCCAAGGAGGAAGCGGAGACCATTAAGAAGAAGTTCACGGATGCCGGCGCCACCGTTGAAGTGAAGTAGCGGCGTCTGAGCCGCGCGTCGCTATCCTGAGCGAGGACACGAAGGTGGCCGAGTCGAAGGATCTGCGGGGCGTGAGCGCAGCGGGAGTCCCGCTGGCGTCATCCTGAGGGTTGTACGCGAAGGTTCTGGCAAGCAGAGTGCCGTCGTAGCGCGGGCTCGCACCAGATCCTGTGCAAGTCTCAGAAAATATTCAAGTTTTAAGTTGTGAAGCCGGGGCGGCGATGTTAGCATCTATATAACGTCGCTTCCTCTGGCTGCACAATCCGGGCGCGATCCTGCACTCCGAACTGGCAGGCGAGCGTGAGCTTCGAGGCAAGTTTTGGGCGCTGTCCCGCAGGCAGGCGGGACGGAAACAGGCCGAAGAAAAACTGGCGCGAAAGAATTCAAATCAAGAAGGACGAAACGCCTTGCATGGCGTCTGCGGGAACACCTGTCCCCGCAGGCGCCCCATCGTCTTTTAGATTCTGCGTTAACGAGTTCCACGAACGAGTAACTGCCGCGGCGCGACAAGCGCCATACATTCCGCAGGTTTGACGCGGCCCTCGCTGCGCGAGAGATTGGGAGTTTCTTGACGATGAAGAACAATACCTTCCGCAAACGCTTCGATTTTTCAAAAATTCCAGCCACCATTCAGATCCCGAATCTGATTGAGGTGCAGAAGCGTTCCTACGACCGCTTCCTGCAAATGGACAAGCTGCCCAGCGAGCGCGAAGACGGCGGCTTGCAGGCGGTGTTTCAGTCGGTATTTCCGATCACCGACTTCCGCAACGTATCACAACTTGAGTTTGTGGATTACGCCATTGGTAACTGGGAGTGCAAGTGCGGCCACCTCAAGGGGCTGCATCACCTGCGCACCACTTGTAAGAACTGCGGCAATACCGTTATCACCGATCCGTTTCATCCGGGGGAAGTGCTGTGCTCGAAGTGCGGAACGTACAACGCCAACACTCCAGACTTCTGCAATAAGTGCGGTGACCCGGTCGGACTGCAATTGAAGTATGACGTGGCCGAGTGCGAAGAGCGCGGCATGACCTACTCCGCGCCGCTCAAGGTCACCATGCGGCTGACCATCTTCGATAAGGACGCGGAGACTGGCAACCGTTCTATCCGCGACATTAAAGAACAGGAAGTTTTCTTCGGTGACGTTCCGCTGATGACGCAGAACGGCACCTTCATCATCAACGGAACCGAGCGCGTCATTGTAAGCCAGCTGCACCGCTCTCCGGGCGTATTCTTCGAGACCGCCAACAACCGCACCTACTTCCTGGGCAAGATCATTCCGTACCGCGGTTCCTGGGTTGAATTCGAGTACGACCAGAAGAACGTTCTCTACGTCCGCATCGATCGCAAGCGCAAATTTCTGGGGACGATCTTCCTCCGTGCACTTGGCCTGCGTTCCAGCGAAGACATTCTGCGCACGTTCTACACCGTTGATCGCCTGGTTGTCCGCGACAAGAAGCTATTCTGGACCCTTGACCCGGCCAGCGAGAAGCCGACCAACCTGCTGGGCATGAAGCTGGCCCACAGTATCAAGAACAAGTCGGGCGAGGAAATCGCGCACTCGGGGCGCAAGATCAACGCCCAGATTCTGAAGGACATCCAAAAGGCGAAGGTCACCGAAATTGAAGTCGATCTCACCGATCTCGAAGGAGCATGGGCAGCTGGCGACATAGTGGACACGACTACCGGCGAAGTTCTGCTGGAGGCCAATAGCGAGCTGACCGCAGACAAGGTCTCCAAGATCCTCGACTCGGGCGTGGTCGAGATGAACGTCTTTTTCCCTGAGCGCGACGACGTGGGCACGGTGATCAGCCAGACCCTGAAGCGCGACTCGGTCAAGACGCCACAGGAAGCCTTAATCGAAATCTATCGCAAACTGCGCCCCGGCGATCCGCCGACGCTGGACACCGCCACAGCCCTGTTCCACGGCATGTTCTTCGATCCGCGGAAGTATGACTTCTCGCGGGTGGGCCGCTTGAAGTTCAACATTAAGCTGTTCGAGAACCAGAACGCGACCAGCCTCGACAAGCGCACCCTCGATCCCGATGATTTCTACGGCACGATCGGTTACCTCCTGAAGCTGCGCAAGAACATTGGCTCGGTGGATGACATCGATCACCTCGGTAACCGCCGCGTTCGCGCGGTAGGCGAACTGATGGAAAACCAGTTCCGCATCGGCCTGGTCCGCATGGAACGCGCCATCAAGGAAAAGATGAGCGTGTACCAGGAGATGTCGACGGCGATGCCGCACGACCTGGTCAATGCCAAGCCGGTGATGGCGGCGATCCGCGAATTTTTCGGATCGTCTCAGTTATCGCAGTTCATGGACCAGACCAACCCGCTCTCCGAGATCACGCACAAGCGGCGTCTCTCGGCTCTTGGGCCGGGCGGTCTGTCGCGCGAACGTGCTGGATTCGAAGTTCGCGACGTGCATCCCACGCACTACGGACGTATCTGCCCGATTGAGACCCCGGAAGGTCCAAACATCGGACTGATCTCGTCGTTGAGTTGCTACGCGCGTATCAACGACTACGGCTTCATCGAGTCGCCCTACCGCAAGATCAAGAGCGGCCGCGTGGTTGATTATGTCACCGTGGTCAACACCGGTGACAGCGACTACAAGGTCGGCGATCACCTTGAGAAGCATGAAATTGAAAAGGTCAACGGCGATCTGCGGGAACGTCGCAAGAAGCCAGTCGAGATTGAGCCGTTCTCGTTCTATCTATCCGCATGGGAAGAGGATCGCCACACCATCGCGCAGGCCAACGTCAACCTCGACGAGAAGGGGCGCATCACCGCCGAACTGGTCAACGCGCGTAAGGCCGGCAACTTCGTGCTGGTTAACCGCGACGAAGTGGACTACATCGACGTCAGCCCGAAACAGCTGGTTTCGGTCGCAGCGTCCCTGGTTCCATTCCTCGAGCATGACGATGCCAACCGTGCATTGATGGGCGCGAACATGCAACGCCAGTCCGTGCCTTTGCTGCGCGCACAGGCTCCCATCGTGGGCACTGGTATGGAAGGCGTAACGGCGCGTGATTCCGGCGCAGTAGTATTGGCCCGGCGCAACGGCATCGTGGACTCGGTCGACTCCGAGCGCATCATCGTGCGCGTCGAAGGCGAACACCATCCCATGCAGCTGTCGCGTGAAGTGGGTAGCGACATCTACCAGCTTACTAAGTTCAAGCGCTCCAACCAGAACACTTGCATCAACCAAAAGCCGGTGGTTCACAAGGGACAGCGCGTGATCAAAGGACAGGTCATTGCCGACGGCCCTTGCACCGACCTGGGTGAGTTGGCCCTGGGACGCAATGTGCTCGTGGCCTTCATGCCCTGGCGCGGCTACAACTTCGAAGATGCAATTCTGGTCTCCGAGAAGATGGTGAAGGACGATTACTACACCTCGCTGCATATCGAGGAGTACGAGATCGAAGCCCGCGACACCAAGCTCGGCCCAGAAGAGGTCACGCGCGACATTCCCAACGTTAGCGAGTCCATGTTGCGTAATCTCGACGAAGCCGGCGTGATCCGCATCGGCGCCAGCATCAAGCAGGGCGACATCCTGGTGGGCAAAGTTACGCCCAAGGGCGAAACGCAGCTGACACCGGAAGAGAAGCTGCTACGCGCAATCTTCGGCGAAAAGGCCGGCGACGTGCGCGACGCATCGCTCTACTGCCCGCCGGGCATTGAAGGCATTATCGTTGACGTGAAAATCTTCTCCCGTAAGGGCCAGGAGAAAGACGAGCGTGCCAAGTTCATCGAGGCCACGCAAATCGCCAAACTGGAGAAGAACCTCTCGGACGAGATTCGAATCCTCACCGATGAGCGCTTGAAGCGTCTGGAAAACATACTGGGCGGCAAGGAAGTGCAGGCCGACCTACACGACGAGCGCACCAATAAGCGTTTGCTGACCAAAGGTGCCGTGCTTGATCGCGATGCCATTGAGCGCATCTCAACCCGCAACTTGAAGCGTATCAAGTACGCCGACAAGGATCCGCGGGTAAACGAGCAGATCGACGAGATCGAGGAGATGACCTCGCGTCAGATCGACGTGCTCAAAAAGATTGTCAACGAGAAGAAGGAGAAACTCACCAAGGGCGACGAACTTCCGCCAGGCGTGATCAAGCTGGTCAAGGTCTACATCGCCATGAAGCGCAAGCTGAGCGTGGGCGACAAGATGGCCGGCCGTCACGGAAACAAAGGCGTGATTGCCCGCATTCTGCCCGAAGAGGATATGCCCTACCTCGAGGACGGAACTCCGGTAGAGATCGTGCTCAATCCTCTCGGCGTACCCAGCCGTATGAACGTGGGCCAGATTCTTGAGACTCACCTCGGTTGGGCAGGCTTTGCCTTGGGCGAGAAGATCAAGCAACTGCTGGCTGAGAACACTCGTACAGAAGCTATTCGGCGCGAGTTGAAGGTGTTGTTCAAGGACACAAAGCTCGCCGACATCATCGCCGACATGAGCGACGAAGAGCTGGAAGCGGTTGCTCCAACTTTGACGGAGGGTGTTTTCATGGGCTCGCCGGTGTTTGACGGCTCTCGCGAAGGCGAGATCAAAGCGCTGCTGGAGCGCTCCGGCCTGCCAACCTCGGGCAAGACGACTTTGTATGACGGCATGACCGGCGATCAGTTCGAACAGCCGGTTGCGGTTGGCTATATCTACATGCTGAAGCTGTCGCACCTGGTGGACGACAAGATTCACGCACGCTCCATCGGACCGTACTCGCTTATCACCCAGCAGCCGCTGGGAGGCAAGGCGCAGTTCGGCGGACAGCGCTTTGGAGAAATGGAAGTCTGGGCGCTTGAGGCTTATGGCGCTGCATTCATCTTGCAGGAGCTACTGACGGCGAAGTCCGACGACGTATACGGCCGTACCAAGATCTACGAGGCCATCGTCAAGGGCGAAGCCGCCATGGAGCCGGGCGTGCCCGAATCGTTCAACGTGCTGATCCGCGAGCTGCAGTCGCTCTGCCTCGATGTGGAACTGATCAAGGCAACCGAAAAGAAGCCCACGGCCAGCGCAGCAGCAGATTAATAGAGTCACTGGTTCGAGAGACGTAGCTGGCTACGTCTCATACAGTGGTGCTGCTGAACAATACTGATGGATTTTTGAAACATCCGCCACTGCGGCATGAGCTCTCGATGCCGCATGAAAGGCAAGAGTTCAACCGGTTCTGCTGAGCCACTGAGAATCGGGAACCAGGAACTGATTTTGAGAGCCGCTCGCGGTGGCGCACGACCGCAGGAAGCGGAGGAACACCTTGTTTCGTTCGAGCCCATTCGAAATGGCAAATGTGATTGCCGACTTCGATGCGATTCGCATCAGTCTGGCTTCCCCGGAAAAGATCCGCAGCTGGTCGCACGGGGAAGTGACCAAACCTGAGACCATCAACTACCGGACCTTCAAGCCAGAGCGGGACGGCTTGTTCTGCGCCCGCATTTTCGGCCCAGTCACCGACTGGGAGTGCTTGTGCGGCAAGTACAAGCGCATGAAGCACCGCGGCGTGATCTGCGACAAATGCGGTGTGGAGGTTACGCTCTCCAAAGTGCGCCGTGAGCGACTGGGTCACATTGAGCTGGCTTCGCCCTGCTCGCATGTTTGGTTCTTCAAGGGCCTGCCCAGCCGCATTGGACACCTGCTCGACATTTCCTTGCGCGACCTCGAGTCGGTCCTCTACTTCGAAGCCTACGTCGTAGTCGAGCCCGGCGATGCTCCGGTGAAAGATCGCGAAGTCATCAAGGACGAAGCCAAGTTCCGCGAACTCGACCAGCAATACCGTCCGGCAGGATTCAAGGCCATGATGGGTGCGGAAGCAATCAAGGAACTTCTCAAGCGGATCGACATCGAAGGCCTGTCTGTCGAGCTGCGCGAGAAGATGAAGAACGAGAGCTCGCTGCAGAAGCGGCTCAAGTACGCTAAGCGCCTCAAGGTTGTCGAGGCCTTCCGCAAGAGCGGCAACAAGCCTCACTGGATGATCCTGGATGTCATTCCGGTCATACCACCCGAGCTCCGTCCTCTGGTTCCATTGGATGGCGGCCGTTTCGCGACTTCGGATCTCAACGATCTCTACCGTCGCGTAATCAACCGCAACAACCGTTTGAAGAAGTTGATGGACCTGCACGCCCCGGAAGTGATCGTGCGCAATGAAAAGCGCATGCTGCAGGAGGCGGTTGACGCTCTGTTCGATAACGGTCGCCGCGGCCGCGTGCTG
>Ga0137418_10005630_pt1 | contig 11496 bp, 10 predicted proteins | sample CZODoug3_1_2_16f_FD_122242 | JGI IMG/M metagenome (GOLD analysis project Ga0137418, IMG submission 122242) | Vadose zone soil fungal communities from Angelo Coast Range Reserve, California, USA - CZODoug3_1_2_16fungal (Hybrid Assembly) | ecosystem: Environmental > Terrestrial > Soil > Vadose... | reverse complement strand
CGGGGTGGTGTTCGCCGCTTATGCCGGCGAACGCCCGGAAGCGATTGCGCGCGGCGGCCGCTACGACGAAGTGGGCCGTGCCTTCGGCCGTGCCAGGCCGGCGACCGGATTTACCATTGACTTGCGCGACCTCGCCGACATGGGCAACGGCGATCTCAGGCCGATGCGCGTTCTCGCGCCTTACCGGCCCGGCGACGCGGCACTGCAGACCGAAGTGGCGCGGCTGCGTGCCGGCGGGAACATCGTGGTGGTGGAACTGCCGGGACATGAAGCCAATCGCGCCGAACTGGGTTGCGAACGGCAATTGGTCGCGCGCGCCGGAGCATGGACGCTCGAGCCCCTGAATTGATCGACGCAACGGATTCCTGAACCAGAGGTGGTAATGGCGAGCAATGTTGTGGTCATCGGCACGCAGTGGGGGGACGAGGGCAAGGGGAAAGTCGTCGACTGGCTGACCGATCACGCTCAGGGCGTGGTGCGATTCCAGGGCGGCCATAACGCCGGGCATACGCTGGTGATCGGCGGCAAGAAAACCGTGCTGCACCTGATTCCGTCCGGGATTCTGCGGCCCGGAGTGCGCTGCTACATCGGCAACGGCGTGGTGGTGTCGCCGCAGGCGCTGCTGGACGAACTGGCAATGCTGGAGAGCGCCGGTGTCGAAGTACACGGGCGGCTCTCCATCAGCGATGCCTGCCCGCTGATCCTGCCCTATCACGCGGCGCTCGACCAGGCGCGCGAGAGCGCCAAGGGCGAGGGCAAGATCGGCACCACCGGGCGCGGCATCGGCCCTGCCTACGAGGACAAGGTGGCGCGGCGCGCGATCCGTCTCCAGGACTTGTTCCATCGGGAGCGTTTCGCCGCGAAACTGGGTGAAGTGCTCGACTATCACAACTTCGTGCTCAAGCAATACTTCAACGCACGCCCGGTGGATTTTCAGAAGACTCTGGACCAGGCGCTGGCCCTGGCGGAACGCTTTCGCCCCATGGTTGGCGACGTGCCGCGCCTGCTGTTCGAGGCGGGCAAGCGCGGCGAGAACCTGCTGTTCGAAGGCGCGCAGGGCACGCTTCTGGATGTCGATCATGGCACTTATCCCTACGTAACCTCGAGCAACTGTGTCGCCGGCGCGGCCGCGGCGGGAAGCGGTGTCGGCCCGCAGGCGCTGCACTACGTGCTCGGCATCACCAAGGCCTATACGACCCGGGTGGGTGGCGGGCCGTTCCCGACCGAGCTCTACGACGACGTCGGCAGGCACCTCGCCAGCCGCGGCAACGAGTTCGGTGCGACGACCGGGCGGGCGCGCCGTTGCGGCTGGTTCGACGCGGCGGCGCTGAAGCGTTCGATCCAGATCAACGGCGTGTCGGGATTGTGCGTCACCAAGCTCGACGTACTCGACGGCGTGGAGACGCTGCAGGTCGGCGTGGGCTATCGCGTCGGCAAGGAGACACTGGATATACTTCCGTCCGGAGCAGAGGCGCTCGCTGAATGCGAGCCGATCTACGAAGAAATTCCGGGCTGGACCGAAAGCACGGTGGGCATCAGGCGCCACCAGGACCTGCCCAAGAATGCGCGCAACTATCTCAAGCGCATCGAGGAAACGTGTGGGGTGCCAATAGACCTGATCTCGACCGGTCCCGACCGCGAAGAGACGATCGTGCTGCGCCATCCTTTTGCGCTTGCAAGGTAACGGGAGTCTGCGAAGCGGATTGGGGAGGATGTCAGGCTGGTGCCGAGAAGAGGACTCGAACCTCCACAGTGTTGCCACCGCCAGGACCTGAACCTGGTGCGTCTACCAATTCCGCCATCTCGGCACGGGAGGGCGCAGAATGTAATTGGAAAGCGCTGCTTTGTCAACGCAGTTTGCGCTTTCCGGAACCCAAACTTTCCATGAAAACAAACAAGAAAACAGAAATCGTCAGCCGCAAGAAATCTTCGGCGCCGGCGCGCGGCGCCGACGTGCGCAGCAACGACCCGCATCTCGAGCGCGAGCAGTCGCGTTACGAGCATCCGCTTCCAAGCCGCGAATACATTCTCCAGGTCCTGCTCGAGCAGGGCGTACCGGTTGCCGAGGACAGACTCGCGCAACTGCTCGGAGTCGCGCCGCACGAGATGGACGCATTCGTGCGGCGGCTGGCGGCGATGGAGCGCAGCGGCCAGATCATGCGCAACCGCAAGAACGCGATCTGCGTGGTGGAGAAGCTCGACCTGGTGAACGGGCGAGTGCAGGGCCACCCGGACGGGTTCGGCTTCCTGATCCGCGACGATCGCGGCGAGGACCTGTTTCTCAATCCGGGAGAAATGTCCAAGGTACTGCACGGCGACAGGGTGGTGGCGCGCGAGGGCGGAGTGAATGCGCGCGGCCGGCGCGAAGGCCAGATCGTCGAAGTACTCGAACGCGCCAATCAGAAAGTGGTGGGCCGCTTCCTCAACGAACACGGCATCGGCGTGGTGGCGGCGGAAGACCGGCGCATCAGCCAGGACATCCTCATCCCCGCCGGCGCCACCGGGGGCGCGAAACCCGGACAGGTCGTGGTGGCCGAGATCATCGAGCAGCCCAAGCCCCACGCGCGGCCCATTGGCCGCATCGTCGAGGTGCTCGGCAATTACGCCGATCCCGGAATGGAGATCGAGATCGCGCTGAGAAAGCACGACCTGCCGCACGTATTTTCCAAGGAAATTGAGAAGGTGGCTGCGAAGTTCCCTGCCGGAGTGACGGAGAAAGATCTCAAAGGCCGCGAAGACCTGCGCAACCTGCCGCTGGTCACGATCGACGGCGAGACCGCCAAGGATTTTGACGACGCGGTCTATGCCGAGCGTAACGGCAAGGGCTTCAAGCTGTGGGTGGCCATTGCCGACGTCAGCCACTATGTGCAGCACGGCGATCCGATCGACCTCGAAGCGCGCCTGCGCGGAAACTCGGTGTATTTCCCGCGGCGTGTGATCCCGATGCTGCCCGAGGTATTGTCGAACGGCCTGTGTTCGCTGATGCCGAAGGTCGACCGCCTGTGCATGGTGTGCGAAATGGACATCTCCGCACGCGGCGACATTGGGGCCTATCGATTCTATCCAGCGGTGATGCATTCGCGCGCGCGACTCACCTACACCCAGGTCGCGAAGGTACTCGAGGATCCGCAAGGCGAGCCCACGCGCGAGCTGCGGCAACTGGTTCCGCAACTGCAGACGGTGCACGCCCTGTACCAGGGCCTCACCAAGGCGCGCGCACTGCGCGGCGCGATCGACTTTGAAACCGTCGAGACCCAGATGTTCTTCGACGGCCAGGGCAAGATCGAGCGCATCGTCCCCACCGAGCGCAACGATGCCCACCGCCTGATCGAGGAATGCATGCTGGCGGCCAATGTCTCCGCCTCCGATTTCCTGTCCGGCCACGATCATCCGGCGCTGTACCGCGTGCACGAAGGCCCGACTCCGGAAAAGCTGGCGGCGCTGCGCGAGTTTCTGCGCGAGTTCGGGCTGCAGCTCACCGGCGGCGACCAGCCTCAGGCCAAGGATTACGCGCGCTTGCTGGAAAAAATCAAGACCCGCCCGGATGTGCAATTGCTGCAGACGGTGATGCTGCGCTCGCTGCGCCAGGCGATCTACAGCCCGGACAACGTCGGCCATTTCGGGCTGGCCTACGAGTCCTATACCCATTTCACTTCACCGATCCGCCGCTATCCCGACCTTGTCATTCATCGTTCCATAAAAGCAGTGCTGGCAGGCAAACGTTACGACCCGGGCGACTGGCACGAGATCGGCGTGCACTGTTCCGAGACGGAACGCCGTGCCGACGAGGCCACCCGCGACGTCGAGGCCTGGCTCAAGTGCTATTACATGCAGGATCGCATCAGCGAGCGCTTCACCGGCACCGTCAGCGGCGTTACCAGCTTCGGCGTGTTCGTCGCGCTCGACCAGGTGTACGTGGAGGGTCTGGTGCACATTTCCGAACTGGGGTCGGATTATTTTCATTACGATGCCGCCAAGCATCAACTGCTGGGAGAGCGCACCGGCAAACGATTCCGGCTCGGCGACCGGGTGTCCGTCAAGCTGGTGCGGGTGGATCTCGAGACCAGCAAGATCGACTTCGTGCTCGACGAGTCGAAGTCGAAGGTCAAATGAGCGGCAGGCGGGCGATCCACGGGCTGCACGCTGTCACCGCGGCGCTCAAGCGCCGGCCGGAGGCGGTGTTCGAGGTGTTTCTGGATCCCGGCCGTAATGATCCGCGTGCACGCAGGGTGGCGGATCTGGCCAAGGCCGGCAGCGTGCGCGTTCACCATGCCGACGCAGCGCGCCTCGATGGGCTGGCGAAGGGCTCGCGGCACCAAGGCGTGGTCGCCTTTGTCGAGGAATCGGCCCCGGCGGGTTCGCTGGAAGAGGTGCTGGAAAGCGCGACCGAACCGCCGTTGCTGCTGGTGCTGGACGGGGTGCAGGACCCGCACAACCTGGGTGCCTGTCTGCGGGTCGCGGACGCGATGGGGGTGCATGCGGTGATCGCACCCAAGGACCGGGCGGCCGGCCTCAGCGCCACCGTGCACAAAGTCGCTTCGGGCGCGGCGGAAAGCGTGCCCTTTATCGTCGTCACCAACCTGGCACGCGCGCTCAGAGACCTGAAAGATAAGGGAATATGGGTACTCGGCGCGGCCGAAGCCGGCGCCACCACATTGTTCCAAGCCAGGCTTTCCGGTGCGCTGGCGCTGGTGCTCGGCGCGGAGGGAGAAGGGCTGCGGCGGCTTACGCGCGAGACCTGCGACGAATTGATCGCGATCCCGATGCTGGGCCAGGTGGAAAGCCTGAACGTGTCGGTGGCGGCGGGCATCTGCCTGTACGAAGCCCGGCGGCAGCGTCACGCCGCCACAGGCGGGGCGGTAAACCCTTGAGTGCGCATAAAAATGCTTGAGGCAACCGGGCTCGCGCTGATATAATTTTTTGTTAGCTCCGGTGGTTTTGATCGGAGCAATTCGCACGCTTGCCAGTTCGCGCCGGGTCATGCCGGCGTGAGCGATAAAAAATCCGGCTCTGCCGGATCGGAAGGGTGCCCGACTATCGGGTTCCGGCGAGCGGAGGCTCAACCCTTACAGGAGAAGTTCATGTCGGTCACCATGCGTCAGATGCTCGAAGCCGGAGTTCACTTCGGGCACCAAACCCGTTACTGGAATCCCAAGATGGCCCCGTTTATCTTCGGCCATCGCAGCAAGATCCACATCATCAACCTCGAGAAGACCCTGGCCATGTACCAGGATGCGGTGAAGTTCGTGCGCCAGCTGGCCGCGAACAAGGGCAGCATCCTGTTCGTCGGCACCAAGCGCCAGGCGCGCGAGATCATCCGCGAGGAAGCGCTGCGCGCCGGCACCCCTTTCGTCGATCATCGCTGGCTGGGAGGCATGCTCACCAATTTCAAGACGGTGAAGCAGTCGATCAAGCGCCTGCGCGACATGGAGCAGATAGTGCAGGACGGCTCGATCGAGAAACTGTCGAAGAAAGAGCAGCTCAATTTCCAGCGCGAGATGGTCAAGCTGGACCGCAGCCTCGGCGGCATCAAGGAAATGAACGGATTGCCGGACGCGCTGTTCGTGGTGGACGTGGGTTACCAGAAGGGCGCGGTCACCGAAGCCAACAAGCTCGGCATCCCGGTGGTCGGGGTGGTGGACACCAACCATTCCCCCGACGGAGTGGACTACGTGATTCCAGGCAACGACGATGCCAGCCGCGCGGTGCGCCTGTACGTGCGAGGCATCGCCGATGCGATCCTCGAGGGACGCAGCCAGGTAGTCCAGCAGATCGTCAGCGACGAATTCGTGGAGGTCGACAGTTCCGAGGAACAGGCGCCGGCCTGACCCGGCAGCCGGAAAAAAAGGGCGTACGCCCTTTTTTTTTAACCGAAGATCGAGAAACCGCGCGCCAGGCGCGCAACGAAGAACCGGGAGCAATCGAGAATGGCGGAAATCACCGCAAGCATGGTCAAGGAACTGCGCAACCGCACCGGACTCGGCATGATGGAATGCAAGAAGGCGCTGGAAGAGGCGGGTGGCGACATGAACAAGGCCGAGGACCTGCTGCGCATCAGGAGCGGCGCGAAGGCGAGCAAGGTCGCCAGCCGGATCGCGGCCGAAGGCATGATCGGCATTCACTTGTCGGGCGACCGCAAGCTGGGTGCTCTGGTCGAAGTCAACTGCGAAACCGACTTCGTCGCCAAGGACCAGAACTTCGCCGGGTTTGCAAAAGCGGTGGCAGACCTGGCCGCCGCCGGAAACGTCACTGGCGTCGAAGCGCTGGCACAGGCACGGCTCGCCTCGGGCGAGAGCGTCGAGGCCACGCGCCAGGCGCTGGTGATGAAGCTCGGCGAGAACATCGGCGTGCGCCGGGTCGCGGTGCACAAGGCCAAGGGCAGGCTTGCGCACTATTTGCATGGCACCAGGATCGGCGTGATGGTCGACCTGGAGGGCGGCGACGATACGCTCGGCAAGGACCTGGCGATGCACGTGGCGGCTTCCAAGCCGATTTCCGTGTCCCGGGACCAGGTCCCGGCGGAATTGATCGCACGTGAGCGCGAGATCGCCAGGGCCCGGACGCTGGAATCCGGCAAGCCAGCCAACCTCGTGGAAAAAATCGTCGAGGGCAGCGTGCACAAGTATCTTGCCGAGATCACGCTGCTGGGCCAGCCTTTCGTCAAGGACGACAAGACCACTGTGGAGAAGCTGCTCGCGGCCAAGGGCGCAAAAGTGCATGCGTTCACGCTGTTCATCGTCGGCGAGGGCATCGAGAAAAAGGCAACCGATTTCGCTGCCGAAGTGATGGCGCAGGCTGCCCAGGCGCGCTGATCCGGACCGGCCGCGGCGCGATGAAGCCAGCCTACAAGCGCATCCTGCTCAAGCTGTCGGGCGAAGCCCTGATGGGCGACGATGCCTACGGGGTCAATCGCGAGACCATCGACCGCATCGTTTCGGAGGTCAAGGAAGTGGTGGGGCTCGGGGTCGAGGTCGGCGTGGTCATCGGCGGCGGCAACATCTTTCGCGGCATGGCGCCGGCGGCGGCCGGCATGGACCGCGCGACGGCGGATTACATGGGAATGCTGGCCACGGTGATGAACGCCTTAGCGCTGCAGGACGCGATGCGCAGGCAAGGGCTCAAGAGCCGGGTGCAGTCGGCGATCAATATCGAGCAGGTCGCCGAACCCTATATCCGCGGCAAGGCGATGCGTTACCTGGAAGAAGGCCGGGTGGTAATCTTCGCCGCCGGCACCGGCAACCCGTTCTTCACGACCGATACGGCGGCAGCGCTGCGCGGCATGGAAATGAACGTGGACATCGTCGTGAAGGCCACCAAGGTGGACGGCGTCTATACCGACGATCCCAAGACCCATCCGGACGCGATGCGTTATCAGCGCGTCAGCTTCGACGAGGCGATCGTCAAGAAGCTCAAGGTGATGGACGCCACCGCATTGACCTTGTGCCGCGACCAGAAGCTGCCGATCTGCGTGTTCAGCATTTTCAAGGCGGGCGCACTCAAACGGGTGGTGCTCGGCGAAGACGAAGGCACGCTGGTCCACGCCTGAGAAGCTGAAAAGAGGGAGCCTATGACAATTGCAGACGTGAAGAAATCGGCGGATCAGAAGATGCACAAGACGCTGGATACGCTCAAGGCCGATCTCGGCAAGATCCGCACCGGCCGCGCCCACACCGGTATCCTGGATCACATCCAGGTCGACTATTACGGCAATCCCACGCCGCTCAACCAGGTGGCGAACGTGTCGTTGATAGATGCCCGCACCATCGGCGTCACGCCCTGGGAAAAGAAAATGGTCGCGGTGATCGACAAGGCCATCCGCGAGGCCGATCTGGGGTTGAACCCCGCGACCATGGGGGACACGGTGCGGGTGCCGATGCCGGCGCTGACCGAGGAACGCCGCCGCGACCTGACCAAGGTCGTCAAGGGAGAGGCGGAGAATGCACGGGTGGCGGTGCGCAATATCCGCCGCGACGCCAACACGGCACTCAAGGAATTGCTGAAGCAAAAAGCGGTGTCGGAAGACGACGAGCGCCGTGCCCAGGAAGACATCCAGAAACTGACCGACCGCTACATCGCCGAGATCGACAAGGCCTTAGCGGCCAAAGAAGCTGACCTGATGGCGGTCTGACGCAAACGTGTTCACCAGCGCCACCCTTGCCGTTCCCGAAGTCCGCGCCGTCCCGCGCCATATCGCCATCATCATGGATGGCAACGGGCGCTGGGCCAAGAAGCGCTTCCTGCCGCGCGTGGCAGGTCATCGTCGCGGGCTCGAAGTGGTGCGCGCGACCACAAAGGCCAGCATCGAACGCGGCGTCGAGTATCTGACGCTGTTTGCGTTCAGCAGCGAAAACTGGCGCCGTCCAAAGGACGAAGTTTCGTTCCTGATGGAGTTGTTCGTGATGGCGCTCGAACAGGAGGTGAGCAAGCTCCACGCCAACCGCATCCGCCTCCGGGTGGTCGGCGACCTGTCCAGCTTCGAGCCGCGCCTGATCAATCTGATCGGGAACGCGGAGCAGCTCACCGCCGGCAATGACCGGCTCACGCTCACCATCGCCGCCAACTATGGCGGGCGCTGGGACATCCTGCAGGCGGTGAACCGCATGCTGCGGGAACTGCCGAATGCGCAGGACGCGTACGGTGAGGCCCATCTTGCCCCGCACCTTTCTATGAGCTATGCGCCGGAACCCGATCTGTTCATCCGCACCGGCGGCGAGCAGCGCATCAGCAACTTCCTGTTGTGGCAATTGGCCTATACCGAGTTCTACTTCACCGACGAGTTGTGGCCGGATTTCGACGCTGAGGCGCTGGCTCGCGCCATTGACTCCTACCGCAGCCGGGAACGCCGGTTCGGCCGCACCAGCGAACAACTCGGCGCGGAGTCTGCGCCGGCCGGAACCTCGCGTGGGACCGTTGGGGAATAGCGATGATCCGGCCGCGGCGCAAACCTCCGCTGCGGCGCCCCGCCGCATGCTCAAACAACGTTTGCTTACCGTGGCGGTGGTCTTGCCGCTGCTGCTTGCCTGCATTTTCCTGCTTCCCAATCCCGGCTGGGCGCTGCTGATGACCGTTCCCACTGCGCTCGGCGCGCTCGAGTGGGCGAAACTGGCCGGGTACGGGCGCGTCGCGCGCGCGCTGTTCGTCGCCACGGTGCCGGTCAGTTGTCTGCTGTTGATCGCGGTTGCGGCGAGCCCGCGTTTCCCGACCCTGGCGATGAATCTTGCGACGGCGCTGTTCGTGCTGGCGCTGCTGTTCTGGGCCATCGCGGTGCCGGTCTGGCTCTACAGCAAGTGGCAGGTATCGCATCGACTGCTGCTGGCCGTGGCGGGCTGGATCGTGCTGGTCCCGGCCTGGCTGGCGGTGGTGCGGCTGCAGCGCTCGGCGTGGTTGCTGCTGATCGTACTCGGGGTGGTATGGGTCGCCGATACGGCGGCGTATTTCGCGGGCCATCGTTTCGGACGCAACAAGCTCGCGCCGCAGATCAGCCCTGGCAAGACCTGGGAAGGCGTCATGGGCGCCTACATCGCCGTGCTCGGCTATTCGTTGGCGGCAAGCCTGATCCTGCAGCCATCCGCGAGCGGCTACGATCATCTGGCCGTGCTGCTGTTCGCGTGCGTGCTGACCGCATTCGGCATCGTCGGCGACCTGTTCGAGTCGTGGATCAAGCGCCAGGCCGGCGCCAAGGATAGCGGCCAGTTGCTCCCAGGGCACGGCGGCGTCCTCGACCGGATAGACAGCCTGACGGCAGCGTTGCCGTTCGCCGGGCTGTACTTCATCCAGGCGGCGCGGTCCACGTGAAGCGCCTGGCCATCCTCGGATCCACCGGCAGCATCGGCGCCAATACGTTGGCGGTGGTGGAGCGTTATCCCGATCGTTTCGAAGTGACGGCATTGTCCGCCGATCGACAGGTGGACCGGCTGCTGGCTCAATGCCTCAAGTTCCGGCCGAAATATGCCGCGATAGCGGACGCCGCGGCCGCGGAGGAACTGCGCGCCAAGGCGCGCGCAGCCGGGCTGAAATGCGAGGTGCTGGCGGGCGAGGCGGCGCTGGCGCAGATCGCCGCGGCGCCCGAGGTCGATGCAGTAATGGCGGCGATCGTTGGTTCTCCGGGTTTGGCCTCGACTCTGGCGGCGGCGCGTGCTGGCAAGCAGCTCTTGCTCGCCAACAAGGAGGCGCTGGTCATGGCGGGCGCACTGCTCATGGACGCGGTACGGGCCAGCGGTGCGGTGCTGCTGCCGATCGACAGCGAGCACAACGCGATTTTCCAGGCACTGCCGCGCGAGTTCGACGGCGACTTCGGCCGCGCCGGGGTCAAACGCCTGTGGCTTACCGCGTCGGGCGGGCCGTTTCTGCGGGCGGCGCGGGCGCAGTTGGCGCAGGTCACGCCCGAGCAGGCGTGCGCGCATCCGAACTGGGTCATGGGCCGCAAGATCTCGGTGGACTCGGCCACGTTGATGAACAAGGGACTGGAAGTGATCGAGGCGAGTTTCCTGTTCAGGGCGAAGTCGGCGCAGATCGAAGTGGTCATACATCCGCAGAGCATTGTGCATTCGCTGGTCGAGTACGTGGATGGTTCCGTGCTCGCGCAACTTGGCAATCCGGACATGCGTACCCCGATCGCCCACGCACTCGCCTATCCGGAGCGCATCGATCCGGGCGTCGAGGCGCTCGACCTGTTTGCGGTCGCCTCGCTCGGTTTCGAACGCCCGGATCTGGACCGCTTTCCCAGCCTGCGGCTGGCGTACCGGGCGCTGCAGGCGGGCGGCAGCGCGCCGATCCTGCTCAATGCCGCGAACGAAGTCGCGGTGGCAAGCTTCCTCGAACGCAGGCTTGCGTTCGACCGCATCCCCGAGCTGGTGGAAGAAGTGCTGGAGCGCGTGGCGGTGGCTCCGGTGCAATCTCTGGAAGACGTGCTGGCCGCGGATTCACTTGCGCGTCGCACGGCGATGCAAAGACTTGAAACCGTTGCCCATTGAATAGCCGATGTCGCTGATTTCGACCCTGATCGCATTTGTCGTCGCGCTTGGCGTGCTGATCGTGTTTCACGAATTCGGCCACTATCTGGTCGCGCGCCTTTGCGGCGTCAAAGTATTGCGATTCTCGGTGGGATTCGGCATGCCGCTGTGGAAGCGAAAGTTCGGCCGCGATGGCACCGAGTGGGCGATCGCCGCGTTTCCGCTCGGCGGTTACGTGAAAATGCTGGACGAGCGCGAAGGCCCCGTGGCGGCGGAGGAGCACCATCGCGCCTTCAACGTGCAGCCGGTGGCCAAGCGTTTCGCCGTCGTTCTCGCCGGACCGGTCGCCAATTTTCTGCTGGCAATCCTGCTCTACTGGTTGCTGTTCGTTCACGGTCTGCCTGGAATCCGTCCGGTCGTCGGCGCCCCACTGCCGGACACGCCGGCGGCTCATGCCGGATTTCACGCCGGGGACCTGATCAGGCGCATCGGCGAGGTGCAGGTGAGCACTTGGCAGGATGTCCGCTGGGTGTTGCTCGAGAAT
>Ga0137418_10005629_pt1 | contig 11496 bp, 8 predicted proteins | sample CZODoug3_1_2_16f_FD_122242 | JGI IMG/M metagenome (GOLD analysis project Ga0137418, IMG submission 122242) | Vadose zone soil fungal communities from Angelo Coast Range Reserve, California, USA - CZODoug3_1_2_16fungal (Hybrid Assembly) | ecosystem: Environmental > Terrestrial > Soil > Vadose... | reverse complement strand
GAGATCGGAGGGGTAGGACACTATTCCGGCCGGAACGCCCGCCGACTGAAGCAAGGTCATGACCGCGTAGTCGGTTCGAGTAGCCGTCCATTCGGAAATTCGTGAGTCGAGCTCATCGGCAGCTGCAATCCGTCCCTTGCTCGTATCGAGCATCGGATCACGTGACCAGGGTGGGTCGTCCAGGACCGCGCGCAAACTCATCCACTCGCTGTCGTCTCGCACGGTAATCACGCACCAGCGCTCTTCCCCGGCGCACTGATACACACCCCACGGCGCACCCCGTTCACTACGATTCCCCTCGGGCCGAACCGTTCCGGGTCGCAATGCCTCCTGCAAGAAGGCTTCCCCCAGAAGATTGATGATCGCCTCAACCTGCGCGACCTCGACGTGCGCACCACCGTCGCCGTGCGCTTCTCGCCCGAGCAGGCACGCGACGGCACCGACCGCCCCCATCCGGCCGACGAAGTGGTCCGGGTGAATCGCCGATGACCCAGGAGGGTGACCGCCGTCGGGGAAGTTCCAGAGATACGTCATCCCACCTACCGCCCGGGTCGTCGGGCCGTAGCCGATCCAGTCTTTCCAAGGTCCACTCGACCCCATCAGCTGGCTGCTCACCATGACGAGTCTCGGGTTCAGCCGATGCAGCGTGTCATAGTCCAGACCCATGCTGTGCATGGTTCCGGTAGACGCATTCTCGACGAAGACGTCGGCCCATCGCACCAGGCGATGCAGCATCTCCAGCCCGCGTTCGGTTCTCGCGTTGAGGCCAAGGCTCCGCTTGCCGCGATTCGACGAGGCGAACGACGGACTCATCAGGCTACCGTTGACCGTGCGAATGAAGTCGGGATATGTGTGCGTCTCAACCTTGATGACGTCCGCACCGTAGTCGCCCAGCAGGCGCGAAACCTCGACGCCGACGCCGCCATGGCCAAGATCGAGCACACGTAGATTGGTGAAAGGCAACGACGGAGCCGGAAATGCCGGCAGGGTCTCCGATCCGACCTCGCCTCGAGGCGCGCGCTCGAAATCGGCCAGTGCGTTGTCTTCACCGAGACCGGCGCTGCGGAAGCGATACCCCACACGCTTCCCGTCGATCTCGAAGAAGCCCGAGGCAACGGGCCCACGTACACCCGGTGCGATCTCCACGTCGACGAACGTTCCCCGTTCGACATAGTGCGGTGTCCGCAACGCCTCGGCGGGACGCAGCACCGGCGAGAGGACCACGCCTCGCCTTTGCCCCTCCTCGGCCAGCGCCGCCGCAGTCTGGTCCTTGAACAGTTCGAGGTAGAGGTCGTCCAGGATGTCGTGCTGGATCGACATCCTGGCCAAGAGCTGGTCCCAGTGCTCGTCCTGCAAGTGTTCGGGCTCCCCGAGCCACGCCCGCATCGCGCGCCACTGCCGCTTGGTGATCACGACCAGCCGGACCAGGCCGTCCGCGCACGGGTAGAGGTTGTAGACCGGACCCGAGCCGTTACGAACCTGGTCGTAGTCACCGCCGGCCGCCCGAATCTGGGTGAAGTTGACCATGGACCAGTCACTGATCTGGGCGACGGCTTGCATCGTCGACAGGTCGAAGTGCTGCCCGCGACCGGTTGACCGACGTTGCCACAACGCGGCTAGTGCGGCAAACGCGGCGCTCGTCGACGCCGTGTCGTAGGCCAACGACCCCGGCGACAACAACGGCGGTCGACCGACAACCCCGGAACGCGCTACCAGCCCACCCATCGCCACCATGACGTCGTCGGTCGCCACGAAGTCGCGGTACGGACCGGTCAAGCCGAAGTTGGTGATCGACACGATCACCAGACGTGGATGACGCTGCAGCAACTCGGCATGACCAAGGCCCAGGCCGTCGAGCACTCCGGGCGCGTAGCTCTCAACCCATACGTCAGCGCTATGGAGCAACCGGTCCAATTCGGCCCGTTGCGACTCGCGGGTCAGGTCCAGGGTCACCTTGCCCTTGTTCGTGTTCCGCAGCGCGAACGACAGGCTGGCGCCGTTCTCGGCGAACGGAGGCAACGACCGCGACGATGCGCCGCCCGGCGGCTCGAGCTTCAGTACATCGGCGCCGAGATCGGCCAACAACCGAGAGCACAACTCGCCAATCTCCTGGGTCGAGTCGAGGACCCGGGTACCGCGCAGAGGTTGGCTAGACATCCGCGTCGCACCACCGAGACACTTGACCAGACATAGAATCTAAGTACAGCATGTTTGACATCCGGCGGCAAGGAGCATGACGACCATGGGCGGTCCCCTGAGCGGTATCCGCGTGCTCGAACTCGGAGGAATTGGGCCAGTGCCGTTCACCGGGATGATGCTCGCCGACATGGGCGCCGAGGTGGTTCGCGTCGAGCGCGCACGTCCGACCGAGCCCGACGGGCCGGACGGGCGAGCCGAACGGCCGGACGCTATGACACGAGGTCGACGATCGCTCATGCTCGACCTCAAACATGCTGCCGGTCGCGAGATTGCCCTCGAACTCGTCGGCTCCGCCGATGTTCTCCTCGAGGGTTTCCGCCCTGGGGTGATGGAGCGACTCGGACTCGGACCGACCGAATGCATGAAGATCAATCCACGGCTCGTGTACGGACGCGTCACCGGTTGGGGCCAGGACGGACCGCTGGCCACTACGGCCGGTCACGACATCAACTACATCGCACTCACCGGTGCGCTGTGGGCCACCGGTCGCCCTCCGGACAAGCCGGTCCCGCCGCTGAACCTGGTCGGCGACTACGGCGGTGGCGGGATGCTGCTCGCGTTCGGGGTTACCTGCGGATTGCTCGAGACCCAGAGCAGCGGGCGCGGCCAGGTTGTCGACGCCGCCATGGTTGACGGCGCGGCATTGCTCAGCACGTTCGTCACGGCCCTGCGCGCCCTCGGCCGCTGGGGGCCGCAGCGAGGGGCCAACATGCTCGACACCGGATACCCGCACTACGAGGTCTACGAATGCGCCGACGGTGAATTCGTCGCTGTCGGCGCCCTGGAGCCGCAGTTCTATGCCGAGTTGGTTCGGCTGACGGGGTTCGACGATTCCGGCGATCGCCTGGATCCGGCGACCTTTCCCGTCCGCAAACAGCGCTGGCGCGAGCTGTTCCTTACGAAGAGCCGCGACGAGTGGAGCGCCTTGGCCGCCCAGAGCGACGCCTGCCTGACCCCCGTGCTGCGATGGGACGAGGCCCACGACCATCCACACCTGCGAGCGCGGGACACCTACGTCACCGTTGGCGGCATAGTCCAACCCGCGCCGGCGCCCCGGTTCAGCCGCACGCCCGCTGCGCGGCCGAGCGTGCCCCACCCGATCGGCGCTGACACCGCCGACATCCTCAATGAACTCGGCCTGACCGGGGACAGGATCGCCGACCTCCGCCGAATCGGCGCGGTCGCGTGACCGTCCCCAACCCGCCGCTCGTGGATCGGATGCCTGGATGACCCAGCACGAGCTCGACCGTCCGCTCGTGCTTCTAGTTCTCGCGATGGGCCTCGGCGCCATGATGCCGACCCTGGATGCGACCGTGGTCAACGTCGGCGTGCACACACTCGGCGAGAGCCTGCACGCCGACCTGGCGACCACACAGTGGATCGGCACGGGCTACCTGCTCGCAGTCGCCATCTCCGCGCCGCTGGCGGGATGGGCCGTAGATCGCTTCGGTGGTCGTCGGATCTGGGGTATCGGTCTCTCGGCCTTTATCATCGGTTCGCTGCTGTGCAGCGTCGCGTGGTCCATCGAATCGCTCATCGCCTGTCGCGTCGCCCAGGGTATGGGAGCCGGACTCGTCGAGCCCACGATGCTGACCGTCCTTGCCCGCGCGGCCGGACCGCACAGACTCGGACGGGTCATGGCGCTGACCTCGGCGCCCATCACCGTCGGCCCTGCGCTAGGTCCGATCGTCGGCGGCACCATCCTGGCTCACCTGTCCTGGCGGTGGCTATTCCTCGCCAACGTACCCATCGGCTTGATGGCCCTGACGCTGTCGGCCCGGTTCGTGCCAGCGCAGGCGGTCGCGGAAACCGAGCGACATCGGCTTGATTTCGTCGGCTTGGTCTTGATCGCACCGGGTTTCGCCGCCGTGCTCTATGCGTGGTCGCAAACAGCTGGCCCGAGCGGCTTCGCATCACCCCGGGTGCTCATTTTCCTCGCAATCGGTGTATGCCTGATCGCGGCATTCGTCGCCCACGCGCTTCGAACCACCGTCGCCCCCTTGATAGACGTACGCCTCTTCCGGAACCGGGCCTTCGCCGCGAGTGCAACGATCATGGCCTTGGTCGGGGCCATCTTCTTCGGTGCCCTGTTCCTCCTACCGCTCTACTTCCAGGAGGTCCATGGCCGAGGCGTCCTAGCCGCAGGGGTCCTGCTCGCCCCTCTCGGATGCGGCGCTCTGCTGTCCATGTCCGTCGCTGGCAGAGTTGCCGACCGGTACGGGCCGCGCATTCCCGCGTGCCTGGCCATGGCGAGCGTCGGGCTGGGCGCGTCGATGTACGCACTGTCCGGTCAGGGCACCTCGGAGATCTGGCTCGGCGGCTGCGCCGCCCTGATTGGTTTCTCACTGCCCCTCGCCGCGACGCCGATCTTGTCCGCCTTGTATTACACGGTGCCTCCGGCGGCGGCGTCGAGCGCGACCAGCTCGATGTACATTCTCAATCAGATGGGCGCATCGCTGGGCATAGCCGTCGTGGCCCTCGTCCTGCAGCAACAACTCCAGGTCGGACGGGCCGCCGATGCCGCTTTCAGCCTCGCATTCTGGTGGCTCGCCGGCGGGGCAGCGCTGGGGGTACTCGGTGCCTTGCTTCTGCCGGCGAAGCGGCTAGGTGAGCCCGCCGAGTCGCTGCCGGTAGGTGCCGCCGTGGCCACCGAAGCACACTGACCGCTGCGACGACGCCCTCATTGCAGCAAACCGGAACTAGGTTCTAAGATAAGTTCGCCCGCGACGCAGGTCGACGGCACACCGCAGATGAAGGAGCAAGGCGTATGGGCATGCCAACCGACATCGGCATCGTCGACACCCTCATCGGATTTCCGCGTCGAGACATGCGGGACGCCTACTCCTTCATTACTCGCCAGACGAAGGACCGCGAGTCGAACGAGGAGTTCACGTTCCCGGCTGAGTACATGTTCAAGGACGTGCCAGAAAAGCAGATGACCGAACTCGACGACCCCATCGGAGCAACTCTTTCCGAGATGGACAAGTGGGGAATCGAGATGGGTTTGATCGGCCTGGGCGAAGAGGTGGGTGAACTAGCCGTCACCCGCCACCCCGATCGATTCATCGCCTCCACGAGCTTTGATCCGCATGCCGGAATGGCGGCCGTAACGAAGCTCGTGCGCGACTTCGAGACCTACAACGTTCGCGCGGCAACCCTGTTCCCCGCCGGCATATTCCCCCAGGTCGCGATCAACGACAAAAAGATGTATCCCCTCTACGCCAAGGCAGTCGAGCTCGGTATTGCGGTCTTCTGCACGGCCGGCGTACCGGGCCCGCGCCTGCGCATGGATCCTCAGCGGGTTGAGCTCATCGACGAGGTGATGTACGACTTTCCCGATCTCGTATTCGTGACCCGGCACGGATGCGAACCCTGGACGGAACTGGCGTGGAAGCTCATGCTCAAGTGGCCCGGCCTGCACTACTCGACGAGCGCCTTCGCGCCCAAGTACTACCCAGCCAACATCGTCAACTACGCAAATACGCGGGGAGCCGACAAGATCATCTACGCTGGCTACTTCCCGATGGGGCTGTCACTCGAACGCATCATGACCGAACTTCCTGACGTCCCCTTCCGGGACGAGGTCTGGCCGAAGTTCCTGCGCGGCAATGCGTTGCGCGTCCTCGGCCTCGACCACTAGCCCGCCGGGCCCGATCCGTACAGGAGACGAGGACAGATGCCGGTCAACAAGGTCGTCGGCTCCTTCGACGAGGCCGTGGCCGATGTCGCCGACGGCTCGGTGATCCACATCGGTGGGTTCGGCACGGCTGCGGAATACGCCAGCTACCTCATCGCCGCACTCGCTCGTAAGGATGTCACCGAACTGACGATTACCGGAAACCACTCGGGTTTCAGCCAGGACCAAATGGCCATGATGAAAGCGGCGAACCTCGGGATCATCAAGTATCCGACCGACTACGTCTCCCCTGGCTTGCTGGTCGAACGTGGACAGGTAGCCAAGGGCATATTGGCATTCCCGGTGCTGAACCGCGGCTTGGAGATTCCGTTCGAGACGTTGCTCAAGAAGGGCGAGGTCGAGTTGGAGCTGATCGGGCAAGGGTCTCTCGCCGAACGGATACGGGCGGCACGAGCAGGAATCGCCGCCTTCTACACACCGGTCGGACCCAACACCGTGGTGGCCGAAGGCAAGGAGGTGCGCTGGTTCGACGGACGGCCCCACCTGCTCGAACGGGCGTTGAAGGCGGACGTGGCTGTCATCCGCGCCTACAAGGCCGACCGTTGGGGAAACCTGATTTATCGAGGCACGGCTCGGACCTTGAACGCGACCATGGCCGGCGCGGCCACAGTGACGATCGCCGAGGTCGACGAGTTGGTCGAGCTCGGCGATCTCGACCCGGAGTGCATCGTGACGGCGGCGCCGTACGTGCAGCGCGTGGTCGTGCGCCCATCGACGCCGGCGACGTCGTGGCAGGCACCATGCTGACCAGCGCCCCCACGCCGACCGGCGTCGACCTACCGGGGGTTTCGGGATGACGACGTACGCCGACAAGCCGAGGCTCGACGGCATGGCGATGGCCCTTCGAGCCGCCCAAGACGTCGACGAGGGGATGATCGTCAACCTCGGGATGGGCATCCCCATGCTGGTGTCGTCGTTCGTAGACCCCGACCGCGAGGTCATCTTTCACACTGAGAACGGGATTGTCGGCTTCGGGCGAGTTATCGAAGACGCAGACCTCGTCGATCCGTACTGCGTGAACGCCGGGGGCCAGCCCGTCGAACGCGCTAGAGGCATGTCGTTCATGTCGCATGACGAGTCGTTCGCGCTGATCCGAGGTGGATGGATCGACGTCACCATGCTCGGAGGGCTCGAGGTCGGCGCCAACGGCGACCTTGCGAACTACCACCCGCCGGGCAAGCTGGTCGGCAGCCTTGGCGGCGCTCAGGACCTCGCCTTCTGCGCCAAGAAGGTGGTGGTGCTGATGACCCACCAGACCAAGGACGGCGAACCCAAGATCATGTCGCAGGTACGGCTGCCCCTTACCGCCCCGGCCTGCGTATCGCGCGTCATCACTGATATCGCCGTCATCGACATCACCCCGGACGGTGCCGTCCTCCGCGAACACCTCGCCGGCTGGACCCCCGAAGAGGTTCAGCAGGCGACCGATGCACCGCTCGTCATCCCGGACGACCTGGCGGAACTCTCCTTCTGAGACGCCTGTACGCGTGCCGCATTCCCTGATACGGTTAGAATCTAGTTCTATTACGTATCTCGGATCGGTAGGAGCTCAAGATGTCGCACGTATCCTTCCCGTACTTCGACTGTGACAACCACTTCTACGAGTCACACGATGCGTTCACGCGCTACATCGAGCCCGAGTTCAAGTCGCGGGCGATCCAGTGGGTCGAGGTGAACGGCAGGACCCGTCTGATGGTCGGAGAGAAGATCAACCGCTTCATCCCTAACCCCACCTTCGATCCCATCACCAAGCCGGGCCAAATGGACGAGTACTTCCGCGGCCGGAATCCCAAGAGCCAGGACGTTCGCGAGCTGTTCGGTGAGCTCGAGCCGATCACCAATCACCCGGAGTACCGCAACCGCGATGCGCGCCTGGAGTTCATGGATGGCCAGGGCATGGGTGGCGCCATCCTGTTGCCGACACTCGGCGTCGGCATGGAACAACCCCTGCTGCACGACCCTGAAGCTCTTGTCGCCGCCTTCCGGGCCTTCAACAAGTGGATGGAGGAAGACTGGGGCTTCTCCTACAAGGAGCGAATCTTCGCTGCCCCGATCTTCACGCTCGTGGACGCGGAGTCGGCGCTGACGCAACTGAATTGGGCTCTGGAGAGAGACGCTCGGTTCGTGCTGCTACTGCCGGGTCCGGTAATCACGCCCTCGGGCGGACGGTCGCCGTCGGACCCGATCTATGACCCGTTCTGGCAGCGCGTTAACGATTCCGGCGTGACGGTATTGGTTCACGGCGGGGACAGCTGGTATTCCAACTACCACAAGTACTGGGGCGAGAAGGCCCAGAGCGAGGCGTACCGGCAGAACGCCTTCAGGTCACTCGCGTCGTATAGCGAGACCCAAGACCTCTTCGCGAATCTCCTGGCGCATCACCACTTCCACCGATTCCCGAACGTGAGGATCGCCGCCATCGAGACTGGCTCGGACTGGGTGTTCCACCTGTTCGAAAAACTCAAGAAGTCCTTCGGTCAGACGCCGCACCTCTACCCGGAGGACCCCCGGCAGACCTTCATCCGCCACGCGTACGTCTCGCCGTTCTACGAGGATGAGCTCGGTCGTCTCCGCGAGCTCATCGGTTCGGATCGAATCCTGATGGGTTCGGACTACCCGCACGCGGAAGGCCTGGCCGACCCGTCGTCCTACATCAAGGATCTGCGCAACTTCGAATTCTCGGACGAGGACGCGAGGCTCATCATGCAGACCAACGGCCTCGCGCTCGCGAAACGTCGCCCGATCTAGTGTCTGTGTTCACCAGAGTCGGACGGGAGCTTCCGCTGTCCCGCAGTGGGATCTAGCGCACGGCGGAAGGATCGGCATGCACATCGCCTACACAGCCGAGCAGGAGCGGTTACGCGCGGACCTGCGTCACTACTTTCACCAACTGATGACGCCCGAGCGTCGAGCCGCGATGGACGACCCCACTGCGGAATTCGGCTCTGGTACGACCTACCGCGACGTCATCAAGCAGCTCGGTACCGACGGCTGGCTCGGTATCGGGTGGCCGCACAAGTACGGCGGGCAGAACCGCACGATGATCGAGCAGGCGATCTTCGTCGATGAAGCCACCACGGCCGGAGTCCCGCTTCCGCTATTGACGATGAACACCGTCGGACCAACCATCATGGAGTACGGCTCGGAGGAGCAGAAGAACTTCTTCCTGCCCAAGATTCTCGCCGGGCAAATGCATTTCGCTATCGGCTACTCAGAGCCGGGCGCTGGAACCGACCTCGCGTCACTCACAACCCGGGCGGTACGCGACGGCGACGACTACGTCATCAACGGCTCCAAGATGTGGACCAGCGTCATCGAACACGCAGACTACGTCTGGCTGGCCACGCGAACCGACCCGGCCGCGGCAAGGCACAAAGGTCTGTCGATGTTCCTGGTGCCGACAACGGCCGCTGGATTCTCCTACAGTCCCGTGCCGACGCTGAGCGGAGCGACGACGAGTCAGACGTTCTATGACGACGTTCGGGTGCCAGCATCAGCCCTCGTCGGCGAGCTCAACGGTGGCTGGCGCCTGATCACCGGACAGCTCAACCGCGAGCGAGTCGCTCTGTGCTCGCCGGCCGGGGTTCAGACCGCACTGGCCGAAACCCGAGCGTGGGCACAGCGAACGACCCTGCCGGACGGTCGTCGGATCATCGATCAGGATTCGGTGCGGAGCAATCTCGGGCGCGTCCATGCGAAAGTCGAATTCCTGAAGCTCATCAACTGGAAGATCGCGTGGGGCGTCGACAAGGGCGTCAGCCCGGCCGACGCGTCGGCCACCAAGGTGTTCGGGACAGAGCTTGCGGTCGAGGCCTACCGCCTGCTGATGGAGTGCATCGGCGAGGAAGCGTACGTACGGGCGGCCTCGCCCGGAGCGGCCATTCAGGGGCGTCTGGAGCGTGCGTACCGAGGCGCGCTGATCCTCACCTTCGGCGGCGGCACCAACGAGATCCAACGCGACATCATTGCGACCGTTGGTCTGGGCATGCCCAGAGCGCCGCGCTAAGCCAATCAATCCGTCAATGGGATCGAGGCGTCATGGATTTCTCCCTCACTGAGGAACAAAGAGACGTCGCGGGGCTGGCCCGGCAAATCCTGGAAGACCAGGTCACTCACGACGGCCTGAGCAATCTGGAGCGCAGCGGAGAACCGCGCTTCGACCAGCAGCTGTGGCAGCAGATGGCGAAGGCTGACCTGCTCGGCGTGGGGCTGTCGGCCTCGGTCGGCGGCAGCGGTCTGGGCCTTCTCGCCCAATCCCTGGTCCTGCAGGAGATCGGGCGCACGCTCGCGCCACTCCCCTACCTCGCCACTATCTCGGTCGCCGCCGAAGCCCTCGCGCGGTTCGGGACCCCGGCCCACCAGGCGACCTGGCTCCCGGCCGCGATCAACGGAACACGCATCCTCACCGTCGCGCTGACCGAGCCGGCCAACCGTGAGGCTTCCCGACCAACGACCTCGGCGCAGCCCGACGGCGCGCAGTGGCGTCTGAACGGAACCAAGACTCTCGTCCCTTCTGCGGTCATCGCCGACGCGATACTCATTCCGGCCTGGATTGCCGACCGTCCCCAGGTATTTCTCGTCGAGTCCGCGGCACCCGGCCTCACGATCACTGCACAGGTCACTGCGGCCGGCGACCCGACGGGCCAGGTCGTCCTGGAGGACGTGGTCGTCGGTTCGGATGCTCTGCTAGACGCAGGTCGCGACTCCGAGCAGGACGCCTTGGCCTTCATGCTCGACCGGGCAACAGTCGCCGTCTGCGCGCATCAACTAGGCGTGACCGAACGCGCATTGGAGGCGACCGCGAAGTACACCTCCGAACGCGTGCAGTTCGACCGTCCCATAGCGACGTTTCAGGCCGTCGGACATCGTGCGGCCGACAGCTACATCGACGTCGAAGCCATCCGACTCACGCTGTGGCAGGCGATCTATGAGATCGAGGCCGGGGCTCCCGCAGCGATGGCCATCCACACAGCGAAGTGGTGGGCGGCCGAGGGCGGCCATCGCGTCGCACACGCCGCGGTTCACCTCCACGGCGGGATGGGGATCGCTACCGAGCACTCCCTCCACCGCTACTTCGCTCATGCCAAGCAGAACGAGTTCTTCCTTGGTGATGCCACGCAGCATGCCCTGGGCATTGGATCGCTTCTCGCCACCGAGTCCGTGGAACCCACGAGCTGAGGCCGGCCCCGGTTAGCTGCCCGCGTTCGACGGCCCTGTAACCACGCTCTGGACCGGTGCGACCGAATCCGGCTGCGTGTGAACGTACTCGTGCTCGATCGTCCGGGCCGGCAGAAGCGCAGCAGCCAGTACCGCGGCAGCCAGCATCACCCCCGAACAGCACAGCATCCCGTTCGAGAAACCGTGGACGAACGATTCCCGTGCCGCCATCGCGACTCGCGACTGCACAGCGGGATCTGCCGTGGAAGCAAACGACAGCGCGTTGCCCAGACCGTTTCGTATCGAGGCGAGATCGGCACGACTCAGGCCGGCGCCGGACAGTCGATCGCCGACGTCGCGAACGTAGGTCGACGCCATGATGGATCCGATGACCGCGACACCGAGCGCGCCGCCGATGTTGCGGGTGGTGTCATTCACCGCGG
>Ga0137418_10005628_pt1 | contig 11498 bp, 9 predicted proteins | sample CZODoug3_1_2_16f_FD_122242 | JGI IMG/M metagenome (GOLD analysis project Ga0137418, IMG submission 122242) | Vadose zone soil fungal communities from Angelo Coast Range Reserve, California, USA - CZODoug3_1_2_16fungal (Hybrid Assembly) | ecosystem: Environmental > Terrestrial > Soil > Vadose... | reverse complement strand
TCTCCAGGTCAACGCCGGCCTTCGCTACGAGTACTTCTCGCCGTTTTCAGGCGGATGGAACATCGCCGGTGGCACTGATTATTTCAATCCCACCTACATCGCCAATAAAGGGGAGCCTTTGTACAACCCCGATCGCACGGACTTCAGCCCGCGCCTGGGCGTGGTATTCGATGTTTTCGGGGACCAGAAGCTGCTCGTCCGCGCGGGAGCCGCGCTGCTATTCAATCCGCCGCAGGCGACGGCCCTCTACGACTTGAATTTTACGGCGGACCCGCGGCTGCCCGGCAGACCCGCATTCCTTCCGCAGGACGTTCCGCCTGGCACCAACTTGAAATTTCCGTTCGACCCGTCTTTCATCACTCAGTACATCGCCAACCCCAGCCTGTTGCCGAAGAACATCATCCTGAGCGAGAGCCTCGTGGACCCCAACCGGAGGGACGAGAGATCGGGAACCTGGAACTTCAGCGTGCAACGTGCCCTCACTTCCAATCTTGCGTTCCAGGCATCCTACGTCGGTACTCGTAGTTGGAACCAGTACGGCACGCGTAACCTCAATTTATTCAATCCGGCATTGGGCACGCGGGTGAACGCAGCTCTGGGCACCGTCACGCTTAGGGAGTATGCCGCCCGTTCTTCATACGACGCGCTGCAGCTCGCGCTCAACCACCGGCTTCATCACGGCCTCACCCTGGATTTCTACTACACGTACGCCAGGAGTCTGTCGTATTACGGAGCCGATTCGGGGTATACAGCGGATGCGACGGTGCAGGATGCAAACGACATTGCAGGCTCGTACGGTCCCAAAAACAGCGATCTTCGTCACAGAGAAACACTCGTTCTTTCCTACGTTCTGCCCAGCTTTGCGGGCAGGTCGAAACTGGCAAACGGTTTCCTGTCCGGGTGGACCGTTCAGGGAATCCAGAGCGAGCGCTCCGGGCTCCCGATAAATGTTCTGGCGGGCGTTGACGAGGCCGGAATCAAGACGGCTGGCTTCCAACGTCCTGACGTGGTGCCAGGCGTCAATCCGTACATCGAAAACTGGGACACCCTGCAATGGCTGAACCCCGCGGCGTTCGACATCACGACCCCCGCAGCCCAGCTCCGCTATGGAAATCTCGGATTCAACACCCTGCGCGGGCCGTCTCGATTCAGCTTGGACTTCGCTCTACACAAGACGTTCGACATCGGCGCAAAGCAAAGGCTCACGTTCCGGGCGGAGGCGTTCAACGCGCTCAACCGTCCGGTTTTCAACTTGCCCAACAGCAGGGTGTCGAGTCCGACGTTCGGGCAAATTACGAGCGCAGGCGACGGGCGGAACGTCCAGTTGGCTCTGAAGTATGCATTTTGAGCCGGCGGAGCGGACCGATATCTAGCGTTTGTTGGAGCCGCCTGCCTGTGTTGCTCGCGGTACCGATGCGCTGCGCAAGGCGAGTCAGTGCGTCGCGCCGTGTCCCATGAGCTGCGTTTTCAACCAGGAGACAATCAACGGCTCGAGGTCGCCGTGCTTCGCGAACATCGGGACGCCGTGCTCGGTGCCTGAGTAAATCTTGATCGTGGACTGCGGGTTTTTCGACGCGCCCACCGCCTCTTTAATGCCTTTCGCCGCGCTCGCATCTCCGTCGCTGGCCGCCCCCAAAACCGGGAGCGCCGTCGCGGCCGCGAGGTAGGTCTTCGCCGCGTCGCTGGCGGTGCCGGAGAGGAGCATCAGCGCCTTGATCTCGTGATGGCGAGTGGCGAGATTCGACGACTGCGTCACCCCGCAACTCGCCCCGCCGGCAGCGACGCGCGACTTGTCGACACCCTTCTGGGTCAGCAGGTACGCATAGGCCGCGTCGACGTCACCCGGCCACTTCTGCTCCATGACCGGACGTCGCTGCGCCATGTCCGCGAAATGCTCGCCGCCGCTCTCGCCGTATCCCCGATAGTCGATCGCCAGGACATGGAATCCCGCGTCCGCGAGATCCTTGGCGAGACCGTCCCACGCGTGCCGGTCCATGTTGCATTGATGGAGGAGCAGCATCGCCGGCCCCGGCCGCCCCGGCGAAAAATAGGTCCCCTTCAGCGCGACCCCGTCCGACGCCTTGATATCCACGTCTTTTTTCTGGGTATCAGCCGATGCGCTGACTGTGGCCGCGACGAGCGCGGCGGCGAGAACAATGGCGGATCTCTTCATGCGTCCCTCCCAGGAAGACCCATCGTATGCGTCCTCGCGTGCTGCGTCCAGGGCCCGACATCCGGGCGTTGAACCTCCGACGCCAGCGTGATCAACCAGACATCGGCTTCGGCGCGCTCGGCGGTGAAGTAGAACATGCGGCCGTCCTTCGACACGGCGGGTATCAAGAGCGAGCTCGAGGCGTCGGATACCAGGGTGCGCGTCTGCTTCGAGATCCGGTCGAGTACGAATAGCGTTTCGAGGACGCGATAATGGGAGGCAGTTGAGGGCACATCGCACCCGGCGGCGATTATATGTATAAAGTAGTCGGCAGGCCCGGACGCTCTCGACTCGCGGGACGCGTTGAGACCAGGAGAGAGAACAGGCCAAGAGGACACTCGTGGGACTGATCATCACAGGCCCGCCAAGAAAGGGAACACACCATGACTCGACTGCTGCCCGTGTGTATCGCAGTGCTGACGGCCGTTGGACTCGCCGCTCAGGCCCCTGCTCCGCAGCGCCCCGATCTGCGGTCTCTCCGCTTGCGGGGCGACCGGTTCAAGCCGCTCACCTACGACGCGATGACGCAGGCGCAGAAGACCATGATCGACCATCTGCTGTCGGGTCCCCGGGCCGGGGCGGATGGACCGTTCAACGTTCTGCTGCGCAGCCCCGAGATGGGCGACCTCGCGCAGCAGTTCGGGGCGTCGACGCGCTTCAACTCCTCCGTGCCCCGGAAGTTGAACGAGCTGGCGATCATCATCGTGGCGCGCCACTGGACTTCGCAGTTCGAGTGGCAGGCGCACCATCGCGCGGCGCTGCAGGCGGGCCTCAGCCCGGTCATCGCCGACGCGATCGCCCAGGGGAAGCAACCGACCGAGATGCAAAAGGATGAGGAAGCCGTCTACAACTTCTGCTCGGAGTTGCTCAACACGAAGCAAGTCAGCGATGCGACGTTTGCCGCCGCCAGGAATGCGGTCGGCGAACGCGGTGTCGTGGATCTCATCGGGGTGATGGGATGGTACCACACGGTGTCGATGCTCCTGAACGTCGACCGCTATCCGCTGCCGGATGGTGCACGGCCGGAGCTGAAGCCCCTCAAGTAGCCCCCACGGCCTTTGCAAGGAGCCGGTTCGTCTCGACGTTCGCGAACGAAGCGGGGTGCTCGACAACTGAACGGAGGTGGCCATCAGCGTGTCACCCTGTTTCTCCTTCGGACTTCTCAATCAGGATCAAGGCAGGCGATGTCGTGAAGTTAACCGCGCTGAAGCAACACAAAAACGTTTCCGAGCTGCTTGCCAAGGCGTGAGCGATTTGGTAGAACCGTCCGACCCGCAAGGAGGCCTGATGGCGAGAACTGCCGCGAAAGGACTGAGCACGGACAGATTGAAGAATCTCGCGCGCCGGGGCGCAGAGGTGGCGCTCAAGGAACTCCGCGCCGAGATTGTTGCGATCGAGCGAACCTTTCCGGAACTGCGTCTCTCGGCGCGGCGCCGTGCGCTGGGCCGATCTGTGAGAGCGGCGACGAGTCGGACGCGCCGGATGTCGGCAGCGGCGCGCAAGGCCGTATCCGCGCGGATGACAAAGTATTGGGCCGAGCGCCGGAAGGCGAGGGCCAAGGTGGCGAAGTAAGCTAGAGCCCTTCCAGCCGCGCCTCGGCGTCGCCGAAACGATCGAGCTTCACGCCCATGCGGTCCATGATCGACAGGTACAAGCCACACAACTTGCGGTTGGCGTCGCCTGCATACAAGTAGTCCAGCGATCGGCCGGTCTCGAGCGTTCCGCCCAGACCGCCGGCCAGGACCACCGGCAGCTTCATGTTGTCGTGCTTCCAGCCCGCCCACATGTTCGAGAGCCACAGCAGGCAGCTGCTGTCGAGCACCGTACCCTCGCCTTCGGGCATCGCGTCCAGCTTTCCGGCGAGGTACGCGAGCTGGCTCAGGTGGAAGCGCGCGATGCGCTCGTAGCCGTCCGACAAATCGTCATGCGACGCGGAGTGATGTCCGTCGCGCACGTCGAGGAACGGATAGTACAAGGACGACAGGTCGCGCGCGAGCAGCAGCGAGGCGATGCGCGTCTTGTCGGTCTGGAACGCCAGCGCGATGATGTCGCACATCAGGCGCGTGTGCTCGCGAAGATCCTCGGGCAACCCGTTCTGCGGGCGCTCCATCGTGAACAGCGGCCGCCCGTTGTGTCTGGCGAAGTCGTCCGCCTTGTCCAGGGCGTCGCGCATCGGCTCGATCCGCTTCTCCACCTCGCGCACGCTCGTCAGATACTCGTCGAGCTTCGCCTTGCCGGCCGAACTGACGGATCGACCGAGACTCTGCGCGCACTCTTTCACGCGGTCGAGGATGCTTTGACGGCGAAGGCTCCCGCGATTCTCGAACAGGCTGTCGAACGCCAGCGATGGATACACCTGGATTGGCACCGGCGAGCCATCGCTCTGCCACGAAATGTGTGAGCTGTACGCCATCGAGAAGTTCGTCTCGTGATACCCGGTCAGGGGCTGTTCGCACGCCAGCACGAGGCTCGGCTGCGGCATCTCCTGCCCAAGGCGCTTCGCGAGGACCTGGTCGATGGTGATGCCTGCCCGGATGCCGGGGCCCTTCTGAATGGGAACGCCGGAAAGAAGGTTGCCGGTCTGGCCAGGGTGAATCCCCATCCCGACGGCCGGCTTGTTGAAGAGACCGTTGATCACATTGATCTTCGACTTCAGCGGCTCCAGCGGCCAGAGGCTCCTGCTCAACGTCATGTCGGCGCCCGACCCCTTGGCCCACCAGTGATTCCCGTTGACGCCGTTGCCCATGAACAAGACGGCGAAGCGCCTCGGGAACGTGCTGCCCCACGCCGGCAGTGATTCCAGCCAGGGGAGCGCCATGGCGACGCCGACGCCGCGGAGCACGGTTCGTCTGGAGATACCGCTCATGCATTCACCTCGAGCCTGCAGCGCCGCGCTTGCGAGGAAGCGAACCGGTCTGTGTCTCGTGCGCTCTGTGGTTGTCTTCCTCGCACGACGTTCACTCCGGCGGCGGGAGAAACTTCACGCACACCGGCGACGGCGCGTGGGCGAAGACGCCTGATGGTTTCAGTCGGCCATTCCCCGCATCAATCCGCGCCACAAGCAGGGTATCCGAATCCTGATTCGCGATCGCCAGATGTCTGGCCGAGGGTTCGATCCCGAAGTGCCTCGGCTTGAACCCGCCCGTGCCTTGTTCCTCGACGTAGGTGAGCGTCCCTTTGTCCGGTTCGACGTTGAACAGCACGACGCTGTTGTGCCCGCGATTCGACGCGTAGAGGTATTTCCCCGACGGGTGGATGTCCACCTCGGCGCCGCTATTGGCGCCGTCAAAGTATTCCGGCAGTGTCGAAACGGTTTGCAATTCCTTCAGGACCCCGGCGGCCGAATCGTACGCGAAAGCGGTGATCGTGGAGCTCAGCTCGTTGACGACGTACGCAAAGCGGCCATCGGGGCGGAAGACCATGTGTCTCGGGCCGGCGCCGGGTTTGAGCTGCACAAACGGCGGATCGTGCGGAGTCAATTTCCCGTGCGCCGCGTCGAATCGATAGGTGAGGACCTTGTCCAGCCCAAGGTCGCACACGAACGCGAATCGATTCGCGGGACCCAGCGTCACGCAGTGCGCGTGCGGGCCCTTCTGGCGTTCGGGATGGACACTCTTGCCGGTGTGCTGCACGACATCGCTGGCCGCGCCGAGTCGCCCGTCAGATGCGACCGGCAAGACGGACACGCTTCCGCTGCCATAGTTCGCGACGAGCAGATTCCGGCGTTCCTTATCCAGAACCAGGTGACACGGGCCCGTGCCCATCGACGGCCGCTGATTCACGCGCGCCAGCATACCCGTCGTGGGATCGATCGCAAACGCGCTCACCGCGCCGGTCGGCTTGCCTTCGAACTCGTTGAGCTCGTTCACCGCGAAAAGCACGCGGCGCTTCAGGTCGAGTTCGATGAACGAGGGATTCGATGTCTCGGCCGCCAGGCCGAGCGGAACCAGCGTGATGTTCTGCGACACCTCGAGGTTCTCGGTCTGCAGCCGGAAGAGATAGATCCCCTTGCTCTTCGATCCCGTGTACGTCCCGACATAGACGAAAGTGGGAACCGCCACGTCGCCGCTCCCTTCGGGTGGATGCGCACCCTGGCGCGAGTCAGGCGCTCCAAGGTTCGGCGCGCCGAGCGCGCCCATACTACAACTGTGTTAGGCTCTCCGACCACTCACGACGTCCAGCGCAGCGACAATGGTCTCAGGAGGTTGCCGCCGATGGAGCGAATGTTTCTCCCTCACGTGGAGCAGAATCCCCAACCGGGGCCGTATCGTGACCTGATTCAGATGATGCAGCGGCACGGAAGCGACTATCCGCAGATCTGGCATCTGTTCGCATACCTTCCGGCGGCCACCGAGCACCTCGCGCGGTTCACGCAGGCGATGCTTCGCGGCCCATCGCCGCTCAGCCCGGGGATGCGCGAGCTCATCGCGGCGTACACATCGCAGCGAAACGATTGCCCGTTTTGAATCAAGGCTCACGCCGCAGTTGCGGCGGAGCTGCTGGGCGACGAGGCGCTGGTCCGAAGCGTGCTGGCGGACGTCGAGTCGTCCTCACTCGACGATCGGCACAAGGCCCTGTTTCGATTCGTCGACAGGGTGAATGGCGACTCGCCGCGGATCGCTCCCGCAGAACTGGACTCGCTGCGCGCCGCTGGCTGGACCGACGAGGCGATCTATTTCGCCGTCACCGTTTGCGCGCTCTTCAACTTCTACAACCGGTGGATCGATGCCACCGGCGTGCACGCCATGTCGGACGAGGCGCACCGCGAGGGAGGGAAACGCATGGCCGTGCAAGGTTACGCGCGGAGTTGACGAGGGCCCGCACCGAACGCCGCGAATCAAGACGGCTGTCTGGAACCTCTCGCGCCGGCCTGTCCGTGAACGGCTTGTCCCGCTCCAATCGGCGGGTCGGTGACGTCGCTCGCCCGCTTGGCGGCGTCGATCCGCTCGACGTTTGCGTCGTACGACAAGTTGGGGCTCGCCGGAGCCTGCGCCGGAGGATATCGATGCGTGCCGTACACCGGGTACGCTTCGGTACGAAGGTGCGCGAGCATCGCATGCCCGCGCCGCGTGGATCGCTCGTGCCTGAGCGCCGAAATGTCGATCGGCGCGACGACGATCCGTTCGCCTGGTCCCGCGGAGGCTTCAGCCAGCATGCGTCCTTCGAAATCGACCACCTGGCTGCCTCCCGGCCACGAGTACGGAGGGTATCGGCTGAGGCTCGCGCCCTGGTTGGCGGCGACCACGTAGGCGGTGTTCTCGATCGCGCGTGCGCGGTTGATCGTGGTCCACCAATTCATCGGCTCGGTGGCGCCCCACGGATCCATATACGCCGACACCCGCGCCAACACTTCCGCGCCGTTCGCCGCAAGCTGCCTGATCGCCTCCGGAAAGAGCCAGTCGTAGCAGATGGCGCAGCCAACGCGGCCGATCTCCGTGTCGGCGACCGGGAACAGCGGCTCGTCGTAGCCGGGAAGATCGTGCGGGCTGGCATGCACCTCATAGGGGATCCACGGGTTGACCTTGCGGTACCGATACAGGATGCCTCCGGGTCCGACGAGGCACGTCGTGTTGAACACGACGCCGGGCCATGCCGGATCCTGTTCGATCATCGAACCGCTCTGGATATACACGTCGTGCTCGCGCGCCTTGCGTTCGAGCCGATCCGTATGCTCGTTCGGAATCGGCACGGCCAGCTTGTCGGCGAGCTCGACGGCATCCGCGAACACCGGCGCTGAATGTGCGAACTCGGGAAACACAATCAACCGGACCGGCAGAAACGGCCTGCTCCCGGCCACCGCGTGGTCGATCATCGCGAGCATCCGGTCGGTATTCCCGCGCATGTCGCGCCGATCGAGCGGGTTGGGCAGGTCGGTCTGGCATGCCGCGACAGCGTATCGGATATGTGACATGGATCGACCGCGTTCAGGCGTCCTCGAAGTCTACCAGCACCAGTGAACGTGCGGTAATCTGACGATGAACATGTGTCGTCGCAACCGCGCGCTGCTGGGGAGCAATCCGCTGACCGGGCGTCGAACCCTCTTCGTCGTCGGGTGCACGCTGCTGGCCGCATGCATCATCGTGTGCAGGCATCCGGCGGCACAGACGCAGGCGCAGGGCGCGCAGGCGCGGGAACAGGCGTATCGCCTGAACAACGTCGGCGTGGCCCGTCTTCAACAGTACGACTATCGCAGCGCGGGCGAGACGTTCCGGCGGGCGCTGGAGAGCGATCCGGGCCTCGGCGTCACGCGCGTCAACCTCGCGATCGCGCTGTACTACGACAACCAGCTCGACGCGGCTGATCGTGAGGGGCGCGCGGCCGCCGACGCGCTGCCGGGCGCGGCGCAGCCGCAATACGTGCTGGGCCTCATCGCGCGCGGAGCCGGGCGCGCAGCCGACGCCGCCGAACGGTTTCGACGCGTCCTGGCGATCGATCCCGACGATGTCGGTGCGAAGATTCAGCTCGGTCAGGTGCTGGTCTCCGATCGCCAGTTTGCCGGCGCGATTGCATTCCTGGAGGAGGCAACGAAGGCGGAACCCTTCAATGCCACGGCTGCATACGGGCTCGCGACCGCGTTGATACGCGCGGGACGCGGCGCCGAAGGGCGCGTTGCCATGGCGCGATTTCAGCAGCTTCGCGACAACCCCGCGGCCATCACCTACTCGACGGATTACCTCGGCCAGGGCCGATATGCCGAGGCGATGGTCTCGACCGGGCTCGAGCCGGAGCTCACCGATCGATCCGTGCCCGACGTCGAGTTCGTGAACGCGACCGACACCATGCTGAACGCCGCAGACGCGTCGTCTAACGGGGCATTCAGCACGGCGCTGGCTGGCGTCGTGCCGGCCGTCGCACGCGGCGTGTCACTCGCAGACATCGATGGTGACGGCGATCTCGACCTGCTCTTTGTCTCCGATCGGACCGTCGAGGTGCGACGGAACGAGCGCGGCCGATTTGGCGCCCCCATCGCGTTCAGTACGGAAGGCACGACACCGGTCGGGGTGGTGGCAGGTGACTACGACAACGATGGACGCCAGGATCTGTTCGTGCCGGGTGTTCCGGCCAGCCGGCTGTTCCACCAGGAGAGCGATGGCACGTTCCGGGACGTCACAGAGCGGGCGCTGCCCGGGTCTGCAGGCAGTCCCGCCAGAACGGCGGCCTTCGTCGACGTCGATCACGACGGCGATCTCGACATCGTCGTCGGCGGACTCGACGGCCGGATTCGTCTGCTGCGTAACGACGGCAACGGCAGGTTCACCGACGCCTCGAGCGAGTCGCGGCTTGCCGGTGCCGAGGCGCACGCCGTGGGCCTTGTCCCGACCGATTTCGACAACGACCGCGACATCGATCTGCTGGCTGTGGCTTACGAACGCGCGCCGCTTCTCTTCAGCAACCTGCGCGATGGAACGTTTCGCGATGTCGCGGCAGACGTCGGGATGCCCCCGGCCGCGCGGTACACGGCGGTCGCCGCCGCCGATGTCAACAAGGACGGAGCGACTGATTTCTTCCTGGGTCGCACCGGCGCCGCCGGCCTGCTCGTCATGAGCCATCGCCCGGCGCGTTTCATCACGGTCGCGGCGCCGGACGGCACCGGCGACGCCACCGCCGCGCAGTTCGTGGACTACGACAACGACGGGCTGCTCGACCTGCTCGTGCTCACCCCACCGGGCCCGCGGCTGTTTCGAAACGTCGGAGACGGCTGGGTGGACGTCAGCATGCGCGCAATGAAGGACCAACCAACGCCCGGCGATCCACCGGTGGCGCTCGCCGTCGGCGATCTCGATGGAGACGGCGATGCCGATGTGCTCGTCCGCCTGGCATCTGGGCGGCTGCGCGCCTGGCGGAACGACGGCGGTAGCCGCCACCCGTCACTGCGCGTCAACCTCGTCTCGCGCGTGAGCAACCGAAGCGGGCTGGGTGCAAACGTCGAGCTTGCCGCCGGCAGCCTGCGACAACGAATCGAGACCTCGTCAGCGACGCCCGCGATTGCTCCCGCCGACGTGGTTTTCGGCCTCGGTTTCAGAGAGCGGGCTGACGTCGTGCGTGTGTTATGGCCGGCCGGTATCCTGCAGGCCGAGGTCGATCTGCCGGGTCCGGCATCTGGTTCCGCAGCGGCCGCGTCGCTCTCGATCACGGAGCTGAATCGGAAACCGTCATCGTGCCCGTTCCTCTTCACCTGGAGTGGATCCCGATTCGAGTTCGTCACCGATTTCATGGGCGGCGGCGAAATGGGCGCATGGATCGGCCCCGGCGAGCACAGCATTCCCGATCCCGAGGAGTACGTGCGGATTCCACGCGGCGGGTTGATGTCGCGCGATGGTCGGCTCGAGCTGCGGGTGACCAACGAGCTGGAGGAGGCATTGTTCGTCGATCGGCTGCGGCTCGTCGCCGTCGCCCATCCGTCCGGCGTCGAGGTGTATCCGAGGACGGGCCTTCGGTCACCCGCCGAGCGGCGGCCTTTCGAGCTGTACACGGTGCGCGCGCCGCATCCGCCGCTGCGCGCGACCGACGATCGCGGGCGCGACGTGCTCGATCGTGTCAGCGCACTCGATCGCCGATCGGTCGACACCTTTGCTCTGGAGCCAATCCAGGGCTACGCGCACGAGCACGCGCTCACCGTCGATCTCGGAGCCGTGGTGCCTGGCGCGCCTGTTCGTCTCCTGCTGACGGGGTGGACCGATTACGCGTTTTCGAGCGACAACGTCGCGGCCCATCAGGCAGGGCTGGTCTTCGCTCCGCCGTCACTGCAGATGCGCGACGAGCGAGGACAGTGGGAGACGGTTGTTCCCGAAATCGGTCTGCCGACCGGCAGGCCCCAGACGATCGTGGTCGATCTGACCGATCTTCTTCGCCGCCGGCCAGCGCGGCGGCCGATATCGAACCCGGAAGTCCGCATCGTCACGACGGCGCGTGTCTACTGGGATCAGATTCTCGTCGACACTTCCCGGCCCGCGCCGTTCGAGACGACCGAGCTGGGTCCGAGTGAGGCGATGTTACGGTGGCGCGGCTTTTCGGCAGAAGTGGCGCCGGAAGGCGCAGCACTGCCGACGTACGACTACGCCCGCGTCTCTACGATTGCTCCCTGGAAAACCCTGCCGGGGCGGTACACCAGACTTGGCGATGTCCGGGCGCTTTTGACGTCGGCCGACGATCAGTTCGTCGTCTCAGCGCCCGGCGACGAGATTGCGCTGGCATTCGACGTGTCCGCGCTCCCTCCACTACGGGCTGGGTGGGAGCGGACGTTTCTGCTCCACGCCGACGGCTTCAGCAAAGAGATGAACCTCCA
>Ga0137418_10005627_pt1 | contig 11499 bp, 10 predicted proteins | sample CZODoug3_1_2_16f_FD_122242 | JGI IMG/M metagenome (GOLD analysis project Ga0137418, IMG submission 122242) | Vadose zone soil fungal communities from Angelo Coast Range Reserve, California, USA - CZODoug3_1_2_16fungal (Hybrid Assembly) | ecosystem: Environmental > Terrestrial > Soil > Vadose... | reverse complement strand
TCGCGCCGATCGGGCGGGTGTCGACGTAATCGAGCCGGCCGCCGATCAGCGTGAAACCCTGTGCGGTCAAGTCGATCACCGGCGGCGCCACGTCCAGCTTGCCGTTGAACCACGGCTTCACCGTGTGCTGGTCGGTGGAAAGCACGTCGGTGAGATGTCCCGCCTGCAACGAGCGCAGATGCGCCGAGACCACTTCGGACTCGATGCGCGCTTCGTCATCGCTGCGCAGGATGATGGCGACGAGACCGGTCGCCGCGATGGCCGATACCGCCGATCCAAACGCAAATCCCCTGAGCACCGCACGCCGGTTCGGCACCCGCGCTTGCGGCAGCGAAGCCTCGATGCGGCGGCGGAGTTCGGGCGGAGCCGCATAACGCAAATCGGCGCCGGCGACCGCCTTGCTCATCTCGCGGTAGGCGCGAAGCTGCGCGGCGCAGCGCGGGCAGCCTGCGATATGGTCCTCGACGGCGCGCGCGTGTCCGGCGTCGAGCTCGCCGTCGATCAGCGCGTGAAGAAGAATTTCAGCCTCGTCGCAGGTCATTTCGGTTGCTCCTCTTCCGCCATCCAGGCTGATCGCAGCATGGCGCGGGCGCGGGCGAGACGCGACATCACGGTGCCAACCGGCGCGCCGACGATGTCGGCGATTTCCCGGTAGGATAGATCGTGAATCTCGCGCAGCACCAAGGTCTCTCGAAACGGTTCGGCCAGCGCCGCCACCAGCCGGCCTATGGTCGTGGAATCCCATCGACGTAACATCTGCGCCTCCGGCGTTTCCTGCGCCTCGTGCCAGAGCGGCGTTTGTTCGGCGTCGTCGGGCACATCGTCGATCGGGGCGGTCGGTGAACTCGCCCGCCGCGCAAATTCGGCGCGGCAGACGTTGCGCAGGATGGCGAACAGCCAGGGCTTCATCGCCGGCCCGCGATAGCTGTCAAAATGCCTCAGCGCCCGCAGATAGCACTCCTGCACCGCATCCTCGGCGTCGGCGGCGTCGCGAAGCAGGTAGCGCGCCAGCGTATAGACGTCGTCGAGATGCGGCAGCGCGGCGTCGCGAAAGCGCCGCGCCTTTTCGGGATTGTCGTCCGAACTGTTCACCGGCATCGCCTTTTGTCCGGCTTTGGCAGAAAATGCGGGTGCCCGGCCGGCCTGAATCCACCGGCCGGGCATCGCTGTGATGCCTTGGTTTCGCCCGCTACTCAACCTTGATCGTCCCTGTCATATGCGGGTGCAGCGAACAAAAATACTTGTAATCGCCCGCCGCCGTGAACGTGAACGAATAGCTGTCGTCGGTATCCATGGTCTTCGATCGGAATTTGCCCGCTGACACCACCGTGTGTGGAATGTCATCGCGATTTTTCCAGGTGACGGTGCTGCCGACCTTCACCGTGAGCTGTGCCGGCTCAAAGGTGAAATTGTCGATCATCACGTTGGTCGTCTCCACGGCATGAGCGCCGCTGAGACAGAGCGATATGGCCGCGGCGATGGCCAATCGGCCAAGGCTGCGCAGAGCTGGTGACGCCATCACGAATTTTTCCTTTAGCCCTGCAGCGGGGTGTCGATGATGGCGAGGCGCTGATCGCCCGGCTTGAAGTTGATGCTGGCAACACCGAGCAGGCCGCGGAGCTTGTCGTCGGCGACCTTCATCGGCCCCGGCGAGGGGGCGGCGCCCGGCGCCGGCTGCGGAAACGCGGTCGAGCGCGCGGTGTGGAAGGTGACGTTGCCCTCGACCTTCTGCATCACCTGGTGGATGTGGCCGTTGAGCACCGTCACCGAACCGAAGCCCTTGAGGTAATCCAGCGCGCGGGCGCCGTCCTCGGTGCCCCAGCCCCAGGTCGGATAGACCGTCCACAGCGGAATATGGGCGAACACGACGATGGGCATCGATTTCGATTTGCCCTTGAGGTCATCCTCAAGCCATTCAAGCTGCGCGGTGCCGAGATTGCCGAGGCCGCCGGCCTTGAGGTCCACCACATTGACGAGGCCGATGAAGTGGACCCCGTTGGCGTCGAACGAATACCAGCCGGCGCCTTTGGTGCCGCGGCCGTAGCGCTCCTTGTAGAGCTTGACCTCTTCATCGATGAAATCGTGCTCGCCCGGCACGTAATGCACGTCGAGCTTGGCCTGCGAGATGATGCGATCGGCGTTGTCGAACTCGGCCGCCTTGGACAAATGGGTGATGTCGCCGGTGTGAATCATGAACGACGGCTTCACCGGCATCGCATTGATCTTGCCGATCGCCTCCTCGAGGGTGCCAAGCGCGTTGGGATTGGCCGGCTTGTCGAATCCGACATGGCTGTCGCTGATCTGCAGGAACGTCATGCCGGCCGCCTCGGCCGCTTGCGCGGAACCGACCAGCCCCAGCGAACGGGGCACGCCGCCCGAAATGGTCCAGAGCACGCCGGTGCCGGCCCAGGTCATGCATTCCAGCACCCGGCGGCGGCTGACGCCGCGTCCTTCTTCATTGTGGTCGTGATCGAATTCGCTCATCGCCAATCTCCATGGACCCTTGATTGGGTTGTGGGGACTGGATCGGGCGAGGGCCGGCTTTATTCCCGGATGTCCCGACCGGCGGCGGTCGAGCGATGACGATTCCGTGATCGGCTACGTGCGCGAATCCTCAAGAATCATCGCCGCGCCCTTTTCGGCAATCATCGCGGTCGGGGTATTGGTATTCCCCGAGGTAATCGTCGGCATCACAGAGGCGTCGACGACGCGAAGACCGGCAAGGCCGATCAACCGCAGCCGTTCATCGACCACAGCCAAAGGATCGGAAGCAGTTCCCATCTTCGCGGTTCCCACGGGATGGAAAATCGTGGTGCCGATATCGCCGGCGGCTTTCGCCAGTGCCGCATCGTCGTCACCGACCGTCGGGCCCGGCAGGAATTCCTGCGGGTGATAGGGCGCGAGCGCGGGCTGTTTCATCAGCCGGCGGGTGGTGCGGATGGCGTCGGCGGCGACTTCGCGGTCTTCGCCGGTCGCAAGGTAATTCGGCGCGATCGCAGGCGCCTCCGCCGGTTCAGCCGAGCGGATGCGCACGGTGCCGCGCGAGGTCGGCTGCAGATTGCAGGCGCTCACCGTGATCGCCGGGAAGCGGTGCAGGGGATCGCCGAACTTGTCGAGCGACAGCGGCTGCACGTGGAACTGGATGTTGGCGCGCTCGCGGCGCAGATCCGAACGCGTGAAAATGCCGAGCTGCGACGGCGCCATGGTCAGCGGGCCACGGCGGCGGAAGGCATAATCGAGGCCCATCAGCCCGCGCCTCACCAGCGAATAATAGGTCTCGTTGAGGGTGCGAACGCCATCGACCTTGTAGATCGCGCGTTGCTGCAGATGATCCTGCAGATTGCGCCCGACGCCTTGCCGGTCGAGCGCCGTCTCGATCCCGAGCGGCGTCAGCCACTCCGCCGGTCCGATGCCGGAGCGATGCAGCACCTGCGTCGATCCGATCGAACCGGCGCACAGGATCACTTCGCCTTTGGTGCGGGCCTCGACGACTTCGCAGCCTTGAATGAAACGCACGCCGGCGGCGCGGCCCTGCTCGACGATCAGGCGATCGACCAGCACATTCTTCTCAAGACGCAGATTGGAACGCGTCAACGCCGGCTTCAAAAAACCTCGCGCCGACGACCAGCGGCGTCCGCGCTTCTGGTTGACGTGGAAATAGCCGACGCCCTCATTGTCGCCGGTATTGAAATCCGGAATTTTCCGGATACCCATTTCTTCCGCGGCATCGCCGACCGCGTCCAGAATGGCCCAGGACAGCCTTGGGGCTTCGATCCGCCAGCCGCCGCCGATGCCGTGATGCTCGCTCTCCCCGAGAAAATGGTCTTCGAGCCGCCGGAACGCAGGCTTGACGTCATCCCAGCCCCAGCCTGACAGGCCGAGCTGACGCCAGTGGTCATAATCGGCGGCTTGCCCGCGCATCGAGATCATCGCGTTGATGGCGGAGGAGCCGCCGATCACCTTGCCGCGGGGATAGGCCAGCGAGCGGCCGTTGAGACCGGCTTCCGGCTCGGTCCGAAACATCCAGTCCGAACGTGGATTGCCGATCGCAAACAGATAGCCGACCGGGATGTGAAACCAGATCCAGTTGTCGTTGCCGCCGGCCTCCAGGATCAGGACACGGTTGGCGGGATTGGCCGACAGCCGGTTGGCGACGATGCAGCCGGCGGTGCCAGCGCCGACGACGATATAGTCGAAATCACCCTCAAGTTGCTTCATAAGCCATCACCGCGCGCCCGCTTTTGGGCATTAGCCATAGCAGCCCATAGCGTCGCTAAGGCCCGCTGTACAGCCGCCAGAGGAGTGCTAGAGAAGACAACGCACCTCAATCCCGAACCGAGAATTCCCATGCCCATCATCAATCGCGTCGCCGATCTGCAACCCGATATCCAGGCCTGGCGCCGGGATATCCATGCCCATCCCGAGTTGTTGTACGACGTGCATCGCACTGCGGCATTCGTCGCGGACCGGCTGCGGGAGTTCGGTTGCGACGAAGTCGCCACCGGTCTCGGCCGCACCGGCGTGGTCGGCGTCATCAAGGGCCGCAAACCCGCGGGCAAGGGCGAAACAAAAGTGATCGGGCTGCGCGCCGACATGGATGCGCTGCCGATCGAGGAGGCGACCAATCTGGCTTACGCGTCCAAGACGCCGGGCAAGATGCACGCCTGCGGCCATGACGGGCATACCGCGATGCTGCTCGGCGCCGCCCGCTATCTGGCGGAGACCCGGAATTTCGCCGGCGATGCGGTCGTGATCTTCCAGCCGGCGGAAGAGGGCGGCGCCGGTGCCGCCGCCATGATCAAGGACGGGCTGATGGACCGCTTCGCCATCGATCAGGTCTATGGCATGCACAACGGTCCGGGAATTCCGATCGGCTCGTTCGCGATCCGGTCCGGTCCGATCATGGCGGCGACCGATTCCATCGATATCCGGATCGAGGGGCTGGGCGGGCACGCGGCGCGTCCGCACAAATGTATCGATTCGGTTCTGGTCGGTGCGCAGCTGATCACGGCCCTGCAGTCGATCGTGTCGCGTAGCGTCGACCCCTTGGAATCGGCCGTGATTTCGATGTGCGAGTTCCATGCCGGCAATGCGCGCAACGTGATCCCGCAAACCGCCGAACTGAGCGGCACGGTCCGTACCCTGATCCCGGAAGTCAGGGAACTGGTCGAAAAGCGGGTGCGCGAAGTCGTCGCAGGCGTGGCGCAGATCACCGGCGCGAAGATCAATCTGGTTTACGAACGCGGCTATCCGGTGACGGTCAATCATGCCTCGCAGACCGACGTCGCGACACGGGTGGCGAAAGAGATCGCCGGCGAAGCCAATGTTCATGAGACGCCGCCACTGATGGGCGCGGAGGATTTCGCTTATATGCTGGAGGCGCGGCCGGGCGCGTTTATTTTCTGCGGCAACGGCGACAGTGCCGGGCTGCATCACCCGGCCTACAATTTCGACGATGACGCGATTGTCTTCGGCACCTCGTACTGGATCAAGCTGGTCGAGAACACGCTGGCGGCGTGAGGCCTCCACTCAATATGTCGGCCGGGTGACGTCAGGCGCGGCGCGACGATCGTCGTCACCATGCTCGGAACATTGCACATGAGGTGGCGTTGAGACGCGGGGGACGTCCCGTATCTCACTTAGCTCACCAATGGAGTGCACCATGGCCGCAAAAGAAAAAGACAAGGACCTCAACGATCTCTTCCTCGATACCCTGAAGGACATTTATTACGCCGAAAAGCAGATTTTGAAGGCGCTGCCGAAAATGGCGAAGGCCGCTCAATCCGACAAGCTGCGTGCGGCGTTCGAAAAGCATCACGGCGAGACCGAAGGCCAGGTCGAGCGCCTCGAGCAGATTTTCGAATTGCTCGACAAGCCGGCGCGCGGCAAGACCTGCGACGCGATCCAGGGTATCCTCGACGAGGGCAAGGAGATCATGGACGGGTACAAGGGCTGCGAGGCGCTTGACGCCGGCATGCTTGCCGCCGCGCAGGCCGTCGAGCACTACGAGATTTCCCGTTATGGCACGCTGAAACAGTGGGCCACCCAGCTCGGCATGAAAGACGCCGCCCGGCTGCTGGATCAGACCTTGCAGGAAGAGAAGAAGACCGACGCGAGTCTGACGACGCTCGCGGAAGCCGCAGTCAACCTCGCCGCGGCGGCTTGATTCCTTGGTGTCCCGGACGCGGTGCAGCGCCTCTTCGGCGGTGCACCGCAGAGCCGGGACCCATGAGAAACGATAGGCCCCGGATCAGCAGCGCATCACGGAGCCTGTGCTCGGGCCGCGCGGAGCGCGGACCCGGGTGCGCTGCGCAGCATCCGGGGCACGCCACCTAAGCCGCGCGCGCCGATTTTCTCAGCACCTTCGCGGCAATCTTCAAATCATCGACGAAGCGCTGATACTCCTGCCGGCTTCTTCAAGGGCGACGGCTGGTGATCGCGGCTGTCCCGTGTCCCGATACCGCTGGAGGCATTGATTCCACTGGTGAAAAACGAAGTCATCAATCCCGATTGACTCTTCCTGCCATGTTAGCTTTATATTAGAACATATCATGAACAATTGAGCCAGCTACGGGTTCAATAAGAACCCAGTGAATGGCCCACCATCTCCAAAGGAGCGGCGCGCATGCGAGAGCGCGATCAGCAAAAGTGGAAACCGGTTTTGCGCCCGATCGCGCTCTCCTTTTATTGAGAAAGCGCATGATCTTGTCACCAAACCGCTCACACTTTGGCGGATCATGCGCCGCACGCACGAGCACGCTTGCGACTTTGCGCGGCAGCATCGAGCACATCGAGGCGCACGGCGATGCGTACCTGTCTGACAGGGTGGCGCTCGGCCATGCCGACGCGGATGCGACGCTGCAGGGCGGCCTCGCCCTGGGCGCGATGCACGAGGTGTTCGCCGAAGCCGGCCGGCAAAGTGCCGCGGCGACCGGGTTTGTCGCGGGCCTTGCGGGGCGGGCGGCAGCCCGGCGGCCGTTGATCTGGGTGCGTCAGGATTTCGCCGAGATTGAATCGGGCGCGCTGTCGATGAGTGGATTGGCCGAATTTGGTCTCGATCCGCGTGTCCTCGTGACCGTGCGCGCGGCGGATGTGGACACCGCCTTGAAGACGGCGGCCGACGCGCTGGCCTGCGATGCGCTGGGTGTCGTGGTGCTGGAAGTCTGGGGCGAAGCGCGACAGCTCGATCTTGTCACCAGCCGCAAGCTGACGCTGGCCGCGCAGGCCTCAGGCGTTACCGGCCTGCTGCTGCGGGTAGCGGCCGAGCCATCGCCCTCGACGGCGGAAACAAGGTGGATCGTGCGGGCGGCGTATTCGCCGCCGTCGGCGCCATCACTGCCTGCGGCGTCTTCAATGCCTGCGGCGGCTCTAATGCCTGCGGCGCCTTGGAGCGCATGGGGCGCACCGGTGTTCGACGCGCAACTTGTCCGCAACCGTCATGGCCCTGTCGGGCGGTGGATCATGGAATGGAAATGTGATGAGCGCCTTTTCGAGAAACCGGCGGCGTATCCTCAGCCTGTGGCTGCCGCGCCTGCCCACCGATCGCATCAAACGCCAGCTTTGGTGCGGAAACGCCGCGCCGGCTAATCCCAGCATTGTCGTCGCCAAGCAAAACAATGCGCTGCAGATTTTCGCGCTGGATGACGCCGCAGCCCATCTCGGCCTGGATGTAGGCTTGCCGCTGGCCAATGCCCGCGCCATCTGTCCGCAACTGCAAGTCTTCGATGCCGATGAAGCCGCCGACGCCAGGGCGCTGAACGCCATTGCGGCGTGGTGCGACCGCTTCACGCCGCTGGTGGCGCTGGATTCCCCGCATGGCCTGTTTCTCGACATCACCGGCTGTGTCCATCTGTTCGGCGGCGAGGCCGCGATGATGCGGCGGGTGTGCGACGTCCTGACCGCGCAAGGCTTTACCGTCAGCGCCGCCATCGCCGGCACTGCCGTGTGCGCGCGGACGATGACGCGTCATGTCCATGGCCACATCGTCGGTGAAGGCGAGGAAGCCGATGCGGTCAAGCCGCTGCCGGTGTCGGCGCTCGGCGCCGACGGCGCGATAACCACTGGCCTGCGTCGCGCCGGGCTGAAAACCATCGGCGATGTCGCCTCCCGCGCGCGGCATGAAATCACGGCAAGGTTTGGCGCAGGCTTTACCACCCTGCTGGAACAGGCGCTGGGGCAGGGCGACGCACCGATCAGCCCCCGCAAGCCGCTGCCGGATTACATCGTGGAGAAGCGTTTTGCCGAGCCGGTGGCGACCGATGGCGTGATATCCGCGACATTATCCAGGCTGGCGCAGATGCTGGTCGTGGCGATGGCGCAGCAAGGCAAGGGCGCGCGGCGGCTGGAAGCCTGTTTCTTTCGCACCGATGGCGCGGTCCGCGCGATCGCGGTGGCATCGTGCAAGATCGTCGTCATCTGCATCGTCGTTAATGCCGAGTGCATTCCCAAACTCACCATGTCCTGGTTATATTGCTCCGTCGGCAGCGTGTGGATCATGCTCGGGTTCGCCAACTGCCTAAGCGCGCAAACCAAGCTGGTTAAACAGAGTTGCATTCCCTTAAACCCCGAGAAAAGACCGGGATGCGGTGCGAGATTCGGTGGGAGGCCGTTATTGAATCGCTCATCAACCAGCATGGCGATCAGCGCATGCAGCCAGTTTCCCATCGTCGCCAGGTCGATCTTCCAACTGTCTAGCGCGCGGGCCACATGGCCGCCGTAAAAATTGCCGGTGTGATAGACGCGGCCGTCAACCGGATCGAGCAGTGGATTATCGTTGGCCGAGTTGAGCTCTCGTTCGATCACCGCTTGGTGCGTTTTCACGGCTTCAAGAATGGGCCCGATCCCCTGGGGGACGCAGCGCAGTGAATAGGGCTGCTGAATCGCCTCATCGGAGCGCGCCACCGAGTCGTTGTCGGCGCGAAAGCTCTCTCGTAATCTGCCGCGGACGTCGTCTAAGTTGCGTACGTAGCCGCTGCCTTCGATGAACTTACGGCAAAGCGCCGCGGCCTCGATTTGTCCCGGGTGATTCTTCACCGCTTGCACGGCTTCGCGAAACGGATCGTCGGTGCTCTTCATGGCCTCGAGCGCCAGAGCGCAGGCGGCAAGCGCCAACCGCGAGAGATAGACGCCGTCGTCAATCTGCAGCGCCGCGGCTCCGGTCATCACCAGCCTAAAGCGGCCCGCACCGACCACTGTGCACAATTTCGCCGTCGCCGCCGACGAGCACGTCGTCGTCGCGGTGGTGGACAACTCGCACGAGTTCAGCGGCACGCACCGGGTGAGCAAGTCGGATCTGGTCGAGACGGTGCCCTCGCTCGAGGCCGACGGCGGCTGGGCGATGGTGTTCTCGACCGGCGCGGACGTCGGTCACGTACGCCGGCGTACGGCCGAGATGGCGTCGATCGCCCAGCAGCGGGTCGAGGCCATCGAGCGCATCGTCGCCCGGCGCAACGGCAACAGCTAGCGACGGGCCGGCTGCCGGTTTTGGCCGCCCAGCATCAAATACGTGCCTGGGCGGCCAAAACCGACGGTGGATCAGCTAGTCCGGGTCGGGGCCGGACGGGGGCAGCAGGCCGTGCTGGCGCAGCCGGTACGCCCGGAACTCGTCCGCGTAGGCGGCCCCCACGAACAGTGGGCCTACCACCAGGAACGACGCGGTCATCAGGCGCAGCCCGATGTCACCCGGCAGGAACATCGCCCCGACGATGAACGGCAGCGGCAGTAGCATGATCCGGCCCACCTCGCGCCAGCGCCAACCCCGGTCGTTGAGGTCGTGGAACACCCAGTCGTCGTAGCGCTCGGGCAGCCCGAACCCGACGGCATAGAGCAGCCAACGCCCCGGCGACGGACGACGGGCGCGGCTGACTCGACTGGCCACACCGCCCATCCTGCGCCGATCCCTTCCGGTTTTGGTCACCCGCCGTCAAATAGCCAGCCGGGTGACCAAAACCGGGGCGTGGGCCGCACAGAACGCGGCCGCGCCTCAATCTTTGATGTCGCAGATGGCCGCGCCGGACGTGACGACGGCGCCCACCTCGGCGTTCAGCCCGGTGATGGTGCCGGCCTTGTGGGCGTTCAGCGGCTGCTCCATCTTCATCGCCTCGAGCACGACGATCAGATCGCCCGCGGCCACCACGTCGCCCTCGCTCACCGCGACCTTGACGATCGTGCCCTGCATCGGCGCGGTCAGCGAGTCGCCCGACGCCGCGGCACCCGACTTCCTGCCCGCTGAGCGCTTGGGCGCCGCCTTGCGCGCTGCGCCGCCCCCGGAGCCGCCGCCGAAGCCGGCCGGCAGCGACACCTCCAGCCGCTTGCCGCTCACCTCGACCACGATCGTCTCGCGCTCACCTGCGTCGTCGTCCGCGGCGGCCCCGCCGCCGAACGGCGGGATCTGGTTGTCGAACTCGGTCTCGATCCACCTGGTGTGGACGGTGAAGGGCGACGCCGTGAACGCCGGGTCGGCCACCACGGCGCGGTGGAACGGCAGCGCCGTGGCCATGCCGTCCACCACGAACTCGGAAAGTGCGCGCCGCGACCGGGCCAGCGCCTCGTCCCGGGACTCGCCCCACACGATCAGCTTGGCCAGCAGCGAGTCGAACGCGCCGCCGATGACCGAATCCGGCTCGATACCCGAATCGACGCGCACCCCGGGGCCGGCCGGCTCCCGATACGTGGTGACGACACCGGGCGCGGGCAAGAAGCCCCGTCCCGGATCCTCGCCGTTGACGCGGAACTCGAACGCGTGGCCCCTCGGCTCCGGATCCGAGGTGAACCGCAGCACCTCGCCGGACGCGATGCGAAACTGCTCGCGCACCAGGTCCAGCCCCGTCGTCTCCTCCGACACCGGGTGTTCCACCTGCAGCCGGGTGTTCACCTCGAGGAAGGAGACCGTGCCGTCCCCGCCGACGAGGTACTCGACGGTGCCGGCCCCGTGGTAGCCGGCCTCGCGGCAGATGGCCTTCGCGGAAGCGTGGATCTGGGCGCGCTGCGCGTCGGTCAGGAACGGCGCCGGCGCCTCCTCGACCAGCTTCTGGTGGCGGCGCTGCAGCGAGCAGTCACGCGTCCCGACGACGATGACGTTGCCGTGGGTGTCGGCGAGCACCTGCGCCTCGACGTGGCGCGGCTGGTCCAGGTAGCGCTCGACGAAGCACTCGCCGCGCCCGAACGCGGTCTCCGCCTCCCGCACCGCCGACGCGTACAGCTCGGGAATCTCGGCCACCGACCGGGCCACCTTCAGCCCCCGGCCGCCGCCGCCGAACGCGGCCTTGATCGCGACCGGCAGCCCGTACTGCTCGGCGAAGGCGATCACCTCGTCCGGGCCGGTCACCGGGTCAGAGGTGCCAGGCACGAGGGGCGCGCCGGCGCGGGTCGCGATGTGCCGGGCGGTGACCTTGTCGCCCAGATCGCGGATCGACTGCGGCGACGGTCCGATCCAGACCAGACCGGCGTCGAGCACGGCCTGGGCGAAGTCGGCGTTCTCGGACAGGAACCCGTACCCGG